>Ga0272442_10000394_pt1 | contig 71327 bp, 63 predicted proteins | sample SSMForm2O_FD_200262 | JGI IMG/M metagenome (GOLD analysis project Ga0272442, IMG submission 200262) | Marine sediment archaeal communities from Little Sippewissett salt marsh, Falmouth, MA, United States - SSM-Form-2O | ecosystem: Environmental > Aquatic > Marine > Wetlands > Sediment ...
ACGAGGAAATCGGGCGTTTGAAAGTCGAACTGGACTGGCTGCAAAAAAAACTCGAATCCTGACGCTGGAGAAGAAACGCCAATGCGTGGAGCAAGGTCATCCGGAACTGTCAATCGAGCGCCAGTGTGTTCTCATGGGTCTGACGCGGTCGAGCTACTACTACGCGGCACGCGGCGAGAGCGCCCTGAACCTGGAGATCATGCGCTTGATAGACGAACAGTACACACGAACGCCCTTCTACGGCGTGGAGAGGATGACCGGGCATCTTCGGCGTCAGGGCCATGTTGTGAATCCGAAAAGAGTAAGGCGGCTGATGGGGCTGATGGGTCTGCGGGCAATCTATCCGAAACGCCGTCTAAGCCGCCCCGCAAACGAGTTTCAGCGGTTTCCGTACCTGCTGCGGGATTTGCGGATAGACCGTCCGGACCAGGTATGGGCGGCGGATATTACCTATATCCGGCTACAGCGCGGCTGCGTGTACCTAATGGCGGTGATGGACTGGTTCAGCAGGTACGTGATATCATGGGAAGTATCCTTGAGCCTGGAGGCGGACTTCTGCGTGAAGGCTCTTCGCCGGGCATTGGAGGGGAAGAAGCCGGAGATATTCAACAGCGATCAGGGGAGCCAGTTCACGAGCGCGGGTTTTACGGACGTGCTCCGGTCAGCGGGCGTGCGAATAAGCATGGACGGACGGGGGGCGGGTGTTCGACAACATCATGGTGGAGCGTCTTTGGCGGAGCGTGAAGTACGAGGAGGTGTATCTGAAGGATTATGCGACGCCTCGGGAGGCGCGGCGGAATATCGGGGAATACTTTGCGTTTTACAACGACCATCGTCCGCACCAGTCGCTGGGTTACGCGACGCCTGCGGAGGTTTACGGAGCAGGGAAAAAGAGAGACAAGGAGCTGTGTCAATGGGACGCGGTTGTAACTCCAGTCGGCCTACGGCCTCCTTCCGTTACAACCACATCGATAGGCGGGATGAATCCACCTTAAGAAACCCGGTTTTCTGTCTTGACAATGGGGAGTACCTTATTGAAATAGATATGCCTCCCCCAATGACAAAAACACCTATTACAATATCTATTGCTTCAGATACTACTATAATTCCAGATGATGACCTGAAGATTAAAATATATTATCCAGGTGGATTGATAGAAGCTAAACAACAAGAAGTAGTATGGAAATAACTTTTGTTTTTGTTAGTCTTTAAGATTATTAGCCTACCAGATTTTTCTTCATCTCGGCCCATGTGATGTGGTGAATTGTGAGCCTCGTTTTTTAGATTTTCCATATGCGGCGTTCTTTGTCACGATTTGAGAGGGGCATGATGGCCGCCGTCGCGGGGAGTCAGGAAAAGACGTTTAGAGCAAGATGCGAGCGGTGAGGTTGGGACGGAATCTTGGCTTGAGAAGGGGATGTTGTTGTGATAAAGTCTTGTGAAGAGTTCTATATTAGTTGCAGGCAGGTTTTATTGTAGAATACCGGAGAAAATCAAGGAACAACGAGAAGATGAAAAAAAAGACTATATTCAAAATCGACGTGCCGCGCAAGAGGGAAGTCTCGAAGCTTGCAGGGATAGTGATGAACGCGCTTGTTGTCCCTCCAACGGAGCAGAAGTATTTGCGCGAGCTTTTCGACATACTGGGCAACGACAAGCTCAGAGTCGTCCGCGCCAACGGGGAGATAGCCGGAGGGCTCGGGATTATCCCGATGGGCCATTTCTTCGGAGGCAAGAGCATCCCCTGCGGGGGAATCACGCTTGTGGGAGTTGCGCCGCAGTGGCGGGGCAAGGGCGCGGCATCATCGCTTATGGAAAGCACGGTCAGGGAGATGTATTCGGACGGGTTTGCGCTGAGTTCGCTTCACGCCGCGACGGAGACGCTTTATCGCAAATCGGGGTACGAGCGGGCGATAATGAGATATATTTACGAGCTCGACCTGCAGGACATAGGGATAAAGGACCGCGAATGCGAAATCGCGCCGGTGAAAAAGGGCGCGACCAGGCGGCACAAGGATACATATTTAGAGTTCGCGAGGCATGCGAACGGATGCCTCGACCGGCATAGCAGCATATGGGACTGGCGGCACAACCCGCGTGGCAGGGTAGCCCACAGGTATTTTGTGAAGAACAAGGGCAGGGTCGAGGGATATGTCGTATTTTTCCAGGAGCGAAAGGGCAGGGAAGCATCGATATGGATTCTCGACTACTGCGCCCTGACCGGTGCGGCAGGCAGAAGGATACTGACCTTTTTCGCCGACCACGGAACCATGGCCCAGAAAATCGGCTGGGCGGGCGGGCCCAACGATATGCTTCTGGACCTGCTGCCGGAGAAAAAGCACAAAGTGACTCTTGTATCCGAGGTGATGCTCAGAATCCTTTCCGTGCCGGATGCGCTGAAAAAGAGGGGCTATCCCGCCGGGTTGAGCGCCGAAGTTCATTTCAAAGTGCATGACGGGATAATTGATGCAAACGACGGGGATTTCGTTCTTGAAGTATCGAACGGAAAGGGCGGGGTCAAAAAAGGCGGCAAAGGGTCGGTAAGGCTCGATGTCAATTCACTGGCCCAGCTTTATGCAGGGCGGTTTTCGGCGTATGAGCTTCAGATGCTCGGCAGGCTGAAGGCGGGGAAGAAGGAGCTTGATACTCTTGCCGGGCTTTTCGCGGGGCCTGTTCCGTGGCTGTCCGACATGTTCTGATTTTTCATCGAACTCCGAGAGCGCGTGACATGACCCGGTTGATGTGGGTGTTGTCGATAAGGCGCGTTCCCGGATACCATTTGCCTTCGTATTCCTTGAAAAGCTCCGCGCCCGCTCCTCGAGCGTAAATCATGACCGGTTCGCTGGTATGGCTGCGGGTCTTGTACCAGACTTCGCCATCGGGATAAGTCGGAGGATTCGTTTTATTCTGAAGGGGAAGGTCTCCCTTGGATAGGATTTTTGCAGGCTCGCGGCTGAGGCGCATGTAGCTGTTGGAGTGGTCGGAAGTCACAATCACGAGCGTGTTGGACCATGACAGGTCGTTGCCCGTATCATCCACGTAGCTGACGACCGCCTTCACGGCTTCGTCGAGCTGATGCATGGAACCTATCAGCCATGAGTAATGGTTCGAATGGTTGGCCCAGTCGATATCTCCGCCTTCGACCATGAGGAAGAATCCGTTGCCTTTTCCGCGAAGCTCGAGCACTTGAAGTGCGGCGTGCGTGCATTGCGCGAGCGTGGGATTTTCCGGCTCATATTTAAAGGAAGGATTTCCGGGAGTGTCGGCGGGAACGGGATGTTCCATGAAACCGTATTTTCCACCGAAAAGCCCGAAGAGTTTTTTAGAGTGATTTTCGTCGTCCGAACCGGTTATTGCGGAAACCGCCTCGCTCAGGTTCTCAGCTCCGTCCTGGCCGGTGCGTCTCTCGACGAAGACGTATTCATCATACGGGGATGATGCGGATGCCCGCAATCCTGTGAGGTCAGTCGAGGATATATATCCCGAACTTCCGAAATCCGGGTGGCCGGCGCCGATTACGACGTCGGGCTTCGTGTCTCGGATTATTTCTTCTGAAATCCAAGGCGGGCCTTCGTAATTTTTTATAAACTTTTCGGAGGAATAGTTCCTTCTGTGTACGTTATGGCTGACAAAGCAGGCGGGGGTGGCGTGCGAGAACGGCACCGTGCTGACCACTCCGAAAGATGCCGATTTCTGGGAGCGTATTTTCTCGGCGATTGTCGCCAGCGCGCCGTCGGTCGGGTCGCCTGCCGACCAGGAGAGGTTTCCGGCATCCGTCTTCGTGCCCGTTGCGAGCGCGGTCCCAGCGGCCGCAGAATCCGTGGCGGGAATCCCCGGAAAGCCGCCGCCCCATCTGTCGAGGGGTTTGAGGAAATATTCTTCCGAAGGCGGGTCCCAGTCGGTGTCGTAGGTCCAGTTTCCACCGGCCGAGGTGTCGTAGCCGACAGTCGCCGTGAAGGTTTCGGCATCGTATTTCGGTTTGCCCGAGGCCCATGCGTACCTGTTGTACGTGGTGATATCCCAGTGTGTGCAAGCGGACTTATAGGGAAAGGCGTGCTGGGCAAGGGCTTTGTCTTTGCCCGTCAGGTAGCGACTCGCAGCAATCTCATGAGCCTGCTGCATTCCGTCGCCGATAAGAAGAATAACATATTTGGCTGCAACCGGTTTTTTGTCAGAAACGGCCGTTTGCCGGCTGTCCATAACGGAACATGCGGCAAGAAGGACTCCTCCCGCAAGAAGCAAAACCGGCAGCAGGAGTTTAACGATGGTGTCTCGGGAACGATTTTTAGTTTTCATATAAATTCCTTTCTTTATATATTTATTCGCTTGAACTGCCGAAATATTAGCTACGATAAATATAATCATTTCATTTGCCGGTTTTGCGAATACGGGTTATATTTCAAGTGAGAGATTCTTTACGGGATATCGTATGCGCAGGCTGATTGCGATTCTAATTGTTCTGACTGCGGCGGCGGGCTGCAGCTCTGCAGACATACGGCGCGTGGCTTTCCTCGAAGAGGAGGTCGGGCGGCTGCAGTCGGAGGTTGCGCAGGCTTGTGAGTGGGGAGTTGACCCGTCGAAGGTGGAGATACCGGAAGAGCTTGGCTACGAGATTGATTCGCTTTCAGTCTACCCGCCGGTGCTGGAGACGGCGGTCTCGATATTTCCCGGCTTCCTTTTCCCCGGACTGGGAGCGCACGCGATAGGCGACTACGGCACCGGTTGGTGCCGGCTTGGCGAGGCGTATACGGGGGTAGGGGAGTTCGCGATGGGGACGGGGCTGACGGCGCTATCGATTGCTGCGGCATGCGAGTCGAACGGGAACGGTGATGGGGTTGCAGAGGCGTTCGTCTACGGCGTGGGCAATATGGTGATGGGGCCGGTGCATTACCTGGAGGCGTGGTTCGGTGATGTGGCTTCTACGTACGGGTCGCGCAAGTATCTGGCGGGGCGGGTGCAGGCGCTGAAGAACCGCTATATGAAATTCTTAATCGATTATGAACAAGCATGCCGGAGCTACCGCCTGGGCAGATGAGGCTGCGGTATTGAGAACGACTGACAATGCGGTTTATTTTGCATAATTCACGTCGATGTATTGATTTTAAACGCTCCTTGAAGAGGCTCCAAATTTAAGCTTGATGGACTGCGGCAGTGCCGGTAAAATGACTGCTCACATTTCCGAGGTGAGAGGATTACAATCCAATATTCTTCAAGAGAAAGATGGCGAAAGGAGGAGTTTTGTCAGGCAGCTTTATCTGACCGTGGAGAGGGTTAGTCGAGTAGTTAGAAATGGAAAGGTAAGGAGAAGAATGTAATGATTAAGTTCAGCGACAAACAGCTTAAGATACCGGAAATGCAGCGGCCGGTGTACCTGGTGACGGGAGGAATGTCACAGTTCGGGCGGGCGTTTCCGGAAAAGAGGACCGAGGAGCTTTGCGTCGATGCTCTCGACATGGCGGCGAAGCTTATCGGCAAGACCAAGGCGGAATTGAAAAGCTATATTCATAGCTGCTATTACGGTCACTTCGCCGACCACTTCGGCGACCAGCTTCTTGGCGAATCGGTAATACACGACAGGCTGGGGCTCGACCCGCTCGGCAACATTGGCGTGAAGACCGGCGGCGCGACCGGCGGCTCTACACTCTGGGAAGGGTTCAAAACCGTGGCGTCCGGGTATTCCGATTGCGTGCTCTGCATGGGATGGGAGCGCATGGACGAGGTCCCGACGGACGAGGGCAACCATCTTATCGCGGCGGCGGCGGACAAGGACTGGGAGACCCCGCTGGGCCATATATATACCGGCTATTACGCCGTCATGGCGCAGAGGTACTGGAAGATATTCGGCAAGGAAGAGGATTCGTTCAGGAATACGATGGCCGAGATAGCGGTCAAGCACCGCAATTACGCACTTAACAACCCGTTTGCACACGGGGCGATGAAGATAAACGTGGAAGATGTTCTCGAATCTTCGGTCGTGGCGCATCCCCTGAGGGCGCTGGACTGCTGCCTCATGAGCGTCGGCGCCGCGTGCGGAATACTTGCGGACGAGAAAACTGCGTACGAGCTTACGGACAACCCGATTCGAGTTTACATCGGGGCTGGCTCGCATACGCTAAGAGTTGCCGACAGGCGAGATATGGAAATCCCGCTTCTGCCGCATGAGTCGGCAGACCTGTACAAGGACCTCGGCGAACGGTTCCCCGGCGGGGACAGGTACCCCGGATTCACCGGGTTCCTCGCAGCTCGCATGGCCTGCTACTACGGCTACCGGATGGCCGGGATACAGAATCCGCTGGAAGACCTGGACATGGCGGAACTTCACGACGCATTCACCATAAGCGACATACAAAGCTACGAGGATGTCGGATTTAGGCCGTACGGCGAGGGTCGCGACTTCGTCGAGTCGGGCGACTGCTACCATATCAACCCGAAGACCAACGAGCCGGGGCGACTTCCGACCAACCTTTCGGGCGGTCTTATCGGCTGCATGCACGCGGTCGGCGCCACCGGAATCATGCAGACTATGGAATGCGCGCTGCAGATATGGGGCAAGCACGGCCAGATACACGGGGACCCGGAGAGATGGAAAGCCTTCGGCAAGGAAAAGCCGGAAGACTGGAAAGACCTTTCCGTCAAGGGAGCGAAGAGGACGCTGGCGATAAGCCACGCCGGGGTGGGGTCGCACGTTACCGCGACCATTCTTGTTCATCCCGACCATCTTCTGAAGAAAGACTAAGGAGGCTACAATGGCCGAAAACAAAGAAAATTACGGAACCGTGACTTCAGACGGAATGAAATACAGGCCGAAAGGAGTCTTCCACAGGCTGGAGAAAAACCGACCTATCCGGAACAAAGAGGGGAAACTCGTAGGCATCACTAACCCGCGTGATATGACCTATATACACAGTTACGGGGGCGAGGCGCTTTATTTCGAAAGCCTCGGCGAAGGCAAAATCTACGGTACGCGTTGCGACAACGATGCCTGCGAGAGCAAGGGCTCGATTTTCATGCCCTTTAGAATCGCGTGCCCGGAATGCCTCGAGAAGATGACTCCCGTCGACATGACGGAAGTCGCGAAAAAAACCGCCAAGGTGCATTCGTTCATTATCACCGAGCGCACCGGGGCGTTCAATACGTTGAAGATACCGATTCGGTTTGTTAACGTCGAGTTCGAGGGCGTCTGCACGATTCTCATGAGCTATATGCCTTTTGGCGAGCCAGAGATTGGGATGCGGGTCACCCCGATATTCAAGACGACCGAGCCCGATTTCCTGGTGACGGACCTGGCGTTCGTGCCGGAAGGCACGGCGGCGGACAAGCTGCCCGAAGGATTTTCATTCGGGTAGGATTGACATTTGATTAAAGAGAAGCGATAATATTGCGTCTTGATTAGAGAATAGAAGTTTAAACGCGCCAGTAGCTCAATTGGATAGAGTGGCGGTCTACGAAACCGTAGGTTGCAGGTTCGAATCCTGCCTGGCGCGTTTTGTATTTTAGCATGCTCCGCGGCAAAGCACTTCCTTCTTGAAACATCCATGAAATATTGTTAGATTACCTCCGATAATTTCACATTTGACAAGGTGAGGGCCAATGAAACCATCCGATTTTCCGAGTCAGAATCCATATTCGCTTTCGGGCGGTTCGGTTGCGGAATTTACGGTCAGGGCGGTGGTGCTCGGCGTGATACTCTCCGCCGTCATGTGCGCGGCCAACGTCTACCTCGGCTTAAAGGCCGGAATGACGGTCTCGGCGAGCATACCTGCATCTGTAGTTTCGATGGGAATACTTCGCGGGATTATGCGAAGAGGGACAATTCTCGAAAACAATATTGTCCAGACGATGGCCTCTGCGGGCGAATCGCTTGCGGCCGGGATTATCTTCACAATCCCGGGTCTTATCCTTACCGGAGTGTGGCTTAAGTTTGACTATTGGACGACGAGTCTCGTGGCGCTTCTCGGCGGTATTTTAGGCATTATGTTTATGATTCCATTGAGACGGACGCTTATCGTTGAGGAAGTTGAGCTGAAATACCCGTGCGGCGTAGCCTGTGCGCAGGTGCTGGAAGCAGGCGACAAAGGCGGCAGCGCTATATGGAACATCCTTATCGCTTTGATAATAGGAGCGCTTGTAACCGGATTTATAAAGGTGATAGCGATACTGAAAGGCACGGTAGAGTTTCCTATCAGGCTTGCACGTTCGGCTGCAGCTGGTTTCGGTCTGGACATATCGGCAGCCTTGATTGGAGTTGGATACATAGTTGGCTTTAATATTGCAGTTCTTGTATTTATCGGAGGTGCGATAGCGTGGTTTATCGCCATACCTGTCGCCTTGTCGATTAACTGGCCCATGGCGGATGGCGAGGCATTGCACGCTATGGAGGCTACCTGGAATATCTGGAACAACCAGATTCGATATATGGGTGTAGGGGCCATGGTGGTAGGTGGTTTGTGGTCTATTTTCTGCATGCGAAAAGGTATTGTGAAAGGCATTAGCGACGCATTTGGCGGATACAAGGAAAAGAAAGAACAGGAAGGAAGACTGCTAAGGACAGATACGGACATGCCATTTAAGAGTATCGCGATTATAGCGTTTTTAATGGTTATAGGAATATTCATTCTTTACGGCATGGTTACAAAGAATCGTGTAATTACAGCCAAAGGCGGGTTTGGAGTTGTCCTGATCGACAAAGAATCAGCTCCGCCCATTTACGGTTTTATTCCTCTTGCAAAAGAAGGTGAATTCGAGGTTGAAGGAACTCTTTACGAGAGTTACGAAAAATCTTTCATAGGCGGAGGAGGCGGTCTTTTTACTGAAGATATTACTGTAAAAAAAGAGATTATCAAGGAAGGGCTTCCTCAACAAAAACTCATAGAAGGTATGCAGTTGACTCTGATTACCAATATGAATCAGAGATACAGTGGAACTGTGGTTAAGGAGAAGCCGGATTCGATAATACTTAAAATGGAGATAGAAAGATTCACGCATATACCAACTCATGAGCTAAATGAACCTCTTACTGCAAAACCAGGTGAGGATGTTTCGTTAGACTGGGGAAAATACAAGATTACCGGCAAATTAATCGCAGTCAAGGAAGGTACGAAACATATTCTGACTAATGATGGTCAAAGATTTATTTTCGGTTCCGAGGATATTGTAAGCGAAAAAGTTCAATATCGCCCGGGAATCTCGCTGATAGCAGTTATTGCCATGATTGTTACCGGATTTTTCTTCGTCGCCGTGTCGAGTTATATCGCCGGGCTTGTTGGTTCTTCGAACAACCCGGTATCGGGCATGATTATATGCACGGTTCTATTCACTTCCGGACTGCTTCTTCTTTTCGGATTTACCGGAAACCTCGGAATATTGGCGGTTCTTGGAGTGGCGGGTGTTGTATGCTGCGCAGCCGCAACGGCCGGCGATGTGTCACAGGACCTGAAAACTGGCTGGCTGGTAAAAGCAACTCCCGCAAAGCAGCAGTATGCTCAGGTAATCGGAGTCGCTGCTGCGGCATTCCTGATTGCACCGGTTATGGGTATGCTTCATAACGCATACACTATTGGCTCAAAAGATCTTGCAGCCCCGCAGGCTGGCATGTTTGCCAGCATAGTAGAGAAGATATTCCACAAACAGCCTTTCCCGTGGGAAATGGCTCTCGTGGGCGTAGGACTTGCAATCGCGCTTATTGTAATTGACGAGATACTCAAGTCGAAAAAATCTTCTTTCAGAACACATGTTATGCCAGTGGCCGTTGGGATATATCTGCCAATAATGCTTGCAGTGCCAATTCTCATCGGAGGAGTGCTTAGTCTAATTGCAAGCAAATTAGCTGGAGCGGATGACAAGGCGAAAGATAGAGTATGGCAAAAGGGTGTCCTCTTCTGCGCAGGTCTTATAGCGGGAGAAGCGATAATGGGAATATTAGTAGGCGGTTTGAAGGCAGCCACTACGCTTCCTATAAGCATTTGGCCTGAAGGCGTCACTCTACTGCCGGATATTCTCAGTGTTGTTGTCATAGTAATAATTGGAGCCCTTGTTCTTGTTGTTTCGTTAAGTGCCAGAGAGAAGAAGACGATTGACAATGCTTAATACAATTCCTGTTAAAACGAATATCGAATGTCTTGAAGAGGGCGAGGAAGTAATACTGCTTGTCCCTCGGTACCCGACTGTAATCGGAAAAATCGCCGGGAAGCTTCTAAAACGAAGCAAACACATAAGAGTGAAACTCGACGAGCTCGGAAGCGGGACATGGAGACTGATAGACGGAACGAGGAACGTCAAAGAGATAGGAAAAGAGCTTGTTGATACCTTCGGAGAAGATGCGGAGCCGCTTTACCCGAGACTTGCCGAGTTTTTGAAGATACTTGAAAAAAACAGTTTTGTCACGCTGACGGAATATTGCGAGGTTTAAAATGTGGACAAGTGAAGAGTTTGACAAAATAACCGGGTGGATTGAATCGAAGAGAGAGGACATAATCGAACTGGAGAAACAGCTTACCGCGATTCCGGCGATAGGCCCGAAAAACGCGGGCCCTGGCGAAGCGGAAAAAGCTGCTTTCATTTCGGAAAAGCTTGAAGGATGGGGCTTTTCGGATATAGAGACTGTCAAAGCGCCCGCGGACAACGTGCCGAGCGGCTACAGGCCATCAGTCATTGCCCGAGTGCCCGGAAAAAGCTCCGAGAGAACGATATGGGTGATGACGCACTTGGACATAGTGCCGACCGGACCGAGGGATCTCTGGGAGAGCGAGCCCTTTGAGGTCGTCGAAAAGGATGGCAAACTTTTCGGCAGAGGCGTCGAGGATAACCAGCAGGGGATGGTAGGCTCGATTTTCGCGGCGAGAGCGCTTATCGAACTCGGTTTGAAACCGGCTTTCGATGTGGCGCTGCTGCTGGTGGCGGACGAAGAAACGGGCAGCGAATACGGGGTTTCATACCTTTTGAGAGAGAAGAATATTTTCCGAAAAGAAGACATTATAGTCGTTCCGGATGGCGGCACGCCGGAAGGCGACAGGATAGAAGTGGCTGAAAAATCCATTTGCTGGGCGAAGGTTACTGTCAAGGGCAAGCAAACTCACGCCTCGCGCCCGGAATCTGGAAAGAACGCGATGCGCGCCGGTGCCGCCATGATTGTGAGGCTCGATAAGGCTCTTCATGAAAGGTTTGCGCAGGAAGACCCGGTATTCGACCCGCCGATTTCGACGTTCGAGCCGACCAAGAAGGAATCGAACGTGGATAGCGTAAACATAATACCGGGAGAAGATATTTTCTTCTTCGACTGCAGGATTCTTCCGAATTACCGGATAGATGAAGTGTTAGAATTCATAAGGAGCGAGGCCGGCGAAGTTGCTGCCGGGCACGGGGTGGAGGTAAAGGTCGAGGCGGTTCAGAAGCAGCAGTCGGCGCCATCGACGCCGACGGATGCGGACGTGGTAAAGAGACTTTCCGCCGCCATAAAGAACGTGTACGACGTCGAGCCCAGTCCCATAGGGATAGGAGGCGGCACGGTTGCTGCGCTTCTCAGGGAGAAAGGGTTCGAGGCGGTCGTTTGGGGTAAAATGGACGAGACGGCCCATCAGCCGAACGAATACTGCATTGTTTCCAACCTGATAAACGATGCGAAAGTATTTGCGCATCTATTCGGTCAGCAGTAGGATGGTATCGGGTCGTATGGGGCAGGAGGTGGACAAGGTGCCCAGAATGCTTGTGGCAGCACTGCTGATAGCTGCGGTGGCTGCCTGCGGGTGTGCGGCGACGAGATTCGAAACAGCCAGCGCGCAGGTGGGTTGCATAAACGAAAGAATCAGCTCTGAGGATACTGAGATTTTCTCCGAAGAGCCCGGATGCCGGGAGGAAGAGAGTTGCGATAAAGTCTTTGTCATGCTGCCGGTTTTCGACGCGGAGCCGAAGAGCTGGCGCGGTCGCGACATGGTTAGAGACAGCAGTCACCCGGAGATACACGGGCCTTACTCGGTATCTCTCGTAGGCGACTTCATTGCGCCGAGCTGGAAGAAGCTCGACGAGGCTTACGGGATGGACTCCCGTTTCCTTATTCGTGCGGTCGATGATTTTTACATTGGCTGCACCCTCGGGTATGCAAGGGTAAAAAACGAATTGACGAAAGGCCTTATTGAAGGCGAGTTGCTTAGGTATACTGCGCTTTTGTGGAGCGAATACAGGCTGCGCCTGGGAAAGACGACATGGTCGCCGAGTGTGGATTTCTGCCTCGGGACGGGATGGTTCGTGGCCGAACCGGTTCCGTTGTCAGAGGAGAAGAAGGCCTACGAGCTTGCAGGCCAGAAGCTGCGAACCGATGTGATTAGCGCGTTAGTTTTACGGATGGCGGCGCAGTTGCGGCTGCCCATGCTCAGGTCTACGGACATGTCTATATCCGAGGGCAATGCGGACATTGTCATCGGCATAGGCGCGGAGTTTGGCGAGGGAAAGAGCAGGTACAAGATAGTAGACTATTCCGCGGGTACCAAGGTGATTTCCAAGGGACACGTGCTTCTCGACGCTTTTCACGCTTTTGTCGGATTGTCTTTCAGGTTTTAGTATATTTCTCGGGAAAGGAGACGGGATGGCTAAGAAGGTGGTATTGTTGACGCTGGTAATGGCATTGCTTGTGGGTTCCATTGGCTGCTTGATGCACAAGCACACGGTAGGCACGGGCCAGCAGGGTATGGCGCCGCCCATCAAGGCGAGGCAGTGGTATCTGCTATGGGGTCTTATTCCCTTAGGAGAAATCGACAGCAAGGTGCTTGCCGGCAACGCCACGGATTATACGATAAGAACGTGGGTCTCGCCGCTGGACTTTATTATCAACATTCTTACTGGATACGTCTCGATTTACTCGCGGACTGTCGAAGTTTACAGATAGATATAAAGAGAATAAAAAGGGCGTCTTTACCGACGCCCTTTTTTTACTTGGCGTCAGGATTGTCGACTCCGAGTGCTTCGCAAAGGTTTTCCGCCTGTTCCATCAGGAAAAGAAGCCGCTCTTCGACGGCCTCGTCGTTTGAAGGGCGCGCCTCCCATGCTTTCTGGAGGGCATACCTCATTTGAACCGCCTTAGCCCGGATGGCGTTATCGAGCTCTTTTTGCGAAGGCTTTCGGTCCGCAAGACCCACAAGAGATGCACCGGGCAATCCGAGCTGGTCCAGAACCTCGCGCTCCATTCCGTTCGGCGGCTTGCGCTCGCCGGCGGTGATGAAAAATCTTTTATCGTCAAGAAGAGTTCCTTTGAATTGTTCGAACGTAAGAGCGGTTTGGCCGCTTTCCCGGACGTATTCCTTCCACATGAAATCGAGCGGCAGGAAATAATCATCCGCGCTTTCAAGTCGGTTAAAGCACCATTCGGCGATATTTTGTTCTTCCCGCACTAATCGCTCCATTTGCCGAGCAGTTCGAGAACTTCCTTGGCCCTGGAATTGCCGGGGTCGAGTTGCAGAGCCTTTCGAGCGTTTTCTTCGGCTTCCTTGTTGTCTTCGAGGTCGAAGTAGCAGCGGGCAAGCCCCGAGTATGCCTTAGCCTGACCCTGTCCGCCGATTATGACGGCCGTCTTGAATTCTTCAAGCGCTTCCTCAAGCATCTCATCTGCGTAGAGGGCATCTCCAAGCCTCTCATGTATTCCCGGAGTGAGCGGGTTCAGGTGCAGGAGTTGCCGAAGTAAATCGATAGCCTCTGCGAACCTGCCATCCTCGAACCATTTGTCCGCAAGCGTGACTCGCGCCATGGGTTCCATGTCTGTAAGGGCGACAATCTTTTCGAGTTGTTCGAGAGCTTCGTCTTTCCTCTCATCCTGAGTATAAATCGCGTAAAGTTGCCTGTATGGGCTTGCGGGAGAGATGTCGAGCGGAAAATCAACCGAGGCTTTCTTCAAGTACTCAATCGCTTCTTCCTTTTTCTCTTCCGCGAAATAGATGCGTGCAAGAACGAGGTGGACATCATAGGTATTTTTCAATCCGTTTGAAAGTGCCTTGAGGTAATTTTTCTTGGCCGAAGAGGCGAATCCCTGCTGCATGTCGAGTTCGGCTTGCGCGAGGAAATTCTCGGGGTTTGACGGCTCAAGTTTCATTGCGCAGGTGATTGAATTTTCGGCATCAAGAAGCTTCTTTGCCGCAACATACGAGCGTGCGAGACGCGCGTGCAGGCGGGCGTCGTCGGGATTGAATTCCACCTGGTCCTGAAGGCGGCTTACATCCATGTTCGTGATTCGGCCTTCGACCTTGAATTTGAGGAATTTATCGGCAGCCCATTCCTTGAACCCGGCATCGAGCTTGTTCAAATCAACGCCGAGCGCTTCGGACATGATATCATTTTCATCCCTGCTTTTCCCGTAGCCGTCAATTATTGCAAGAATTTTATCGAACCCGTATTTTTCTGTTATATATTCGACAATCAGCGAGCTTTGGTAGTAAGCCAGCATAACGGACTCCATTCCCCTCGGCCTATTGAACTCCTTTTCCATTTTTGAGATGCGAATGAGAGCGCCACGTTCCAGCGAGTCTATGAATACCCGCTCCATATTGCGTCTCCAGTAAGGCTTGGCGCACCTTTCCTCGTAAGTGCTGCACCCTTCGCCGAACCATCTTGAGATTCGGTTACGGGAGCGGGTCAGGGTAAAGACATGGGTAAGTTCGTGGTGAAGTGTTCTTGCCCAGTTATATGTTCCGAACCGCCTTGCGGATGGCGAGTCCATTGTAACCAGGTTGCCGAAGCACGCGCCAGCGGCAGAAATTCCAGGCAGGCCGACCGTTCGCGCGGAGAAAAAATCATGTTTCCTGAACATCTCTACAATTACCGGTTTATCAAGTTCTATCTTGTATTTGGCGGCAAGTGCCTTATAGGAGTTCTCCGCTTCTTTCGCGATATATGGAGCGAGAGTATCAAACTCCGCTTTATGCAGTTTGACAACGAAATGCTTGAATTTCTCTTCCTTGAAGTTGTCGTTTATATGCATAAGGAGCTGTAGAGAATTGTAAGTCCAGATATTGAAAGGGTCGTTTTCCTGAGATTTCTTCAGGTAGGGCTTGGCCTCTTCTTCCCTGCCGAGCCTGAGCATATTCAGACCTGCCGTCGAGTATGCAGGCCAGTAATGCTCGTCCTCTTTCAATGCTGCAAGCGAAAGATCCAGTGCTTCCTGATAGCGAAACTTCGACTGCAGGATGTCGGCCACGCCGTGCAGGAACGCCGGTTTAGACCCTTTTTGCTTGAATGCTTCTTTTTTCAATTTGTCGTATTGTTCGGTATCGCCTTTAAGCAGGTACGTGGCGGCCAGCATTGCAAGCGATTCAGAATCCCTTTTGTTGGTTTCAAGTGCCTTGTCGAGATACTTTATCGCCTGTTCATAATTGCTTACGCTCAGTCCCGTATGTGCAAGATATTTGTAAGCTCCCGCATGCGAACGGTTTGTTCTCAAAGCTTTTCTGACGAGCGAATAAGCATCGGAAAAGCGCTCGAATCCGAGTTTTGGAATTTGCTCGTAAACCCATGCGAGGCCCGTAAGCGTGTCGGGGTGTTTAGGGTTAATTTCAAGAGACCTTTCAAAAAGCTTTTTTGCGTATGGATAGTCGTATTTTTTTAGAAAGAGGCTTGCGCGCATATTGAGTGCATCCGTATTAAGCGGGTCTTTCTCAATAGCTTGGCCGAGCAATGTATTGGCTTCGGCATATCTGTTAAGCTCGACTAATGCCGCGGCGGCATAAACCATCTCCACAGGGCCGATACTTGCGTTACCGGCACGCGCCTTTTCGAGTAATTCTTCGGATTCTTTTCTGTTGCCTGCCAGTGATTCGATTCTGGCGGCGCCAAGAAGCGAATGTATGTGTGAATTGTCAAGACCAATGCCTTTCCTATACAATTCAAGGGCTTTTTCATGCGAGCCGGTAAGGGCAAGAGCATCCGCGCCCAGGGCAAGGATTTCAGGCGTCGCTTTTCCTCTTGTAGACATCGAGGTTGCGTTTTCAGCAGCTTGTGTGTAGTCGCCAACCGTCAGGTAAACGATGATAATGCCTCTGTTGGCCTCGATATTATTTTCGTCTGATTCGAGAGCTGCGAGGAAAAACTCCGCCGCTTCGTTGTAGTTGCCCGTGGAAAGGGCGTCGAATCCCTGTTGGGCAAGATTGTCTGCATCTCCGGCGAATGCAGGGACAAGGATAAAAAAAGTTATTGCGAAAAACATGCTTTTAGCAACTTGCATCTTACGGCCTCCAACAACAGTCTTCATATACTATGATTATATTTCTTGAGAGGCCGGTTTTACAGGCATAATTGGATTATTCCTGCAATTCAAGGAGGATGGTTTGACGGCAGTTGTTTCTAATCGGCTTGTATTTTTGCTCTGATTTTTTTAAGCCCGCCGTTTGAAAAATGTTCAAGGAAGGAAAGAACGTTGTCCGGTATGTTCTTGTATCCAAAATGATTCATCTCGGCTATTGCCTTATTAGAATTCCAGCCTTCGATAGCGATGCGATAAATGCCCAGAAGCATATATGTCCGGTTCCTGGCTCTATTGCAGTGAAAGAAAAGAGGCAAGTTGTCGGAGTCTTGAAAGACTTTGAGGAACTTGATTACCTGGCTTTCTTCCGGCGGGCGTTTTCCATTGAGGGGAACCATAAAATAATTGAAACCCAGCTCGCTTGCCTTGTCGTGATAATCAAGGCTTGCGCGAAGATTGACGATAGTTTTTATACCTTGCTTTCTGAGGTTCTTGAGCCCAAAGATTGTTGGCGTGGAGCCTATATAGACGCCATTGTTTACGGTTGCAAACTTTCTGACTCCTCTGAGCCATTTCCGTTTTGCGAAATTCTGCCTTTCCTTGTGTCCGAAAGGATTATACCTGCGAACGAAATCCCTGGCCAACGCCAAGGGGAGAAGGCAGCTGTCCAACGTTGATTGAATAAATGAACGCTCCGTCATATTGTTCTCAGACTACTGTTTTACCACTTCAAATGAGTGGATCCCGAATGAGGGCTTAAAAAAGCGACTAAAAACAACAGTCGCTTGCCTTACCCCTACACCTTCAAACGCAATTGAATAATACACTCATTTATCCTTGAAATCAACAATTTAATGCTGAAATATTGTTACTTATTTCAGATATATTCGTTTTAGTACAATTCTCTGTCAAAAACCCGATATCCCACAGCTTCTGATACGTGCTGAGAAGAAATGTCTTCAATTTTTTCCATATCCGCAATCGTCCTGGCTAATTTCAATATCCTGTGATAAGCTCTTGCCGACAACGCCAGAGAGGTAACGGCAGCCTTGAGGAGGTTTTCGCCTTCCTTGTCCAATCGGCAATATTTTCCAATTTCCTTTACAGACATATTCGCGTTTGTATTTGTTGAATTTCCTTTGAATCGGACAGACTGAACGTCTCTGGCTTGCATTATCCGGTTTCTTATTTCAGATGAAGATTCGCCATCGCGTTTGCCCGAGAGTTCTTTCCATCTTACAAAAGGAACTTCAACGTGCATATCGATGCGGTCCATAAGGGGGCCGGAAATTCTTGAACGATATGCGGTAATCTGCCGTGCCGAGCAGCGGCAGTGGCGGCGCGGGTCACCGAGATATCCGCAGGGGCAGGGGTTCATTGAGGCGACAAGCATCACCTGCGCCGGATATGTGACTGACATCTTGGCGCGCGATATCGTTATCGTGCCTTCTTCGAGTGGTTGGCGCAGGACTTCAAGTGCGCTTCGCTTGAACTCGGGCAGTTCGTCAAGGAATAGTATTCCATTGTGCGCGAGGCTTAGCTCTCCGGGTCTCGGGTTTGATCCTCCTCCGACGAGTCCCGCATCGGAAATCGTATGGTGGGGTGAGCGAAAAGGTCTTTCAGTTATAATCCCGGCATTCGATTGTAATACCCCGCTTATTGAATGTACCTTAGTAGTTTCGAGAGATTCGACGCTTGAAAGCTCAGGCAGGATTGAAGGGAGCCTTCTGGCAAGCATTGTCTTGCCGCATCCGGGAGGCCCGGCGAGCAGGATGTGGTGGCCGCCTGCAGCCGCAACGCTCAGGGCGCGTTTGGCGGATTCCTGACCGCGAACGTCGCTGAAATCGAGATGTTCGCGTTTCTTTTCTGAAGCATGAGTCGAAAAATCAAAGCCACCTTCTTGTATGTTAAGCTCGCCCGAGAGAAATCCAGCCGCTTCGGAAAGCGAGCGCACGCTATAGACTTTGATTCCTTCTACGGCGGCCGCTTCTGCGGAGTTTTCTACGGGCACAATTACCCCGTTCAAACCTTTCTGCTTAGCCGTGATTGCGGCTGGAAGCACGCCGCGAACCGGCCTTACGCTGCCATCGAGCGCCAACTCGCCCAGCACCGAGTATCTGTCCAGTATACTTGAATCTAACTGCTCCGTTGCTACGAGGACTCCGAGCGCAATGGGCAAGTCGTAAACAGGCCCTTCTTTTCTCGTGTCTGCCGGAGCGAGATTTACCGTTATGCGCTGCGAGGGGAAGTGGTACTTGGTATTTTTCACGGCGGTTCTGACGCGGTCTCGCGATTCTTTAACTGCGGCATCGGGCAGGCCGACTATATGCATACCGGGAAGACCGCGAGCGACATCAACCTCAATCTCAACGAGATAGGCATCTATGCCGTCAATTGCCGAGCTAAGTATCCGGGCATGCATATATCTGCTCCTGCTTTTTACGAATCGAAACTCTAACACCGGGGCGCAAATATGTCAAGCTTTCATGGCGTTTGAGTTTCTGCACATTTCAGGCTGTCTTACGGAAAAACACTAAAGCAAGTCTGGGAATTAAACGATTTGATGAATGGAGTCCCGTGTATTATGAGCGAGGAAGATGTAAATGGAAAGCAAGGTAATCGTGGCAACCATAGTCGGTTTCTGGTTGGCCCTTATCGCCGTTTGCGCAGCGTTTTAATAGCTCCGCAGCAACCCCGCAAGTCAATAGTTTTTCATTCTGTTCATATGCCAATAAAAGAAGGCGCGGGTATTGAATTACCCGAGAGGGTCGGCTTCTCTCGAGTCCCGCGCCATTAATTACTTGCCTGAACAGGGAGATGGTTTTTCCCAAGTGAATTTGCTTGTTTCAGAAAGAACCCAGAACATTTCCGTAATAACTTTTCTGGTTTCTTCGCATGCCGGAGAAGGCTCGAAGCAGGAACCTGTCCTCGAATAAGCTTCGCCCCTGCAGCCAGCGCTGCACCAGTACCGGACAAGGCACTCGGAGCATTTCTTATTAATATTGTCTACGTTAAAGCGTTTTCTCAGCCCGCTTAGAAGCAGCGAATCAACCCATATTTTACGAAAAGGCACGTCGACAGAACCGAGTTTAAATTCGGGAAGAGTCTGACCCGTGCACGGATAGACGGAACCGTCGGCATCCACCAGCAAAGTGTTCGTGCCTGCGCCGCAGTATGTTTTTTTCCTATTTAGCTTGCACGTCGAGGCGAGAGTGCTGAACCAGTCTTCGTTCGCAATAGTCCGGTAGCGAGGGTTCAGCAAGAAAAAGGTGCGAACAGACCTGAGAAGCTTCAAGCGGTCGGGCGGGCGAAGCGAGGAGCCTCCGCCGATACGCCTTAGCGGGACGAAGCGCACTCCGGATACGCCGAGTTTTTTCGAGAACTTGAAGAAATCTTCAAGGCGCCACTGAGTGTCTTCGTGCACTACCATGTTCGTTACTACTTTCACGCCGGATTTAACGAGCAGCGCAACTGCTTTCTTTGCTTTTTCGAAAGAGCCTCTGCCACGAAGCATCTCGTGCTCGAAAGCAGTCGGGCCGTCGATTGAAACCTGAATCTTGATTCCGCATTTGGCCGCGGCGGATGCGAAGTCGGTGTCGACAAGCAGGCCGTTCGTCGATATCGTGGTTTCGAATCCGTTTTCGACAGCCCATTTGCCGATTGCGATGGATTCAAATCCTCGAAGGGTCGGCTCGCCACCGAGAATTGTCAGTTTGCGATTTTCGCTCATTACGGGTATTGCCTGGTTAAGGAAACGGGTTATTTTTGCAACGGGCAATTCCCCTGCAGGCACATGAAAGCCGCGATTATAGCAGAAGCGGCAGTTGAGGTTGCAACGGCGAGTTATGTTCACCGTGATATTTTCAAGTGCATTTTGTGACGCAGGTTTTGCTTTGCGGGCGTATCTTCCGTATATCACGCCCGCTTCCACAAGAGGCGTCATTTTCTTTTTTATGCGCTCGATTGTCGAGCATATCGTATGCCCTCTCGCATAGGCGAGTTTGCGCGCCGCATGGCGGAGCGTAGAACCCTTTATTAGGATGTCAAGAAATTCGAACATCTCCGCATCCACTACCTGCCAGTAAGGAACGTCGCCCCAGACGAGCAGTATTCTCGAATCGCGCTGCTCTATCATGTCGGGAACGGCCGAGTATAGAACCGGCAGGGGAGGCGGTTTGACCGTGGCTGTTGCGCAGCCGTTTGTCTGTGCCGACCTTTTCATTACTACCTCCCTATCCAATCAGTAAGGCGTTTGGAGACCGTAACTTATATTTGAATTGAAACTCAGAAACCCGTTCGTGAGAATCGTTTGCTTTATTTCGCCCGCCCATCATAGCTCTCCTTTGAGAAGAGCCTGACCAGGTGCCGACCTGGCAGGCAATCTTGCAACTTCTATCTTTCCGCGGTAGGCTGAGCAACCTTTCCGAGATGTTTTACTCTCAGCCTTGAAAACTCGACCTCTGCTCCGCGTCTGAGAAAAATGCAGATAGGGCCGCACCAGTATTTAAGCTCTCCGTTTTGCTCGGTTATTTTAATATGGCGAGCATCTTCTAAAGCGGGGCTTTGTATTGATACCATTTCGCCCCGGATTATTATCTTCACTTCGATTTCTTTGTCGGACTTGTCAATGCCATAACAAACATCCAGAGTTTTGTAGCTTCTGGAGCCAAGAGAGAGTGGAATACCGCGAAGGCCAAGGTCGAATTCACCTGAAACAAGCTTGAAACGCATTTCTACGACATAGTCTTTCCAGTTATCTTCTCCAACCATGAAACGGCCGTAATTGTCATCACGGTTGATGCCGTGAATAACTCCGTTTTCAACTTTCCAGAGCCCGCCGTGTGTTTTCCACGAACCGTATTCTTCTGTGGCAAGTTTTTCCCAGGGGAGTGCTCCTTCACGAAGCCTTTGTTCCTTGTCTTTATCCGCTTCAGCGTAAAGTTTGGTGATATAGTCTGCTAACTTTTGCTTGTAAGGCGTACCAGAGAGGCCTTTCGGTTTTTTTACGACGATATACTTTAACGCATTGTCATATTCCTTGACCGCACGGTAATTATCTATATTCAGAACGAAACGCTCATAGGCCGATTTTGCCTCGCTGATTTTTGAAATTTTCTGCCTTTCCTCGCGTGCCTGAAGTGCGCAATCCGCAGAACTAAATTTATCGATAAACTTGTCGAGTTCGCGAAGAGCCATATCAAAGCGCCCTTCGTCAGCCATGTCTTTCGCTTTGTCAAGGACGTGCTTGTAATTGTTAAGGGCATCGGCCTCGGAGTTGAGACGAACCTTTTCCGCCAGGTCTTTAGCCGATTCTGCAATAATGCCATCCTGAGCAATACCTTCGATTTCATATAGGCGTGATTGCGCTCCTTTGACGTCGCGCGGATTGCGGGAAATATAGATTTCCATTTCTCTTAGCAGTTTTTCGGCGTGCGCATTGTCAGAATCTTCCTTCTCGTATCGTGAGTATCGAGATTCTTGATTGCTTCGTCTCTGGCATCCAAAGGCGAGAACAATGCAGAACATAAATGCAAGAATGGCTTTCGCGTGCATTTTCAACATAACACGGGCTCCCCGACGCCTATTGCGCCATCAGAGGACCATTTGGTCCCGAATTTTGTCCCGCCGTCATGTTGTCAATTAGCTAACCTCTTTGCTATAATATATGCCAATACGGCAAGCTTGTCAAGATTATTTTACGATAAATCTTCATAAAGTTGCCATAAACGCAATAAGAGTGGTCTGCAAAGAGCAGGGGAGTCATAATTACTGATATAAATATCCTACTATATGCGGGTTATGTCATTTATTGTAAACATGCCTGAAGTAGTTGTTTTCAGTAGTTATCTGCTGACTGGTCTTATTTTTTGGCGATGCGTTTTCGAATAAGAGGCAATAAGCGTTCATCCATAAGGAAAACCTCAATTCTTTCAGTTACACCGGCTTCATCGATTTCACCTTGCGGCGGGTCGGGAGTCAGGAGCAGTTCGGCTGCTAATTTATACTTTTCAAGCTCGAATTCTACATCTTCAAAATTTTTAGCCTTATCGAGTATCGCACTGATTCTTTTCGTCTCTTCTTTGAGGTTAAGATTGCAATCATAACCGGGATGTTTGCTCCAGCTTTTAATTTTACTTTCAATGCGGGGGATAACGACTGTATTGAACCATTCTTCGTATTCACGTTTCGGAATATTTCTCGCATCTTCAAGCAGTCTGAGTTGGTCGTCCGCCGTTTCCGCCTGGCCGACCCGGACTGGGTTTTCCTGGTCATCCGTTGGAATATGGCAGGGGACGAAAGTCCTGATAATTTCCTTTTGTGCATCGCTGAGGATACTTTCGACTTCTGAAATCAGTTTCATCATATCTTTGTCGTGGTTCTCGCCAGTCTTATGCATAAGATGCATATGCAGGCTTTCGGAGTAAAAGAATATGTCTTTCGTCTGCTCGGTCATGTGGCCGTCTTTCTCCAATCCGTCCTTGACGAGAAGATAGCCGGCAAGTGCCCGTTTCCATTCCTTGTCGTTGGCAATCACCATCTTTTTTTCAAGGCAGCGAAGAATCTGTTTCAACTGCTGCCCGGTGAGGTTCAATCCGTTGACGAGATTGACGGCTTCAAGGTAAGTGAGGAATTCGCCGACGATAAATTCGTTCTTGCTCTTGGATAGAAGAAGAATGTCGATATCTTTGGCGATATTTTTTTCGCTTATCAGGCTTTCGACTCTCGTTATCTTTTCAGTTTCTTCTTTCAGGTAATTTTCAGCCTGCTTTCTCAATTCGGCCGCTTCCTTGAAGTTGCCTTCACGGTTCGCCTCGTCTGCCATCCTGTTGAGATGTTCGAGATGCTCTTTTATATGATTTCGCGCAAAATTACTGTAATCTTCTCCAGCGCGCAAAGATATTACTGTAAAGGCAATGGCGATAAACGCTAAAGACAGACAAAGTTTTCTCATGAGCGGTCTCCTTACAGTGGTTTACTATCTTAACGATGGAGAAATGATGTTTATTTTATTGCTGAAGCTCCGGTGTCGGCATCCAGCCTATTTTCCTTCATCTTATTTGTCAGCGTCTTCTGGGAGTGCCTCACCATCTTTGTTTTCAGCCTTCTTTTCTTTTGGCAGAAGTTCCGGGCAGTATTTCTTTGCAATTTTCAGGTAGCCCGGATGTTTGCGAATCGGGTCGAAATCGGAATCTTTTGACATCCAGGAGAAATCCCTGTATCCGCTTTCTATTGCCTTTTCCAGGGTCTTTGCCGCTTCGTCGTGCTTGCCTCCGAGCGATTGGGCGCATGCGGTATTGTACAAATGAACGTTGTAGCTGCTGTTCTGGTCTTTTGCCGCTTCGGCAGCCTTGCTCCACCATTTTTCGGCGTTTTTATAGTCCTTAAGCCCGTGAAACAAGTGCCCGATACTGCCGTAGGTGGATTCGCTTGCTCCGTTTCTTGTCTGTGATTCGACCCATTCTTCGATGCAGCTATCCTCGCCGAGTCTGGCAAGCGCTACTGCTATGTCGCGTTTATATCTCTGTCCTGCATGAGAGACGTAAAGCGCTAAAAGCTGGTTTTTAACGCGCTTGTCGTCATCGAAAAGGCTCAAGGCATTTAGAACGTCTTGAGGCTGAACCGGTGCGCGTTTCGAGCCCTTCATGGATTCTTCGAGAAGCGCCATCAGTCCGGGTATGGCGGCTTTGCCGAGTTTTTTTATCTCTTCGTACGGTTTGCTTTCATCCGATGGGTCGAGCTTGTTTTTTGAAATCATTTTCACAAGCCTTTCCCTATAGGCTTCCGCGAATACGGAATCAGGAACGCTCGTGCCTTTAAGTTTTCCGGAAGCGACGAGCTTGTCTATTTCTTCGAGTATTCCCGGCCCGAAATTTACAAGAGCCTGTCTCGCGCTCATGCGCATAAGCTGGCTGCCATGATTTTGCATTCTTACTATGTGAGCTACGGATTCCGTGTCCTTGACGCTGCCGAGAAGGCATATCGCGGCTATTTTAAGCGCGATATTCTCTTCATCAAGAAGCTTTCTTAGCAGTGGTATTGCAGCCTCTCCCGCCTTTCTTATCGTGGTATTTGCATTTTGTCTTTCAAAAAAATAGCGGGAGTTGAGCTTGCCGATATTCTCTGCAATTTCTTCTGGCGTCAGGTTTGCTGCAGGAGATGTGTTTTTATTTTCTTCTTGCTTCTCGGGAGCATCGGCGGGCTCCTGTTCCTGAGCAAATAGCGTAACTGGCATAAAGACAAGTACGAGGATTATTAATAATGTTTTCACTTTTCTTCCTCTTTGTTTTTGTTAGTTTCCGCAGGCACGATTTCTTTTTTGTTTTCGTCATTGTTATCTTTATCAGGCAGATATTCCGGCCCGTATTTAGCAAGCAGTTTAATATATCCCGGGTCCTCGCGAACGGCATCAAGCTCCTTGTCTATGACCATCCATGGAAAATTTCTGTATCCCTTTTCCACGGCGCGGCCCAGAGCTTCGACGGCTTTGTCGGTCTTGTTGCCCATCGCATATGCGCATGCGAGGTTGTAGTAATAAATATAGCTTGAGTTATTGTTGCTTTCTGCCGATTCCGCCGCAAGGCCGAACCATTTCTGAGATTCGCCGTAGTTGCCCGTCCTATGATAGAGAAGGGCGATGTCCTGAAAAAGCCTGTCGTTGTTCTGGCTTTTCGCGTTTTTGCGCATACCGGCAATCAGCTCGTTCAGGATTTCCTCGTGCCCGAGCTTCGCCAGTGATATCGCTACGTACTGTCCGTATTGTTCGTCCTTGTATTGATTCCACAATGACTTGAGCCTGGCTATAATTCTTTTGTCATTGAAGCGCGCCATAATGACGATTAGCTCGTCCATGCGCGGATAATCGTTTGGCAACTGACCGAACGAATTTATCGAGCTTTGAAGCTTGTCGCATACTTTGAGTATCGCCGGTATTACGCGGGGGCCAAGCTTCGCAATAGGATCGTACTGTCCCGGATAATGACCGCCGCGGTCTACTTTTTTCGAAAATACGTCGAGAAAAGTCTTATAGTAAAGGTCTGCAAGAAGGTTGTCGTTCAGTATGGATTCGGTTATTGCTCCGGATTCAAGCAGCCTGTTTACTTCGTGAACTGCCTGTTCGCCGTATCTGAGCAGCGACCGTTTGGCGGATGCCCTGACCATCATGCTCGGGTCGTTGTACATCTGCAGTATGTGTCTGACCGCCTCTATGTCGTTCATGTGTCCGAGAAGTTCGGTGGCACTCATGCGAAGCTGAATATTATCGCATTTCATGACTTCTATCAGTTGAGGGATTGTCGCTTTGCCCGCTTTGGCAATAATCGTCTGCGCTCGGTTACGCTCGAAAAAAAAACGCGAGCCCAGCTTCTTTACCTGGGTCGCGAGTTCTTCGGCAGTTAGTTGAAGAGACGTAGGTCCGGTGCCATCTTTGCTCGTTTTCTCCGGCTGCGTATCTTTTTCCTGTGCATAAGCAATTGTCACAAGCAGGAGCAATGCAATCGTTGCTAAAAAAGCTCTCATTCGTTCTCTTTGTCTTTCTCGGACTCTTTCACATCTTTAAACTCTTCCGGGAATTTTGTACGTACAAATGACTGGAACTGTTTGGTGTTTCTCAGGTTTGCAAGTTCTCCATCTATCTTTACCCATTCCATATTGGAGTAGCCTTTTTCCACTCCTTTGACGAATTCTGCAAAAGCTTCTTCGACCTTGTTCTGCACCGAAAGAAAGCATGCAAGGTTGATATGGTCTTGGGGACTGCCTCCGAAACGTGCTATCTGGAGCTTCAGTATCTCGGTTCCTTTGCCATATTCCCTTGCGCGGTCGTAGAAAAGAGCCAACTGCGTATAGTCGTATGAATTGCCTTTGCCGCAGTTATCCGTGAGAAGTTTCTCTATTTCTTTATATTCCTCGTTTGCGCCGAGTATATGAAGCGTTGCGGCCGCAATCAATTTGAGTTCAAGGTTGTTATCGAGATACGCCTTTCGCAGGGCGGGTATAGCCGCCTTGTCGCCGAGTTCAGCAAGCGAGGCCGCCGCCGCTTCCCCATAGCCGCTTGAGGTTTCTTCCACAATCCGTGAAAGCGCCGGTTCTATCACGGAACCGATTGAAGTGAGTTTCCTGTATTGTCCGGGAAACTGCCCGTTTCCTTCGGGACTGTTCATAATCTCGCTAAGCATCTTTTTTACCTGCCTGTCGCAGGCTGACGCTATGATGTTTCTCAGGGCCGCTTTTTTATCATCAGTTTCTTTTTCAAGAAGAGGGTAAAGTTTTTTGGCCCCCTCGATTCCGAGTCCCTCCGCAATTTTAGCCGCGCCGAGGCGAAGTGTTATATCCTTTTCGTTTGCGGCTTCTGCAAGCCTTTGTATGGTTTTTTCAGGAGCCATGATGGAAAGCGTGCGAAGAGCGCAGATTCGACCGGGAATCCACGCGGATTCTGCGGCATTTTCGACTTTAGCAAGCGCAGTGCCTGATGATACGGACAATGAGCTGACGGCGGACTCGCGGTCCGCATGAAAGCGTGATTGAAGGTTTGCCACTTTATTTTCTATTGCCGCTTCTTCGGATGCGTCCTGACAAAATCCTTGCAGCGGCACGAAGAGCGCAACAAACGCGACAACTAAAACAGCGCTAATCATCATTTTTTGCATTGTTCTCATGCCATTCGATCCATGCCTCGGGCTCTCGGCCGAGGTCTTCGCCTGCAATCTCTTTCAGCGCTTCATGTGCCCTGCCTGCGATGGTCTCATCCGAGTTCAGCAAGCCTGCGAGCAGTGGAATGGAGTCGACAAGTTTGATATTCTTGAGTATATTGACTGCGAATTCCTTTGAATCCTTGTGGCCGTTTTCCAGCAGGGATTGCAGCACGGCAAGTGCCTTATCAGGCGCATGCATGGCGAGGGCGGATGCTGCTTCGATTCTGGTTAGGTCGTCATCGACCGAGGCAGTATCTTCAAGCGCGCAGAGGGCCTCGTCGGTATGAATTCTGCCAAGCGCTCTCGCCGCGGCCCTTTTTACTTCCATTTCGTCGTCTTTTTTGAGAAGCGCGATAATTTTCTTCGCCGACTGGCTTGCTTCCATTGTACCGAGAGCATCGGCGGCTTGCGCGCGAAGGCTCGAATCCGGGTCGGATAGCAGTTCGGCAATGGCGGGCTCGGCGCTTTTTGATTTCATCTCCACCAGTTGTTTAAGCGCAAGGGGCTTGCCTTTATAGCCCGGCATTGCAAGGCTGTTTGCAAGCCAATTTTCTTTTGTCTTGTCTGCGTTATTGGACCACCATTCTTCCCATTCCCGCACGGCGGCTTCCCGAACTTCGGGGAAACCGGAAGGCTTGAATCCGAAAAACATACCAGTCTCTTCGATAAGATTGCTTTGAAAAATAGCCCTTGCTTTCTGGTCGGGCGAGCGCAGCCCTTTAATCAGCGCTGAGATGGTTTCTCTGGGCGATTCGCCAGCTATAGGGATTTTGACCTCTTTTTCATTATGGCCGGAGGGGAAAACATATATGGTTACGAGCAGGGCCGCTGCTATTCCTGCGAGCATGAATGCGATATATTTGACCATAGGGCTGAGCCGGCCTATCTTTCCATTTCCTCAAGTTTGGCGCTTTCGCGGCAAAGCGAGTAAATCGGATAGCATGTATCAAACGACTTAATCGGGACAAACAGGCTGAGTATAAAAGTATGTGAAGGTGTTCTTGCTATGGAAGTCTTGAGTACCGTCTGCCCCTTAGGCCCTGCGTAGGTGCCTAACAGAAGAAAGCTTCCGATTTCTTTTTTCTCGTCGAAATAGTTTTTTGCGTAAATAGTCGAAAAGCCTCCAAGCTCAGCTTTTATACATGCTTCCGTCAGAATCGCCTGCTTGGAGAAAGAGACGGAAGGAGTCTCGACGGTTTCGGCGTATATCATTGTTCCCGGCAAATCCTCCCGAGTCGTCAGAACTCCGGTTTTCGTTTTTCGCGTTACGGCCCATTCCATCGGCAGCTCGAAGGAAAATTTCCATTCGCCTCCGGCAAGGACATATTGTTTCGTGCGCAGTTCCTTTATCCCGGTAGAACTCTTATTCAGCGGGGTTTCAATATTCAGAAAGAAGCGGTCCATATTCGAAATTTCCTCGTCGCCCGGCAGCGGGGCTTGCCTGCCGTATTCCGACAGGTTGCGGACATCCACGGCATCCTTGACGTAGTTGCTTGAAATTTTCAGCGTGCCGCCGCGATATCCAAGTATTATGAATTCGTTGTTTCTTTCTATGATTCTGCCTGTCAGGCTTTGCCCGTTTTTCAGTATGGCAATCCCGGCGAAGACATCCAGACAGAGAATCGCAATGGTCATGGTAATAACAAAGCCTGCAAGGATTTTCCTGTTTTTCACTTGCGCACCCCCGCGGCTTTTCTGCCTTCAGAATAGTATTGTCGCATCTCGTCGGTGTATGATTTTACGGAATTGATATCCGTACCTTTTTCCAGCTCGATTTTGGTGGGGCCTACGTCTATCTTGATGGATTCTTCCTGTGGCAGGTCCTCCGTGGAGTTGCCGGAGCCGGGTTTCTGCTTGCCGAATATCTTAAAAAGGGCCATATCGTAATATTCCCTCGCTTCCGGCACGTTCTGCACCGCCAGTATTGCTGCGAGGACGAGAATAAGAAATATCAGAATAAGCACAAGCAGCGGGCTTGTTTTGCCTTCGCGCATGCGCTTGGGCAGCTTCATTTTTTTCTTCGTTTTTTTCCCGGTCGTCGGGGTCTTCAACTCGGCGGAATCCCGTTCGAGTACCGAACCGTCGTCCAAATAGGAGTGAGCTTCGATTCCGGGAAACTGCGCATGCTTGTCTTTGGCTTTTTCTTCCGATTTTCTCGCCGGGTGCTCGACGACGAGCGGGGCACGAGATTTGTCAGGAAGCACGGGCTTTTCTAAATGTTCTCTTTTAGGCGCTTTGCTCGGTTCTTTCCGGGGTGGGGCGGGGCGTTTAATCTCCTCTTGCTCAATCGATGACCGGTCGTCTTTTCGCAGCGCTTCTGAAGGGCTTCCCGATGCTTTTGCAGCCTGCCTTCTGGATTCTTTCTTCTTCGTTTCGTTGGGGCTGAAGTCGAGGTCGAAATCATCCATGCTCGGCTTTTTGTCGCCCTCGATTCCGCCGGGCAGCAGCACCTCGGTCTGGCCGTAATCGACGTCCGGCGGGGGAGTGTCGATTGTTTCCCCTGCATCTTTTTCTGCCGTAGTTCCCGAATCTTCAATCGATATTGCACCGTGTTCGTCCTTGAGTTCTCCGGAGAACAGGCTTCCTTTTTCAGGAGTGAATTCGACTTTTCCCTCCGGTTGGCCTGCTTCTTTTTTGGCATCAATTCGGCGAGATACGAAGCCCCTGAGCCTTGAGATAGTCCTTTCGCCCGCCGGCAGCAGGACTGCGAGCTCTCCGCGCTTGTCCCTTTCTACGCCCGCAAAACCCTTGGACTCGAAAGTATCGGTGTCCCAGTCCAAATCGAAATCCTCTTTGTTCTTATCGTTTTCGCTCAATCTGCCCTCGCGAATTTTTGCCCAGATATACTTCCTGTTTCAGCAACCACTCTTTCCACCGCTTGTCGAAATCGACTGTCTTCATGGATATGAAACTTTCGATGTCCGTTTTCTCGAAACCCTTTTCGAGAACGGCGGAAAGGTATTTCTTGAAGGATTCTTTGCTTTTGCGCCCGCTGTGCTGACCCCAGTAGACGAACGCCCATGCCGCCAGCTTGTCCTTGTCACCGAGCGATTCCCTCTCATGCATCCCTGAAAGGTTTTCAAGCGAAGGAAATTCTCCTGCCTCGATAACCTCCTGCACGCCGGCCATCTTTTCCGCATTGTAGCCTACGATTCTGAGTCCGCCTTCCGAGTCAGTCACGACTTCCTCGAAAAAGGAAATCATCCCTTCTTCCAGCCAGGCGGGCAGGCGGGACATGTGTTCCCGGAAAAACATCCAGACCTGCGCCCTGTAAAGCTTTCTGCTGAACTTCGACCATTCGTCTTCGTGCAAAACGATGATTTTTCTTTTCGAAAACAGGACCGCCACACTTCCCGATTCCACGAGTGCGTCCGAATTACCTTTGAGGCATTGCGAAAAACCTTCGCTTGTCGCGGGAATGACCACGTCGATATATTCCGGAACTTTTTTCATCGGCGGCTGCAGCGCCTTGTACATGCGCAGGTGGTATTGCTCCATTGCCGCCATCATCCTGTCAAGCTCCCGTTTCGGCAGAACGGCGCTATACCTGTAGTTGGATGAGCGTAGAGACTCGTCCTGCTCCATGGTTACAGGACTGCGGAGGACTTGCCCCTTGCTTACCTGCTCCCCGGGCAGCCTTCTTTCGACGGGGCCTTCGTATACCGTTTTGCACCCGAGAAGGCACAAAATCAGGAAGGCCGGAAAGACGTTATGTATCAGTTTACCTGTCAATACTGCGCCCCGCAGTTAGCTGCATCCGCCTCAGGTAGGGGTGCAGGTCGATGCGTTGCAGGATGAACCTGAAGATTTGCCGGAGTTGTCCCCGCCGCAGCTGAACTTCCCGAACCTGCGTTCAAGCTGCTTGCTCGAGCATTTCTCGCATTTCTTAGGTTCGCCCCTGCCTCCGATGACGAGCGCCTCTTCCTCATGACCGCATTTTTTACATTTGTATGTGTAAAGCGGCATTAAACCAATCTCCCTTGCTGCCTTGTAAAAGCTGCTTTATATAAAAGCTTCTTTATAAAAACATGTTAGCCTACCAAAGCCCGCCTGTCAATCCTCAATCGCACGCCCGGATAGCGCCCCAGGCAGATTTCTTTCCCGAAAGATAAAACAATCTATCTGCGAAATATTCGGGAATTTTTATTGTGATTGTTGACAATAACGCGTCTTTTGTTATAGTATTGCGCGCTACGGGCGATTAGCTCAGTGGCTAGAGCGCCTGCCTTACAAGCAGGAAGTCATTGGTTCAAGTCCAATATCGCCCACCATTCAGCCGGAATGGCTGAACGGGTGTTGCGATGTTTGACAACGGGGCGGTAGCTCAATTGGTTAGAGTTCCGGACTGTCGATCCGGTGGTTGAGGGTTCGAGTCCCTTCCGCCTCGCCATTTTTCCCCGTGCCTAATGGGCGGGCAGGGGATACTCCCCGCAAAGCTGACACTTGTCTTTGCCCTCTTTCACACGGCTCCCGCAGTTCCTGCACAACACCGAACCCATCCATTCCCTGCCGCTTGTCATTGACGCGCAGTTCCGGCAGAGAGGCATCTGCACATACAAACGCCCCGACTGTTTCCAGTTATCCAGGAATGTCTTCAGCTTTACCGCCTGCTCGCCGCAGGCGGGACACGCTGCGACCCTGCCCGAGACCGGCGCAAGCGGCGTAGCAGCCATGAGCAGGGATGCATCCCGTATCGCGTCGAAAGAGGCGGCGACGCGCATCTTCTTCCTGATTACTTTCGTCTTCTTCGGCGTAATAAGCGCGACGAGGCCGAAGATATCGTAGACAAGAACTTCTTCCTGCCCGGCGACTATCCCGAAAACCATCGAGGTGGGATTGCGGCCGGGAAACTTCCCGATAGTCGCGGCGTAAAAGGCGATGTTGTTGTTCCCATCATTTTTCTCGAACTCCGCAACCGAAAGTGGAAAGCCGAACCGCGAACACAGGTATGCCTGAAAGATAGTCTTCGTGCTTGCGTGCCCGAGGACCGTCGCAGGCCGCGCAGCCCCGAGCGTCGTCGCAATGATGTCTATTGCAATTGTCATGGGCGGCAATTCTACTTTTTTCCCGCTCCGACTTCAAGCTCTTACAATATTCCCGCAAAAACTGCGTCTAATCCTGCAGTCGTTTCAGATTTTACCATATTGCCGTTTGTGTGGATTTGTATTAGAATATCATTATGAGAGTGCAGGCAACGATACTGATTATGTTTCTTTTCCTGACTTCCTGTGCGGGAGGAAAAGATTCTTTCTGGAAGTTGGATGAAGAGAAAAAAACGGAATTGCTTTTTCAAGCAATAGAAAAAGGTAGTTCGGAGGAAGTGAAAAGACTCATTGCTTTTGGTGTGAATTTAAAATGCCGCACTTCATTGGATGAAACTGCTTTGAACATTGCAAGCCGTAAAGGATTTACTGAGATTGTAAAAATGCTTGTTTATGAAGGGGCGGAAGTTAATGCTAAGGATTGTCAAGGAAACACTCCTTTACATTCTGCTGCAGGTGGTTTTGTTTTTTGGCTGGGAAATTCTGATAAATCTGATTATGAAGTTAAAAAATCTGGATCAGCAGAAATAGTACGGCTCCTTGTAAATGAAGGAGCTCATGTAAACAATAGAAATGAAATAGGATGCACTCCTATTCACAATGCAGTCGTTGCTTTGAACAAAGACATAATAAAAATACTGATTTCCGAAAATGCGGATATTAATTTTAAAGATATTGACGGATTAACACCTTTGGATATAGCAAAACATCCCTCATATATAAAATCAAATCCAGAAATAGCTGAACTTCTTGAAAGCTATGGGGCACTTACAGGCAAAGAACTCGACGAGGAAAAGGATGAATAAATACCTGCCGGTGATTCTGATTGCTTCGGTTGCGTGTTTTTGCTCTTCCTGCGGCGAGAGTGAAAAGCACAATATCAAACAGCCTGAAAAAGAATCTTCCAGTACCACGGACATTAAGCCCTTTGCATTGTTTGACGCGATAGACAGTAAAGATATAAATACCCTGAATAAGATACTTGCTGCAGGTACTGACCTGGAGGAAAGAGACAAGGATGGATATACGCCGCTGTTGTCATCTGTTATGAATGGTGCCACGGAGATTGTGGAAATTCTTATAATCGCTGGTGCGGATGTGAACGCGAAATACATGGAGCCTGAAGATGAAAAGCTTAAAAAACCAAGTTTAGGGATTTGCAATGGTATGAGTTATGAAGACGGAGAAACATCCTTACACTGGGCCGCAAACGCTGATAAAGCTGAACTCGCAGAAATGCTTCTCAGAAATGGCGCAAAACTCGATATCAAGGATGCAAATGGTCATGTGCCTCTCGTTGACGCAGTATTGAGTCACAATGTTGAGATTGTGAAAATTCTGGTAAATCACGGCGCCAGCCTGGACTACAGAGATGACAAAGGCAGGACACTGCTTCACATGATTTCAGACACCTTTTCTGTTGATAAGAACATAGTTGCAGATGATGGGGAATTGGTAAAATACCTTATTGCCAACGGAATAAGCCCCAATGCAACTGACAAAAGCGGCAGAACTCCTCTTCACTATGCCGCGGAGGCCGGCGCAGGCATATTTGCAGAACTCCTTATTGAGAATGGTGCCAGTGTTAATATAACAGATAGCGAAGGTTACACACCGCTTGACTTGGCTTTAATGAATGATAATCCCCACTGCATCCTGCTGCTTCACAGTCACAACGGTATCTTTTCAAGGGAAAAGCCTTCAAGTATCCCGGAAGCTGCAGTTCTGGAAGATATCGAGATATTAAAAAGCATGATTTCCAGCGGAAAGCAAATCGATGAAGAAGACAGCTACGGAAATACTGGCCTTCATTATGCAGCGGAAGATGGTCTTGTAGATATTGCGAAACTGCTGATTTCCGGCGGCGCAAATCCTGACAAAAAGAACAATATGGGAAACACTCCTCTATACGAGGCCGTTTCCAATAATCACCTGCCTGTCTGCCGGCTTCTTGTTGAGCATGGAGCCGATGTTAATATTCGTGTAGACGGGGATTTTGAGAGAACCCCTCTTCATAAAGCAGTGAGAAACGACAATCTGGAAATATGCAAACTGCTTATAGAAAATGCTGCTGACCCAAACAGGAAAGACGAGGCTATAAGAGATTTCCCTGGAAGAACTCCTCTGGACTGGGCGATAAGCGAAGGCCATAAGGAAATAGAGCAGTTCCTCCGTACTCGCGGCGCCAAAACTGCCAGGGAACTCTTGGAAAAAGAAAAATAGCTTTTTTTTGTCCTGATTCCCTCCCTATTATTAAGACAAGCGCTTGAATAACATTATTTCAAATCTTAGAATATGATAATCATTAAACTTTCGGAGACAGGAATGTTTGAAGAACTGGATAATATCAACAAACAGCCGGAACCTTTTGCAGTCTACACGGCAAGTGACCTGTGGACTCAAGAGCACACTTCAAAACAGATGCTCTCTTACCACTTGAATGGGGAAATCGATATTTCATCAAGAAATACCAGGTTTATAGACCAGTCTGTTGATTGGATTATCATACATTTCAATATCAAGCCAGGGGTAAAGATTGCCGACTTCGGCTGCGGTCCCGGACTGTATGCGATAAGACTTGCCCGCAAACAGGCCGATGTGACGGGAATTGATTTTTCAAAAAGGTCGTTAGAATATGCGGAAAACGCAGCTTCAAGCGAAGGACTGTCTATCCGCTATGCTCATCAGAACTACCTTGAGTATCAAACGGATGACAGGTTTAATCTAATTCTCATGATTATGTGCGACTACTGCGCACTCAGCCCTTCACAAAGAAAAACTATGCTGAAAAAATTTCATAATATCCTCGAACCGGACGGTTCGATCCTTCTTGATGTGTATTCATTGACATCATTTAATCAACGCGAAGAGACTGCAATTTACGAAGCCAATCTCCTGAACGGATTCTGGTCGCCTGACAAGTACTACGGTTTTCTGAATATCTTCAAGTACGAAAAAGAAAAGGTAATGCTCGACAAATATACTATCATTGAAGCTGATGGTTCACGTACAGTTTATAACTGGCTCCAGTATTTCAGCCCGGAAACACTTCAAAGCGAATTCGAGGAATGTGGATTTACTGTAGATAATTTCTATTCAAACGTTGCAGGTGTGAAATTCGATCCGGATTCTAAGGAATTTGCATTAGTTGCAAACAAATTATAAAGATATGGATATTTTTAAGTTTTTTAGATAAATTTCGGGAAATTTTGAACATTTTGCTTGACATGTGCGTATAATAGAGTAGAATACGTTTAATATAGAGCAGTCTGTATTGAGGAATTTGTAGTTCGAGAAGCCCGGCGCACATGTCGGGCAGGCGCAGTAAGCGCATGCAAATCCCACGTCAATGAATCCCACATTACAGCCTTAGAGAAGGTGTTTTCACCGCAGAGGTAAGGATGAGTTATTGTTGAGAACGCAGAGCACGCGCTTTTTCGGAGAAAAACGCGTATTTGTGAGTCACTTGCACGCGAAGCGTGAAGTGATGGCAAAGATGACTACCTTGATAAAAGGAAAGAAGATTGGAACCGAAGGTGACCACGGAAAACAAGGGTTAAAGCAAGTGTATAGCGTAAAGACAGAAAAGTTAATATTCGGTTTGGGATATTCTGGACAGAATTACCACAAAAATTTAAGTCGAGACCTTTACGAATCTGTAAAAACTCGTCGTAAGTCGTTGGTATGTAAGGAGTTAGTTTTACAGATGAGCATTTGGGAGAGAAATAAGGCAAAGTGGTATAATCTGGCCTTTCGTTATGTTTGGCAAGCAAACATAACCTCGGCATCCCGTCGAATTAGTAGTAATTCAGCGAGGTGGGGAAAGTTTTTACTTAACAACGCGCTGCGCGCCGCTATAATAATGAGTTTCAAAACGGTTCGAGAGAATATTTTGGATGGTTTGATTAATGGATAGGTACGATTTCAGGGCGATTGAGTCCGAATGGCAGGAATACTGGGAAAAAACCGGGCTTGCAAAGGCACCGGAAAAATCCGACAAAAAGTATTACTGCCTTGTCATGTTTGCATATCCCTCTGGCGATATACACATGGGGCATTTCCGCAACTACATAATCGGAGACGCAGTCGCGCGCTATCGCCTCATGCAGGGGTACGACGTGCTTTATCCCTTCGGGTGGGATGCGTTCGGTCTGCCGGCGGAAAACGCTGCGGTCAAAAACAAGGTTCACCCGGAAAAGTGGACCCTCAACAACGTCGAGGTCTCCCGCAGTACGCTCAAGAAGGTCGGAATACTCTTCGACTGGAGCAGGGAAGTCGCCACCTGCCTGCCGGATTACTATAAATGGACGCAATGGTTCTTCCTCACCTTGTACCGGAAAGGGCTCGCCTACAGGGCGACATCGCCGGTCAACTGGTGCCCGGGATGTATGACGGTGCTGGCAAACGAGCAGGTCGAAAGCGGCGCCTGCTGGCGGTGCGGCAGCGAAGTCACGAAAAAGAAGCTCAACCAGTGGTTTTTCAAAATCACGGAATACGCCGACCGGCTGCTCGAAGGGCTCGACAGATTACCAAACTGGACCGACCACGTCGTCAAAAGGCAGCGAGAGTGGATTGGCCGCAGCGAGGGCGTTGACATAGATTTCGAAATCGAGGGCGGCGGGAAGTTCAGCGTCTTCACAACCAGGCCGGATACCCTTTATGGCGTGACGTTCATGGCGATTGCGCCGGAGACGCCGCTGGCCGCGGAGCTTGCAAAAGGCACGAAGCAGGAAAAAGCAGTTGCCGATTATATCAATGCATCATTGAAGAAAAGTGATATTGAGCGCTCCTCGACCGTGACGGAAAAAGACGGCGTATTCACCGGCAGGTATGCGATTAATCCGGTTTCGGGAGAGAAAGTCCAGCTCTGGGTCGCGGACTACGTTCTGGCCAGTTACGGGACCGGGATTGTAATGGGCGTGCCGGCGCACGACCAGAGGGACTTCGAGTTCGCGAAAAAATACGGCGTGCCAATCAAAGTCGTTATCCAGCCGGAAAATAACACACTCGAAGCGGAGCAAATGAAAGAGGCGTATATCAAGCCCGGTGTTATGGTCAACTCCGACAAGTTCGACGGCAATCCTTCGCAGGAAGGAATCGGCGCGGTCTGCGACTACCTCGAAGAGATGGGAAAAGGCCGAAGCACCATAAACTACAGGTTGCGCGACTGGCTTATAAGCAGGCAGAGATACTGGGGTGCGCCGATACCGATGATTCACTGCCCGAAATGCGGAACAGTGCCGGTGCCGGAAAACGAGCTGCCCATACTGCTGCCGAAAGGCGACATCGACTTTATCCCGAAGGGCCGTTCGCCCCTCGAAGATGTCGAGGAATGGGTCAATACTGACTGCCCGAAGTGCGGCAGCCCCGCGAAACGCGACTGCGATACGATGGACACCTTCGTATGCTCTTCGTGGTATCACATGCGCTACGCCGATGCTCATAACGAATCGGAGCCGTTCGGCAAGGACGCAGCCGGGATGTGGATGCCGGTTGACATGTATATCGGAGGCGACGAGCATGCGACGGGACACCTGATATATTTCAGGTTCTTCACGAAAGTCATGTATGACGAGGGCAGGGTGCCTTACGACGAGCCGGCGCTCGCGCTTTTCAACCACGGGATGGTTCAGGACTCCCACGGCGTGACAATGTCGAAATCCAAGGGCAACGTTGTAAGCCCCAAGGATGTCATGGAACAGGAGGGCGTCGATACGGCGAGGGCCGCCATGTTCCTGGCCGCGCCTTCCGATGCGCCGGTATTGTGGGATGAAAAGCACGTCGTCGGGGCGAGAAGGTTCCTGCTGCGATTCTGGGAATTTGTTCAATCTCAGGCGGAGTGGATGGGGGTTTACGAAACCGGAAGCATTGACAATAACAAACTGCCGAAAAACCTTCGCGAGGTCAGGCAGAGGTTGCACGCCACGATAAAAAAAGTTACGCAGGAGATGGAATCGAAGTTCGGGTTCAATACCGCGCTTGCTTCGGTCATGGAACTCCTGAACGCGGTGCGCGAACGCAAGCTCGAAGCGCCGGAGAGCGCGGACGAGAAAGCGGTTGTCGGAGAGGTCGTGATTTCGCTTGTCAAACTACTTTCGCCGCTCGTGCCGCATATATGCGAGGAGATGTGGAAGAAAATGGGCCACGACGGGACGATTTTCAAGGAGCCGTGGCCGGAGTACGACGAGGAGGTGGCAAAAGCCGAGGAGGTTGAAATCGTGTTGCAGGTGAACGGCAAGGTTCGCTCGCACGTCACCGTCCCGGCCGGCACGCCGAAGGACGAGCTTGAGAAGCTTGCATTCGAGAATGAAAAAATAAGCGAACTGACCGGGTCGAAGGAAATCAGGAAAGTGATTGTGGTTCCCGGAAAGCTTGTCAATATAGTGGTCAAGTAATCCGGCAGGCAACTGGAGATTGAAATGGCGAAAGAAATTACGAGTCGTTCGGAGAATTACTCTCAGTGGTACAACGATATAGTGCTGAAGGCGGAACTTGCCGACTATGCGCCCGTACGAGGCTGCATGATAATAAGGCCGGACGGCTACGCGATATGGGAGAAGCTCCAGGCCGAGCTCGACAGGCGAATCAAATCATCCGGCGTGGGCGGAAGGAAGCATAAGAACGCATATTTTCCGCTTTTCATACCGGAATCGTACCTCGCACGCGAGGCCGAGCATGTGGAAGGATTCGTTCCCGAGTGCGCGGTGGTTACGCAGGGCGGCAACAAGGTTCTCGAAGAAAAGCTTTACGTGCGACCGACATCCGAGACCATAATGTACGAGATGTACTCGAAGTGGATTTCTTCCTACCGCGACCTGCCGCTTCTCGTGAACCAGTGGGCCAATATAGTTCGTTGGGAGCTTCGCACGAGGCTTTTCCTGAGGACGCTCGAATTCCTGTGGCAGGAAGGGCATACGGCTCATGCCACGCACGACGAAGCGCACGAAGAGGCGCTAATGATTCTCAACGACGTCTACGTCGATACTGTCGAAAAAGTCATGGCGATTCCCGTGCTCAAGGGCCGCAAAACCGAGGCGCAGCGCTTTCCCGGCGCCGTCGAGACTTACTGCATAGAGGCCATGATGCAGGATGGAAAAGCATTGCAGATGGGAACTTCGCACGATTTGGGCCAGAATTTCGCGAAGGTTTTCAACGTGAGATTCCAGGACCAGAACGGCGAGCTGCAGCACGTATGGCAGACTTCGTGGGGAGTTTCGACGCGGCTTATAGGCGCGCTTATCATGGCCCACTCGGACGATACCGGCCTCGTGCTGCCCCCGAAACTGGCCCCGACGCAGGTGGTGATTGTTCCGATTTACAGGTCGGACGAGCAGAAGAGCCAGGTGCTCGATGCAGCCTCGAAGATAGTAAAAGAGCTTGAAGAAGACGTTGCGGTGGTACTCGACGACCGCGAGGAATTCAAGCCAGGATACAAATTCTACAACTGGGAAATGCGGGGCGTGCCGCTTCGAATTGAAATAGGCCCGAAGGATGTCGAGAATAATAAGGTGGTTTTCGCGCGCAGAGACTCCGGCGAGAAGAGCGACGTGCCGATGGGCGCCGCGGCCGCGAAGGCCAAAGAGATGATGGATATCATTCAAAAAGACCTCTTCGACAAGGCGAAAAAATTCCTCGACGAGCGCACTTATCAGGTCGAGGATTACGATGAGCTGAAAAAAATCACGGACGAGGGCGGCGGGTTCGTCTGGGCGCCGTGGTGCGGCAACCCGGAGTGCGAGCAGCGCATACAGGATGAGACAAAGGCGACGATAAGGCTCATCCCTTTCGATGCGCCTGCCGCCAAGGGGACGTGCGTGGCCTGCCCGGAAGCCGCCAAAATGCGAGTGCCGTTCGCCAAAGCATACTAATAGCGGAACGGATTTCCGCAGCATCGGAGACAAATGGACAGGGTCAGCATAATTGCGAACCCGATTTCCGGAAAAGGGAAAAGCAGGCAGACTGTACGGGATTTGTCCGAAGAGCTAACCGAGCGCGGTTTCCGGGTGGATGTCTTTTTTACCGAGGCAAAGGGCGACGCCATGAAGGCGGCCTCGGAACTTTCCGGCGAATATGCGGCCGTGTGCGCCGTCGGCGGCGACGGTACGATGAACGAGGTCTTAAACGGCATCGCGGAGTCGGACATACCCCTTGCTATCCTGCCTGCGGGTCTTTCCAACGTCGTGGCGGTCGAGCTGGGAATCACGCCCGAGGTAAAGGAATTCGCCAGCGCTATAGCCGACAGGAGTATGGTGGATATAGACCTCTGCCGCGCCAACGACAGGTATTTTATCGGCATGGGCGGCGCGGGCTGGGACGCGCATATCGTCCATTCGATTGCGAAGTCGAGGAATTCACCCCTCGGATTCAAGGGCTACGTTGTTCCGATTGCCAAGTCGCTCGTGACTTATGATTTTCCGCATATCGAAGTCGTGCTCGACGGCAAAACGCTAACGAAGAAAGCCGGCATGGTCATAGTCGGCAACGTTGCGCAGTACGGCGGCCCGTTTCGCATTACGAACCGCGCCGATTTCAACGACGGCGTACTCGATGTCTATATAGTCAGGCGCGCGTCGCCGGTTGAAATGCTCAAGCTGTTCGCCGGCGTGCTCTGGGGCGACCATACGCGCCACGGGAACGCGACCTATGCGAGGGGAACCGAGCTTCGGCTTACGAGCAAAGGCGGCGTGCCCGTCCATATAGACGGCGAGGCTTACGGGCATCTGCCCATGAACATAAAAATTACAGGCATAAAAAAGAAAGTAATAGTGCCGGGGCAGGGATGCGATGCCCCGGGTGTCAATCAGGCCGAGTCATGTTGAAATTGAGAAGCCCCGTCTCGACAACCTTTTCGCGCCAGTTGTCCAGCTTTTTCCTACCGAGGTCCGCAAGCGTGATGTGTTCGAGAAAGTCGGGCAGGGCGTAAAGCGGGCCGCCGCCCTTGAAGCCTTTTACGGAAAGAATTTTATCCAAAGCCTCTTTCATGGGCTTTTTGTCGCCGTACCCGATATACATGCAGACCGCGTGACAGGCGATGCTTTCGGAGTCGACGAATATATTAGGTATGATTCGGTTTTTTTCCAGAAGCGCGTCGCGCCTCTTTTGCTCGTTGACGCTCATCTGCATATTTTGGTCGCGTTTGAGCAGGAGGAGGCGGAGGCGGTACAAATCGGTTTTGCACCTGAATCCTTCCGTATTGAGTATAGACTCGGAGCAGTTGCTCAGCGCTTTGAGTGAGCGGGTTGCACCGGCGGCATTACGGAGCCATATAAACACGTTGAATTCAAGCTCGCTCGTGCTTCGGCGTATGTGGAAAGGAGTAATCCTCGATGCAAGCAGCCTTCGCGTACGCGAGAGCGTATCGTTGTAGTCGCCGAACGCCCATGCGCTCGTAGCGAGCACGTGTTCGAGTTGCGAGAGGATAAACGGCCTGTGGACGGGATGAGCGTTCATCGTGATATGCCAGGCTTTTCGCGACAGCTTTGCAGATTCGTAAACATCATGATGCTCGAGTGCCATTTCGGAAAGCACCCTGTAGACTTGCGAAACGATTCTCGGGTCGTCCGTGGTGCGAAGGATGTAGTTAGCCACTTTGTCCGCGTGGTCGTACATCCCGGAATGGCCCGTGACGGTAAGGTGGCCGAGCAGAACTCTCGGGTCTGTCGAAGGTTTTTTCAGTTTCTGCCAGTTTTTCATGACCAGGCTGTGGACTTTTTTAACGTTTCCCATTTCGTCGTGATAAAGCGTCAAAATCCTTCTAACCCGCATTTGCTGGGTCGCAGTAAGCTTTTTTTTCAGCAGTTTTTCGACGTGGGCGATATAAGGGCCGGCGGCCTCGCTCATCTCGTTGTAAACGTAGCGCTCGACGAGCCGGACGACCGATTCGGACAAGTCATCGAAGCGACCGAGTTCATTTTTCTCGTCCGTGACGGAGATGGCGAGTTCCTTTTCCATTGCGCTTTCTTTGCCGCCCGCAATAAGCGAATAAGGAGTTTTCGTCAGCAGGTGCATCTTCCATATAAGCGCGAGTGAGAGCCTCGTGGTGTCGAGGTAGTAATGCAGGCTTGCAGGTGCAATATCGGCGTTGCGACAGCATTCCATGAAGCCGAGCGAATCGACGAGGTCACGGATTCTTGCCCTGACGTGGGCTTCGCACTCTTCGACCGCCTTGTCATCGAGAGAGATGTCGCGGTCCTTTTCCGCTTTCGAGATGTTTTTAAGGGTACCTATGGTGGCCTGAGCCCCGGTGAGAATTGCCGGCCATTCGACCCCACAGATTTTATGAATCCTGTAGGCGAGGTCAAACGACGGAGTGGCTCCTCCTATCGCCCGGCTCAGGCGCGAAGTGCTGACTCCGAGAGTCTTGGCGAAGTTGACCCTTCCCACGGCGAGCGACCACTGGCGCACGTATAGCCCGAAAAGCTCTTCCATCGCACGTGACGAGAGAACTATCTTCTCAGCTTCCGTCGTGCTCATTGCCAACTCCTTCGATTCCGGGTTGCATAAGCTCGCGACATACGGTTTCAGTATTGGAAACGTAACATCCTCAATTCATAAATCAAGTCTTTTATGGAAATCGTATCGCGAATGTTCCGTAACGAATAAAGTAAAAATCTTCCTGAATAATCATGCTATATATATTGCATTCAAATTTGTTTTCGTGCTGGCCGGCCTGATACGGCGGATTTGCTATATGACATGTATACGTGTTGTAAACCGTTATAGTATAAGGAGTTGCGTCGTTCAATTGTTACACAAGTTTTACAAAACTCTACGGGGTTATTGCCATCGCAAGGTGTATATTTAATTAACGGTTTGCTTTTATTCGGGGGTTGGGACTATGCGGAAATATGTTGTAGTTTTTGTTATCGTTTGTCTTGTCTGCTGTCTTTCCTGGTCGTGTTCTTCGTCCAAGAAAAGCAGTTCCACTGCCGAGACGACAGGCGCGCCTGTCGCCGATTTCACGGGAGCGCCCTTATCGGGCGATGCGCCGCTTACGGTCAATTTCAGCAATAGTTCGACTGGCAGCATCACAAGCTATTCCTGGAGTTTCGGTGACGGCGGAACTTCGGCGGCGGAAAACCCGTCTTATGAATATGACGCGGACGGCCTTTACAATGTTTCTCTTACGGTAGTCGGTCCCGGCGGTTCGAATACGAAGACGAGGACCGGATATATAGCTGTCGGCGATATTCCGGGACCGGATGTCGATTTCAGCGCCGACCCGCTCAGCGGCTCGGCCCCGCTTCTTGTCGCATTCACGGACCTCACGAGCGGCACCAGCTTAAGCGCGTGGTCATGGGAGTTCGGCGACAGCGGCACATCAGACGAGCAGAACCCCGAGCATACTTATGCCGATGCCGGCACCTATAGCGTGACGCTCACGGTTACGGATGCGAACGGCACCAAGGCTGAAAGCAAGACGGATTACATCACGGTAACCGGCGGTTCGGCGAGCACGGGCGTCGACCCTTCAGGCGGCTCGGGCGGCACTATAACTGCTGGCACCACCGGTTCCTGGGACTGCGGTACAGGATATGATAGTACTACGGTAGGCGTTTATATACCTACATCATACAACCCCAGCGTACTTGCTTCGCCAGTTGTCTGGCTTTTTAATGAGCAAATTTCTGATTGGAAAGCTGTAGCGGATGCAAATGCAGTTATTATTGTTGACCTTGAGGAATACAACGACACAACGGCATACGTTAACAAGATAAACTTTGCCGCTGCGAAGCTTGAGGCAGAATACAACGTGGATAAAGCGAGGTATCATCTTGCGGGATGGTCGGCGGGTGGTAATATCGTTGTCATGCTCGGAAGCGCAAACCAGGAATTCTGCGCCTCGACAATGGTTTTTCCCGGAACAGGCGGGCAAGATGCTTACAACAGCCTCGCGGCATGGGGAGGCCATAAAATCAGGCTTTATTACGCCTGCGGCGACGAGGATGCAAATTATGGATACGGCCCACCGGTGGAAAACGAGGCAAATACTTTTTCATCTCTCGGATATACCACTCGTTTTGACCTTGTGGTTGGAAGCGGGCATTATATTAGTGAAGTAACTTACCATAAGCGCCAGGATGCCTGGAACTGGGTGAAAGACTTCAATCTGCAGAACTAATGCCTCGCTACAATGGATTTATCATTGAAAAGCCGGAAAAAATCCGGCTTTTTTTATGTGAAAGAACTGTTTACTGCACATGTGCTGAAAAAATTTTTTGCAAATTTTCATTCATTTTTTATATACTAAGTGCGTCATTAGTGATGAGAGGTTATATTTATATAGACGACTGAATAGATAACAACTGCAAATATTCTGGACAGGGAGAATTTGTTGTGGTGCTTGGAAAGTCTAAATTAATCATCATCGCAATTGCAATTATTGCGATGCTTTTGACGATTGTAGTTACATTCCAGATATCATTGGAAGTCGATGCCTACAAAAAAAGCGACACGTACGAGCCTCCTCTCTCCGTCAATCATGAAGAGACTATCTACGTCGGCACGAATATCACGCCCGATGAGCGCAGGAGACTTGCAGAAAAACAGAAGCAGCTTGAGGAAGCCGAAAATAAGAATCTCGAACCGGGCGAATTGAGCTGGAGGCCGAGGAAAAAAGAAACCAAGAAAGAAGGAAAAGAAAAATCCACTTACGAGAAGGACCAGTCGGTCAGAAAACCGGCTGTCGCTGATAATCCTATCAACTAATCGCTCGATGGAGGTGCTATTATGCGCCGGAATAAACGTCAGACAGGTTTTACGCTGATTGAGATTCTTATCTCGATTACCTTTCTTAGTATTGTAGCGATAGGCGTCGGCCAGGCCGTATTGACCGGGCAGCAATTGAGTAATTCTGTCAAGGAAAACGGCCTTCTCGTAGCTTCCTGCGAGGACATGATGCGCCAGTTTTCCGGAATGACCGTGGACGACATCGTTGCACAGGATGGAAATACGTTCAATGTCGGAGGAGTGGAAGGGTCAGGCACGATTTCGATTACGAGCCCCTATCTCAGCTCGGATGACATCGTGCATGTCGTGCTTAACTGGAACGGCGCACCCGTGCTTGTTCGCGCCTTCGGTGATGCCGCGGTAGTAGCTTCCGGAGGTGGAGGCGGCGGAGGGGAAGACCCACCCGAAGAACCACCGGCAGAGCCGCAATGGTACGACGAGAGCCACAGCCAGTCTTCTCCGAACTACCCGAGCAATTACCCCAACAACTATGACCATACATGGACGATTAACGAGCCCGGCGCTTTGAAGATGAAAGTTCACTTCACGTATTTCAGGACAAGAAACAGTAGCGACAAGGTCTATATCAAGAACGGGGCGGGTACGACTATAGCATCCTACTACGGATACAAGGGCTCCTTTACCAGCGCCGAAGTTACCGGTGATACAATCAAGATACGTTTCAAAACCAATTGGTCCGGAACGCGAAAAGGTTGGAAAATAGACAAGTACCAGTACTATAAGTAAGCATGATTCCGGAGGCTTGAAATGTCTGCTCGTAACGAACGCGGGACTGCCCTTATTATGACGCTTATATTTTCAATCACCTTCGCCGGGTTGGCGAGCTTCCTGCTTATGCGGGTGCGCACCGAAGCGAAGTTTCAGAAAAGCCGGAACGACCGGATAAAGGCCTTTAACATCGCAATGGGCGGCATTAGCGCGGCGATGGTTAAGGTCGGCAACTCCAGCTATACGGCGGGCCCTTCGGGAGACAGGAACGCGGTTCTCTATAACGCCGACAGCACCGAAGACAGCACGCCGGGCAGCAAAATCATCGATGACGGTACTTACGATGTGCAGGTTAACAACCTTGGCTATCTCTGGTATGAGCTTGTCTCCATCTCTACGGCCGGTGAGGATACGCGGGAAATAAAGCTGCGGGTTCGGGAAAAGGACTACTTTTCGAAGTTCAGCCTCTATGCCGAAAACGCTGACGTCGTCGTCGACGATACGAACAGATGGCACGGGGACATACATGTCAACGAGGAATTGCGCTTCCGAAACCGCATAAGCGGCACGTACGCCAAATTCTACGGAAAGGCGACGAGCTGCAAGAATCCCACCAACTACGTCGAGAGCGGCGGCTACGAAGAGACCCTCAGCAGTGGCGGTTTCATCGGCGGAACCGATTTCAACCAGGGAGAAGATGGAAAAATCGAGTTGCCCGAGGCGACCGAGTTGACGGCAATCGGTACAATTGCAAGGACCGGCGCGTCCAAGCTTTCTTTCGGAAGCCCTTACGACGAGTCGCAGCACGGCTCCGTCTGGCAGGGTGCCAACGGCATATCGATTGAGGACGGCTCTTTGAACGGCATGAAAACATATGTCACGTTCAGCGATTCTGATATCAATAGAAGACAGATGAATGTCGTACGCAAAACAAGCGGCGGAACGGTTGTCTTCAACCATACGTTCACGCTGCCGCTCGATGGCGTCGTGCATGTGGAGGGCGACATCAACGGCGTCAAAGGTGATATCAATTCTCGCACCACGCTTGTCAGCGAGACCGGGCGTGTGGACATATCCGACGATATCGTCTACGTCGACAATTCGGGACGCCCCGTCTACATTTACGACGATGACAATCCCGGAGTGGAGGGAAACTTTGTCATGAATCCCGATTACATGGATGGCGAAACGACCCCGCCCCGCGTACTTGCGATTATGGCCAAGGAGGACATATTCTTCCTGAACCAGGACGGGCACGCTTCCGGCGATATAGACCTTTGCGTAAGCGCAATACTCGCCTCGGGCGTCGGAGGCGCCGACGCCGACGGAGGCATACGCTGGCTCTACCCCACGGAGAGCGGGCACGAAGGTATCAACCAGGACACCCCCATGCGCGACTTGCGGCTAATGGGTGCCATGATTGCGGACGGCACCTCATACGGCTGGGCGCACTGGAAAGGGACTTCAAGTGGAGGCTTCACCAACTCTGTATATTTCTACGATTACAACGTGAAGGCCAACCACCCGCCCCATTTCCTCGAAATCGAAACCCCGCTCTATTCCGGATTGGAGATTGTCAGATGATTAAAAGGCAGCACGGTTTTACCATTATAGAAGCTGTAATCTCCCTGACCATTCTGCTACTGATTGCCGGCGTAATCATGGGCTCGATTACCAATATCTACAGGTCCACCAACCTCTCGGACAATACCATGCTCGTCAGTTCGCAGAACGCCAGGGCAATGTCCGAAATCCGCGAAGACCTGCTGCAGACTTCCAGAAACTTCCAGGGCATCTACGCTCCTTTTTTAGACGCTGGCACCTCAGAGCTTCGTTTTCGAAGGATAAGCGGATTTAATGCGACTTCGGGCGCGGCAACTTTCGAAAACCAATACGCCTGCTACTGGCTCGATACGAGCACCGATATCCTATACCGCAGGTTCAGGAACCTCGGAGGAACCCTTCTGAGCAATCCCGCTCCGGAGCCGATTGGCGCATACGTGACTGCCTTTAACCCCTCCGTGGACACCGACGCCTGCACAGTGACTATTTCCGTCACCACTTCAAGGGGAAAGACGGAGCTTAACGAGGATGCTTCTACGACACGTTCCATCACGATTACGCCTTTCAACGTCGATTGATATCACTTGGTCGGACAATTGCTCTTGAACTGAGGCCCTGTTTTAACTACCATTCTCTCAATGACATCGCCGTTAACTATGGAAAGCTGATTTCGAATGACCGACGACGGTTACATGGAACGCGAACTGGGTTTGAGCCTCGAGTTGTTCGAGGAGATTCTTGATGATGACCCCATCCTGAAGCGGATTCACAAAAGTCTCGAAAGAGAAAATTCGGAACCGCTGCAAAATTCGCACAGCTCTGTGGTGAATGACTGCATCGACAGGTTCGTGGAAAGCGAGCTGGATGTCTCGAACCCCCAGCCTTACGGCCTTGGCAGAAAAGACGAGAAATACCCCCGCATAGGATATTTCCTGAGCGAGAGCCTGCAGGATTTCAATTTCGAAAATATATTCGCTTTCAAGATGCTGCTCTTCGACCTCGTCAAGAGCGGTTACGACTTCATGGTTCTTATGGAGAGCACGAGCGGAAACGGGCTGAAAAAGCCGGTTGTAACTGTTTACGAGCAGCTCTTTCTTCAATGGGTCACTTCCATACCAGATTTCAAGTTCGACAATCTCGGGCCTGCGGCAGGCATATTCCGCGACAAGTTCGCCATAATTCGCCTGAAAAAACTCGCCGAAGAACTCGAACCGTTCGGCCTCTTTTCTCGCTTTGCACAGGACGTGCTGCTTCAGCATATTTTCAGGTTGCTGATTGTCTCCGGCCTCGTGCTGCGTCTCGCGGAAGCTTATTACCATTAAAAAAGCCGCGGGATTTTTCTCGAACCCCGCGGCTTGTGAGCGACTTCGGACGATTTATTCACCTTCCGGCTTTTCTTCGGGTTCCGGGCTTTCAACCGGCGGTTCCGGGGCTTCTTCCTGCTCTGCCGGAGCGGGTTCCGCCTGAACCGGTGCCTCGTACTGCGGCTCTGCAGGTGCCGCTTCACCTTTGTCTTTCTTGCGGGTCGAAACCGCGATTACGATAACCAGCAGTACCACGATGACCGCGGCAATGATTATGCCGAGGGTCGTCTGCTTCTTCTGGTATTCCTTTTCCATCTCCTTTATCTTCGTCTTGTGCGCCGTCACCTGCGCCTGGAAGTCCGTTTCCTTGTACTTGGCGGGATACTTGTCGAGCCCGTCGACGGCCTTCTCGAACTCGTTTTTGGCGGCGAGTTCGTTCGACGCCGCGATAATAGAAGCGGCCTCTTTCTTGGCCGCATCGAGGAACGCGACATGGTCTTCGTACGCCTTCTTCGCATCGGCGAGCGCGGACTTCTTCTCCTCGAGTTTCTCCGACCAGTTGGTTGCTTCAATTAATCCAAAACCGCTGTCATTGTCTATCTCGGTAAACGGCACCGCCAGTTCGGCGGCGATTTCTTCGAGGTTCAGTTCCACTTTCGCAATCGCCTCGTCGAAGCTGTTTTGCTTCGCCAGGCCGTCTGCTTCCGCAACGATTCCCGTAAGTTTTTCTTCGAGCGCTTTTGCGAACTGCTCTCTCTCGTAATTGACCTTGGCTTCGTGGATTTTGGATTCCTTGTCCTCGAGCTGAGGCGCGTAGCCGAGTCTCGAATATTTCTCGGGGAAGGTTTTAAGGCGGGCCGTCGCCTCGTCGAACTTGTTTTCGTTCAGAAGACCGTCGGCTTCCGCGAGTGTTTCCACGAACGCCTGCTCTCCTGCCGCCTTGAATCTCTGCTCTTCCTCGTACTTCTTGTTGGCTTCCTCGATTTCGGCTTTCACCGTCTGGAGCTTTTCGCCCCATTCGGTGGCCTTGTAACTCTCGGGGTAGCTTTCGATAATATTCATCGCGTCTTCGAAGTTGTTATTCGCGGCCAGCGTTCTCGCCTTTTCCTCGGTTTCCTTGAACGCCTTTTCGGCCGCCTTGAGCATCTCGAGGTACGCTTTCCATTGAGTATATTTCTCCTGGACGCTCTTTATCTTTTCCTCTATCTTCTGCTTGAAGTCCGTCTGGGCGTATTCCGCCGGGTATCCTTCCAGCGCCTTGAGCGCCTCGGGGAATTTTCTGTTTCCTACGAGCTTGTCGCATTCCGCTATGGTTTTATTGTAGCTCGCCTCTGCCATCTCGAGATGCTTGCGTGCGTTGTCTTCTTCCAGCGCCTGCTTGTATCCCGGCAGAACTTCCTTGGCCTTGTCGATAATCGGAGAGCCTTCGTACTTCGCAATCAGCGCTTCAAGCGTATTGACTGCCTCTTCGAAATTTTTCATGTCGAAGGAATTTTCCGCGCTATCCAGCGCCTCGGCCAGCTCTTGTTTCGCGAGCCTTTCGAGCTCGGTCTCGCCCTCGACGGGTTCTTCGCCTTCGACTGGTTGTTCGGTTTCGACGGGCTCTTCCGTTTTCGCGGGCTCTTCCGTTTCTGCGGGCTCTTCGGTTTCGACCGGTTGTTCTTCGACCGGTTCGCCGACATCAGGCTTGACGGGCGCGCCGCCGCATCCGGCGAGCAGGGTAAACGTGACAAAAACCGCAAGCAACATGTAAAATGCTCGCATTCTCATACTCTTCCCCCTTAAGTAGGAACTGATATGCAAATCATACCAAAATGTACCCCAACTCTCGCCTAAATCAAACTAATTTTTCATATTTCCGGTTAGTCCGTTGTTTTCTTATTTTGTGTATTCAACGACATATTAGTAAACCAATCTGCCATCCGTAAGCGGAAATCCGCGCTCTACTGGACAATACCGACAATCTGTGTTATACTGTTTTGGTAAAAGCGGAGAAGAAATGTATCCCGTCAAGTCTTATAATATCAGGTGCGATGCATTGGGCAGGAGAGTCGGTGCGTGGTACGCCAACCTTATGCTCTGGATGTGGACTTACTCGTTCTACGACGGGCAGCGGATATTGGCTGATATGTACGGCGATGGGCTTATGCCTCTTCGCTATTACGTCTACGGCAAGGGCATTGACGAACCTTTGATGCTTTATACAAAAGACTATATCGATTGTGACGATGACCTCGACACTTCCGAATGGCTGCCATTCTACTATCATCAGAACCATCTCGGCTCCGTGACAAGCATAACGGACTATGAAGGCGAGATGGTCGAGAGGTACGAGTTCGATGTCTACGGTCTGCCGACAATCTTTGACAAGAACGGCTCGGAAATTACCAATCGCATGTCGCCTCTCAAGAATCCGTTCATGTTCACAGGCAGGGAATGGGACGGCAACTATGTCGCCACCGGCCTCTACCATTACCGCGCCAGGGCGTATGACCCCGAGACTGGGAAATTTTTACAAAAAGATAATATTTCAGGATTGAATTTATATGCATATGTTGGCAACAGACCTACTGTTTATATAGATCCTTGGGGATTACAGGAAGAAAAAACTCAAACAAATGAACCAATATATACTGGATCTGATTTGATACCTGGTATTGTGGATAATATGTTATCAATAAAAGTTAAGGAAGGTCTTGAAAGTCTGAAAGATCTTGCTAAAAATATACCAATAGATATTGCTATGGCCGCACGAGTAAGTAGTGCTGTATTTGGTAGAAATAAAAAAGTATACTGTATTGATTTTAATGCCTCTTTTATTGTTGGAGTAGGTTTGGCTAGTGGGAAAAGCGCCTGCCTCTTTATAGAACCTTGTGAATCAGCAAGCTTTAAAACATTTACTGAAGTACCTGATTTGCCAGATTTCTCTCCATCAAATCCTCATCCTGGAGGTGGATCACCACAAGGTTTAGATATCTCAATTTCATCAGGATATTCTCGTGGATGGAGATCTGGAGGAGAGGGAAACGCAGAATCTTTTAAGGGCAAATTTAAAACATTTAATGCGGGTTTTGGCTATGGTGGTGTTATACAGACGGGAAACGGTTGGTTCGTGATAGGTTTTCAGGTTTCGCTTGGAACACCCACTTTGACCTTCAGGGACACCGACTATACTATGGATGAAGGACCTTTTGATTTTAAGTATGAATGCATCTGTGATATACTATCACCTTGGTGGGTTTAAAGTAGCGTTATTAAATTGAGGATTGCGTATTGTATTTTATAAAAAAGAGGTTAATATGTCTAATTTCCGAAAAGCTCGTAACATTGGCTTTGTAATTGTATTTTCTACATTTATTTTAGTAATGATTTTTATGGGACTACCACATAATGAAAAAGAAAAAGCTGATTTAATTAGAAAAACATATAATGAAATGGCTAATGGTATTGATAGTATAAAGATATATGATCGTGATCCTCGTACGTTAATAGCTACAATCTCAGATACAGAAATCACCAAAAAGTTCGCACAAGTCATAGCACAGGAATCAACATCTATAAAAAATATGGAATTTGGCCATTATAAATCTTTTAATATGGAGATATTTACTTCAAGCGGAAGTGTAATTTATCTATATATCAGATTCCATCCTCTAAAAACTCATGGATGTCAAATCTTAATAAGCAGGGAATTGGCTGAAGGTCAAAAAACTCCTCTCCTAGATATCCGTAATGATTCAGCAGGTAGGATAATAGCAGAATGTATAGACATGAAACTTCGTTAAAAGTTTAAAGAGTAATTTAGCGAATTATTATTAATATTACAGGAATATTTGTTATTAACATCCGGATCAGACCAAAGCATGAAAATGACGACAATAATACTGCTTATTGCAATCGTGATTGCGCTTGGAGTTTATATTTTCTGCACCTCGCTTTCGGAGGATAAGGAAAGCCCGCAGGAAGAGATAACTGAAAATAACAAAGAACCAGCAACAAACTCCGAGCAGGAAATCATGACTGAAATCCGCTCGCTTGGCGCGAAGCAGGAAAAAGGCAATCTACCCGTCCTGAAAAAACACCTTGAAAACAAATCCCCCCTCGTCCGCCACGCCGCAGCAAAAGCAATTATCGATACCACCGGCATGGAGGAAATGGACTCACTTCTCCCAATTCTCCATGATCCTGACCCCTCCGTCCGTGCCGGGACCATCCAGTTCCTGGGCCATCTCAAAGACGAACGCCTCATCCCCAACCTTGCCGAAGTACTGGAAAACGACTCCAAAGACTCCGTCCGCCTTATTGCGGTTGAAGCCCTTCGGACAATAAACACCCCTTCCTGCGTCCCGCCACTCATAACCGCTTTTTCCTGAAAAATATTTTTCGCCGTAAGTTCTTGCGATAAAAGTACTTATGAAAATTGGAAAACTTTTTTTGAAATATTTAGATTTTTTCTGCTTGGATGACCCTAAAAACGGCGTCTATATATAGAGGAGTTGTATCTTTAGAAAACCCGGTACACATACCGGGGAAGCGCAGCACGCGCATGCAATTCACTATGAAAATTTCCCATTAAAGGAGATATTGTGTACAGTCGGTCTATGACAGTTATGAATGATTCGATAAAGCCTGATGCTCCCATCACAGTCAATCAATGGGGCATTGCGCGAATATTTAAATTTGACGCTGAATACACCCACATAAATATGACAAGAGACCTTTACGAATCTGTAAAAACTTGTCGTAAGTTGTTGATATATAAGAACTTAAACTTACAAAGGTGCAATTTCGCCTTTTGCATAACTGCGATGACATCATGGCTCCGGCAAGTGGAGACTTATTTGACAAGTCGTCACTTGACTTGGAATGTCCTCAGGCGTATCATTGCCCGGAAAGGAAGGGTGCAATGGGAAAAGAGATAGCAATAAAGGCAGGCGTCGTTGTCCAGAAGGCTCAACTCAACGACTCGCCTACCGCTTTGAAAATATGGGAGGCGTTGCCAATAGAGGCGTCCGCAGGCACCTGGGGTGATGAAATCTACTTCGGCATACCCGTAGATACCGAACTGTCCGAACCGAAGGAGCTTGTCGAAAAAGGCGATCTCGGGTACTGGGATTCGGGCCATGCGTTCTGCATATTCTTCGGTCCGACGCCGGTTTCAGAGGGAGATGAAATCCGCCCGGCAAGCGCGGTGGATGTCGTGGGAAAGCTCATGGGTGAGCCGGAAGAGTTCAAGCAGGTTAGCGATGGTGAAAAAGTAACCATAGAAAAGGCGTAGAAAATGAATATGAAAGGCGAAGTCGTAGAAGTCTGCACGAGTGACCGCAGAGGCGTCAAAAAGAATCCGGTAGGCGAGGTGGTTATCCGCGAGAACTACGGCCTGGAGGGCGATTCGCATGCCTCGGGCGAGTATCACAGGCAGGTCTGCCTACTGGCAGAGGAGTCCATAGGCAAGATGACGGCGCAGGGGTACGAAGTCGGGCCGGGCTCGTTCGCCGAGAACATAACGACCCGCGGGCTCGACTTGCTGGCGATTCCGCTCGGTACGAAGGTAAGGCTTGGCGAGGTCACGCTCGAAATCACGCAGAAGGGCAAGGAATGCCACGACGGCTGCGCGGTCTATAAGGAAATCGGCGCCTGCATAGCACGCACCGAGGCGATTTTCGGAAAAGTCCTCGAAGGCGGCTCGGTGAAGGCTGGCGACGCTATTGAAATTATCGGGGAAGGCGAGTGAAACCGGGGCTCGAAAAAAAGTTGGACGACCTGAAGGCCCGGTTGCGCGGGCTCGGGAGCGCGCTTGTCGCGTTCTCCGGCGGCGTGGATTCGACGCTGCTGGCAAAGGTGGCATTCATCGAACTGGGCGAAAAAACCGTCGCCGTGACTGCTAAAAGTCCGACTTATCCGCAGCGTGAATTCGACGAGTCTAAGAAGCTGGCGGAAGAAATCGGGATTCGCCATATAGTAATCGAAACCGCCGAATCGGACGACCCGGAGTTTGCCGCGAATCCGCCCGACCGGTGCTACCACTGCAAGAAGGAATTATTCGGCAAGCTTGCCGGGCTTGCCAAATCGGAAGGCCTGGCATGTCTGCTCGACGGTTCCAACGACGATGACTCGGGTGACTATCGACCCGGCGCGAAGGCGGCAGAAGAGCTTGGGATAATCAGCCCGCTTCGCGACGCGGGCCTGACGAAGCCGGAGATTCGAGAACTCTCGAAGGAGTTAGGATTGCCCACATACGACAAGCCTGCGCTTGCCTGCCTTGCGAGCAGGTTTCCATATGGCACGGCGATTACGCAGGATGCGCTCGAACAGGTCGGCAGGGCCGAGGAGATTCTGAGAGAGTTTGGATTCCGGCAGGTGCGGGTGCGCCACCACGGCGGGACCGCGCGGATAGAGGTCGAGCCGGAGGAGGTTCCGAAGTTGATGGACGCGGAGCTTTCGGCAAAAGTCACGGGCGAACTTCACAGGCTCGGGTACACTTACGTCTCGGTGGACCTCGACGGCTATAGAACCGGTTCGCTCAACGAGGTATTGGCCTGATTTACTGCCCGCGGCGCTGACGGTCTGCCTCGCGACGTCCGAAGCCGTCCGGGTCGAGTTCCTTGAGCTTTTCAATCTGGTCGGGGTCGAGGATTTTCTTGATTTCGCCGTCTGAATCCTCGACGAGCAAGCGCAGTTGTTCGCGCGCGGCCTCGAGGTCGCCCGACTCGAACGCCTTGAGAATCGCGCCGAAACCCTTCTCAATCATGCCGTCCATAAGCTTCGCGGCGTCGTCTTTCTGCATGGGCGTGAGTTCGAGCTTATCAGAAATCTTCTTGAACTCCGCGTCGAAGCGCTGCTTGACCATGGATTTTATCATGTTGGCGCGCTGCATGTCGCGGGCCTGGCCCTCTTTCTGGACGAGTTCGCGAAGCGCCTCTTTCTGCTTGTCGTCGAGGTTCCCGAGGTCAACCGGCGAGCCGGAGCCGGAACCGCCGGAAGCGCCTGCATCCTTGAGTTTTGCAGTCATCTCCTGCTGCGAGGCGATAAGCTCCTTGTTCTGGTTTTCGATTGATGTCATGCGGGCATGCAGGTCGTCGAGCATGTCCTGCGTCACGTATTTCGCCGTATCGGGCTTGGCCTGCTTTTCGGCGCGAAGAAGCGCGAGCTGGCCGGATAGCTCGTCGATTTTTGCGTCGAGCGCCTGCTTGTCGGCTTGCTGGCGCATGACTTCCCATCCGAGCGCGCCGCAGCCGAGCGAAAGAAGAATGATAACTATGACCGCTATGGTTTTACCCATTGTAGACCCCCTTGATAATGCAACCGCAGAATATTGTATAGAAATCCTATGGCAAGTTCAACCCCGATTCGCTATTCGAATTATTAGAGAAGTCCATCTGCGGCATCGAAGACTTCATCCGCGGTTATCGATTCCATGCACTCATGCCCGCGAGGGCAGACCTTGAGATGGCAGGGCACACAGTCAAGTTTAGAGTTCTGGATAATTGCGGTACGTTCAAGGTTCGCGTCTGTGTAGCGCCTGTCGGTCGGGCCCATGACGACGACGACGGGCACGTCGAACGCGACGGCATAGTGGCGCGGGCCTGCGTCGGTCGTGACCATCAGGCTCAGCCGCTCGACGAACGCCTTGAGGTCGTCGAGAGGTATTATCGAATCGGCAGTATTTATCGGCTCCGCGTCCGCGCAGGCGGATGCGATTCGGTTGCAGATGTCCTCTTCGCCCGGCCCGCAGAAGATAATCGAGCGCATGCCCAACTCGCTTCGGATTCTTTTTATCACTTCTGCGAATCGCTCGGGCAGCCAGAGTTTTGTAGAGCCGAACTTGGCGCCGGGGCTTATGCCGGCGAGTTTCTCGCCGTCCGCCACGCCGCGCGATTCGAGGAAATTTCTACGATATTCGCGGTTCGTCTCCGTCGGAACAAGAATGGGCTTCGTGCTATCGAGCTTTGCGTCGACGTGGTTTATTAACTTTTCGTAGTAGTGAACCATGGGAACCGGTTTTCGCTTGCCATTTTCGGTTTCGTAGGGCAGGGCGTCGGATAGAAGAAGCAGTCTTATATCTGTCGCATAACCGATTCGCCGGGGTATGCCTGCGCGCCAGACGACGTATGCGCTGGAAAACGAATTGGGATAAATCAGCGCGAGGTCGTATTTGCCCTGACGCAGTGCGGAGGCCATCTTTTCCTTGCCGAAGAAACCCTTCGCCTCGAAATCCACAAGCTTGTCGAAGAAGGGAAGCCCTTCGACTATTTTGCGAACGTACGGCTTGAGGAGATAGGTGATTTTCGCGTCCGGGTAAGCGTCGCGCAGCGCTTTCAGCGTCGGCGTCGCCATGACGACATCGCCGACCCAGTTCGGGAGTCTTACGAGTATGTTGGAGTAGCTCAAATCCGCCTCTTCATAATCAGCAAGACGGAAAGTATAGCAAGGAATGCGAGAAAGTAACAGAGATATTCGATACCCGTTTCGCTTGTTTGGCGGGTTTGGGCAGGGATTCTGATTCTTTTGGACCTGATAATCTCGTCGACTTTGAAATCGCCTTCAATTTCAAACTCTTCAGATTTTTTCTCTGCGACCGGGGGAGGAGGCTTCGGCTTATCCGCCGGAGGTGGCAATGGAGGTACTGGTTCAGGCTTGTCATCATCAAGCAGTTCGGGATTGCCTTTCATTTTCTTCGCAATATACAAATCCAGCTTGAGCCTGAATCTAATATCCGTGATTTTCTTCTGTATATCTTTCTTGTCGTACTTTGTTGGCCATTCGCCGTCGAAGTCGCGTGTTATTCCTCCCATATCGTTTTTGTGAGGTTTCAAGCCGTTCCATTTATAAATCTGAATCGACTTCTCCGCGCTTCGCTTGAACATCATTTTCAGTATGTCCGTCATCTCGTCGTATTCCCTCGGCCACGCGATTGCGGCATAGTTAGCTTTCACTCGCAAGTGTTCATCCACAAGATTATAAATATCCGCGCGCCAGTAACAATCAAGCCAGTCGCCCCATGCATTTTCGAGAAATGTGCCTGTCCTGTCGTAGAACTGGTTGGGATTATCTCGTAGATATTGCCGGAACTTCGGCATATCGACAAGATAAGCGTTTGGATTGTTTGGGTTGATTATATAGTTGCCGTTCTGGTCGAGTTTCCTGAACTTCTTGTAAAACTTGACTCTTGCCTTCTGGTATTTCATTTCGAGCTGGTCGTAGAGCTTGCCTTTGAGCCAGAGCTCCTTAATCATGTATAAATAATGCTTGCGGAGTTTGTCGAGCTCCTCGTTCATCTGCTCCTTTGTCCCGATTGTAATGTATTTATTCCGATAAGCGTTGGACTCCCATCTTGGACCGAGAGCATCCTTTATGGCTTTTTCCTGTTTTCTCGATTGCCGTTTCGGATCCACGTGAATCTCGAATTCGTAGTTTCCGGGAAATGCTTTTTTACCCTGCCACAATTCCGCCGCCTCAAAAACCACCTCGAACGACTTGTTGCGTATCTTGACGCGCCTATTCGTTTTCGGCAGCTTTTCCTCGAAAAATCGTACTGCAACAGTTGCTATCGTATTGTCCGGATATTCACTGACGCCTTTCATGATAAACGTCGGGCCTGCCGCGGTCTGCTTCACATCTATCGACGCGATGTCCACAAAAAACATGCTTCCTACCATGCCTTTATTGTCGAATGGTTCGCGTTCCGGCTGAATAAAAGGATTTTTATTGTCGTCTGGTTTCTGATTGTCGTCTTCCTGAGAAAAAGTGAACGCTGCGCCAAGTACGAGCACAAGCGCAATCAGCGTAAAATTTATCGCGATTCTTTTCACAACAGATTCCTGCTTCATAACTTTTTCAGTCTTAGGATGAGTATCATCATACTCTCGTTCGTTCAGCATCTACATTAGTACAGACGTAATCGCTTGAGTATTATTACAGGTTTCTATGGATGGAGCATTATTGTCGAGATGCTATATCTGTCAGGTATTTTACCTGGGCGGTGAATTCGATTGAGGCAAGCGCCACGAAGGCATCCTTGAAATCGCTTCCCCTCACGACGGGGCCGTGGCCGCGGATAATCGCGCCGCGTGCATCCTTTAATGCTTTCGCCGCGTTTTCGGCAAGCTCCTGCGTGGCAGGTGCGCCGTCAATTATCGGAATCTTGCCCAGTACGTAACGGCACTCGCAGGTATTTTCCTCGATGAAATTATATTTGGCCAGAAGCGATATCGCGACCGCATACGGCGTATGGCCATGAATGACCGCTCTCGCATCCGTGTCGCGGTAAATCGCACGGTGCATGGGAAGCTCCATCGAAGCTTTCCCGTCGTTCTCAGACGGCCCGGCGACGGGGACTTCGACGATATCGTTTTCCAGCAGGTCGAGCATCGAGCCTGTCGCGGAGATGAAGATTTTATCTTTGATGCGGCAGCTTATATTGCCGTAATGGGAATGGTCGAGGCCGGCTTCGACAATACGCCGGCCCCAGTCTATCAGTTCATCCATTTTGCAGCCTTCTATTCCTTGGTATCGTTGTAAATTTCCTGCGCAACTTCCGGCGTCACGTTTTCGTGAACGAGCGCCTTGACCGCCTTTATCATTGCAACGGGGTGCGGGTTCTGCCAGATGTTGCGGCCCATGTCGACGCCTATTGCGCCCTTGGCGATTGCGTCTGCGACCATTTTGAATGCGTCCATTTCGGTTTCGAGCTTGGGCCCGCCTGCAATGACTATGGGGGCGGGGCAGCCTTCGACGACTTTCTCGAAGTCCTCGCAATAGTAGGTTTTGACTATATGGCAGCCGAGTTCGGCGGCGATGCGACTCGAAAGCCCGAGGAAGCGCGAGTCGCGTTTGCCAAGTTCCTTGCCCACGGCTGTAACTGCCACGACTGGTATGCCGTAGCGCTCGCCCTGGTTCACGAGTTCTGATAAGTTCAGAAGGGTCTGTCGCTCGTGCGGCGTTCCGACGAAAATCGAAAGCGCGACGCCGGCCACGTTGAGGCGAATAGCATCCTCGAAGGATGTCGTCAATCCTTCGTTGGAGAGTGCTTCGCCAATTATGCTTGTTCCGCCGGAGACGCGAAGAACTATGGGAGTCGTGTTATTAGCCGGGACGCAGTTGCGAAGCACGCCGCGGGTCGGCATGAGGACGTCGGCATATTCGATAATCGGAGAGATGCACTTTTCGGCATCCTCGATGCAACTCGTGGGCCCTAAGAAATAGCCGTGGTCCACTGCGAGCATAACGGTGTGGCCTGTATCGGGCCGGATTATCCGCGACATGCGGTTCTGCATACCCCATTGCATAAAACACCTCCTGAAAAGTTATTTCTGCGGTTCTATTATCACTTTAAGCGATTCGTCCGCTTCCGAAACGAGCTTGAAACCCTCCTGCGTCCGGGCGAGCGGCAGGCGGTGGGTTATCATGTCCCTGACGTCGAGCTTTCCTGCGACTATGAGGTCGAGCGCATCCTTATAATCTTTCGGGCTTCCGGCATAGGAGCTTGTCAGGGTAACTTCGTTGCGCCAGAAGATTTCGTTTATGGGGAGCGGGATTTTTTCATCCCTGCCCGCGGCTGCGAAGAAGAGCACCGTCCCGCCGCGCTCGACGGATTCAAGAGCCTGCTCGATAGCCTGCGGAGCGCCGGTGCAGATAACGACGAGGTCGGCAAGGCGGCCATTATTTATGTCACGTAGAGTTTCCGGGGAATATTCTTTTGCGTTTATGGCTTTTTCCGCGCCGAACTTTCCGGCTGCCTTGAGGCGGTATTCGGAAACGTCGGTCGCGAAGACGCGGCAGTCCGAAAGTTGTTTTGCAAGGTGAACGTGAAGCATTCCCGAAATACCGCTTCCAAGAACGAGTACGGTCGAGCCTTTACGGACGTTGACGAGGTGGTGCGAGCGCAGGACGCAGGCGACGGGCTCGGCGAACGAGGCTTCGTCGAAATTAAAGTTTTTCGGGAACTTGAACGTGCCGCATTCGACGTTGATTCGCGGCAGGCGCAGGTATTCTGCGAACCCGCCGGGGTGGAAGTGCGTGCTTCTAAGCGTATTGCAGACCGTATGATGGCCGGAGGCGCAGTAATGGCAGTCGTCGCAGGGCACGTGGTGAGCGGCTACGATGTTGTCACCGGGCTCGAAACCTTCGACATCTTCGCCGATTTTTTCGACGACGCCTGCGGCCTCGTGGCCAAGGACCAGCGGCACCTTGTCCTTGCGGTACCAGAACATGACGTCGCTTCCGCATATGCCGGAAGCATGGACTTTCATGAGGATTTCGCCCGGCCCGATTTCGGGGACGGACATTTCCTCGATCCTGACGTCCGAGTTACTGTAATACATCGCGACGCGCATGAAAATTCCTCGACTTTTAAGAAGGGGCTTTTATATCAGAACGGGTTTCGGGCATCAACTGCCAAGTTTCAGGCGTCTTCGCGGGTGAAGTAATCGGAATCGACGCCCATGAAGCGGTTGTACTTGATTGCGTAGTGACGAAGGCCCCTGCGGAGCGCCTCCTTCGAGAACTCCTTGTCGAACGAGGGGATTTTCTTCTTTTCGTCTTCCCATTCGGGTTTGGAGAGTTTGTTCAGGCGGCCGGTGATTTTCTTGTAGATGTCCGCGCCGGGCAGGGAGCTTGCGGCGTTGACGTACCAGGGGAGGGCGGCGTTGAGCTTGTCGATAAGCAGGTTCTGCTTGATGCTGAAGTCGAGGCAGGTGTCGGTGAAGAAGTTGTGCAACTCGCTCATTTTCTTTTTGTTTAACGCGCCGGATTTCTTGGCGATGTCGTAGGCCTTCGTTCCGGGGAATGGGTAGAATACCGACCAACGGAAACGGCCGGGCAGGCTCGTGCCGAGGAGGTTCACGGTTTCGAGAAGCTCGTCGATAGTTTCGGTGGGAAGCCCGAGCATGAGGAAGGCCGAGGAGTGGATACCGTGGCGCCTGCAGGTCTCGAACACCTGCGCTATGGAGTCGTTGGACATATAGCGGTGGAGCACCTCGCGGCGGACGCGCGGCGAGCCGGATTCGAGTCCGACCTTGACTATCCTGCAGCCAGCGCCGGCGAGGGCCGCGGCAATCTCGTCGTCGAATAGCTTGACGTGCGCGTTTACGACGAAGGGTACGCCGATTCCTGCCAAGCGATATTTCTCGCAGAAGTCGAGGGTGTAGTTTTTATCAAGCGTGAAGACGTCGTCGTCGAAGATGAACATTTTTATTCGTTCGTAGTTGTCGACGAGAAACTTCATTTCCGCGACGACTTCATCGACCGGGTGGCGGCGGATGTAGTTTAGCTTCGAGGCGGACAGCCCGGTGTCGTGGCGGTATCGCTCGACAATCTGGTGGTTGAAGCAGTAGGTGCATTGGAACGGGCAGCCGCGCCCGGCAAGCATTCCGACCCAGCCGTCCTTGGCATCTATCATTTTCTGGAAGTCGAAGATGGAATAATCTTTCTGCGGCAGGCCGGTTATGTCGGGGAACTGCCTGACCTTGTTCGTATAAATCGAAAATTCCTTGGCGGCCCAGATATTCGGGACGCTCGTCGTGTCGGCGCCTTTTTCCATTCTGTCGAGCAGTTCGGGGAACGCCTCTTCCGCCTCGCCGAGGCACGCGAAGTCGAAGACCGCGGTGCGCAGGACTTCCGCGGGGACCATCGTGGGGTGCACTCCGCCTGCGATTGTGCGGATGCCGAGTTTTTCTTTGACGAGCGTGGCGATGCGCTGGGCGTGATCGAACTGGGTGGTGACGCAGGAGAACGCGACGAGGTCGGGCTTGAAGTCGGCTATTTGTCCGAGCAGTTCCTCGTCCGACGGGATTGGCGCGAGCTGCTCGTTGAGGTTGATTAGGCCGGTCTCGTGGCCCTTCTGCTTCAGGACGGCGGAGAGCGATGCGACGCCGTAGTTGAAACCAATCTGAGCATCGATATTGGGATAAATGAAAAGTATTCTCAAGTCGTCACCAGAAATAAAAAACAGGGCAGAATTATATAGTGCATCGCGCTGTTAGTCAAAAATTTTCATGGGGGTTGGCGAAGTTCAGCGGTTGAGGAGGAATATTGAAGCGTTCAGCATTGTCGCGAATCCGACCCATGCAAGGTACGGCAGAAGGAGCGCGCCGGCCGTTTTGGATATTTTCCAGAAAAGAATAATCGTGAGAAGAATTGCTAACCAGAGAATAATAATTACGACAAGTCCAGCCAGCGGATTGTGAAGGCCGAAGAAAAGCGGCGTCCAGAGCGCGTTGAGCGCGAGTTGCGCTAAGAAAATAAGAAGAGCTTTTTTCTTCCGGGGTTCTGCATTCGAGGAACGCCATACGAGATATGCCGCGATTCCCATCATTATATAAAGAGTTGTCCAGACCGGCCCGAAAAGCCAGTTGGGGGGATTAAAGGAAGGTTTGCGGATTTGCGCGTACCATGTCGGGATAGCTGGTGATGTGAATATTGCGCCCGAGGCTCCGGTCAGAAGGCAGACGCCGATACTGAATAACAGTTTAAACAGGTTTTTCGAAGTAGTCATATTATTTGTTCTCAAACAATAGGTTATTATAATCGTTTGAAGATTGATAATGCAAGATTAACTTGAAGAGCCTCGGAGTTATGAGTATTGACAGTTTCGCGGCGAGGTGCTAACTTAAAATATCGTATGGAGGAAATATTGAAAGTTCTTTACCTGTCGGATATTGGCGAAGACGAGCTGCGTATTCTCGTGAAAAACCTTGATGAAGGTATCGAGGTGGAAGCGGCAGGCGTGTCCGAGAGAGAGGAAATAGCCGGGCGTGCGGCCGAGTTCGACGCGGTCATAGGCGCGAGGGTGGGACGCGAGTTTCTCGAGAAAGCATCGAACCTGAAATACTTTATAATTCCGTTCGCGGGCATTCCGCCGCAGGACATGGAAGTGCTTCCGGAATTCCCGAACATAACGGTGCTCAACTCGCATTTCAACGCCGCGTTCGTCGCGGAACACGCATGGGCTCTGCTTCTGGCCGCGGTGAAAAGGATTTGTCCGACACACGAAAAGATGAGGCTCGGCGACTGGACGCCCAGATACGGCCACCAGTGGGGCGGGACGCTGGCCGGCAAGACGCTTCTTATAATCGGCTACGGCAGCGTCGGCAGGGAAGTCGCGAGGATTGCGCGGGCTTTCCATATGAAGGTGCAAGGCGTCAAGCGGACTCCCGCCGAGGCTCCGGAGCTCGACTTTATCGGAACGCGCGAAGACCTTCCGAATCTGCTGCCCGGGGCGGATGCGATTGTCGTCGCGCTGCCGGGTTCTGAAAATACGAAGAGTTTTATCGGCGAGCGCGAGTTCGGGCTGATGAAGGACGGAGTTTTCCTGGTCAACGTGGGGCGCGGGAACGTCATAGACGAGGACGCCTTTTACGATGCGCTCAAATCCGGCAAGATAGGCGGCGCGGGAATTGATACGTGGTGGATTTATCCCAGGGACAGGGAATCGCGCCCGAACACCTTTCCGTCGAAGCACCCGCTTCAGGAATTTGACAATCTGGTGTTCAGCCCGCATAGAGCGAGCCACGTCGAGAACCGCGAGAACAATAGGATGAGAGACCTCGCCGATGTCCTCAACTCGATAATGCGAGGCGAGCCCAAGAACGTAGTGAGCCTGGAAGAGGGCTATTGACAATGGGAATTCCGTATTACAGGAAAACCGTGCTGCGGTTCGAGTGCCAGCGCTGCGGCGACTGCTGTTCCTCGTGGCAGGGGGCTGTGTATATAACTCTCGAAGATGTGCCGGGAATGGCTTCGGTCGTTGGCTTGACGCCGGGGCAGTTCATCGTGGAATATACGAAAAGGGACATGCTGGGCCACCGCCACCTGGTCCTCAGGGAGAACGGCGACTGCATATTTTACGAGGAAGGGCGATGCATCGTGAACGAGACGAAGCCTGCTTCCTGCTGGGCCTGGCCGTTCTGGCGAAAGGTATGCACCACGAAGCGGGGATGGGAGAGGGCGGCGAAATACTGCCCCGGAATCGGGTCGGGAAGAGCCTGGGCGCCGGACGAGATTGAAAAGAGAATAGAACATTCGCCTTGAGAATCAGCGTGCGGTGTGCAGGCCATCACGGCTGCGGGCGTTGGAGCTTGGTTATTTCAGAGAGGTTCAGTTGGCCTCGGTAAACGGTAAGGAAAACAAGGAGAGGGTCGACGACGAGACTCTGATGTCTCAGGCGGCCACCGGTTCATCCAGCGCCTTCGGCGAACTGGTGGAGCGGCACCAGGTTCGCCTGCGAAGGTTTATCTACAGATACATTCGCGACGAGCATACAGCGACGGAGATTGCCCAGGAGGCCTTCATGAAGGCCTATGAGCAGCGGCACAGGTGGATTCCCAAGGCAAAATTCACGACGTGGCTTTTTACAATCGGACGCAACCTCTGCATCCGAGAGCTGCGCAGGGGCAGCCGCAGGCCTTATCTGGAGTCTACTGCGTCGGGCGAATCCTTGGAATTTCTGGACACTCTGCCTGACGGGAGCGTTGGGCCAGAAGAGGAGAGCGACCAGAGCGAGCAGCATATCGAGGCGCTCAGGGCGCTTGCGGAGCTTCCGGAAATATACCGGGAGACGATAATATTGAGAGTGTTCGAAGACCTTCCGTATTCGGAGATTGCCGACATAACGGGAGCGCCTGTCGGCCGGCTGAGAGTGAGGATGCACGAAGCTTTAAAAAAACTGCGCGAAAAATTGCAGTAATTAGAAAATTTTCCCTAACACGCTATCGGGGAAAAGATTTAAGAGTCTGGAGAGATTGCGATGAACTGTCACAAATACAACGATAAGCTGTTGGATTTCGTACTCGGCGAAACCGGGCGGGATGATGCTGCGGAAATAGAGAATCATATTTCTGCATGCGAGGCTTGCGCCGGCGAGGTTAGGGAGATTCGCCGGGTTATAACGACCCTGCGAGAAGCCGATGAGATTGCCAGCCACGTTGGGCCGGACCCGCAGTTCAAGAACCGCGTCTTCAGAAAAATTCCGCAAAGAAGGCGCGAGTCGGTCGTGATTGTTCACAGGCACGGAAGGAGCAAGGCGCCGCTGGTTGCGGCCCTGAGCGCCGCTGCGCTGCTGCTTGCCGTTATCGTGTACGTTCTGGCGGTTCAGAGCCAGCAGATAGAAACTGAGACAGATTCGGGAAGATGGGCGCGGGTGACGGAAAAGAGTACATCCGGTAAGCCGCACCTGGTTGACTCAAAACCACAGCGTCCGGGTTTGGATACGATACAATCTCAGGACTCGAATTCCCAACCCTCCAAAGAAGCGGACCGTAAGGGAATCGAGGCCGGAGAGATTGATGAAACGGAAGAGCCCGTTGGACCGGCGCCCGCCCCGTCCCCTGAACTTGTCGCCGAAGAACCGCAGGATTTTCTCCCCATACCGGTGGCGGGCGAGATTCCTCCCGACATCGATACGGAAACCGAACTCAAGCCGATGAAAAAGTGGATTGCTCAGCTTTACGATATCAAGGGCAATGTCATGCTCTGCAAAAAGGGCACCGACAAATGGATAAGACTTTCTGAATCCGACAAAATTTACGAGGGAGATAAAATCAGAACATCTTCTCTCGGTTCCGGAATCGTTTCGCTTTCCGCCGGAGGGTCAGTCGTACTGAACCGCTCCTCGGTACTTTGCTTCGACTCCCATACATCCTATAGCCTCGAAAACGGGGATGTGCTTACATCCAGCCAAAGGCGCCCCATTTTCCTGAAAAGCGGCGAAATGGTCGCCAGGATAAAACGCTCTGAGGCTTACGTTCAAAGACGTAAAAACAAAAGCACCCGGATAGTGGCTACGGCCGGTGTAATCGAAATCAAGGCGGGCAGGAAAACCTTGAGCGTACCGGCAGGCAAGGGAATAACGATAGACACGAAGGGCATGGCAAAGGATTGCGACAAAATAGATATCGCCAAAGAGATTGAATGGGTTGCGCAGGCAGCCAGGAAGTTCAAGCTCTGGATAGAAGGCGAGTCCTGCAGGCATTTCGGCTACTTCGTCGTCCAGGAAAAATCGCGCGACATATCAAATTCCACGAGTCTTCACAAGGCGTGCGCTTCCGCGCGGCTCAGTTGGGGGCTGAAACTGCCCCATACGGTGCCTTGTTATATATGGGTGCGTTATGCGCGCGTGGACAGGGATGCTGAGGACATTGAACTGATAATCAACGGAAGCGAGATAGAGAAGAAGACGATAAGCGCCGCAAGCGCCAAGTATTTCTGGTTAAGAGCGTTCAAAACCACGTTGAGCCAGCGAAATGATTTGAAGCTGTCATTTACTTCTAATAAATGTGTAAGAAGCCGGGTGGACCTGATTCTTGTTACAAATGACCCTGATTTCAAACCGAGCAGAGAAGTCCCCAAAGCCGGGTATTACGGCAAAGACTAAATCTCGCGGTAGTAATTATACAATCCGCGTTGACCTTAGTTCTTCTATAAGCAAACACTTTATTTAGAATAAAACCTTGGAGGGCGTATCTTATGAATTTCTGGTTGAAGCTGCTTCCCGTGGCAATTGTATTTGCATTTTTGTTCTGCCTTTGCGCCGATGCGAATGCGATGCCCGGTAATAATCCGGGCATGAAAAAGCAGGCCAGGCCCAATCCGGCTCCCGCGAGACCGAGGTCTTTCGACGAGCTTGTGAACGAGTACAATCGCCTCAAAGCGGCTGGTGCGCGTAATACCGACCTCGGCCGCCTAATCAGCTATGCGAGTTCGTTCAACGAGCCAAGGGTCGTTGAGTGGCTGAAAAATATCTACCAGAACGAGAAAGACGCTTATATAAAACAACGCACCCTTTCCACGCTGGGCTCCAAAGCCAAGAAGAATCCAGAGTTGATAGGCTGGCTGAAAAACATCTTCGTGACGGAAAAGGACCCCAACAACAAGCGCAATATTATTTCCGCGATGGGCAACGCCCGTTCGAAAGAGGCCGCCGATGCGCTGCTTGATATTTACAGACAGGTCGGCAAGAAGGCCGATGCCAGTCTTAGAAGAAGCATTATGCAGGCGCTCGGAAACGTTGCGGAACACCTTCCGTTCGACGTGCTTGTCGATTTGCTCAAGGATGCGGGAAGCGGATATGAGAGGTCGAATATCGCGCGTGCGATTGCGAAGATTGGCACGCGGGACGCGCTCACGGCTCTTATTGATAACATAGACCTCGACAAGGGACCCGGCAACTCGAACCTGAACGAGAGATACAGGATTTCGACGATTCTGAAGGAAGCGGCGCGCGATTGTGAAAAAGATGAGACGATAAGCTGGCTTGTTGATAAGGTTGTGCCGGATAAAAAAACTCCCGAGGCGGCGCGCGTGGCGATTATCAAAGGTTTTACCGAAAGGTCAAGGCGTTATATAGCTGCGAAAGAAGCCGAAGAAAGGCGCCGCAGGGAAGAGGAAGAGAGAAAGAAAGCCGAAGAAGCCGCGAGGAACAACCCCAATGCATCGCCACCCCCGCCCCAGCCGAGACGGGGCATTTCATCCAGGGAGCCTGCCAAGCCGATACCTGCAGAGAAGCTTGTTGGCCTTCTCGACGACAGGTCCGAAAAAGTACGTGCGTCCGCGGCAGAATTTCTTGGCGAGTGCCCGGACGGGTCAGTGGTATCCGCGCTCATAAGCCACCTGAATGAGAAGGATAAGGATACGCTGATTAAGATTATTTTCGCCCTCGGCAGGCTCAGGGCGAGCGAGGCGGTGGAACCTCTGATGGCGCTTCTGAAAAAGGGGAAGTGGGAGATAAAAGCCGCAGTGATAGATGCGCTCGGAAGGATAGGCGACCCCTCGGTAATTAGTACGATGAAGAAATATCTGAACGACCGCCAGTGGCAGGTACGAGCAGCGGCGATAGATGCCCTTTCGAGAATCAAATCGAAGGAAGCTGTGACCCTTCTGATTGAGCGGATGAAAAAAGAGGACGGGAGGTTGTTAGGCGATATCGCAAGGGCGCTTCAAAAACTCACGGGCCTCGAGCTTGGCACGGACGCGAGGGCCTGGGAAGACTGGTGGAAGGTAGCAAAAGACAGGTACGTGCTTCCGGAAGAAGTCACCAATTCTCCGGAGACGGCCAATCCCGGAATCTCGGGCGGGCCGAAAACCGAACTCACCCCCACGTACCACGGCATCGAGGTCATCTCGCACAAGATTTGCTTTATAATTGATATTTCCGGCTCCATGAGCTCGCAGATGCGAAACCAGGGACAGGGAGGCCAGGGACAGCCGCAGCCCGGCTCCCCGGTTACATCTGACCCTAACAAGAAGAAAGACAAGAAAGAGCCGATATTCAAGGGAAAGAAAGGCAAGGTCAAGCCCAAGGACAACAGCAAGATGGAGTTCGCCAAGGCCGAGCTGATTAACTGCGTTATCGCGCTGAATCCCAAGGTCCGGTTCAATATGATTTCTTTCGAAAGCAAGGTGAACCCGTGGCAGAAGCGGCTCGTGCCAGCAAGCGAAGGTAACAGGAAACAGGCGCTGAAATGGATTACCGCCATGCGTCCCACGGGTTCGACGAACCTCGGAGACGCGCTTCTCCTGGCGTTCGAGGACAAGGAAGTTGACACCATATTCGTCCTCTCGGACGGCTCGCCCAACTCGGGCAAGCTGCCTTCCCCGGACGCAATACTAAACGAAGTCAGGCGGATAAACACGTCCCGGCGGGTTATAATTCATACTATCAACTTCGCCGGTGCGCGTGATTTCATGAAGAAGCTCGCCGAGGACAACGGCGGCCAGTTCGTCGACTACTAATCGCGCCTTTTGACTTGACTCTGCCGCTTCGCCGCGATATTTAGTCTCCTGAAAGGAGAACTCTCGTGGCGAACGTTTCTCAAGCTGTTACCCTCCTGACCGACTTCGGCCTAAGCGACGGCTACGTCGCTCAGATGAAGGGCGCAATCCTCGGTATCGCCCCGGATGCGCGAATCGTCGACGTGACCCACGAAGTCCCGCCGCAGGACGTCCTGCGAGCCGCATGGCTCATTTCGGACGCGTACCCGAGTTTCCCCGAAGGCACGGTTCACGCGGTCGTCGTCGACCCCGGGGTCGGCTCCGAGAGGCGCGTTATCTGCGTCTCGGCCGCCGGGCAACTCTTTCTCGCGCCGGATAACGGCGTCCTCGAACTCGTGCTGCGCCGCGCCGCGAACCCCGTCATTTTCGAAGTTTCGGAGGCTCGGTATTTCCGCGCCGAAGTCTCCCGCACGTTCCATGGCCGCGACATCTTCGCGCCGGTCGCCGCGCACCTGGCAAACGGTCTCGACCCAGCCAAGCTCGGGCCCACTTTGTCAGGCCCGGTGCGCCTCGACATACCCGTCGCGACGTTCGCGGGCGGCCGCATAAACGGCTCGGTCGCGTTCGCGGACAGGTTCGGCAACCTGATAACCGACATCGACGCGGGCCTTCTCGGCGAACTTTCCGGCGAGCCGGTCGTCCGGGTCGCGGGCCGCGAGATTCGGGGCATTTCGCGTACCTACTCCGACGCCCCGCCGGGCGGACTCGTCTGCTACGTCGGCTCCTCCGACAGGCTCGAAATCGCCGTAACCGGAGGCTCGGCTGTCAAAGAACTCGGTTCCTCGACGGGCGAACCGGTCGAGGTTGCCACGAGGTAGCGCTACCTGCCCTTAATCTGCTGGAGCGCCTGTTTCGCCTGTTTCGCCTCGTTGCTGTCCGGGTATTTCTCGATAATCGCGGTCAGAATCGCCTCGGTCTTTTCCTTCTTGCCCGAGCGATAGTAGTAACCCGCAAGCGCCATATTCGCGGCGGGAAGCAGTTTGCTGTCCTTGTGCTCCTCGATGAACTTTTCGACGTTCTTGGCCGCTTCCTCGAATTCGCCCTTGGCCGCCGGGATTCCGGCCAGAACCAGGTCCATGGTGTCGGACTTGTCTTCCTTGTCCTCGGGGTCCATTTTGCGGACCATGTCGAAGTACTTTTTCGCGTTTTCAATGTCGCCCTTGCCGCGGGCGTAGTAGTTGCCGAGGTTAAACGCCGTTTCGAGCCCCTTGCCCGCCTTGTTGTCGGCGTCAAGCTCGACCACCTTCACGGCGTATTCGAGGCTTTTCTCTATATTGCGAAGCCTGCCGTAGAGGCCGGAAAGCATTTCCGCAGATTTGAGCCCAAGCCCTTTCTTGTTCTCGGGGTCCAGCTCGCCCAGCTTCTTCGCAATCTCGACAGCCTTGTCGAACCTCTGGCCCTCCGCGTGCAACTCGGCCATCTTTTCGTAGGCCTTGCCGGCGAACTCCTTTTCGTTCTTCGGGTCGAGCTCGACGACCTTTTCGAGGTTCTTCATCGCCTCGTCGGCCTGTCCGCAAGTCGCCTGGCCGCCTGCCAGCTTCAGATAGCCTTCCGGGTTCGTCGCGTCGGCCTCGATTAGTTTCTTGCCTTCCTCCATGTTCTTCTTGGAGTCGCGTATCCCGCTTATCGCCTTTATGAACTCGTCAACCGGCTTGTAGCCCGTCATCTTGCCGAGCAGGTTGCCTTCCGGGTCCAGCACCACCATGCTCGGTATCGACAGGGTGCCTGCGTACTTGTTGGCAAGCTCCGCGCCCTTGCCCTTGTCCCATGCGTCGAACTTCGCAAGCACGAAAGACTTCAGGAACTCCTGCACCTTCGGGTCCGGGAGGGTCTGCGAGTCGAGCATCCTGCAGGGCGGGCAGTTGTCGGGATTGGTGAATATGACGAATATGAATCTTTTCTCTTCCTTGGCTTTCTTGAGCGCGGCATCCATGTCGCTCATCCAGTCGAGCGCGTCGGCCTTTTCCTCCGGCTTCGGTTTTTCCTTGTCCGCAGGTTTTTCGGCGGGCTTTTCGCCTTCCTTCGCCCCTTCGGCAGGATTGTCGGTCGGGGCAGGGGCGTCCTGAGCATAGGCGAATGAACATGCAAATACTAACATCAACGCAAGTACCAGGTATCTCACAACTCTTCCTCCAATAAGTAGATTCTTCATGCAGATATTCATAATACGTCCGGAAGCTCTGCATGTTAGGAGGTATCCGTTTTGTATACAAGGGAAATTACCCGGAAACTTTGCAAATAAAGTTTCAGATGCCCGTGACGATTTCCTGAAATCGTCACATCCGTGAAG
>Ga0272442_10000395_pt1 | contig 71253 bp, 57 predicted proteins | sample SSMForm2O_FD_200262 | JGI IMG/M metagenome (GOLD analysis project Ga0272442, IMG submission 200262) | Marine sediment archaeal communities from Little Sippewissett salt marsh, Falmouth, MA, United States - SSM-Form-2O | ecosystem: Environmental > Aquatic > Marine > Wetlands > Sediment ...
TAATAGCGTTCGAGGCCTCGGCAAGGACTACATCGCCCTCGGTAATCCCGCCCGGCGCCGCGTGAAGAATGTTGATCTTAACTTCTTCCCTGCTCAGTTCGGATAAATATTTCTTCAGGACGTCCACCGAACCCTGGACGTCGGCACGGATAATAATATTGAGCGATACGGTTTTACCCGCTTCGATTTGACTGAACAGATTATCTAACGTGACCTGGTTTCTTTCGGCCAGGGCGCCTTCTCTTTGTAATATCTGGTTTTCTTCGGCGGCGGATTTCGCTTTATTGATATCGTCCAGGCGATAGAATCTGTCGCCCGCCTGGGGGACATCGTTCAGTCCCGTGATCTCCACCGGCATCGAGCTTGAGGCCGTTTTGATCGTCCTGCCCAGGCTGTTCTTGAGCATCTTAACTCGACCGTAAGCCCCACCCGCGAGCACGACGTCCCCCTTTTTGAGCTGCCCCTCTTTGACTAACATCGTTGCGACCGGGCCTCGCTTCGCCGACATCCTCGCCTCGATCACCCATCCCGTCGCGGGGATGGTGTTGTCGGCCTGAAGTTCGAGTAATTCGGCGACATAATCCAGTGATTCGAGCAAATCGTCAACTCCTTCGCCGGTCATCGCACTGGTTTTGACGACTTCCGTTTCGCCGCCCCATTCCGACGGAGTGAGTTCGTGCTCGGATAACTGGGCGTAGATGCGATTGATGTCGTAGCCGGGCAAGTCGATTTTGTTCAGCGCCACAATGATCGGCACATTCGCTGCCTTACTGTGGGCGATGGCCTCGGCGGTCTGGGGCATGACGCCGTCGTCGGCGGCCACGACCAGCACGACCACATCCGTCATGTTCGCGCCTCGGGCGCGCATCGCCGTGAAGGCTTCATGGCCCGGGGTATCGAGGAACGTCACGGTTTTATCGTCCCAGGTTACCTCAGAGGCGCCGATATGTTGCGTGATACCTCCCGCTTCCCCGGCGGCGACGTGCGTTGCCCGGATCTTGTCCAGCAGGCTGGTCTTGCCATGATCCACGTGCCCGAGCATGGCGGCAACCACCGCTCGCTTTTGGAGGTTGTTCCTCGGGCGTTGCTCAAACTCGCTGTGGATCTGCTCTTCCACGGTGGTTTTTTGTTCCACGACCAGTTCGGTATCGAATTCAAGGGCTACCAGTTCCGCGACGTCGTTATTGATCACATGATTGGCGGTCGCCATGACGCCCTGTTGCATGAGCTTGAAGATGATGTCCGCTGACTTCACCGCCAAAGCGGCGGATAAGTCCTTGACGGTAATCGGTTCGGTCACGTTGACTTTTTGGGGTCTGGCCGGCGAGGCCACTTTCTGTTTCGACTTGCTGGCGATTTTACGGCTCGGCCTGACTCGCAGACCTTCGCCCCCGGCGGCATCCAGCCTCGCTCGTCTCTCTTCGATGTCTCTTTGCCGCCATCGACCCCCGGTTTTAGGTTTTTTCCCAACGTCCGTTTCTCGCTCGTCTCGCCTTCGCCCGTGCGTTTTCTCTTTGTGCCGTTTCGATCCGTGTTTTTTCGTTTTGCCCGAGGCATCATCCGCTTTATCCGGCTCGTTTTTACTGTACATGAGCGGCTCGGTTACAGGCGCATCATACCTTCGGTTTTGCCTTGGTCTCGGTCGTCTGAGCGGTTCCGGCGCCTCGACTCGAACCACTTGCGGGCCGCTGAGCTTGGCGGGTTCCGGCTTTTCCAAAATGGGTCCGGCCGGGACGATCGGCTCGGGTTCCGGCTCCGGCTCCGGCTCGGGTTCCGGTTCCGGCTCAGGTTCCGGTAATTCCGGTTCTTCGGTCACCGGCTTTTCCGGAATCGTCGGTTCTTCCGTCAGGATCATTACGCCCGCGGCCTGTTCCTGGACCGTGGGTGTTGGCTGTTGGCCCTCTTCACCTTCCGTTGCAGTCGCCTGTGCTTCTATGGCTTGAGCGGGTTGTACCTCTGGTTCCGGGCTGACGACTTCGGGAGCACTTGTTTCTTCTATTTCAGACGTCTCTTTAGCCGTTTTCTTCTTTCTCTTAACGCGGACCTTCTCCAGGTCCACCTTCTCGGAGGTCTCGATGGTCGTGACGTTTTCCCCCTCGCTGAACCACTCCCGAACGGTGGCCGCCAGACCCGCCGATATCACTGACATGTGGTTCTTGACGTCTAAACCTTCATCCTGGCACTTTTTCACCACAGCCGAGCTTTTAACACCGAGTTCCTTGGCCAAGATGTACACTCTTGTCGTCGCCAAAAACAAATCTCCAAAGTTCTATGTACTTCGTACGTTTGATCTCAAATGAGATAACCCTATGATTCTTTACCTTGACTTTTGGCTTGTTGAGCCAATTCCGTTTCAACCGCTTTTTGCCTCGATTCGTTGGCCAGACGTTCCGATTCCGCCGCCGCCTCGACGACTAATCGCTTCCCAAGTTCCGCCTCGAGGTTTAATTCATTGACCAGAGGTTCAACGCCCACGTCCTCAAGATCGGGAATCGATATGACGCCAAGCGCAATGAGCTTATCGACCGTCGTCTCATCGGCGCCCTCCACGGATTTGACACAATTGGCCAGAAGTTCGATGCCTTGATTGTATTCCTCGGGTGTAAGGATATCGATATCCCATCCCGTAAGCCGGGCAGCCAATCGGACGTTTTGCCCGTGCTTGCCGATGGCCAGACTAAGCTGATCTTCGTCCACCACAACCGTCGCTCGTCCCAACTCGAAACATAAGGCGATTTCGCTGACTTTTGCCGGCATAAGGGCGTTCGAGACGAGAATTTGGGAGGAATCGTTCCACCGAACAATATCGATTTTTTCTCCGCCGAGCTCATCGACGATGTTTTTTATCCGGCTGCCCCGCACGCCCACACAGGCTCCGACGGGATCGACTTTCTCGTCGAATGACGCCACCGCGACTTTCGTTCGGTAGCCCGCCTCGCGGGCGAGGGCGCGTATTTCGATGATATTCTCGCCGATTTCGGGCACTTCCAATTCAAATAAACGACGGATAAAATCGGGATGCGTTCGAGACAGGATAATTTTGACCTGATTGGAGGTTTCTTTGACGTCGAGAATCAAACATCGCACCCTTTCACCCACGCGATGGTTCTGGCCCATAATCTGCTCGCTTTTTGGCATGAAGCCTTCCGTCCACCGATCCAGGTTCACGATCAGGGTTCCGCTTTCGTATCGCACGACGGAGCCGCTAATGATCTCCCCTTTGCGTTGTGCGAATTCCGTAAAGATGCTGCTTCTTTCATCGGCCCGGATTTTCTGGATCATGACTTGCTTGGCGGTTTGGGCGGGAATTCGGCCGAGTTGTTTAATGTCGATCTGAACGTTATCCTTGAAAGCGACGATCTGGCCGGTATCGCGGTCGATATTGACGACGATATCGCTGTCCGGCTCATTAAAGTGCTTCCTCGCCGCGGAGATCATGGCCTCTTCCAAATCCACAAAGATCGATTCTTTATCGATGTTCTTATCGCGAGCAATATTCTCGACGATGCGGAGCAGTTCCTGATTCATTTTTTTCTTCCTGACTAATCTTCTTAAACTTGGCGCTGCAAAAATAAACTAAAAAAAATGGAAACCATCCAGGTTTCCACTTCCTGCGGAGGCCGGCGAAAAATCGGCCCCCTCGCACGCCAAGAACGAACAGAGGTTATCCTTTCCTACGTACTACATCATCTGCCTCCAGTAGGATACCCAACATTGCTCATTTCTTTTACGCAAGCGGGAATCTGATAATAGAACCTCATTCGTTTCCCGACATTGAAGCAGAAACAGCGATTGCCAAGCTCTCGTAGGCACATTCGCGCTGCCAAGCACATCCTGTGTTTGCCTACTGTACACTGTCCGCTAACCCTGTCAAAAGCATTTCAAACACCTCATAAATCCAAACTATCGTTTTGGCAGCTATTAATCCTTATAACTAAACTGCTTATAATAGTCGTCAAATTCGTTAAGGGCAATAAGTTTTTTGTTAAATTTGTACATTTTTTAGTCCGTGCTGGTACGGCAATCTTTCAGACCGGTGAAGATCGCGAACGTCTGTTAAAAACCGGCTTTTTCCGGGTGGGACCCGCGATTTAATCAACATTTGCGATATTTCATTCGGCCTTTCGTACGTATCCATCACGGTCAAATCCCTTGTTTTTCGCTCCTATACCGCCTTTCGGCCCGAAATGTTCGGGATATACGCCAAGGGGGTCAGGAGGCCGGAACAAGGCGCACCGTGAGTCTTTCTTTCTCCACCGTTATTGTCTCGATGCGCACCCTTCTTTTATCAACCTCGAAAACCGGCTCAAAGGACTTTTCATTCAATAGTGACGCCGCTATTTGGGCCTCAATGGCTTTGGTATCCACATGTACCGTACCGATTCTTTTCGCATACATCTTCTTCGCAATCAACTTGGCCAGTGGCGTAATATTCATCGCACCCACCTTCACTTCCGTTATCCGCAAGTCCGCCAGACCCTCCTTATTAATTTTCGGCTGAAGGACGATGGTCACGACAAAATCAATGCCTTTCACACTCACCGTTCCCATCAACACGACGGAGTTGGGCACAAACAACACGGCCGGAGCATACAACATGGCCCCATCCGACATCCTCGGCCAACCCCACCCGGCGACGATTTCGTTGATGCCCTTTTGGGTGATGACCAGTTCAAACGGCTCGCCGCGCTGGGCGCCGTTATAGAATTGAGGCGATAGCTCATGCGTAAGGTACGGACTGACCTGCCCCGGTTCGTGGTCGAAGGAATCGATATCCGCCGGGGCGTAACGGTCGGGCGTGTGTAACAGTAACGTCAATACGACCGCAACAACCACCAGATCAACAGATAACCAAATAATCAGTTTCTTAATTCTGGTTTTCTTGCGGTTTTGCAAATCCGTTTGAGTATCTTGTATTTCTTTCTTGCCTGAACCCATCCTCGGGATTATAGTATCCGCGACGTTGACTAAAAAGTATTTTCCAAAGACGGGGAACTAAAATATGGCAAGTCATTTTACGGATCGTCTCTGTGAGGCGGTGAGAACGAAGAAAACATCCCTTATTGTGGGACTGGACCCGGTTTACAGCCGACTCCCGGCGGCGATTCGAGACCATCGTCAGATGAACGACGAGTTTGATTGCGCAGCGGCGGTCGATGCGATTTTCGATTTTTGCACGCAGACCATGCGAATCGTCGCGCCGATGGTCCCGGCGATAAAAATCAATATCGCTTTTTTTGAAAAGTATCTCTGGGAAGGTCTGGAGACCTACTACAACCTGATCACCGAGGCCGACGATTTAGGGCTGGAGATCATCGGCGACGTGAAACGCGGCGACATCGGCCACACGGCGGAAGTTTACGCCTCGGCCCATTTGGAAAATCCGGAGTTGGCCGGACTGGAAGATACGTTGGCTCCCGATGCGATCACGATCAACGGCTATACGGGAACGGACGGCATTAAACCTTTCGCGGATATGGCCGAAAAGCAGGGCAAAGGCGTCTTTGTCCTGGTCCGAACCAGTAATCCCTCGGCCGCGGCCATCCAGGATTTTGCCGACGCCGACGGTCAGCGAATGTATGAAAAGCTCGCTGAAATCGTCGCCGGGATTGCCGGTGAACAGAACAGGATCGGCGACTGCGGCTATAGCAATATCGGAATGGTCGTCGGGGGAACGGCGCCCGATGTGACGACGGCTTTGCGGCAAAAGTATGACAAGGTATGGTTTCTCGTACCGGGCTACGGTTCCCAGGGGGCTTCGGCCGCCGATTGCGTGCGGTTTTCCAAGCCGGACGGCACTGGGACGTTGATTAACGCGTCGCGTTCGATCATCTACGCTTACGAGAAGCCGGAATATAAGAGTCAGTTCGGCGACGACTGGAAGCGCTGCATCGAGCAGGCCGTCATCGACGCCAAAGTCGAGCTCGCCAACGCCATGCAAACGTTGATTTAGAAAAATATGATACGTCTAATCGAAGACAACCGTGAGACGATCAAAGACCTGTGCACACGGTATCGAGTGCGTCGATTAGAAGTATTTGGTTCGGCTTTGACCGACGAGGGCTTTCATTCCGAGCGGAGTGACTTGGACTTTCTGGTCGAGTTTCTACCGCTACAACAGGGCGAATATGCTGATGCCTATTTTGGTTTGCTTGAAGGCTTTGAGAATCTTTTCGACAGACACGTTGATTTAATCATGCCCGGCGCCATAAAGAATCCCTACTTTATCGAGTCTATCAACAGGAACCGAAAGGTGTTGTATGCAGCTTGAGGTCAAAAAACTGTTGGAAGACATCCGGCAGGCTTGTGAATACATCCTGGAATTCACCGAAGGCAAGACCCTGAGCGATTACACGAATGATGCCCTGTTGCATAGCGGAGTAGAAAGGCAATTCGAGATTATTGGTGAGGCATTGAATAGACTGGTAAAAGTCGAATCTGATGTGGTGAACCAGATTCACCATTACAGACGTGTTATCTCCTTTCGCAATGTTTTGATCCACGGTTATGATGTTGTTGAAGATGCTGTTGTCTGGGATGTGATCATCGACGATCTTCCTGCATTGCAGAACCAAGTTCGGAATCTGCTTGGTAAAAATGATATATGAAAAGAGAGATGTTCGCTGGCAAACGAGTTCTGGTAATGGGCCTGGGGCGATTCGGCGGAGGAGTGGATGTCGCACGATTCGCTTATCTGGCCGGCGCAAAAGTCACTGTCACCGATTTGGCCTCGGCGGCGCAGTTAAATGATTCCATCCATCAACTTCAGGAATTAGAGGGTATCGAATTTCATCTCGGCTCGCACGATCCGGTTGACTTCGAACAGGCTGATATAATCGTCGCCAATCCCGCCGTACCCGGCGACAACGAATTTCTTCAAATCGCCCGCCGGGCCGGTAAGGTTGTTACTTCCCAAGTGAATATCTTCTTCGAGCTATGTCCGGCGACGATCATCGGCATCACCGGCGCCAACGGCAAGAGCACAACCACTGCTCTCACCGCCCATTTGCTCACAAGCACGACATACGACATACGACATGCGACATACGAAAACGTCTGGCTCAGCGGCAACATCGGCAATCGACCGCTACTGACCACCGTAGATCAAATCAAATCCGACGACGTAGTCGTTCTGGAACTATCGAGTTTTCAACTCGAGCAATTAGCACAGATTCAAAAAGCTCCCAAGATCGCGCTTCTAACCAATCTGACACCGAACCATCTCGATCGTCATGGGACGTTTGCCAATTATTGCGCCGCAAAGGAAAACATCTTTAAATTCCAAACGCCTGATGAGGATACACCTGCTGTTTCCATATTCAATGCCGAAGATGGAATCGCCGCCCAGTGGTTTGAGAAGTACAAGAGCGATCCGGGCCGGATTTGCGTGAAATTTTCTGCCGACGATGTGAGCGAAGAAATTCGCAGCGTCTTTTCTCTACCCGGTCGAGCGAATCTCTCAAACCTTGCCGCGGCGATGACTATTGCCCGACATTTTGGCGTTAACGATGAGCAAATAAAAAACTGTCTGCCAGAATTCAAGGGATTACCGCACCGTCTCGAATTTGTCGCAGAGGTGGACGGCATTCGTTGGGTCAACGATTCAATCGCCACAACACCGCAGAGCGCCATCGTCGCTCTGGAGGCTTTCGAGCAACCGGTAATCATCATTGCCGGCGGCTATGATAAGAATCTTCCCTTCGACGAACTCGGTGAAAAAATCGCCGAAAGAGCCAAAGCCGCCATCCTCGTCGGCCAGACCGCTCCGAAAATCTCGGAGTCTATCCAAAAAGCCAACACGTCATTGCGAGCAAAGCGAAGCAATCTCAACCCAAGCGAGATAGAGATCAACCTCGTCGATTCCCTCGCTGAGGCTGTCCAACTCGCAAATCAACTTGCAGTTACTGGTGATGTTGTTTTGTTAAGCCCGGCTTGTGCTAGTTACGACATGTTCGATAATTTCGAACACCGAGGTAAAGTATTCATCAACCTTGTGCGAGCTCTCAGCGCCAAAAAGGCCAACGTTTAGATAACCTTTTCCTTGGAAGAGCCGAGTAAAATAAGCTCGATCCATAGTATTGATAGTGCTGCTATTTTTCTTGCAGCGAATTGCGTATTTTCTCCGTTAATTGTAATACATTCTCGTAGGTGACATAGTCGGGAGCTTTCCCGTCGTCACTAAGTTCGGCCATCGCGCCACGAACCCAGATATCAAATTCCTGCTCAGAATGGATAGTCAACTCGTGCTCTGGCCCAAGAGAACCAGGCCGACCATCAAAAAAAGGCCTGGGTCCAAAATTATATTTTGAGATTACTTCGTAAGTCCAAAACGTATTACGTTCCGGGGTATTTTCGTCCGACACATAAATGCCCCACTCGTAGAATCTTCCCTTTTTCCGCGTGAAAGTTAGGTGTCGGCCTGCGAGGATTATACCTTCTTCCCCCGGAAAGGGTTTCAAACCAGTAACCTTTGCGGGCAGATTGGGAAACGGCCCTCCCGGTTCCAGATCTGTAAAAAGATGAGCTTGCGATTCTTCGGGCTTGTTGTTGGCATGCCAGCCGTAGATAACACTGCCGTCTTTGAGCGTAAAACCAATGCAACTATGGAACTTGCAGTCTGGATTGCCGTCTGCAAGTTCTCGTTCGACGACCGTTTCTTTTGTGTTCATCTGTTTATGCCCTGCCGGAGGATTTGTGCTAAAGCAGCTCGCAGGCGGCACTGCATTGTACTCAATCGTGTCAGCGTCACTGAGGGCCACCCATCGTATAGAATCTTTTTCAGCGTTTATCCAGGTGAGTATACGGACTATTTCGCCCGTTTCCGGTGACAACCATACCTTCTTTTTAATAAAACGGGGGACTCCGGAAGTTATGACGCCCTGCCATATATCGACCGTTTTGTTCTTAATCTGCTCTCGTCCTACTTTAGTAAATCCTTTCACTTGATTGAGATTGGCCATATACGGCGGAAAAGGATTCATTGTGCGAATCCGAAGACGCTGTTCAAAAGGGCTGAGTTTTGTGAACATGACCAATGGAGGAGCTGAGTTGCTATCTGAATGCCTGTAACCGGTTTCCATTATGTACTGGCCGTCTGAAACATGCAGTCGATATCTTGGCGTTTCGGTCGTATAGACTGGGGGCCTACCCCGACCATCAGGAAGCCAATATTTGAAGCGACCGCTTTTATTTTCATGCCAGATTTCAAATGGAAACTTCTGTAATTGGGGATCGTCGCCTTTGCGAAGAAACTTCCAGCCCTTGATGTGAACTGTCTCAGCATTCTTCCACAGTTCCAGGGCTTCAGTGATTCCGTAAGCAGGGGAAGCATCGCCAAACCGGTGTAAGCCGATTATTGCCCCGGCTATCATCACCACCACCGCGGCAAGTTTCGTTATTTCACTTTTCATGATGATTCTCCATATATTCGCCTGTGGATTAGGCGCTCGGCTATTCCTCTTTTTCTCGGAGGCTCTGGAGATTTCTTCGTAGATTTTTTCATCCAACTTCGAACTTGTGGGAACATGTAGTTCTTTGAATGACTTGCGTATGTTGTCTGACGGTCTCATCTTTTCACCTCGCTATTGAGTAGTGACCGCAGTTTATCCAATCCATACCTGTATTGCCCTTGGATTGTATTGATAGATTGTCTTTCCAACTCAGCAATGGCCTTGAATTTCAAGTCGCTATACAAACGAAGTAGTAACACCTTTCGCTGCTCGTATGGAATCTGACGGAGCGCATCTGCCAGACGTTGCGACTGCTCGCCAAACATAGCCGTCAAATCCGGCCGATTTGAATCTGACACAACCGGTGCGACCTGCTCCAGCGATGTTTCCTGTCGCCTTGGTCCGGCTTTGTTCTTGTTGCGAGCGTTATTGACGACGGAAGTCGTCAAATAACCTTTCAGAGTCCTGGTCAGTTTCAGTTTTCCACAGGATCGAATGAATTTCACAAAGACATCGTGTACGACATCTTCAGCAACATCCTTATCATATAAAAAAGCCGTCGCCAACGTCATCAAATCATCCTTGTACTTGGCATAGATACGCGGAAGGGCATCGATGTTACCGCGGTTGTACTTCCACATTAGGAGCCTGTCTTCCAGCATTAAGAAACGTTTCCTGATTTTCTTAGTTCAAAACAATCGATTGCCGGCTATAGGACAACGGATGAGGCTATTTTAGTATAAAAAAATTGTGAAAGGCAGGACAGATATGAAAAGGGCCGGGCGCGATCAATCCGCCCCGGCCCTTTGGGTGCATATGGATATGATAAAGGCGTTGGCTTATTTTGGCAGGTTTTCCGCCGCGACGTCCTCCACTCTCAAATCGCCGTAGATGACGCGCCAGGTTTCCGAATCCTGGGGCTGATACCAGAAGATCGGAGAATCCGCATCGCCCAGTTTCACGCCTTGTCCGGCGTAATGCCACTGTCCCTGACCTTTGAAAAAGCGGAGAAACAGCAGCCCCTGACCCCATTTTAGTGCAGTGGACGCCTGTTGTTCATCCGTCAGGCCTGCTTTTTCCATTCCTTCCTCGAATTTCGGACCGATCTCGACGAGGTCTTCGAGGTTGATGCTGTCGGGGAATTGTCCGCCCTCGATGATTTCCGCCCAGATGCGTAAGGACTCGACAAGGGCGCTTTCATTCGCATTTTTGAAATCTAACGCTCCTGCATCCTCCGTTTTGTAGCCGTCGGGAACGTCCATGCTGAAAAGCGTTTCGTCGAACTCGACATTGAACTGCATATTATCGCATGAAATGACCATATTCGGTGTCTCGTGTTCGATGCGGACCGGCAACGCCGTCTGGGGATCGGCCCAAACGGTGATCGTGTCATTGCCGCCTTGCCCGACGAAAACAATATACTCCCGTCCTTCGATTTCCTCCATAACGCCGTCTTCAACATGGAAATCCGGTTGATCCTGCAGTTTGATGATCAAGTTCTGCAAATGCTCGACGTAATTTGGAATGGAAGGAAGACCGTCTAATCCGACGTACGTGGCCTTTTTTTCAGTGTGTTCGAGGGTCAGAAGTTTTTGGTTTTCCAAATCGATAATAATGTCCACATTTTCCGCGTTGGAAACGGCTCGTCGAATAAGCGAACCTTTTACATCATCGTGGATCACAAAAGCACTGCCTTGAGAACCGACAATAACATCCAGGCTTGCCGTTCGGGCGTTGAGCATTGGTCTGATGACGTCGGCCCATGCAACTGATGGACTGCCGGGTATTCCGACTAATTCGTGTATGCCTAAAGACACTGCGATAATGATTGCTGCTGCCGCAGCAACTTTAAATGTTTTACTTCTCATGATTATTCTCCAACTATCTTGTTGTTTTTGTTGTTTTTCTGTCGTGTGCTCGATCAGGCTCTTTCTTGTACTTTCCAGATCGCGAGCGGTCACTTCCGAACGTGGCTCGAACTGCGATATCGCTTCGAAACGACGTTTGATTTCTCTTTCATCCATTTCTGACATAACTCTACCTCGTCATGAGGTCATACTTTTTCACGTGTTAACACTTCTCTAAGTTGGGCCATGGCCTTGGCACACACGGAACGCAGATGTTGCGGCTTCTTGCCGAGCCGTTCGGCGATGGTCTGGTACGACTCCTGCTCGATATATCGCATCACAACCACGTCCTGGGCCAAATCATTCAATTTCGACGTCGCATCGAGGACCTGCTCTAATTCTTCGTCCTGAATCAGTTTGCCCAACGCCGAGGGATTCTCCCTTGCGGTCGGGTAATCCCCTTCGACGGATCGGCACGCGGCTTGTTGTTGCCGGCGCCATTCGAAGGCGAGGTTGATCGCCGTGCGATAGGCATACGCCGGGGGATCGTCCGCTTTGTCAAACGTTTTGGAATTCCAGAGCCGGATAAAAAGCTCCTGCAGCAGGTCGCCGACGACGTCTTCCCGGCGGGTCAGTCGCGCCACAAGCCGGTGCAGACGTGGCCCCGAGATATCCAATAACCGCAGAATCTTTTTTTGTCGTTCTATCAAGAACCGTCCTCGATATTTTAAACTTTGTAGCTACCTAACCATGGTTCTCACAATTATAGATGAAAAAGGCGTATCCTGCGCACCTCATTTTCGTCTTTGGATTTTTCAGCCATTTATCCCATACATAACGGCTCGCTTTGTCATCCTCCGCAGGATGCCGTACGGGACGGCGAAAGCAGTTCCTAAGGGAAACCTCACGGTGGAATCCAGGAACGCAACGTATGAAGTGGATTCCCGCTTTCGGGCCTGTTGAAAAAGTCTTATCGTAGCATTTGAGATTGCCGCGCGATTCTTCGAATCGCTCGCAATGACACAAAACGCACTTCCCGTCATTGCGAGGAGCGAAGCGACGAAGCAATCTCAGCTTTTGTAACAGGCCCTTTCGCGGGAATGACTAATCGTGTTATGTTTTTTAGTTGTGAATGGCTTGCTTAACTATTCGATACTAAACGGTCAGTTTGAGTTTTTAGATTCTCTCAGAGAAAGTCGTCTTTTGCTTTTTATGTTGGGATTTAGTTTTGAATCTTGAGTTTCTCAATACACTCACGGGCATCCTTGAGAGGAAACTGGTCGGGTTTGCGGACTCCTTCGCCTGCTTTAAGGCACTGCTCGAATGCGTTTAGGGCTTCATCGTTCCGTCCCTGTTCCATATAAGCCCTGCCAAGGTAGAACCATGTTGCCTCGACCCAGCCTTTCAAGTGTGAGTATTCTTTCACGGTTTTTTCGAAGGCTTCGATCTCCTTGTCGGATTGCCCGAGCCGACGGTGGCAAAGGCCGATCATCATCAGGGCATGTTCAGCGATATCCATCTCGGAATATTCCTCATAAACCTGCCGATATATCTTGATCGCTTCGACATATTCCTTCTCGCGAAAGAGCTTTTCGGCCCGAGAGAGCAGTTCCATAGATCTTTCTGTGAGTTCTTCGTCACGATCGACATCCTTCTGGTGAACCACCTTTGCACCCTCCGGCATTTTGAATTCAAACGTTTTATCCGGAATTTCTTCATTATAAACAAAGCGATCCGCATAAAAATTAACGGGCTCTTTGTAGTCTGCATTACTCCATTGCCTGGCTTCAACGATCAACTTACTTTCAATATCAAAAACAAACCAGAAGGAAGCAGATAACTTTTCATAGCTGCAATGGACAAACACACAATCCCGACCGGTTTTCTTATGGATACCGTATTCTTCTCGCCAATCGTCTGCCAATGGCTTGAGTATCTGAAGCATTTTGCCGCTTAACCATGGACTCAGTTCCATCACCTTATACCAGAACTTCAAATTATGAATCTTCTGACCCTCGAGGATTTCTACGGTATTTGAACCAGGCTCTTGGAAATAAACCTTATCGCCTTGAACAACCGCGATTTCTCGGGGGGATTCTACACGCATGAGTAGATCGCCATTTTTGTCACCGAGTTTGATCCAACATTTAAACGGCTTATACACCGGAACATTATCTTCATAATAGACTGTTGTACCCGTAATCGTAATCGTCTGAATATTTTTTAGGGCCTGAATCGTTTGTTCGATAGCCCACGCAGGTGTACCTCTGAGCATATTAATCCCGATGAAAATTCCAAGGATAATCCCTGCTGTTGCTAATTTGGTCATTTTATTTTTCATTATTATTCTCCATATTGAGATGAGCGTGCTTTCCTTTTCCGATGTTCTCGAAGAAGCGGAGAATTCGTCTGCGGAACGTTCTCGCAATGCACTCAGAAATTCTCTATCGGGCGCAGGGGCCCGCTCATTCGTGGTTGAGAGCAACGAGGATAATCGTTTCTCTTCTGATTTTTCATTGTGTGCCTTCATTGTGATTTCTCCCACGAATCCGGCGTTATCTGTACAATCTTTCTAAATGCCTTTCGAAAAGCTTTTCTGGCCCGGGCCAGCTTCGATCGAATGGTCACATCCGAGCATTTCATCTGCTCGGCGATCTGCTTCGTCGGTTCGTTGTCAACATATTTGGACAACAACGCCAACTGGTAATCCGACGGTAATTCGCTCAGCGCGATTCTGACCAGGGTCGCCAATTCCTGTGATTCGATGATCTTCGACGGAATATCCGCTTTGACGTCAATCCAATCTGGTTCGACACCATTCAGCTCCGCCCACCATTGCTGCGCCTGGCTGAGCGCAATCATTGGCTTCTGTCTGCGATAGTGCAAAGCGACCTGTCGCCGGGCGATCGTCCATAACCATATCCAGAGCGAGCCGCGACGAGGATCGAAGGTTCGGGCTGAGCGGGCGGCGGCAAGAAATGTCTCTTGCACGATGTCCGCAACAGTCGTCGAATCACTGCCGACAAGCCGGGCGACATTTCGCCAAACCGATTCGGCATACGCCTCATACAATTGCAACCAGGCCTGGCGGTTGCCTTCCCGCAAACCCTTTGCGATGTCTTGCCCTGCTTTTTTATCCATGCATGGCCTAACGTTAGGAATCGGACCGAGCTTCTATATAATGATATTTGCGCTTGAGTGTCGAAATGTGTCGAGAAAAAAAGACATTAAGATGTTGTGGTGTTCGCCGGACGTTGAAAATGTAGTTATAGGAATATCCCCAATAAAATTCGAAAAAGCGTAAAAAAACTTTCAAGTCGTTCTTCCACGATAGTTGGCGACAAACGCAAGGATTGTCCCTATCAATCCGATACGCCGTGATTTTCCCGGAGGCGCGTGTTAAGTCGGCCCATAAACCAGTCGATCTGCTAACAAAACCTGGAACTTTTGGGGTGACTGAAATGAAAGAGTACGACGATAGAAGAACAGAACAAAGATTACGGTATTATTGGCCCATCTGGTTCGCCGAGGATGTTAACACCACACTGACACAAGGGCAAATGGTTGACATATCGAGCCGAGCGGCGGCATTTACATGCTATGCGGACAATGGCTGCCCCAATTACGGACAGCATCTGACCGCACGCTTCAGCGTTCCCCGCTATGGCGAGGAAGGCTCGTTCGATATGGCCAACTTCACGCGTTCCGGTTACGTGTACCGGATCGACAACGTCAACAGTTTTCTGCGCCGTATCGTCGTCCAGTTCGCCGACCCCCTGCCGTTCAGGCCCGGCGAGCAAGAAACTGAAGAAGCTGAGATGGAACAGACTCTCGAGCCTATGGCAGTCTAATTGAGTCTGCCGGTACTAATCTTAGCGATATAGCTACACACACCATCGGGGAGGGTGGTTGTATTGGTTTTCATCTAACCGCCTTTTTTGTATTTCGCTTTAAAGACATTCAACTGCCGTTTCCATTTCAATGTCAAATCCCGTCTTAGTGCACACACTTGCCCCAGAGATGTGTAGAATTGGAATTATCTTCTTGACAGAATGGCAGGTGATTTAGTAAAAGTGTTGTATCTGCAGAGATTAGTTTAAGCGTTTAAAGGCACGATAGGGCGAACGTCAGATTGTTGTCCGTCGCTTTTATATCAATCTTTTTGTAGGAGGAAAATCATGTCTAAAAAATTAACCTGTCTGATTTCTCTTATTCTGATCTTGACTCTGACGACCAACGTTTTTGCCGACCTCATCAGCGACCCCTCTATCGTCGTTTATTATTCATTCGACGAGGTTGGCGACATCATCTTCGATCAGTCCGGCAACGGCCACGACGGCGTTGTCAAAGGGGATATCACAGCAGATTCTGACGGCAAGCGTAATGGCGCGGCCAGATTCGAAGGCAGAGGAGGACCCTCCGGCTGCAGTTACATCGACCTGGATGGGGCGAATTTCCCTACCGACGAAAATCCAACCTCCGCCATGACGATTTCCGCCTGGGCAAAATGTGAGGATACGGGCGACCATCAGACGCTATTCAATGCCAGAGCCGCCGACTCAACCTGGGTGATTCATCCTGAGCTAAGAAGCAACGGCGAATTTCGATGGCTGCTCCGGGCCGCCGGCGGAACCACGATCTTTGACATACGGGCGGGTACCGTCACGTGGGATGAGTGGTTACACTATGCCGGTACATACGACAAAGAGGCCGGCAAGGCGATCCTTCATATCAATGGAGAAGTGGTTCACGAGGAAAACACATCTAATCCTTCGGACATCGTTGGGGATTGGAAGATGGGTGATCCAACTGCAATCGCTCGCCGACCAGGGCATTAACCTGACCGACGTCAACACGATCGCGGTCGGCCTGGGCACGAAGGGCGCGATGACAACACCCGGCGGCACCGGAACGGTGTACATCGACGATATCGCTTTATATTGAAACCGTTGGTGGAGGTCGAATGGCTTAAATGCTCAAGACTTTCTTGACAGGAAGGCGGATTATTTAGTACAATTGACATATCTGCAAAGATCAACTTGGGCGTCTAAGGACACCGTATGGCAAACGTCAGGTTCTTCGTCGCTTTTATATCAATCTTTTTGTAGGAGGACGATCATGCGTAGGAAACTGTCTTGTCTATTCTCTTTTGTTTTGTTGCTGGGGCTATCGGTAAATGCCTTCGCGCAGGATGACCCGTCTCTGGTCATATACTATGACTTCGAGGGTTTCGGTAACAATGCCGTTGTTCTCGACAAATCCGGCAAGGGCAATGACGCCACGGTGGTCGAAACCGTCAAGGGCGTTGCCGGCGAAGGCATCAGGGATTCGGAAGCCTGCGAGGTTACCGGCGGGGCCAGCTACCTCGACCTGGATGGGGCGAACTTCCCGAAAGAGGATATTCCGACCACAGCCATGACACTCGCCGTTTGGGTCAAGCCGGAGGATACGGGCGGGACGCAAACCGTATTCAGCGCCCTGGCCGATCCGCATTCCTGGTGTCACGGGGCCTATATTCGTAACAATCAGTACCACACCCATATCGGCGACATTGATAACAAGTACATTATCAATGCGTATGAAGGCACCGTCGAGTTCGGCGTTTGGCATCACATGGCCCTGACCTGGGAACTCGTTCCCGGCGAGTATGGGGGCGGGGCGATGTACGTCGATGGCGAACTCATTGCGGAATACGGCAACGATTTCGTGGAAGCCGCGCCGGGCGTGGCGGCCGCCGACAACTGGGGCGGGGGCGCCCGCATGGGAATGGACGTTGACGACAGTTGGCAATTCAACGGCCAGATCGATGAGTTCTACTTGTCCAAGCGTGCGCTGACGCAGGATGAGGTCATTAAACTGATGGAAGGAATTAGTTCTCCGATTGCCTTTAGTCCCGCACCGGCCGATGGCGCCGTCATTACGGACACATGGGCGAATCTGAGCTGGAATCCGGGCGACAGCGCCGTCTCGCACGATGTATATTTCAGCGATAATTTCGATAGCGTGAACGATGGAACGCCGGACGCCTTCTGGGGCAACCAGATTCCGACGTATTTTGTCGTGGGTTTCCCCGGATTTCCTTATCCCGAGGGTCTCATACCCGGCACGACGTACTACTGGCGTATCGACGAGATCAATGAAGCCGATCCGAACAGTCCCTGGCGAGGGGATATCTGGAGCTTTTCGGTTGCTCCCAAGACGGCGTATGATCCCGATCCGGCGGATGGGGCCGAGTTTGTTAATCCGGTCGTGAGCTTGACCTGGACGGCGGGCTTTGGGGCGAAAATGCACACGATTTATCTGGGCGACGATTTCGACCAGGTAAGCGACGCCACCGGAGGCGCCCCACAGGGCGTTACCATCTATACACCCGCCGATCCGCTGGATTCTGAGAAGGTCTATTACTGGCGGGTTGACGAATTTGACGGCTCCGACACGTATAAGGGCGATATCTGGAGCTTTACAACGATGGGCGCCGTCGGCCATCCAAGCCCGGAAAACGGCGCGGTGGATGTGAAGATGACCGCGACATTAAGCTGGACGGCAAGCGATAGCGCCGCATCCCACGAGGTGTACTTCGGCGTGGATAAGGACGCCGTCCGTCATGCCGATGCGACTTCGCCCGAATATAAAGGCAGCCAGGCTCTGGGCGCCGAAAGCTACGATCCCGGCAAGCTGGCCTGGCATACGACGTACTACTGGCGCATCGATGAGGTTGACGGCCAGGGCAACACATCGAAAGGTCCGATCTGGAGCTTCACGACGGCTAACTTCATTTCCGTGGACGATTTCGAGAGCTACACCGACGACGACTCGGCTGGAGAAGCGATTTGGCAAAACTGGATCGACGGCTTCGGTGATCCGGAGAACGGCGCACAGGCGGGCTACCTACTTCCACCTTACGCCGAGCAATTGATGGTCCGTAGCGGCCTCCAGTCGTTGCCGCTGATGTATAATAATGCACCGGATGCGGCGGCATATTCGCAAGCCACGTTGACCCTGGACGATCCGCGCGACTGGACCGAGAGCGGAGTCAATGAGTTAGTAATTTGGTTTCGGGGCCGGTTGGATAATGCCGTGGAGCCGTTGTACGTCTCTGTGGCTAATAGCAACGGTACGGCCGCGACGACGGTACACGATGACGCGAGCGCCGCCCAGAAAGGCACCTGGACGAAATGGGTCGTTCCGTTGCAAACGCTTGCCGATCAGGGCGTTGACCTGACCGATGCGGACACGCTTTCACTTGGGCTGGGCACGAAAGGCGCGATGACGACGGCAGGCGGTTCCGGTACCGTGTATTTTGACGATATTGCGTTGTATTGACGTGCTGTAAGAATGTGTTGAGAACGCAGAATTCAAATGAATCCAGGGCCTATATCGAATGATTCGATATAGGCCCTGATTGCTTCATTTACTTAACGATTTCGAGCAGTTCGATCTCGAAAATGAGTACGGAATTCGGTGGAATGCTGGGTCGTCCCCGCTCGCCATAGGCCAGATCGGCCGGTATGTACAATTCCCATTTTCCGCCTGTCTTCATGAGCTGTAACGCTTCGGTCCAGCCCTTAATCACGCCTTTGACGCCAAATTCCGCCGGCTGGTTCCGCTTGTAGGAACTATCGAACTCCGTCCCGTCGAGCAGCCTGCCGCGGTAGTGCGTTTTGACCTTGTCATCCGCCGTCGGGGTATCTCCCGTTCCCTCTTTAATGACCTTATATTGCAGACCGCTCGGAAGGACTTTTACGCCTTCTTTGGTCTTGTTGGCCTCAAGAAAGGCTTTGCCTTTGGCAAGATTCTCCGTCGCCAGTTTTGCTCTTTCCGCCGTTTGTTTTGCCCTCATGCGTTGTTGGAAAGCCGTGTAAACGGTTCGAATCTCTTCTTGTGTGAGTTTTAAGGTTTTGCCCTCCAGAACGTCCTGGAGTCCCAACATCAACGGTTCAAGGTTCACTTCTACGCCCTGTTTCTTTATGCTCTGGGCGATTTGTGTGCCGATGATGTAACTGACCTTATCCAGTTCTGTTTTGAGTGCTGAGGCTTCCGCGGGAGTGGCTTGTGCTTCAATCGTCGGGGCGCTGACTGTTGGTTGTGAGGCTTTCTCGGCCGCGAAGACGGATATCGCCATCACGCAGCCCAGTGCCAGTATTACACTGTAGATTTTCGTTTTCACTTCTGTCTCCTTATTTTTGATTACAAGAATCGCCGTGCGCGGGATCGACCAACAATCCTGCCTGAACACACAACTTCACAATGACGGAGAATCATACCAGAGGCCGGAGCCGATGGAAAGTGTTTTTTATCCATGCGCACTGCGTCCGCTGCAATAAGATCATTGATTTTGTGTCTTTACATTAGAAATAACGACACTTTTCATATAAAATCAGGTTGGTTTATGCTTCTATTGTAAGGAACCGACAATGAGACGAATTCGAGAGAGAGGCTTTAAAAACACGGTGTGGCCGGCCATTGTATCTTGCATTGTTGTTTGGGGAGTGAGCTTTTCGCCGTCTTCCAGCGGCCAGGTCAACACTCAGAATCCCCTGATCAGGGAAAGCCAATTTCCTCCGGATTTCGAGCTTCCGAGACTCCATTTCAAGACGGATGAAACAGGTAAGACCGTCGGTGTGATTCAGGAGAAAGAGACGGTCAGGTTGTCGGCTTTTCGAGGCCAAAAACCCGTGTGCCTGATTATGTCGAGCTATACGTGACCGCCCTTCACCTCCCGTGCAGCAGACATGGAGAGATTGTACGCGTCGTACAATGACGAAATCGAGTTCCTGATCGTGTATATCCGCGAGGCCCACCCCAACCTATTACAAAAGGCGAGCAACAAAACGGGTATCTTCAATCGGCCTAAAAGCCTCGATGAGCGAGTCATCCTCGCGACCGAATGTGTGACCCAATACAAGTTCACGATACCGATGGTCATCGACGGTATGGATGGTAAGGTCAACAGTGACTATAGAGCCTTTCCGGTGCGCATCACCATCGTTGACATTGACGGCAAGGTCGTTTTTTATGCCGGCAAGGGGCCGCGAGATTTTCGGCTCCCGCCCGTCGAGAGGACCTTAAAGAAACTCATCGCTCATGGCGGCCGTATGCCGCCGTCCCCGAAACCGCAGTGGGGGCAATCGGCTAACGGTTTACGTTGCGGGCTGAGTATCGATCCAGAGAAATTTGTTCTTGGTGAGCCGATCGCCGCCCGGGTGACGTTTGAAAATACGACTCATAGGCCTATCAATTTCTATTACAAAGCCACGGATACTCTCAAGCATATTACCATCGAGAACGGCAATGGACAGATCCTGAAGATCGCCTCCGATGAAAGAGGACGGTCTCGAAATCGCAGACAAAATAATCCGATCCAAAGAATCGCACCCGGACAAACGTTTGAAGCAACTGTCGAAGGTAAAATCATCGCCCCCTCCAAACAGGTGGCGGCCTTTGCCGCCGGTCCGTTCCACGCAATATACAGCTTTGAGGTCAAAGATGAGATACTGGCTCAGATCGTATCGGGACCTATGGAATCCGTTTGGACCGGAAAGCTTACTTCCGGTACGTATGCCATTCGTGTAGCCGCGCCTCCCCCGGTGGGGTGTATTGATTGTCACGGTAACGGAGATTATCACCATAAAGATAACCAAAACTGTGAAGCCTGTCATGTGGGGCAAGTCGGCGATGATGGCTTCGATGTGAAGAAGGATGCCTGTGCCCGTTGTCATCCCCGCGACGGCGTGTACGGTCGTCGGCAGATTCTTGGTCCGGGCGGAGAGTTTGAGATGGCCTCGAGGCATTTCTCCGGCACGGTTCCGGACGAGAGATGTTTATTATGCCACGACAATCGCCGGCATCGAAGCGGCGTAGTGAGTCTCATCGACCCGGATTCCGGCGGAAAGAAGCCATGGACCGCCAGCCGAACCGGATTCTGTCTGACCTGCCACGATGGCGATCCCCCGAACTCCGTGTCGTTTCCGGGCCAAACCAGCGGCTCGGGCTTTGACAAATCGACATTCTTGGGTTCGACTATGGCGTTGAGGCAACAGAGCTGTTGTGATTGCCATAGTCCCCACGGTTCACCTTATCCGTCTTTGCTCAGGAATCTCCATGGCCATTGATTTTTAGCGCCTCAGCAAAATGAGAAAGCCGGCGCGGGCGAGAAATGAAAAAGGGCTGTGAGTTCGAGTCTCACGGCCCTTTGTTAAGTGAACATTGTTATAAGGCTCTTTTATAGCGTCCTGCGTCTTCGTAACCAGCCGACAAGACCGAGACCCATACCCCCGAGGACAAATACACCCGGAACAGGTACGGGCGTGCCACTCACACGGAATGCTCCTAATGTTCCATCGGAAGCAACGGCCCATAGTCCCGTACCAGACCTCTGAGCGACCGTACCTGAGACAGCAGGCGAAGAAAAATTCCAACCTGCCACGGTGTCGCTATCAGGTGCGGAGGCTACCAGCCAGTAATCAATGCCCGGACTGAGAACCGGGTGGAGTATGGAATGTCCAACCAAAAGGGGATTATCCTGCCCAAAGGGTTTCATGATCCCCACAAAGTTAAACGCTTCGATAATGCCGCCGGGTTCTCCCGCGGCATCGCTCATCAGCCAGACGTCAAGTTCGTTGGTCCCGCTGACCAAAGCCACGGCTAATTCAACCGTATCAAGGAAATACGGTTTTGATCCTGTGAAGGAAAACTGGTTGGCCGTGTCGACTTCCATGACAGAGTCGCCGATACCCCAACCCGTTGACGTATCGTACGTGTCTCCAGGGCCCAATGTACTGACAATAGGGCCCCCGAAGCAGGGCACCGCAAAGAGCGACAAGATAAACACACAAATCGCTTTTTTCTTCATATCTTCAAATCCCTTGTTTGAAGAATTTGGTTTCTATTGATTATCCTAATCAAACGTTTTGGGACAGACCTTGCGCCATCATGTACTGATCACGTCAACCTCCAACCCGGAGGATCTTGGCCACTGACCCTCCCTGTGCAGGCTAAGTCAGGCCGTCAATCAGATAGATTTTGGTCACTCTTCAGGCGAACTGGCAAGGATAGACAGGAATGCACTCCAACCCTCCTGCTCAACGCAAACCGTCGAGCAGTCGAATATCGAACACGCCTCCTCCGTCTCCTGCCGCATTACCTTACTCCAACTCTGTCCCATACCGGAAAACGCTTCCGGCTGTTGCCCAGGAACCGTGGATACGTAATACGCAGTGAAGCTACAATTCATGGAGACTCATGAGCTTCACTTCACTATTTATACTACAACACCCACATTGGTGTCAAGTGAAATTTTCCTAAATTTACACATTTTGTATCATGGAATAAAAATTGGTTAAAATGGGAAAATAAGCGATTTTTCTTCTATCAAAGGCATTTTGAGCCATCATTCGATAGGATATTCTGTGGAGGAGGGATTATGATGATGGAATTATTGGGTTGTCGCTTATGTCAAAACCTCATTTTCGAGCCAAATTTGCCGACCGCACGGAAGACGCGGTCGGCAAACTCAGCTTCGAGGAGAGGGATGTGAGTTTCTCGTTTGTTGTTGGCGTTTCACATTGCGATAACGACTCACACAATAAATATTTATAGGACTTAATTTGTCCGTGGTTAAGTGCCGAAGGCGAATTAAAATGTAACATTGTTTTTTCGACAGCTTTTACATTTGCACGCCCCTATTTGACGAAGACACGATATTCCGGCCAGTTCTTCGGTCGTGACCATTTTGGCTCCTTTAGAATTCATCTTGCGTAAGGCCAGCTTAGCCTCTCTCTTGCTGTATGAACCCAAGGCATCTACAACAATGCTCACTGTCTTGCCGCGATGCAGCAAGCCCAATGCGGTTGCCATGACGGCCTGTTCCGTGCCGGCGCCCATGAGAACGAACTCCTCAGCTCGTACCTCATTTAATAATCGTTCGATCCGAGGCTCTTCAAAAGGATCCGGGCAACGTTTATGGAGAATGATCTGCCGATAGGAACGCCACAAATCAGCGGGTAGGACATTCAGATTATCAGCAGGAAAACTCACCCGGTGGTTTGTGAGTGTGTAGGAGATCTTTCGTTGGCCGGTCGTGCCGTCGAGACAATACGTCACCGCACTGGCGCCGTTATGATTCGGGTGGACTTCAGCGGTGGATATGATCGGGATGTGTTCACGACGGGCCCAGGCCATGATCCTTCGAATATTCGCCAGGACTTCCGAGTGATTTTTCACGCATGATTTACCCTCGGCGAGTAAGAAATCCCTTTGTGTATCAATATCCAGAAGAAGGCGTTTGCGCTGCTTTCGGGGTCGTTGGAAGATCATTTTTTGCGTTTCCCATCACCCTGCATGCCCCCATGATGCTCGATGCGACCCCCATTTCAGCAACCTCATGAGAATAGTGCCGTCTCATCTCTCAAATGTCACGCTTTTTCTCTATTGCCTTTTCAAAAATTCACTGGGTTTATTTTTAGATAAAATGGGTAAACTTAGTGATTGGGAAATAGGGGGGCAAGCGTTCTGGAATTTGCTTGAAACTTACTCGTTTTTTAACTATGCTCTCGTATATTCATGAAGGACAGGACCATGAAACGAACATCCAAGCCTTCCGGCTGGGAAAAAATGTCCGAAGAGGAACTCGTGCAGATGCGGGTCCGAGACCTGAAACTCCAGATTCCGGATTCCCCCGTCGAGCCTTTTATTCATCGCTTATACGAAGAACTCGACGCCAGGGGCATCCCGTTTCACCCGCCGTGTTATTTCGCCGATGAATGGCTGTGTCCCGACAAGACGCCCATCATTGGGATTCCCTTCTACCTGGCCCATCCGCGTCTCAAACAATTAGAGAAGAAAATGATGTTCGAGGCCGAAGGAGGAACCGATGAGTCGTGCATGAAACTGTTGCGTCATGAATGCGGACATGCTTTGAATTATGCCTATAACCTGTACCAAAAGACTCGATGGCGGGAATTATTTGGAAAGTTCTCAGACAAATATTCGACGTCCTATTACGCCCAGCCCTATTCGAGGCGTTTTGTGATACATCTCGAAGATAATTACGCCCAGGCCCATCCGGATGAAGATTTTGCCGAGACCTTCGCCGTTTGGCTGACGCCGAATGGTCGCTGGCAAGACAAATATCGAGACTGGCCGGTCATTAAGAAACTGCGATATATCGATAACATGATGAGAAGAATCAGCGCCCTGGCTCCTATGAATGCCGCCCAGGGCGTCCCGCCCTGGTCGGCCGCTCGAATGACGTCCACTCTGGCGGCTCACTACGAGCGCAAACGGAGAGTCCTCGGAAGTGAGTTCAAGGGATTTTATGATGATAGCCTCAAAGAGCTCTTTATGCAAAATCATTCCGGTTCACCGGCGCTTAAAGCCTCTCGACTTCTGCGTCAGAATCGCCGTCAGATCATCGACGACGTGACGCGATGGACGGGGCATCGAAAATACGATATTCATCAGTTGGTGAACAGGCTCATCGTGCGCTGCGAAAGCCTTAAGCTGTATAGCCATTCGAACCGGACGGATGACCTGATCGCCACGACCGCTTTGATCACATCCATCGCGAGCAACATATTCAGAGTCAGCAAGAAACGGCGTCGCTAATGATTTCACGAATGAATATTACTGTTTTAGTGGACGGTGCGATCGTTCCCGAGAATGACCGGGACTTTAAGGGCGATCCGGAAATTCCCAGCACGGAACATCACGTTATCCAGACACTGCGCGAGCTGGGACATGACGTCTCGATTCTGCCGGTGGAAGAAGACATTGCCGAAATCGTCAGGGTTCTCAGTGATCGAAGACCGGACCTGGTCTTCAACCTGACCGAGCAATTCGGGGGGGATCGGCGTCTCGACAAAAACATCGCCGCTCTGCTCGAGATCCTCGATATTCCCTTCACCGGAAGCGGGGCCGTGGGCTTGATGTTGTGCCGGGACAAGGGGCTCTGCAAACAACTTTTGAGTCTGCATAAAATCCGCGTCCCCGGGTTTGCCTTTCTCCCTTTGAACCGGGCTATTCGCGTGCCGAAAACGCTGCGTTATCCTTTAGTCGTTAAACCGGCGTTCGAAGACAGTTCCGAGGGCATCTCCAATGCTTCGCTGGCTGCAAACGAAGAAGCGCTTCGAGAGCGCGTTCAGTTTGTACACGACCGATGGGAACAGGCAGTCATCGCCGAGGAGTATATCGAGGGGCGCGAATTGTACGTGAGCGTTCTCGGCAACAAGAAGCTTGCTGTGCTTCCGATTCGCGAGTGTTTGTTCAATTCCGACGAGGCCAAGGGACCTCAAATGGCGACCTACCGGGTGAAATTCAACGCAAAATATCGCCGGAAATGGAATATCACATTCGGATTTGCCGAACTGGACCCGGCGATTGTCAAGAATGTCGAACGTATCTGTAAGAGAATCTATCGCGTCCTGCAGATTCGGGATTACGGGCGAATCGACCTGCGGCTAACCCCGGATAATAAACTCGTTATTCTCGAAGCCAATCCGAATCCGGATATTGCCTATGGAGAGGAATTCGCCGAGTCGGCGCACAGGGCGGGTATCTCCTACGGGAAGCTTATGGATCGCATCCTGCAAGTGGCCTTACGGAGATACGACTAACGATGGACAAAAGGACGATGTATGCTGCATTGCTATGATTTCATCTCTCCTCTGTCCTCTTTCGTATCTTGCAGGCGATATCCCGGTTGAATGATGGAACGGGGATTTGCGCGGGGCTTTTAACGAAAGAGGCTCTTTCGGTCCGAATGATTTCGCCTCTATACGTATCCCACCATTCGAGAAGATAGTCTCCAGGTTGCAGTTCTTGAATGGGGATTGTGGCTTCTTCAATGAGCGCTGGCCGCTTTTTATTGATGACCTGATTCCACCAGGTCGCCTGGCTATTAACAATCCAGAGGTAGACGCAGTCTTTGCCCTTGTACCCAAGCCACCTGAATTGATTATTCGACGAGGCGGTTAGGCTCGGATACAATCCAATAAGTGAAACGTCCTTGAAGAATTCCGCTAAAGGATGGTAATGACGATAGGCGTTTTGCCTGTCAAGCTGGTCCCACCACCAGAACATCGCCGTACCTGAAACACCGGTAAACGCTGAGGCCCAGAGTGAATTATGGAAATGCACGCCTTCGGTATCCTGCTTCATATGTTCACTAAGGCCCCATTTGGGTGTCGCCAGTCCGAATTCACCCATCAGGACCGGTTTGTTGGGCGCATGTGTTCTTAGAAACCGTGCTTTATCGAAAATCACCGCCACCTCATCTTTGAATTCCTCTTTTGTTTCGGGACGCATATAGTGATGCAACTGACCAACATCCAGAGAGCGAAGCCGGCAGTCTTTCGCCGAAGGGTGCCACGTGCTGGTCGTTCGCAGATGATGATAGATATCCGTCTTTTCAAGATATTCTCCGATCTCGGTATAAAAGCGACCGGTCGGCAACCCTGGATTCATCTCGTTGAAGTATTCCCAGGCAGCCACGTGCGTCGAGTAGCCCCATCGTGCTACGGCGTAGCGCATGAGTTTCTTAGCGTCCCGGATCGCCCCGTCGTATTCGGCACTCTTGTCATCGGAGAGTTGTTTCATGTACAGATCTCTCGTCAGTAGGCATAGCATTAAGTAGATGCCGTTTTTCCGGGCGGCTTCAACGAGTTCATCCAATAGAAAGCAATCCAGTTGATTATAGGAACCGCGTGTCGGACGGTTCACATCGGCTTCCCAGAGCAGCTCCGGTCCGTCGGGCGCTTCGGTGAGGGACAACGTGTCCAGCCAGATCGTACCTGAACCGACGAGACTCAAAGTCGTCCTGCCGAGCCAGAACTCATTCTCTCCAGTCACAAATTCTTGCCGAAACTCTTTCCATTCATTCCGGTTGCCTGTCTTGCAAGGTAGTTCCCAGCTATTCCGGCCGACGCTCACTCTCAGCGCCGTCGGCCCCTCGGCCATGAATCGCCCTGTGAATACATAGCGCGTTTCAGGTCGAAGTGCCACCGGATGGGAGGGTGAGACCGTAATAGAGCTTCTGTCATCGCTGTTTATCTTCACACATTTTCGGCGGGCCGCATTGGACGTCCAAAGCGTTTCAATCGGGACATCGCGATGCCAGGATCGATCCCAGGCGCTTTTTCTCGCCTCAATCGCCATGGCCCAGTCTTCGCAACAGGTCCAGATACGAACAAAGTTCGCCCCCTTGACGCTGAGTTCCTTGAATATCTCTTCGGCCTTTGTGAGGTTGACATATTGACTTTCACCGATGAAGGCCAGGTTCTGGCCGATGGCAAAAAACGGGCTGCCATCCGTGAATTCGAAGAAGCGCCGATCCTCCCGGGATGCGCGGAGGAAGCCTTTGCTCGACGACCGGGCGCAATCGAATCGAATGCGGTCGGATTGAATGGTGCCGGTCCGATCTTTCAGTCTTGCCGTGGCGAAGTAGGTGCCCGTTTTCATCGGAGCGAATCGTGCTTTCCACGTACCCCGACCGACCGGGTAATACCAGTTCGCCCTGTTGCGGCCCTCATCCCGTTTTCGTCGCTCGTAGTCCTGACAGTAAAACGCCGGCAGCATGACTTGCTCTTCGCCGGGAATTTTCAGCAAGACCATCAGATCGACCACGTCCGGATCGAATGGATTTTCGTAATGACCATCGACACGAATCTCCAATTCCAGCTTTTCGTATTGGCCCACCTGTTTTTTCGAAGCTTTGATCCCGAGCGTCCGTGATGAGTCACCGAATCCGACGGTTGCTAAAGCACATGCGAGCGCAATAACGATTGAGATCGTTGTCATGATTCGTCTCATAGAGTGCTCCCGTCACTTTACTTGTACTCCCCGGCTCCGCAGATAATCTTTCAATTCCTGTATGTCGATCATGTGAAAATGGAACACCGAGGCGGCCAGCAGAACGGTGGCTCCGGCTTCTACGGCTTCATAAAAATGCTCTAACGTCCCGGCCCCGCCAGAGGCGACGATCGTCGCCGAGCACGCCTCGGCCATGGCCTTAATGACGGGCAGATCGTATCCCGTCTTGGCGCCGTCGCCCGCTTTGCTGGTCGGCAGGATCACAGAGACGCCGTAGCCGTCCACTTTCCTGGCCCACTCGATGGCGTCGGCGCCGGTGGCGGTCCGGCCTCCATCAACATAAACTTCATAGCCCGACGGCAACGATTCGTTCACATCGACATCGATCGCGACGGTCACCTTTTCCGGACCGAATTCGGCGACCATGGCCGGGATGAGTTCGGGCGTGCGGAAGGCCGCACTGCTGACGGAGACTTTGTCGGCCCCGGCGTCCATAACCTCTGCCGCCGAGGCGACGTCACGAATGCCCCCGCCCACCGTAAAGGGAATCGTTGCGGCGTCAGCGACGTTCTTAACCACTTCGAGCATCGTCGGTCGATTCTCGACCGTGGCCGTGATATCCAGAAGGGCCAGTTCGTCGGCCCCGGCCCGGCAGTACGCCTTGGCGCATTCGACCGGATCGCCGGCGTCCCGGATGTCCACAAAGTGGACGCCCTTGACCACGCGACCGTTTTGCATGTCCAGACACGGCATGATACGGATCGGCTTGTCCATAGATTTCTCCTTTTCTGAGTTTCTTGTTTCCATTTCAGATCGGGGCGAATTATACCAACATTTCACGTTCCTGCAATGAAACGCTTGAAGGGCCGTCAAATCTCGCCGATAAAGACAAAACCCGGCAAAGAAAATCAAAAAAGCCGTTACACGTCGGAAACAAGATGGCACTTATAAGTAAGTTTTGACAAGAAATCGGCGAATTGGTCGTGCTCGATGTAATCTCTTCGTGATAAACAGCCGATAACGGGGGATGAAAAGGTGGTTAAAGTTTTTGGAGGACATAGATTATGAACGGACAGAAATTACGATTCATGTTGGCCGGTGTGCTGACCGGGCTGCTTGGCGTCAGTGGGGTTTTCGGGTGTCCGAATGACAACTGCAATCGAGCGGAAGCCGTGGGTAATGTCACGAACCTGACTTTCGATACGAGGTCGGCGCGATTCGACGGCCCCGGCCATTGCATGGTCAGCCCGAACTGCTGGTACTGTTACACCGCCACGTGTACGGGCGAGGTCACGGTGAGCCTTCTGGGCAGCAGTTTCGATACCATGCTGGCGGTCTATAACGGGTGCGATTGCTATCCGGCCCTCGCCGACCTGATCGAGTGCAACGACGACGCAGCCGCCTCGCACCAGTCTCAAATTACCTTCACAGCGACACAGGGCGAGTCCTATTTGATCGAGGTTGGGGGCTACGGTTTCCAGACCGGCCAGGGAATCTTAAATATCAGTTGTGAGGGCGCATCGCCGCCGACCAAGGATGACTGCGCACAGGCCATCGCCGTCGGCGAAGTCACCGACTTGACGTTTGATACGACCAACGCGACGTTCGACGGTCCGGGTCTTTGCCTGGTGAGTCCCAATATCTGGTATTGCTATACCGCTTCGTGCACGGGTGAGGCGACGGTCAGTCTCCTGGGCAGCAGCTATGATACGATGCTGGCCGTCTATAACGGGTGCGACTGTTATCCGACCGACGGCGATCTGATCGGGTGCAACGATGACGCCGCGGGAACGTATCAGTCGGAGTTGACCTTTGACGTGACGTCGGGGCAAAGCTACCTGATCGAGGTCGGTGGCTATGGCTCCGGGACCGGTCAGGGCGTTTTGAATATCGCGTGCGAGGGCGCAGCGCCTCCGCCGGCGACCAAGGACGACTGCGCGAACGCGACGGCGATAGGAGAAGTCAAAAACTTAACCTTCGACACAACGAATGCGACGTTCGACGGTGCGGGGCTGTGTATGGCCAGTCCGAACGTGTGGTATTGTTACACCGCCTCATGCAGCGGCGACGCCACGGTCAGCCTTCTGGGCAGTGCTTACGATACCATGCTCGCCGTTTATGACGGCTGCGGTTGCGAATTGAAGCAAGGCAGCCTCATCGCGTGCAACGATGACGCCGGCGGGACGTATCAATCCGAAATCACTTTCACGGCCGTCGCAGGCGAGCAGTACCTGATTGAAATCGGGGGCTATGGTTCGCAAACCGGCCAGGGTGTGCTGAACGTCAGTTGCGAAGGGACGCCGGGGTCGTCCAACAACGACGATTGTGAGAATGCGATGGATATTGGCGACGTCAAAGACCTGGCGTTCGATACGACCGAAGCGACCTTCGACGGGCCGGGCCATTGCTTGACCAGCCCGAACCTCTGGTATCGCTACACCGCCACATGTACGGGCCAGGCGACCGTCAGTCTGTGCGGCAGCGCGTTTGACACGATGCTCGCCGTTTACAAAGGTGGAAATTGCTATCCAATGGCCGGCGGCTTGTTGGGTTGCAATGATGATGCGTGCAACTATCAATCCGAGCTCGTTGTCGATGTGATTGCCGGCGGCGTTTACCTCATCGAGGTCGGCGGCTATGGCAATCAGACCGGACAGGGCGTGCTGAATGTTAGTTGTGAGCCGCAGGTCCCGACCGAGCCGTACGACCTGGGCGACGCCCCGGACAGCACGAACAACATAGGCCAGATTATGTCGGCCTATCCTTCCCAGGGGCTTCTGCCCGTCCTCGTGCCGGCGAATTTCCCCACGGTCTATGACGACGGCACCGGCGCCGGACCTTTCGGACCGGTTCACGTCCGGGCCGGTGAGGTGGCCTTCTTGGGTTCTACCGTGACGTGGGAGAGCGAGGCCGACAGCGGCAGCGATCAGGACGGCCGCTTCAACATCCGGCCCGCAAACGACACCGCTGACCGCGACGACGGCGACGACGGTGTGATCTTCCCGGTCTCTTTCCCCCACTGCCGCTGGTCAACGTTCGACTATACCATGAACGTCGTCGAGCCGGGTACGGATCTCTGGGTGAATGTCTGGTGCGACTGGAACCGCGACGGCGATTGGGACGATACCATTGAATGTACCCAGGGTCTTGCGAAAGAGTGGGCCGTTCAGAACCAGCTCCTGTTCGATCTGCCGGCAGGGATCCATCGTATCACGACGCCGGCGATTCTTGCCTGGCATCCGCCGCAAGGACCGGAAGAAATCTGGATGCGCATTACGCTCTCCGAGCAGCCCTGGAAGGGCGGCAGCAACCCTGGTGAAGAAGGCAATGCCGGCTCCGGGCCCGAGGATAAATACGACATCGGCGAAACGGAAGATTATTACTTTGCCCCGGATACGAGCTTGACGGTTTGCGAAGACTTCAATGGAGACGGAGTCATCAACACGTCGGACCTCATCACATTCACAACGATGTGGCTTCAGAATTGTCCGAATTAAAGCACAAAAAAATATTAGGATTAACGGACTGATCCCAATAAACTCTTTGATACCGGCTGTGGGCGCTTAAAGCCCACAGCCTTTTTCCTGCGCCGGTTGACATTGCCGGACTAAGAATCGCTGCCCCTGGTTGACCAAAGAAATGCCCATTTCTCATGCAGCACCGAAGCCATCTGTTTCCGAACGGCGTCATATTTCGGATCGTCCACAGCATTGATATTCTCATGGGGATCTGAACGGTGATCGTATAATTCGGCGCCCGCCGCTTCCCTGGTGTCCCAGTTACACCATTCGGTATATCGATACCGTTCAGTACGGATTGAATAACCCATATAAGTCTTGCCGTCGGGTGCTTTCCAGATGCCCTCCCGCAGGAATTGGCTGAAAACGGCCTTTTTCCATGGACGCCTGGGATCACGCAACAGCGGCACCATACTCGTGCCGTCAAGATCGCGCGGAATCGCCAACCCCGCTAACTCGCATAAAGTCGGGTAAATATCGACAAACTCGACAAGCCTGTCGCTGTGGGCCCCTGCGGTTTGCCTGCCGGGAGCGCTGACGATCAGCGGGACACGTGTGTCTATGTCGAAGTTGGTCATCTTACACCAGCTTCGATGCTCGCCCAGTTTCCAACCGTGATCGCCCCACAAAACGATAAGGGTATTATCACGCAGCTTCAACCGCTCGAGCGCGTCGAGCAGCTTGCCGATCTGAGCGTCGATATAACTGACGGAGGCAAGATAGCCGTGCTTGAGCAAGCGCGTTTGTTCTTCCGTCAATTTTCCTTCAAAAGTACTCGATATCGTCTTGAAATCTGTATAGCCGCGAAGTTCCCTCAAATTGTTGATGGCCATGGGCGGCATCTTCCTCGGCAGGTAATCATTCTTAGCCAGAGGAATCTTATCGCGATCGTACATGTCCCAGTATTTTTTAGGGGCGTTGAAAGGCAAGTGAGGACGATAGTAGCCTACACCGAAAAAGAAGGGACAATCCATGTCGCTCAATTCCTTCAATTTCCTTACCGCCACATCTGTCTGAGCTCCGTCGTAATAAACATCATCCGGCGCGTCGATCATTTCGGTGGCACCGGCTTTGAGATACCACTGCCCATACCGGTCGATCCGTTCGTTCTGTCGGCCCTGAGCGATGAACTTTTTCTTGAGCTGCTCGATGATTGCCCGGTTTTCTTCGGTTCGATACACCGCATCAGGATCGAAGGGATAGCCGTCAATGTGCAATTTAGGTTCGCTCCAGGATTTCGGATCCTGGATCACGTTGTGGTAAATTTTTCCGATCGACGTGCAGAAATAACCTTGTTTCATGAAATACTGCGGGAGGGTGACAGCCTGAGGAATGTGGTCGCGGAAATCGGTATGAAGGTCCCAGACTTTGGTGCGATCCGGCCGTAATCCCGTCAAAAGGCTGGCACGCGAAGGATTGCAGACCGCCGATTGACAATAGGCCCGATTAAAAACGATGCCCTCGCCGGCCAAACGATCGATATTCGGGCTTTTGACGTGAGAGCTGCCGTAGCAACCCAACTCCGGCCTTAAATCGTCCACCGCGATAAACAGAACGTTCGGCCTGCCGGCCTTCGATGCATGCGTCAAATACCGGCATCCCGGGAAAAGCCCCGCTATCACAGCCGAACTGCTTATACATAAGAAATTCCGACGGTTCACTTTCATATGGTCTCCCTTTCCAAGGATCATAAGCACGTTTCCATCGTATAACATAACCACGTCAGAGGCAAAGATTTGTTGTCGCCAATGCGCTCTGGAAATGTTACCCTTCATCGTTGTTGTTCGGATACCGCTTGATAATAGTCTGATCAAACGAATAAGGAGATAGCAAGGTGGCAAGGAAAACATCCATTGGGTTTACGATGGTTTATTTACTAATGATGGCGGCTGTCCTTCCCCCGGCATGGTCGAAACCGGCCTATGAACCCGATTGGGTTTCTTTGTCGAAACACAGAATTCCGGAGTGGTTCCGTGATGCCAAATTCGGTATCTACACGCACTGGGGACCGGTGACCGTCGGTGCCGAAGATGGGCCCGGGGGCGTCCAGTGGTACGGGCGCAACATGTACAATCCTAAAAGCCCGACCTTCGATTACCATCGAAAAAAGTACGGAGACCCAAACACGTTCGGTTACAAAGATATCGTTCCATTGTTCAAGGCGGACAGATTCAATGCCGAGCAATGGGCGGAGCTCTTCGCCGCCGCCGGGGCGAAATTCGCCGGACCGGTGGCCATCCACCATGACAATTATGCCATGTGGGACTCGAAATTTACCAAATGGGACAGTGTAGATCAGTCTCCCAAACGCGACTTTACGGCCGAGTTAAGGCAAGCCATTCGCAAACGCGGCATGAAGTACATCGTGACGTTTCATCATGCCTTTGCCTGGCAATACTACGAGCCGGCCTATACGTTTGACGCCGCTGATGGCAAGCATGCAGGGCTCTATTGCAAGCCGCATGAACCGGGCGCGCCTCCGTCGAAGGCGTACCTCGATAAGTGGCTGGGGATGGTGAACGAGGTCGTCACGAAGTATGAGCCGGATCTGACGTGGTTTGACTTTGGTTTGAGCCGAGTGATTACGCCCAAGTATCAGCAGAGGATGTTCTCCGACTATTATAACTGGGCAGCAAAAAAGGGCGTCGAGGTCAGCGTCGCGCACAAACACCGCGACATTCACGAGCATACCGGTATTCTCGATTTCGAGCGCGGACGCGAAGATCGTCTCACCCCGTATCCCTGGCTGACGGATACCTCCATCGGACCCTGGTTCCATCAGAAATCCACGCCGTATAAGTCGGTCGATGACATCGTGGATGTGCTGGTCGATATCGTTTCCAAGAATGGATGTATGCTCTTGAATGTCGGCCCGGCGGCGGATGGGACGATTCCTTCCGAAGCCCAGAAGCTCCTTCGAGGCCTCGGCCGATGGTTAACGACGAATGGCGAAGCCATCTTTTCGACACGCCCGTGGAAGACTTTTGGTGAAGGCCCGACCCTTAATTCCGGCGGCGGTTTCAGCGAGAACAAAGACAAACCCTACACGGCAGAGGATATCCGCTTCACCCAGAGTAAGGAAGGCACAATCCTATATGTGATTGTGCTGGATTGGCCCAGAGGGGACGTGGCGATTCGATCCATGCGCGTCTCTGGGCACGGCTCCGTCAAGATGCTCGGGTATGAGGGTGAAATCACGCACCGCGTCAACAAGACGGGACAGTTGGTGATCACGCCGCCCCGGCATAAGGTCGGAGTGCATGCATTTGTTTTCCGCCTAAAAGGCTTCCAAATTGAATGACACTTTGAAACTCGATGAAAAACGCTTGGGACAGGAAGATAAGTGGGTAGTTTCAAGAATAGACAGATATGGAATAGGTGATAAAATGCGATTCTCGACAAGACAAGCACTTGCGATGTGGATTTTTCCGGTGGTTTTTCTTGCCGGCTGTTCGACGGAGCCGACACGCTTACAATCCGACTCGCCGAAATCTATCAAGCCGTTGCGTTTTGCGTTCATCACCTGTGCGGTGAACGCCAGGTTTTTCGAGCCGGTTGAGAAGGGAATGAACGATGCCGCTCGAATCATGGGGGTTGAATGTGATTTCATCGGCACCGAGGGCGTGGACGTGGAGGCCCAGGCGAATCTCGTCCGGCAAGCCGTTGCCGACGGCTATGACGGCATCGCATTGAATATCATCGACTCGGTGGCTTTTGATGCTGTCGTTCGGGAAACAATTGAAAAAGGTGTGCCGGTCGTTGCGTTCAACGTGGACGATCACTTGACGCCGAATGCGCGTTTAAGCAGTGTGAATCAGCGATTGTACGAGGCCGGCGAAACGCTTGCCGAACATCTTTTAGCTCTCATCCCGAACAACGCTCACATCCTAATGACGATGCACGACGAAGGCGTCTCTGCCTTGGAAGACCGGCTCCGTGGAGAGCAGATGATTCTAAAAAAGAAAGATATTCGGTGGACGGTTCTTGTCACCGGCAACGATTCGGTCCAAGGGGCCGAAATCGTCGCCAAAGCGCTGAAGGAACATCCGGACATCCGAATTATCCTGGGAACGGGCCAATCGGATACGGAAGCGGCGGGCCGGGCTATCGAACAGTATTTCCCGAACCAAGGCTACTGGTCGGCGGGCTTCGATCTGTCTGGGGAAACATTGCGGCTCATCCAACAAGGTCACATTCGATGCACCATTGACCAGCAACCTTACATTCAGGGGTTCTATCCGGTGATCCAGTTGACATTGTACTTACGATATGGCCTTGTTCCTTCGGATATCGACGCCGGTGCGGCCATCATCGATCGAACCAACGTCGAGCAGGTGATCGAGCTGACCAGGCAAGGATATCGATAAGTAGATCGGAACGACCGAGCATTATCGTTTCGTCCCGGAACGGACCTAACCACTCGTCATTTGGCCGAGTCCTTTTCGTATTTGATCGTAAATGGCGCGCGAGCGCGCTTCACTTCCGAGACTTCCAAAGCGGATGCTCAGTGCCGTGCTGGAGTCTGTCTCCGGTTTGATCTTAATGGTGATCGATTGTTCGTCGGACGTTTTTCCGAGGATTTTTGCACCGAAGACGTCTTTCTTCTTGTCGGTGACCTTGATCTCGAGTTGTTCAAGGGCTGCCACAGAGGCTTCATAAACAGAGTTCATATCGCTATCCACGCGGGCATGGAGACGGCCCATGGAGTAAGCGGCGGCGTTCTCACCAACCAGAGACGGCGTGCACCCAACCAGTGTAAGCGAAAGACATAGAAGGGCGGCGACTACAAGTGACCGATTCCATGAGATTATTTTTTGATACATTTCAAGGGTCTCCTAAATCCAAAACAGCATTTATCATCCTTTGATAAACAACACAGTCAGTGAATTTATAGAAGGACGATCAGATCGTCAATAAGAAAAATCCTTAAAACCAGATGCTTAAATACCTTTGCGGCGGACGGGACACAGAGTCATAAGAGACCCGAGAAATGGCACATCAGGCGATTCGTCCCTGGTTTCTCGGCCTTCTATCCCGCTTTTCAAGGGATGATGGGCAATAGGAGGTGCGAAGGGTGCTCTTTGTCGTGGTAGATGGTCTGTGTTGCCTTGATCCAGTTCGTGCCCGTGCCGAAAGGTTCGCCGGTGTTGAGATTGCGGTCGAAACGCGGGAAATTACTGCTGGATATTTCCACGCTGATTTTGTGGCCGGGCTGGAAGGCATTGCTCGTTACCCAAAGATCAATTTCATACCGGTAAATCTTCCCGGGCTGGAGAAGACTCGGATTATCCTTCGAGTCGCGGCAGCGGGCGCGAAGGATGCCGTCGCAGAGGTTGTAGGGTTTACCGTTGGGGTGGATATCCACGAGCTTGGCCGTCCAGTCGGTGTCTTTCGCGGTCGTGGCGGCGTAAAGCACGACTTTCACCGGTCCTGTGACCTCCACTTCGCTTTTGAGCGTTTCGCTGGTGAATACCAGAACGTCGTCTCGCTTCTGGACCTCGCTCTGGTCTCGCGGCCCCGCGGGGCAACCGACCAAATTGCAGCCGCCGGTTGTGGGAACGGGATCATTTGGGTCGTACACGAATGTGTCAATAGGCTCGGCGGAAGGCTTAGCGAGGCTCAACGTGCCGTTTCCTGCAGCCGTATTGGCCGAGCCTTGGCTATGGAAGTAGTAAGGCGTGTATTTGGTCCTCTTTAAGGGCCACTCCCGTTCGTTTCGCCACTCGTTGCGGCCCATGACAAAGATGCGAAAGGCGGGCCATTCGTCGGCGCCGGTTTTTTCGCCTTTCATCCAATAGTCGAACCATTTCGTCTGCATCTCACGCACTTGGAGCAGAGATTGTGTGCCGAAATTCAGATCGCCGACTTTACCGTCCCGGCTAATCCCGTGCGCCCAAGGGCCCATGACAAGATGCTGATGCTTTCGTGCATCGTCGGAGCGAGACATGGACCGAACGGCGTTGCTATGGTCGAAGACACTCCTGGCGAAGATATCATACCACCCTCCGACCACACAGATCGGCACGGTGATATCCTGCCACCGCCCGCGCACGCCGCGGGTCGCCCAAAAGTCGTCAAAATGCGGATGGGCAACCCAATCCCGCAGGTACCGGATTTTCCCGCCGACGGCGCGATCCCACTCGGCGAGCGGCAATGTTCGGTAGGCTTTATTCCAGTCTTCCGGTTTCCATGAGAACATGGCGGCCTGACGATTCAAACCGGTCGAGACGAGGCTGCCCCAGCCCATCATCAACGCCAGATTTAGTGCCCCGTCGGTATAGACGCCGTCGCCGTAGGCATCCACGAGCGGAACGAGCGGGAACATTGCCTTAAGATGCTCGCCGGCGTTCGGGGCGGAAATCCACTGGGTAAAACCCACATACGATCCGCCGCTTGTGCCGATAGTGCCATTACACCACGGTTGATCCAGAATCCATTTCTGCGTATCCCGCCCGTCGTTGCCTTCATTTGCAAAAGGTTCCCATTCGCCTCCGGACGTTCCTTTGCCCCGGCAATCCTGACTGATAAAGACGTATCCACGTCCGGCGTAGAACAAGCCGTCGCCGTTCTTTTCATTGCCTTTGCCGTACGGGGAGCGAAGAAGGATAACGGGGAATCTGCCGTCGGCTTTCGGCCGGAAGATATTCGCGGAAAGCTCGACGCCGTCCCGCATCGGAATCTTCACCTCCGGTCGGACGTCAACCTCATAGGCTTCTTTCGCGATAAGAACGGCCGGCGGTGTCAATAACAGAATCGATAAAAACAAACGGATGCGTGCTGACTGACTCATCGTTTCTCCCTTCGGTCTTTCACATGACACGAATTTTTCCCAGTAGGGGTGTGCGTATGTCCCCGAACTGTACCCGCATGTTCGCTGTTTCGTGTGAAAAACGCAATAGTTTTTTGCCCGTTCGCCGTAATATTCTTGAGATCAACTACCCCTTTGCGTTACCATATTTCGCGCGTTGTATGTATTCAAGGAGCCATAATTGAAGACAGATGAGGTTAAGAAAATGGGAAAGTGTAAGCTTGTTATCCTATTATGCGCAGCGTATGTCCTTTCGAGCACTGTATCGTTTGGCAAGGACTATGACGTCGTCTCTCCTGATAAGGCGCTTCGGCTGAAAGTCACGGTAAACAACACGATTCAATATTCGGTCAGTTACAAATCAAAGGTTCTCATCGAGCCGTCTGCGATTTCGTTGAAGCTGGGTGGCGATACCGTTCTGGGCGTGAATCCCCAGGTTCGCCAGGTCAAACGCAGAGCGGTCGATGAAGAAATCCTTCCGGTCGTCCAGGTTAAAAGAAAGAAGATTCTCGATCAATTCAATGAAATGACTTTGGAATTCGAGGGGGGATTCGGGCTTGTTTGTCGGGCTTATAATGACGGCGTAGCGTACCGATTTGTCACCGATATCGACGAGCCAATCAAGGTCGTCATGGAAGAAGCGACCTTTAACTTCCCCGACAATTATGGAATTTATTTTCCCGAGGAAGAAAGTTTCCAGACCCATTCGGAGCGCGATTATAAATACTACTCGCTCAGCGAGATAAAGAAGGAGATGATGTGCTCTCTGCCGGCCCTGGTGGCTGTGGACGAAGGGCCCAAGGTCCTGATTACCGAAGCCGACCTGGAAGATTATCCGGGATTGTATCTTCGGGGCGCCGGCAGTCGGAGCTTGTACGGCAAATTTCCGGCGTATGCCCTGGCGGAGAAAGCCCGCAACGACCGCGACGTGCCGGTGACGAAGCGCGCCGACTTTATCGCAAAGACCCAAGGCAAGCGATCCTTTCCCTGGCGGGTCATGATCGTCGCCGAGGAAGACGGCGATCTGATCGAAAACGAGATGGTGTATAAACTGGCCAAGCCGTTGCAACTAAAAGATACCTCCTGGATCAAGCCGGGCAAGGTCGCCTGGGACTGGTGGAACTTCAATAACGTTTACGGAGTCGATTTCAGAGCCGGCGTGAATACTGAAACGTACAAATACTATATCGACTTCGCCGCCAGGTACGGCCTCGAATATATCATCCTCGATGAAGGCTGGTACGTGCTCGGCGATTTAACAAAGGTTGTCGATGGCATGGATATGGAGGAATTGTTTCGCTACGCAAAGAGCAAGAACGTGGGAATCATTCCGTGGGTAATCTGGAAAACGCTCGACGATCAATTGGACGAAGCCATGGACCAATTCGAGCGATGGGGCGCCAAAGGGCTTAAGGTCGATTTTATGCAGCGGGACGATCAGTGGATGGTCAATTACTATGAGAAGATTGCAAAAGAGGGGGCCAGGCGGCACATGCTCATCGACTTCCATGGCTCGTTTAAACCGACGGGTTTGCGGCGGGCGTATCCCAACGTCATCACGCGGGAAGGCGTTCGCGGGTTGGAAAACTGCAAGTGGGGCGATGCGGCAAATCCGGAATATAATGTGACAATCCCTTTTATCCGGATGGCAGCCGGACCGATGGATTATACCCCCGGCGCGATGGTGAATGCTCAAAAGAGCAATTTCCAGCCTATCTTTAACCGGCCGATGAGCCTGGGCACACGCTGTCACCAATTGGCAATGTACGTGGTTTACGAGAGCCCGCTGCAAATGTTGGCCGACACTCCTACAAATTACCTGAGAGAAAAGGAGTGTATGAGGTTTTTGGCCAAAGTGCCCACGGTGTGGGACGAGACGAAAGTTCTGGATGCGAAGGTGTCCGATTACGTGGTCATTGCACGCAAAAGCGGCGCGGAATGGTATGTTGGGGCGATGACCGACTGGACAGGCAGAGAACTGACGGTTGATTTTTCATTCCTCAGCTCGGGACGGCACCGGATTGAGATATACAAAGACGGCATCAACGCCGACCGGTACGGCAACGACTACAAGAGGGAGAGGGCGAAGGTCACGACCTCGGATAAAATGAAAATCAAGCTCGCGCCGGGAGGCGGCTGGGTTGCCATCATTCGATAGCACGGGAAGAGATAAATGGGAAAATGGATATGTCCAAAATGTCAGCAGGTTCATGCTGATTCGGTTAGCAGTACATGCCCCGCGTGCGGAGGTGAAGATGTCCGCGATTTCCAAAACAGTGATGAATATCTTCAAAAAGAAGTGGCATCCGTCCTGAAAGAAAGGAAGGAACTCGGCCTGGACGGTCTCGTGAAGGGTTTGAGTTGCGTTATCATTAATACCGAGCCGGACCATCAAAAAGCGACGGCGGAGGAGTTTCTGAAGTTCACGGGTTTGGATGTGACGGAAGCTTTCGAGGACGCTCACTTTCGCACGGTGGTCCTGGCAACCGAAGGCTCTGCTGATTTTCTGATCCGCTCTCGCAAAGCGGAGAATCCTTTCCTGGAGTTGAATACGTTTCCTAAATCTGAACATCTTCCGAATACACGCCTGGAGACATTTGTCTTCGAAACCACGGACATCGAGAAATACGTTTCGATTCAAAAGAAAAGAGGTATTGAATTCCTTACAGAGGATATTTTTCATTGTGATAACTACTCTTTCATTCAAACCATCCCGTCTCAATATACCGGCAACTCGATTGGATTTATTCAGTGGCGCCAAAGGCCGAGGTGTTATGCAGCCTCCGGAGCTAAACCTTTGGATTGGAAATTCCATAAAACAGATGGCTTGCCCGCAGGAAATGTAAAGGAGCTGGATCACGCGGCGACGAGAGTCCGGGCCGAAGACAGGGACGCTGCGATCATCGAGTTTATGAACTTGACGAACTACAAGTTCGATTTCGCGATCTACGTCAAGATATTCAACTCGATCACGAACGTCGCCCGATTCTCTTCCAAAGACTTTGCCATGGTGTTCACATCCGGCATCGCCCCATATTTTGACGACGAGACATCGGGCCCAACCGAAAAATTCGCTCACAACTACGGACCGAGGGTGCATCATATTGCATTTAGGACCGAAGAGATCGAGCAAACGGTCTCTGCCCTGAAGAATGAAGGGTTGAATTTTCTACTGGACTTAGCCGGGTCCGTTGAAGAAGGGCTCAAGCAGATATTTTCCAGTCCCTCCGAGCATACTCTTCTCGTCAATGAATATATCCATCGCTACGGTGATTTTGATGGCTTCTTTACCAGGAGCAACGTGACTTTACTAACGGGGGCTACAGCGAAGCAGTAAGTTACATCGAAAGTGTCGTTTAATGGGAAATACATCGATGGACAATGTTCGTTATAATATGGCTTTCATCTGGTTGATCTGCCTTGTAGCCGCGATGGGCGGTCTGCTGTTCGGCTACGACTGGGTCGTGGTCGGTGGGGCCAGAGCCTTCTACGAGCCGTTTTTTAAAATAACGGAAAAGCCTTTCTGGCAAGGCTTCGCGAGTAGTACGGCGCTGTTCGGTTGTATCCTGGGAGCGATGATCTCCGGCGCCCTGAGCGATCGGTTCGGACGAAAACGTCTGCTGATCCTCTCGGGTTTAATGTTCACCGTCTCAGCACTCTGGACGGCATTGGCGTGGAATTTCGTTGCCTTTAACCTGGCCCGTTTTCTGGGCGGTGTGGGCATCGGGCTGGCATCCAACCTCTCGCCCATGTACATCGCCGAAATATCGCCGGCGGAATCGCGCGGCCGTTTCGTGTCGATCAATCAATTGACCATTGTTATCGGCATTCTTCTCGCCCAGCTCACGAATCTGCTTATTGCGCAACCGGTGGAGAGCGGAGCGACGGCCGAGGTGATTTTGGAATCCTGGAACGGTCAATATGGCTGGCGATGGATGTTTGGCGCCGAGACCGTGCCCGCGTTGGCATTCTTTTGGCTGATGTTCTTCGTGCCGGAGAGTCCACGCTGGCTGGTTAAGTATGGCCGAAGTGAACAGGCGACGCGAATCCTTTCTCGCATCGGTGGTGACGACTACGCGAAGTTCGAAGTGGCCGACATTAAGGACACAATCGCCGGCAATCAAGTCGCTCGAGTCCGCTTTAGTGATTTACTGGAGCGCCGGCTCTTCCGGATCGTCCTTCTCGGCGTGTTTTTGGCCGCCTTCCAGCAATGGTGCGGAATCAACGTCATTTTTTACTACGCTGCAGAGGTTTTCAAAGCAGCGGGCAAGGACGTCAGCGACCTGATGTTCAGTATCGTTATCACGGGGATCGTGAACCTGGCCTTTACGTTTGTGGCGATCTTCACGGTGGATCGCATCGGGCGGCGGGCGCTGATGTTGTTCGGTGCGGCCGGCCTGGCGGGGATCTATGCGTTGCTTGGAACGGGTTTCCTTCTGAAATGCACCGGCGTTCACATGCTGATTCTGGTCGTCGCGGCCATCGCCTGCTACGCCATGTCGTTAGCTCCCATCACCTGGGTGGTGATCAGTGAGATATTCCCCAACCGCATACGCGGCGCGGCCATGTCGGTCGCGGTCTTGTCGCTGTGGATTTGTTGCTCGTTGGTGGCATTCACGTTTCCGATGTTAAATCGCGTCTTTGGCGCCCACGGAGCATTTTGGCTTTACGGCGCCATCTGCGTGGTGGGTTTTGTTGTCATTCTGCTGAAATTGCCGGAGACCAAAGGCAAGTCTCTCGAAGATATCGAGCGCGAACTCGTCGATTAGTATTTTAGGGGCATCTGACATGAGACGAAGGAAATGGAAGACCTTAACGGGTCACTTCCCGTTGGGATTATTCTTAATCATACTGGCGGCCCTCACTTTGAGTCCAGCGAGAGCCGAAGGTCAGATTCTCAAGATCGCCCAGGGAGAACGATGGTGGGCCGGCGTGATCAGTCATTCGCATCGTATGCCCTTGTCCAACACCTCCTATAGTTTTGATTCCTTCGCCGATACCGCGGGAAACCAGGTTCAGCCCCTTCTAATCTCAAACCAGGGTCGTTATATATGGTCCGACGATCCGTTTCGTTTCGAGTTTAAAGAGGGGTACATCCATCTTTCCTCGCGTTTCGGACCCGTTCAGACGGGACAATCCGGTTTGACGTTGAAAGAGGTCTATCAATACGCCAGCCGGACATTCTTTCCACCGAAGGGGAGAATTCCCGATCCCATCCTGTTCACACATCCCCAGTTCAACACGTGGATCGAGCTAACCTACAATCAAAATCAAAAAGACATTCTGGAATACGCCAAACAGATCGTCGAGTATGGTTTTTCACCCGGAGCGTTTATGATCGATGAAGGATGGGCGGACGACTATGGCAACTGGGATTTTTCCGGAACCCGTTTCGACGATCCGAAAGCTATGGTCGATACGCTTCACGATTACGGATTCAAGGTGATGCTGTGGGTGTGTCCCTATATTACGTCGGACGGTCCCTTCTATAAGGACCTTTATCTGGATCATGTCGAGAAGGGCAAAACGGTTTGGATTCTCAATAAAAACAATACCTCCCGACCCGCGATCATGTTTTGGTGGGACGGTTTCAGTGCGGTTCTGGATCTGACGAATCCCACGGGCCGGCAATGGTTCAAAGCCCAACTGGATCGTCTCGTTTCCACCTATGGGATCGATGGATTTAAATTCGACGGCGGCGACGCCACGCATTATTCCGACGCTCGCATGCTCGTGCCTCCGAAATCATATCAGGATGCTCACTCGAACAGGCACTGCGAACTTTTTGCCCGCGTCGGTCTGGACTATCCCCTGAACGAATATCGCGCCTGCTGGAAGATGGGCGGAGAACCGATTGCCCAGAGATTGCGGGACAAACGTCATAACTGGGAGGATCTGCGAAAGCTCATCCCGGGAATTATCAACCAGGGGCTGATGGGATATGCTTTCACGTGCCCCGACTTGATCGGCGGGGGCGAGTATCTGTCGTTCAGGAACCGGGACCAGGTGGATCAGGAGTTGATCGTTCGCGCCGCCCAGTGTCATGCGCTGATGCCCATGATGCAGTTCTCCGTAGCCCCCTGGCGGGTTCTGAACGAGAAAAACCTCAAGATTTGCAGAGATGTGGCGATGTTGCATACCCGCATGGGCGAAGAGATTCTCATTCTTGCCAGAGAGGCGGCCAAGACAGGGGAGCCGATTGTGCGGGCTTTGGAATATGAGTACGCCCACCAGGGTTTTGTCGAGGTTAAAGATCAGTTCCTTTTGGGTGAGAAGATTCTCGTCGCGCCCATTCTTGAGAAAGGAGCGACCGAACGAATGATTCATTTTCCGCCGGGTAAGTGGAAAGGCGATGACGGGAGTATCGTTGAGGGTCCGGCTGTTGAAAAGGTCGCGGCGCCGCTATCTCGTCTGCCCTGGTATCGAAAGATCAGATAAATTGGGTTGCCTGGTAAAGAGGATGTCATCATCGCAAAGCGATGATTCCACGATTTGTATTTTTAGTCTTTTACTTTTGCATTTTCCCAGAGTCAATGGAGATCCGAGTCATGTCGAATCCCGAGAGCAAAGCCTGGTTGTGTCCGGTGTGCGGTTACATTCATCACGGGCCCGAGCCACCCCAGATGTGTCCGGTATGCGGTTCGCCCAAAGAGGTATTTGAATCTTATCAGGCGCCGGCTCAACCCGCTGCCAAATCTAAGATAGCTCGCTGGCGATGTTTGAATTGCAGTTATGTACATTCGGGAGAACAGCCGCCGGAGAGTTGTCCCGTTTGCGGGGCGGCCATTGATTGTTTCGAACCGCTTAGCGAAGAGGCGAAAGAAACCTCGCGAGCTGAAAAAGCAGGCACGATCGTTATCGTCGGAGCGGGCATTGCGGGCTTGGCGGCCGCGGAAGCGGTTCGGGCGTCTTCACCGGATGCCGAAGTTATGTTGATTGCAAAAGAGGCGTCGCCACCGTATTACCGCCTGAATCTGACGCGCTATCTGGCGGGTGAAATAACGGAAGCCGCGTTGCCCGTCAAGCCACAGGATTGGTTTGGGGATAATCGGATTCAGCTTCTGTTGGGGGATGACGTCTCAAAATTGAAACTCGATCAAAAGGCCGTGGAACTCCATCATGGCGGTGACAAAGCCTTCGACAAGCTTATTTTGACGGTCGGCGCCCATCCCTTTATGCCGCCGTTCCCCGGCGCCCAGAGGGATGGCGTAACGAGCCTTCGCACGCTGGCCGACGCCCAGAGGATTCTTCAATCCGACCTCAAAGGTAAGAAGTGCGCGTGCATCGGAGGCGGATTGCTCGGCCTGGAGACGGCCGGGGCGCTGGCCCGGCAGGGTGCGGAGGTCACCCTTTTGGAAGGGCACGGCTGGCTTTTGCCCAGACAACTGAACCGTCGCGCCGGCGAGATCCTGGCCGGGCACGTTGCAGGTAGCGGCATCGCATTGCGTACAAAGGCGCGCACGCGCGAGATTTTGGGTGATGAGCGGGTGCGCGGCCTTCTGTTGGAGGATGAGAGTGTGATCGATACGGATTTGGTGGTCGTCGCCACCGGCGTACGGTCCAACAGCTATCTCGGTCGGGTGGCGGGATTGGATGTGAACCAGGGGATCGTCGTGGATAATTTGCTGTGTACCTCACATCCTGATGTCTTTGCCGCCGGGGACGTCGCGGAACACCACGGCAATATCTACGGTACGTGGGGGCCGGCTCAATACCAGGGGAGCATCGCCGGTATGAATGCGCTCGGGGCGAACGTTGAGTTCGGCGGGATTCCACGCTCGAATGCCCTGAAGGTCTTGCAGCTTGAATTGTTCAGCGTCGGACAGATCGAACCCGTGGACGGAAGCTATGAAACCATTGAGAACGAAGGGGATCGGGGATTCTTCACATTTGTTTTTCGTGATACTCACCTGGTCGGGGCGATTCTCCTGGGGGATGCCAAACTTGCAACCCAGGTGAAGAAGGCCGTCGAGAGCAAGCGTGATTTTTCCGATCTATTGATGAAACACCCGCCGGCTGATGACGTGCTGCAATATCTTGCCGAAAAGAGCGTCTCCTGATGAATTATAAACGAGCGTCGGGCATTTAATTCCCGGCACAGAAATGCTCCAGAAATTCTGTGTTGTTCGGATATTTCTTGAGAAGTTTGAACAGGGAATCCATTGCTCCTGGCGGGTCGTATTTCGATAGGACGCGCCGGAGTGTTGCCAGACCGCGGGTCTGGTTGTCGCTGTAAAGTTTGGCTTCCTTCCGGGTGCCGCTGGCGGGGATATCGATCGCGGGGAAAATCCGGGCTTCGGCCAGGGATCGGTCGAGGACAAGTTCGCTGTTGCCCGTGCCTTTGAATTCCTCGAAGATCAACTGATCCATTCGCGAGCCGGTATTGATCAGGCACGTTGCGATGATCGTCACCGAGCCGCCGTTTTCAATGTTTCGCGCCAGTCCAAACAGGCGACGCGGGATCTCCAGGATACCCGCTTCGAGGCCGCCGCTCATGGTATGACGGCGCGGCCCCCGGCCTCGCGTTCGATTGTTGAACGCTCTGCCCAATCGCGTCAGACTATCGATCATCAGGACGATCTCGCGACCGCATTCGAGTTCGGTCTGCACGTGGGCAAGCATCATCTCCGCGAGTTCCGCGTGTTCGTCGGCGGTATGGTCGCTGGTGCTGGCCACGACCTCGGCGCCCTCCACGGACCGGCGAAAATGAGTGACTTCCTCGGGCCGCTCGTCCACCAATAATACGATCACGCGGCTTTCCGGCGAACATTGCCGAATGGCTTGAACGGTTTGCTCGAGAAGGATTGTTTTCCCCGCCTTGGGCGGGGAGACAATTAATTGTCGCGTCCCCTTGCCGATAGGCGCGATCAGGTCCACAATCCTCATGCTCTCCTGGCCGGAGCGGCCCAGATCGAACCGTTCATGCGGATCGATAGCCACCATATCGGTGAAGATCGGGCGATCGACGAAATCTACCGGGGGCATCCCGCCGAGGGATTCGATGGATACCAGTCTGCGCTTACCCTTGTTTCGCTCGGTCCGACCGCTTACGGCCGCTCCTTCGGCAAGCTTGAATTGCCGGGTGAGATCCGGATGGACCATCAGTTCACCTCGCGCCGGCCGGTAAGACCGCTCAACCGTCCGAACGGCGAATTGTCCTTTGTTGACACGTTTCAATATTCCAGTTATTGCATCGGCCATTAAAATTCCCTGGGATTTCAGTTCGGAATAGATGATCTTCAAGAAAACAAGCGCATTATAACTTTGCGATCCACCCTATGCAAGCGCCGATTGCGACTCATATCGAAAAAAACATAATGTTCCCGGCCATGATCTTTATGAATAAAGATTGCCGCCAAGTCCTGATAAGATAGAATAGCTCCTTGATTTATCGTTACGCACGCCTCAAAGGGTGCCTTTAATCTGTAGAAAGGTCGATTGAAAACAGCATAATGAAAGGAGGTGCCAAATGAAGCGGTTCCTGGTTCTTATCGTGGCCCTGGCAAGTCCGATGGGCGTTGTCTGGTCGATCAATCATGATTACTTCCGACAGGTCACGACACTGTCCGATGAAATTCTCTTTAAGGCGCAATCCCTTGCGGATGTAACGGATGCCCCTGTTTTTCACGCCGCTCAGGCCGAGACGATCCTTAACGAGCTCAAGGATATGATCGATCAGTACGAAGAAATGATGGTTTTCGCGGAAAGCCCGTATCCCGGTGAGATTCTGTTGGGAACGACACCTCCCGGCGACGATACATGGCTCGAAACGCTTTGCACGACGCGCTACGGCGGACCGGTAAAGGAAATACGCCTCCGACGAACCGGGCATCGGGCCAAGTACCTGAGAATCAATGATATTGAGGTAACCTACATGACCCCGGCGGGACCTCGTAGGGAAACCTTCAATCGGAGCGCCAGAATCAAGCTTTACCCCGACGGGCTATTCAGATTCCCTCTGCCGAGACCCATGAGGGTCAGGCGGATCCGGATTCTCGTCCACCATGAATCGACGGGTCTTGTCATTAGCGCGATTCCGTATGCTCGGCCTGCTCCTCCCCGAACCGAGCGAATTCAGTTCGTCGAGCCCGAGCCTATCCCTGCCGAGATCCTCCTGGGCACAACGTCGCGCGGCAATGATTCCTGGCTTGAAACCGTGTGCCACAATCCTTACCACAGGCCCGTGAAGGAAATACGCCTGAAAAGAACCGGCAGAAGGGCGTCATACCTGAGAATTAATGACATCGAGATCACTAGCGTGACCCCAAAGGGAAGAGCAAAAATGCTCTTTAATCAAAATGGAAGAGCCAAACTCCGCCCGGGAGGAGTGTTCAGCCTTGTACTTCCGCGCCCCGTGCGGATTGCCCATATCCGAATCCGTATCGACCATGAATCGGCGGGACTGGAAGTGTACGGCGTGCATTAACTCCCCGTCATGATAACGAAAACGACTTAACGACCATCTGTTGATAAAAACGCCGATTCGACCTGTCGATGCAAGAGTAGAAACGCCAAACAGAGATTTTCAGGAAGAAAACTCACACGAGACCTTGAAAAGCCGGCCCAAAATCCTGATTCTTCTACTCTCTCAATATTTCAGGGCGCCAAATTCAACGAAATAGAGACGATGGAAAGGCCCCGCTCCGGAGCAGGGCCTTTTTTTCAAGTCTTATCGCTTACTTATTTGGGGATGACGTTCGTCGCGCAGGGACCTTTCTTGCCTTGCCCGATCTCGAACTCAACCTTTTGGCCTTCGTCGAGAGTGGCGTAGCCTGAAGTCTTGATCTCTGAATGATGGACAAACAGATCCTCTCCGCCTTCATCCGGATTAATGAAGCCATAACCTTTACTTGAATTGAACCACTTGACTGTACCTGTACCCACTTGTACTTCTCCTTGGCCTATAAACCGGCCACCTAAATACCATCTCTCAGTTAAGATTTCTTCGGAACATGCTCTCGAGAGACGAAAGAGCACTCCCTCTCTACATACTGTGATAATACCAGGGATGCTGAATAGTTATCTTTTACGCACATATATTTGATGGTCTTACTTTCTATAGATCGTTCTTTCCCGACGGATCAAGATTGACGAATGGCACTTTGGTCTTGAGGTTTCCTTACACTAAAGATTTTGCGAAATCAAGGCGGGCCCTAAGGCGGAAAAAAACTGCGATGTTCCCCTTCATTTGTTATGGCGGTTAGCCTTTTGCAGTCAATTCGTCCCGAGATTCTTGCCAAGTTATTCTCGCGTACATAAAAATAGGATTATCAATACTGATAAATGTACACTTCATTGGAAAAACGTCAAGTTATTTTCTGAGATTTTGATTAAATTTTCTTCTAACAGCCCAACGAAGACGTTAGGGCGATGGAGTGACAATATGCAAAAATACCTTTCCATATGCCGGATTAACTGTGGGTATTCGGGGTCATAGGGGGATTTGTCGATTGAGAGTCGGTTCCTTTAGTAAGGCCAGGCCAATGCGAACGACTCTTCCGTCGGGTGCGCCGCAACATGGCCGTCGAGGAAGACGACATTGCCTTTGCCGCCGATGGGATCTCCCGATGGTGCGTTGTGAAATCCGGCAATCACATCGCAGAATTCCCCCGTGCCTCCTTCTGAAGTGGGCCCCGGCTTGACGTTCCATTTACTGCCGCTGGCATTTGCGATCCAATTCGGGGCGTCCGTTGTCGGATGAACGGGATACAGGGCGGTATCATTAAGCCCCTGCCGGAAGTAGCCGGGCTTAATCAGGCAACCCTCATCGGCAAATGTAAATGTTTGTGAGGCGTTTTTGACATTGAGGGTTTTCAGAACGCCCCACTGTTCGGATTTCTGGCCAAGATAAGCATTCATACTGTAGTTGTACCAGGGCATGTAGTTCGTTACGCCGTCGCTTTCATCGGCGAAATCGGAGTGAAAACGCGTGCTCTTAGCCAGACGGAGAAACGTCGGGCAGATCAACGCTCGCGCCTCGGCCAGGTATCCGAAGAACGCGCTGGCGTATTCCGGGTGGTCTCGCAGATACAAATCGCCGTCGCACCAGCGTTTCCATCGCCCGCCGACTTCCCCGGGGTAGGCATCCAACTGCGAGAAATAACAGCTTCCCGGATGGCAAAACCGGTCGTCGTTGTCCTGGGCGTACATGTTGACCGCATAGGCGAAGTTTTTCAGATTGCCCTGACAGGCGATGCTTTGCCCCTGGTTCTTGGCTTTCTTCAGTGCCGGCATCAGGATCCCCATCAGAATCGCAATGATGGCAATAACAACCAGCAGCTCAATTAATGTGAAGCCTCTCGCTCCGAACCGGGTGTGCTCTCGTTCATAATGAATCATTGCCTTGTGTTCCTCTTGTCCTGTATGGTTTGCCATTATCGTTTTCTTTTCGGTTTGTGGCGCGGGTTCTATCCTATCAGACACGACCCACAATACCATAATTCTTTGAAAAAAGCAAGAAATGGCGCGTTGAGATAGACCTTGCAACCGTCTTTTCGATGCCGTATAATCACGCCCCGGCTTAACGCATGCCGGATTTGGCAAATGGATGATGAACCACAGAAAAATGGAAACAAACATGACAAAAAAGAATATATCCAAACTGAGCAAGCTCCTTAATGATGTCGAGCAGCATGTTTTATGCTGCGACGAGCTCGATCCCTGGGGCAACCGCACGATGCGTCCGGCGTTTCTTGAGGCGTGTACGGGCGGTGCAATCCTCATCGCCAGGGTGTTTCAGATCGACCCGGATATGGTCGGCCAGTTCCAGCGTCTCAAAGCCCTGCCGGAGCTTGATGCCGACGATCTGACGGCAGTAGAAAAACCCAAGGGAGCCAAAAACGCGGCGCGATGGGCGGAAATTTGGGGGCAGGCCCTCGAACTGGCGACGGAATTGGACAGTGCGCGTCCGTTCTGCGCTTCTCTGACGAAATTCAATAAGCAATGGGCCAAAGAGCCGGACGAGAGAATCGACTTCAAAGAAGCCAGCCAAAAGCTGATCGGTTGCTTGCTTTACGACTTGCTGGACATCCTTGCAGAATATGATCCGGAAGAGTATCCATTCCTTCGATTGCAAATGCTCTGCTCGTACTTGAAAGAGCTGCGTGTCGAGTTTCTCTGGGACGGCCACGTTCGCGGGCCGTGCCGGACGGAATGTATCCCCGCGCAATGTCAATTTGACAAGCTCCCGGCTAATACGAAGGGCCAGCTTACGGCGGTCCATGGCGGGCGGCAGCACGAGTTCACCTTCATCACGGACGCGGGAGAGGAATTCGAGTGCCGGATCAACAACATAGGCGTGAAGAACTATCGAACGATTCTAAATGAAGTCTGGGACCCCGCGACGGGAAAACTGGAGGCGCACCCGGAAGACGGAACGGCCGCCTGGGCCTTTACCGAGCAGGAATGTATCCAGAACCTCGAAGCTTACGCGTCTTTAATCACCGACCTGCTCAAACCCTTATCGCCGCTTCCAGATTACAGCGAGAGCGCCAGAGCGATCAGAACATTGATTAGGGATGGAAAGGGACGCTGGGCAAAGGGCAGCCACGTCGAGTGGTCTTTTCTGGGCGAGCTCGATAAACTGATTACCGATCTTGAGAGCCAATCCAAAATGTCCTGAGATCCCAAGTCGCTATATAGTCGGACTCTAACGCCTCTAAGGGCGCGGACGCATTTGGGTCATCCCATGAATTCGAGGGGCAGACCCTGTTTGATGAAGACCACGGACAGGGAGACGAAGAATGAGAAGGGCCATTCGGGCGATTTTATTTAGCTTATTCTTATGCTCAACGGTGATCGGTCACACTCGCTATAAGAGCATCACGTGGGCGGCGTTCAAGCGGTCCGGGCCGGACTTGAAACAGATCGGGTGGCTGGCGACGAAATCGTCCGGTGAAATCCAATCGTCTCCGTGGTCGGTGGGGTGCGAGGCGCTCGACCGGGATTATGCGGATTTCAGCGGGTACAAAGACTACGTCGGCCAATTGGGCGTCAAACATGGCAGGCTGCAAAGCGGATGGGCCAAATGCGAAAAAGAAAAAGGCGTGTACGATTTCGACTGGCTGGATCGCCACGTTGACGGTCTGAACGAGCAGGGCGTCGAGCCCTGGATATGCCTGTGCTACGGCAATCCGCTCTACGGCTCCGGCATGAGATTAGGGGCCGCCATTTTCACCTCCGGGGATACGATGGCCGCATGGTGTCGGTACGTCGAAGCTACGGTGAGCCGTTACAAACACGTCGTCCGCGAATGGGAAGTCTGGAACGAACCGAAGGGCGCGGAATCCGGCGAGGTTTATACCCACCTTCTTATCAGAACTGTCGAATCGATCAAAAAAGTCCAGCCCGACGCCACGATTCTGGCGTTGTCCGTTCATCGCTTTTCGCCGGGCGTTGTCTTGGAATTTCCGCGTAACGTCCTTGATATCCTTAAAGCTAAAGGTAAGCTAAATATCGTCGATTACGTCACATATCATCCTTATACGCGCAATCCGGACGAATGTTACCCGATGGTTGACCGATTGCGGGAACTGGTTCGTTCATACAATCCTGAAATCAAATTGTATCAGGGCGAGTGCGGCTGCCCTTCCATTTTGGAATGGGGGCATGCTTTAAGCCACTACCCGTGGACGGAGTACAGCCAGGCCAAATGGGTGCTGCGCCGGATGGCGGGAGATCGCGTTCGCAATATCCGTTCGTCCGTTTTTACGATCATTGACTTACACTATCCGAACATGCTGCAATCGTTCGGATTGCTCAGGGCGAATCTCCTGTACGAGATTATGTATAAAAGGCCGCTTTTTTATGGTGTTCAGCATATGGCCGGCTTTTTCGACGGCACGGTACGATCAAAAGCAGAACTTAAATATACATCGACTTCCGACCGGAAGATGACCGTCGCCGGCTTTGAAAAGGAAAACCGCCCGGTCGTCTTAATATGGTACAACGATCAAATTCCGACGGACGATCTGAAATGGGATTGGGTTGATCTGGACATAGAGAATATCCATTTCATCGATCCGGTGTACGCGGAGATGATCACCGGCAAGGTGTACGAGATAGATCAATCGACCTGGAAGAACGACGGCCAACATACCCGATTTGAAAAACTGCCGGTATGGGACAGCCCGGTGATGATCGCCGAACGGTCATTGGTTGCTATGCGGAGAGAATAACTCGCGGCCAAAGTATATTTATTGCCGGACGACCCAGGTGCCCGCCAACCGGTCGTGCAGGCCGCGGTTAGGATGGATAACGGCATAGACCGCGGCGCCGATCCATAGCGAAAGCAACACAAGGGCGCAAATAGAAGCGAGACCTTCGGCCCGTTGCATCAATAACAAAGCCACCAACGACAACGGAACGAGCAGTGGAAGCCAAACGATCGCCCAGCGTTTCAGCAGTGTTGCTTTGTTCGCGCGTTCTCCCCTGGCGTTGACCACTGCCAATCTAAAAATGGCGTGAGCGGCGCTATTGCGGAGCGCGGATTCCACTAATTGAATCAGGGCGATGATCCCGAGCACCGCCAGAGGAGACATGATGACGATTTCTCCCAGATAGTCATTCCACGGCTTATCATGATAACGCCCGACGAAGACGGCGATCCAAACGTAAAGAGGCAGCATGAAGATCGACCCGGCTCGAATCCCTCTGCTCACTTCAGCCGGCTTGTCTAAGAGTCCGCGCAGGATACCCGTGAGAAAGCTGAGTTTTTCGAATTTCCCATCGGCAAGATTCTGCAACACACCCCTGGCATGGAGGGGCATACGGGTGGATTCAGCGTGAGCGGCGACGGCGTTCAGGAAACGCTGCTGGTCGGTGAGGTCCCCGACTGAAATAGATTCAGCGCGAGCTTCCACGTCGGGCCAGGGTTCGTCGAGCAGGACGGCACGTCCCTGAGTCGTGATCCAGACGTGATCGAGACTCAGCGCAGCGGGCAAGGTCTGATCCCCCGTCGCCTCCCATAGTTCCGACGCCAGGTCGTGCAGCCAATAGCGCAGACTCGACCAGGGGACCCGCTTGCCGCCTTCGATCAGGCTGGAAAACGGCACGCCTTCAGGCCCTTCAAACGCATCCCAGGTCGCGTCGGCGGTCTCGACTTTCTGTAGCCAGCGGAGTCGGCCGGGCCGGCTCAGTTGGCGTCGAGCAACGGGACGCTCCGATGAATCTCGCGTCAACAACCAGACTCGGCGGCGAAGGACGGGATCGGTGGCGACGATCCATCTTCCGGGAACGATCTCATGGATGATTTTGTAAGGACCAAGCGAATCCGCGTCCTCGGCGGCGATCTCCGGTTGACGTGCAGGCTCGATGGAGGGACGCATGATACCCTTGGGCTTGACGAGGACCTTTGTCCCGCTGATGAGGTCCCACACAGTGGCATAGCCGTTTTCTCGGCGCGCTCTGAAAACCAACAATGCCGGAATCCACCCGCAGAAGAGAGCGACGATCACAAATATCACGGTCTGAAGCCACGTCCAGTCGGCGCCGGGAATCAAGGCCATCGTGAGGGGCACGCGGACGCCTTCAACACAGGCAATGGGAATGAGGATCCGAATCAATGCCCGTGCGAAGCCGGGCCGCCGGCCGTTGGTGCGGACCACGCGCAATCCCTTGAGCCGCTTGCCCAGTCCGGCGCCCCAGATTCCCTCGACGCAACTGAAGTAAAGAAAACCGATGGCGAATAGCGCGAAATAGTATCTCGCCGAATACAAGGTGCGTTCGATAAGAGGCTGAACGATGAGCTTCTCGCCGCCGACGAAGAGCATGAGTATCACGTAGGCGGGCAAAAGGGCGATGAGGTAATCGATCCAGCCGGCGGACGCCCGCACCTTCATCGACGCCGGCTCCGGCTCTCGGGAGCTAAAAGGCAACAGCGCATTGCGCAGCGCCGTGTAGCCGGCGTAGCGCCCGTCCGGATTCTTGGCCAGACAGTGGGACACGACCCGCTCAAGACCGGGCGGCACATCGTCGCGAAATTCGGTCAAGGGTTTCGGTTTTTGGTTGACGGCGTTGGCGACGACCTGTACGGCGTTGTCCCCCTCGAAGGGCGCCCGGTCGGTGAGCAGGGTGAAAAGCGTTGCGCCCACCGAGTAAATGTCGGCGCGTACGTCCAGTGGATCGCCGCGCAACTGCTCGGGCGAGGCGTAAGCCGGGGTGCCCATGATTTTGCCGTGGGCCGTGACAAACGTATCGGTCCGGGCCAGGGTGGAGACCGAAAGGCCGAAATCGCCTACCTTCACCGAACCGTCGGGTGACACGAAGCAGTTGGACGGCTTGATGTCGCGGTGCAGCACGCCGCCGGCAAACGCGGCTTCCAGGCCGGAGATCACGTCAAGGATGGCATCAACCGCTTCGGCTATCGGGAATGGGCCGTGTTTCTTGAGTTTGTCCTTGAGCGTACCGCTGCCCGCTATTTCCATCGTGATGACGGGGAGGTCCTCGATTTCCTCGCTTCCGAACACGTAGAGACTGTTCGGATGGTTAACACCCGCGGCCAGGCGGCCTTCGCGGAGAAACCGTTGCCGCATGTCCGGCGAGTCGAGCTGTTGGGTGAGCATTTTCAAGGCGACCCGGCGGCCCGTGGCGAGTTGTTCGGCTTCGTACACCGTGCCCATACCGCCGCGTCCGAGCAATCCGAGCAGCCGGTAACCGCCGAATTCGCAGGGGAATTCCGAAGGCCCATAAAGCAGCAGGGATTCGCCCGGCTCCATCGAGACGGTTCGAGCCTCGCCTTTTGAGGACTTCAGAGCGCCCGAAAGCAGGCAGGCGGGACAGAGTTTTTCCGTTGATGTCGCGGGGATCACCGCTCCACAGTGCCGGCATGTATCCTTCTCGGAAGTTGTCATGAATCAATCTCCAAATTAGGCTTCATTCACTTCTTCCTGAAAGAAATACGCCGGGAGGTTACAAAAAAATTACCTCTTCCGAAGAACCGCGACCAGATAGCGCATCTCATCATCGAGGTCCGCTTCGTTGCCGACCGTCTGGGCGATGGCGTCCCGAAGCAACGTGCGGTAACGTCGCCGGAGTCGGTGCACCGCTACCTTGACCGCGCCGGCGCTCATGCCCAGTTTAGCTGCGATCTGATTCCTTGGTGATTCGTCTTCCCCCGTGAGGCTACCCTTGAGCGCCTCGAATTGATCGCTCTTACCGGCTTTCGCCATTTCGTCGCGCAGGGTTTGCAAGGCCCCGGTAATAACCTGAAACGCCCATTCGCGATCGAACAGGTGGTCCGGATCATCCGACGGCGCCGACGCCCCGGCGTATCGAGCCTCCGGATCGAGCGCATCGAATTCGACGAATTGCACCCGGCCGCCCCGTTTTTGCGTTTGGGCCCGATGCCATTCATTGGCGAGAAAATGCTTCATCGCGCCCAGCAGGTAAGAGCGAAACCGGCCCCGCTCGCGATCCGCAGAGGCCAATCCGCCCGTTTCGATGATTCGGGCAAAAAAGGCCTGCGTCATATCCTGGGCGTCCTCCGCCGAATGCCCCCGCCTGCGCACGAAGGCATAGAGCGGATACCAATACGCCCGGCAAAGCGCCTCGAACGCCTCACGGGCGCGGGTTTGACTCACTTTGCCGTCTTTGGCCGCATCCACCAAACTCCAGTGCGTGGTGGCAAATGGTCGAGGATCGGGCAAATCTTCCATACGCTTATCGTAACGCGGCGACGTCGAATCTCAAGCTGAAAAATCAGCAGCAGTGAACCGGCGCCGCCAAAAAATGAAAGGACAGTATGAGCGGACGAAATCACGAATGAAGGCTCATAACACATCCGCCAGACCTCCGGCCAACAATCTACCCCTTTTGGGGTAGATTGGCTTTGTTTTGCAAATTCGTTCTCGCAATACGCATCACGCACCACGCAATACGAAGCAAATTGGCTTTGTTTTTTCGATTCGCAGCCGAAAAGGTCCCCGAAAAAGTAAAAAATAGTAAAAATTTGTAAAAAATTGACATAAATTTGAATGAGCGTACAAGTTTTAAGCATAAACATGCCCCATTCGACAAGCTCAGGGCAGGTCCTGATCGCAGTCGAATGGGTTCGCCCCCGGAGAACGCCGTAAGGGCCGGCCGCGAGGCGCAACGAATTGGGTTTGTTTTGCGAAATCATATCTTTGTTTCGGATTTCGAGTTTCGTGCTTCGGCTTTCCGGCCAAGGCCAACGGAATGGCTTTGTTTTTTCAGATGGATGATCATCCGACACGGATTCTCACTGTCATTCCCTCGACAAGTTAAACCGAAGAGTTCAATATCCATTGTTCAATGTTGCATCTCCTTGTTATCGCCTCCTGCCTCTTGAATTCTGTATGAATCCTCCATTGTTACGACACACGATATACTACATACTATATACGAGTATATGTTATATATTATACAAAAATATTGACTATTTGTCAAAACAATTTTAGACATAATCTTCTGTTGAACGCAAATGAACGCGACTATTTGTAGAATGCAGGTTTGCCCTGCCGGAAGGTTAAATATCTGAGATTCAATCCGATTGTTCTTGTAGAGTTGCTCGAGTTCTTACGATCATTTGTCCCCGTGTGGGGATTGATAAATATCCGTGAAGTATCCGGGTAACTCATATATTCAAGATGTGACCGCATTGTTTCCCCTATGTTTGGGACTATTTTTTCTTGACGGGAAGACGTTGATGTGTTAGAAAGGTAGTGACGAGTCAGTATCAAGGCTAAGCTTTGGTACTAAATTGTCATGTTGAAGTTTTGCGGGCGACGGGTGTTGATCCGCAAATTCTTCAGGAAGTGTGGGGAACGGTTAAATTTTCGTAGAGGAGGTTGTTATGTGTCGAAGTTTGATTTGTTTGGCGGTTTTTAGTCTGGTTCTGGGCTTTATTCTCATGAGCACTGCCCAGGCAGAAGAAAGACTCATTGTTCCGAAGACGTCCGTCGCACCGGTGATCGACGGCGAACTGGACGGCGTTTGGCACAACGTCGGGGAGGCGAGATGTCTGATTACCGACATTGTCAATGCCGATAGCGCCGCGCCGGAGGACTGGTACGACCTGTTCGGCACGTTCAAGACGATGTACGATGCCGCGAACTTCTACATCTTTGTTCAGGTTCAGGATAGTGTTCTTGACTACGAGTTCTCCAGCTGGAACGGCGACGGGGTTGAGATATTCTTCGATGGCGATAACAGCAAGGCCGAGACCTATGACGGCATCAATGACAACCAGATTCGCATTACCATCGACGATGTTAATCTTGCGGATATTGACAGCAGCTTGCCCGTCGAGGGGGCGGAGTTCAAGGTGCTGGCGACCGATCTGGGCTACAACGTCGAGGCCTCCTTCCCGCTGGAGGCGCTGCAAATCGCTCCGGATACAGTCATCGGGTTCGAAGTACAGATCAACGACAATGATGCTTTCGGTGGTCGTGAAACCCTCGGACGCTGGTACAGCGACGATAATGATTCCTACAGAAACGCCAGCCTGTTCGGAGAGGCTCAGCTCGTCGACCGCACGGTAGCCGATATGCTTGACGTGGCCAAGGTGGCCTTCGCGCCTGTCATTGACGGCACCCTGGAAGCCGACTGGAAAGCGCTTCCCGAAATCACCGGCAATAAGTACATCCTGCCGCAATCCGATTTGACCAGGCAGAATGATTACACCGATTCTCGGTTCTCGATGCGCACCGGCTGGGACGACCAGAACATTTACGTCTTCGTTAGCGTTCTCGATGACATCTATTACGACTTGACTACCAATCACGAGTCGGACGGCGTTGAGTTGTTCTTCGACGCCGACAACAGCAAGACCTTCGAGGCTTACGACCAGGTGGATGATGTTCAATTGCGGATTAACCATGCGGACCTGACGCCGGCCGATATTGACATCAGTGGCGGTGTAAGGGCCCCGGCCAATGTCACCAAAGACAACATCAGCTTCGCCGTCGTGAACACCGATGTCGGCTACGATATGGAGATCGCCATTCCGCTGGCCGATCTGGCGTTGCCCGCGGAAGCCGGCCATGTCTTTGGATTCGATCTGTTCTTGAACGACGCCGATGAAGACGTCCGCGACAGCATCCGCAACTACTGGAGCGGAAACAATGATAACTGGCGTTATGCGCACCTGTTCGGTGAGGCAGTGCTGACAGGCGGTGAAGAGGCCACAGGTCTCGTAGCGCACTGGAAATTTGATGACGGCGCCGGCAATACAGCTACAGATAGCGTCGGCAATGCCCATCCCGGGACGATCGGCGGTACAGCCAATTGGGTGCCTGGCCAAGTCGGTGGTGCGCTGGATTTCGACGGATCGACAAACTACGTTGACATTGGGGGCGATATGCCGATCATTTCCGGAACGTTCTCGCTGGCGATGTGGATTAACGCACGAGATATTCCTACTGCCGCGGGCGATTTACGGATGCCGCTGTCAAATGATACGTGGGCTAACCGGGCCATTCACGTCCATATATGGCCTGAGACCGCCGTTTTTAGAATCGATACCAAAAATGGCACGGATATTTCCTCTAATACGGCGCTCCAGGCGGATCAATGGTACCACGTAGCGGGCACGCTCGATGCAGCCGGAGAGTCCAAGATTTACATTAATGGAGTTCTGGACAATAGCGCGACAGGAAACGGCAGGGAATATATCATAGGCCCGGCAAACATCGGCGCCTATCAAGGGAGTTCCAGGTTTTTCAACGGCATGATCGATGATGTTCGCATTTACAATCGTATTTTGTCCGAAACAGAGATTCAGGAGTTGGTGAGTCAATAGCGCGCTCATTCTTTTTTGAGCATTACAACGCTTACGAATTCGGGGCCTGTCTTGATTGAATCGAGATGGGCCCCGCTTATTCTTGACAAAGGCTTGCTCATAGATGTTCCCAGATAACCCCTCGGCGGCGGTGATGGTCTGGTGCCTTTTATCTTCTGCTTAATTGTTATTTTGAGGGCTGGCCCTGGTATTTCCCCTGGCATTTCCCGGAGTTTTCTACTCAACAAACCCTTAACGGACCGCCATTCGTGACTGTCCCTAGTTTTTAGGGAAACCAGCGGTTACCACGATTGACATGCATGTGCAGCCAAATATAATAAACAGGCTGGAGTGTGCAGGCATACTGACAATACAGTTAGATGGGAAATCACAGATTAAGATAAGGTGACCTAATGGAACTTCAGAAATGCCCTCATTGTAGAAACGACGTATTGTTAATGAGTGATGGCAGATGCCCGCACTGTAAAAGGAAGTTTAATGAGCCCGTTCAAGAAGAGGCTCCCCGTCATGAAGAGCCAAAATCCAAGAGCAAGTATGCTCTCTTTGGACTGGTCTTGTTAGTAGTTTTTGTTGGTGCAACATGGTGGATTAAGAATAGCCAGCAACGGGCAGAGAAAGCGGAGGCCGCTCGATACGTTCAATCGCTCGATAAATTTGCAGGTGCTTTTAGCGATTTGCAAAGTATTCCAGATAATTACAGAGCCTTTGAAAATAAAATACGCAAGGCGTGGGATGAATTACTACAAGCAGGGATTCCTAAAAATAAAGAAGAGGCCAACAGCCTGACCTTTGAAGCCACGGATATATTGATGAACATCACAAAGGCCCTATCCACGTTGGTCCATGACATAAGAGACATGAAATTCCAGGAAGAGATAGATAAGTTCGACAGAAAGATAGACTCAATCCCTAAAGAGCAAATTGATGAACGTATAAAAGTTATTGAAGAAAAGACAGCTTTGACGAAGGCCATGAATACTCAATTGGGATTAGAGATTAAAACGGCAACGATGGAGATGGGACGGATACCCGCTATTGATAGTTATTTGACAGATGTATCGAGGCTGATCAGGGAGAGTAGAATCAACATTGATGAGCATGATTGGCAAGGCATAATTGCCTCTTATGGTCAACGTATACAAACCTGGTTGGCTAAGCGAGAGAGATTGCTGGACAGATATGAATCTATAAGATAACAGGCGCATTAACATGCCAAGAGAATTAAGAACTGAACTTTTGCAAAATTGAAGTTAGGCATACTTTTGGAAAGAAAAAATCTTGTTTCTTGATTTTTTCTTTCTAAAAAACCGTTGTGTAATGTCGCACGGGACAACATGTTATGATCTGACCGCCGAGGATTGTTATTCGTCCTTGACAAGGGCATCCGGCCCGGTGGGGTGGCCATACACTTCGATCCAGTCCACCCGTGTGCAGCCGGGAGTACCCTCGCCCACCATCAGATCTGTCCAGCCAATCGACCGCACCCGGCTCAGGTCGGGCTTCTTGACCCTCTCACCTACTTGGATTGTCTCGATGTTCAGGCTGCTCCAGGTAAGCTTGGAAGGGTCGCAGTCGAAGATATGCCAGTCGGGTGTCTCTCCGAATCCTTGATTGCTGACAAGCCACGAGCCATTTTCGAGTTCGAGCATGACCTTGAGAATATGAGATCCCTGCTGCTTGACGCGCCAGCGAATCTTTCCATCTCGGGATAGATCGACCATGACGCCCTTCTTTTGCAGAGAGATCCCCCAACGCCCGTTCTTGGCAGAACCAGACCAGATGTACCACGGATCATTTAGCCGATTGTCGTGGTGGGAGCGGTTGACGGAAACGCCATCGGGCCCGTGGAGTGTCACAGCCAGTTCTTTGTTTTGCAGATGTTCATCAGTTACCGGCCTACCCGGCGGCACCTCCATCCACCCCTCGCGAAAGAACATTGGCGCTCCGGATCCCAATTCACTGCTCTCATCCGGCCGTGAAGATAAAGCACAGCCTAACGTACAGAACGACAATACAATTAGCACGAGTCGCATAGACACCTCCAGAATGTGCTTGTTTACGATACTACTTCTCCCTGGCCATCCAGGTAGCCTTCCGCGAGATAGGGGAACGTACTTTCTATTGCAGCCGAGGTGACCTTCTCACGGAGCTTGTCGCGCCGCTCGTCGGACATCGGCTCGATCTTATGAGCGATCCGCACACACGACTCAATAATATCCAGATCAGGCATTCCGATGATCGCCGCAGCTACCGGCAGCGTCAGAGCGTATTGCATAAGTTCCTGCGCTGTGATTTCGCCTTTGCCGATCAGGTTACCCTGGGCCATGATCTTCATCGCAAGGAGCCCTATTCCATGGTCCAGGGCGTAAGGAATCACGTCATTTGCGAAGTCGGCACCAGGATACATGGGATACCCCTTCTTTGCTCCGTGCCCCGGATTCTGAGGACACATGATGCAGTCGGGCTTGATCCGTTTCATCGCTTCCAGAATGACCTTGCTGTTCTGATGTCCGGTGACACCGATGGCGCCAATGACACCCTCTTCTTTCCATTTTCGGTACGCCTTTAGAGCGCCATTTTTCGAGACAATCCGGTCGATGTCCTTTGTGGTGGAAAGTCCATGAAAATGCAGAACATCGATGCGGTCGGTCTTAAGGTCACTCAGGGTCTCGTCGAGCTGCTTCTTGGCTGTCTCTGCATCCCTGGCGCTGAACTTAGTTGCCAGCGTAATTCGCTTTCTATAGTTGGGGACGAGAAAACGGCCGAACCGCTGTTGGCTTTCCCGAACTTCACCTTTGCGATAAGAGTGCCCCGTATCGAAGTAATTGATTCCCAGTTCGATTGCGCGATGGATCATCCGCTCGGCCACATCGAGATCCTCCTGAAGCAGGTAACGCGATCCACCGCCGAAGCCGACGATGGAAATCATCCGCCCCGTCTTACCAAGCGGGCGAAGCGGCATGGTCGCTGTCGGCGGTTTCGAATCTGCTGCAAGAGCAGGGCACACACCGGCCAAAGACAATCCGCCGGCTGTCGTTGTTAGAAATCTTCTTCGCGTGAAATATGAGTCCATTGTCAGGTCCTTCCCTATTGTGGGCTTTTCTGTGGTTTCATCAGCTTGCGGCGGGGCCGGGTCGGATTTCGGAAATCGAGTATGAGTTGTCCTATGTGTTCATCTCCGATTGTAATGAGCCCCGCATCGGGACTCTGGTTGAGCCAGTTTCCCCGTATCAGACGACTGTCATACAGCGGCCAGCCGCTGACTTTTTGCACGGCACCGTTAACGTATGCTTTGCTGTCCCGCAACCGGATCTTGTCTCCGTCGCATGTTTGGTATTCGATCTCGGAATGTGAGAGAAGGGAAATTGGGTTATCTTTGAAGTCCAGCTTGAACGCCTCCCAGCTTGCGTGATTACCGGCCAGGCTCACTTCCATCACTCCCAGTCCGTTTTTCTCCACGACACCGACATAGACAATCTCACCATCGGCTCCAGGCTCGCGGAAGAACCTGTACGGCGGATCGATCTTCGCATGATTGATCCCGCGGCCGACGGGAATCTTTGGCGGAATATTTCGATACGTGTCTATCGTGCCTTTATACAGTAGAACGTTGCGGTGCTGGAACAACGGCCGCTGGTCCGGTGGGTCGGGCGCAACCGCAACTTTAGATTTCGACGAGGCGCCAACCGCTATCCGCGTCCCTATCATCGCCTGCGGATCGCGAAAGCTCACGCGATAAGGGACGCCGCCGTTGACTGCGCCCTCCCAGACGATGTCGGCCGGGCTGCGAATTGAGCTGAGGATGTAATGCGGCGTGATCCAGGCGTACCACCAGGTATCCGGGGCCTGGGGCTGCGAGCCTTCATGGTCCCAGCGCCGGCCGCTCTTGAAGCACAATGGTCCCCGCTGAGCAGGATCCGCTAAAGCTTCGTGAACGGGTGTTGGCCTGTACGTTGTCGTTGCCGCAAAGGTATAGATGATCGATTGGTCACTGGCCCGATAGGTGATAGGGAGCAGGTCTGTGTTGTCAAAGAAGATGTACCCGGCCGTGATCATCGAATCGAAGACACCGTTGTTCAGTTCCGCGTTAGGATATCCCGGGATGTCCGTCTGATAGCACCGTCGTATCGCGCCGCCGCGAAAGCCGTTGATGCTCAGCAGTGCGTACTCAGCCAGCAGTTGATCTATTGCCATCCGGCACCATTGATGCAGCTTGTGCCGCGTGTCGATGCTGTAGTCGTAGATGTTCAGCAAAGGTACAAGGGTTCGTTCTGTGTAGTGCGGGGATGCATATTCGGTATATCCTCGCAACGCTTTCTCGCGACACCACATGACAATTTGCCTCGCGGCCAGATCAAAGGTTTCTCTGTCGTCGGTCGCCGCGGCGAACTCTTCGAGAAGCAGCCGATTCGAAAACTGGACGATCTTGTGATTTTCCGAGCCCCAGTATCCGTCCAGCTTCCAGTTGACCCTGGTGCCCTTGGTGCGCGTCTGACGCCAGCAGTGACGAAGGTACTCCTCGATGGCCCGCTTAGCGCCGCTTGAGACAAAATACTCCTCGTCCTTCAGGGCATGATAAGACCGCAAGAGCATCAGGATTTCCCATTCGCCGACGATGAGATTCTTCTTATTTTGAAACCATGCCGCAGCTTCATGTATGTTTGCTCCGTTCAGCAGAGATGCCGTGTGCCTGGCCAGTGCACTTCGCCACGGACTTGGGCTCAGATAGCGCCTCACAGGTCCCTGCTCTGTGTCCAGATAGGGAACGAGAATGTGCTGCAATGTATTTCGGAGATGCTTTTGGCGCTGTGTCACCCGGTCCTCCACTGCGGGGCTGCTCGCCGCCGAGAAGGCCAGCCCGACCAGAAATGAGGCCGTCAGCCAGCTTGACCATGTACGGTTCGGTGTTGACATTCTTGCATACCTCGTGATTTTTTGATAGTCGGCAGTACGCGCACATTGTACCGGCCAGGAACGAAACGCGAAAGGGTAAAAATGAACAAGCACGAATTTAAGCTACGACGTATCAACCACAGTCACTCACTAATTGACATAGTTCACCTATGAAAAGCTCAAGAGATTGACAGTGGTATGTGCTGTTTATGAGCTTATGTCATGTCATTATTATTTGGCCATCGAAACGGTGGAAGCCAGTTTATGCCTGAGAATCATAGAGACAGGCCCTTTTAAGGTTGAGAAGATTTTATAAACTGGGGTGCGTCCGTATTATTTCCATGTTGTTACGTTGATCATTAGAGTGCGTCGGATTGCTTTCGTTTGGCGTTGCACGGTTGATGCACGTAGCGTGGCCAATAGCAACCCACTCTATTTAGACTTTTCACTGCTTTTACCGACCAGCGGCCCAAGAAATTTGTAGAGTTCCTGCGTCGCCGGATCGTCGGGCTTGCCGAGGTCGTTATTCAAACGGCTGTGGTTGCTGTCGCGCTTGCCATACGCCCTGGCCGGGATTCCCGCTGCCTTCAGGACGCTCTCGAGGCGCCGCGCCTGGGCGCGTGTGTCAGGATTGCCGGGAAAATAAAGGAGGAGGAACGGCGGTATCCCTTTGCCCTTCGCCACGTGCGTCACGGCCGAAAAATCGACGTGCTTTTCCGGGTCGTTCCCGAATTTCTGACGATGACCAAAGGTGAACATCCTACCGCCGTAGAGCGTTTGCCGGTGCTCCGCCGTCATGATGATTTTGGGAATGTCGTAAGTATCGCCGTCCACCGGGACGCAGCCTTTAAGGACATCGAACGACACGCCTTCCTTCTTCAGGTAACGATCGTCGATGCAGATCAGCGCCGCCAACTGGGCGCCGGCGGAATGCCCGCCCACAAAGATCCGCCTGGGATCTCCGCCATACCGGGCAATGTTCTTGTGCACCCAGCCGAGCGACCTGGCCACGTCGCCGATCAGATCTTCCATTGTCACTTCCGGCAGGAGTCGATAATTCGTCGAGACGAAGACAAAGCCTCGTTCGGTCAGCACCTTGGGTTTCAGTGCGACATCACTCTTGTCGCCAGCCTGCCATCCGCCGCCGTGGATCCAAAACATGACGGGCAGCCTCTTCTCAACCGGTTCGCCCGGCGTGTAGATGTCGAGGACGTGGCGCTGGTGACCATTCTCCACGTAGGGAATGTCCGAGGTCAGCTTCTGGGCGGTGGTGCGACTGCATAGCAGGAAAAACGACAGAACAAAGGCGAAAGCGAGCTTGGCGTTCATGGTATAGACTCCTTTTGAACGAACACAACCGATACTGATAGAAAATCTGATTTTACACTCATACAGTGATCATACACCGTGTATCAAGGCAGATCAAGGTGTGATAAAAAAGCTGTTCTTCCGGGTAATCCGTAGGCCCCTATGCGATCCCAGGGACCGAGAAAAATCGCTCGGGGCCCCAGATGTCCAAATTACCCCCCTGGTTGCCCTAATTCGGCCATCTGCCCAAGCGATTTTTCTCTCGGGCCAACCCGATAGCTCCGATCTGTTCGAGGCACCAATTCATTAACCGGATGAAGCAAGAATACGTATCCCGGCCGTATTTGAGCCCGTTGCGCCGTACGGGATCGTGGTTCGGCGGTGCGGCGTCATTTTACCTCTTTCAGACACTTCAGCGTTCAATCTGGATTGTTCCAGAAATCCAGACGTCCCCCCTTGACGTGTCTGAATGGATGGGCCGGCCTGGGCCGCTCCAGTGGGGGTATCTCTGTCATGGTTGTCTCAGCATAGCCTTTCAGTCTTTTTACCACCTCAGGGTATTGGGCACTCACATCTGTTTGTTCACCCGGGTCCTTCATCACATTAAACAGTGTCCCCGATTTTGTCTCTGCCCCCGTCGTTAACCCCGGGTAACTGGCAGGCGTAGCCTGTTCAAACGGCGCAATGAGCGTCACACCATCCGGGCCACGGCGGTCTTTCCATCGGGACAGATCCTGCGGGGCGCGGTATTTCTTTTGCGCCTGGATATGCAGCTTCCAGGGGCCGGAATGGACGGTCATGAGCCGTTCGTTGTGCATGGTTATTACAAACTCATGCGCACAGGGGGCTTGCTCTGAGGTCAGGAGAGGCCGCAGATCTTTGCCGTCAATAACGCGGTCTGAAGGAAGTGACAGCCCGGCCGCGTTCAGGATGGTGGGAAACAGATCCACGGATGCCGCGAGGTTCGGGTTGACAATCCCTGCCGGGATATGTCCGGGCCAGCGCGCCATAAAGGGCACACGCAGGCCGCCATCCCAGGACGTGGCCTTCTTGCCGCGCAGTCCTCCATTGTCCCCCCCGTACGTGGCGCCATTGTCCGAGGTGAAGATCAGAAGTGTGTTCCTGTCGATGGCGAGTCGCTTCAGTGCCTTCTGGATCTGTCCCACAGACCAGTCCAGTTCGCGAATCACGTCCTCATACAGATCATCCGGCGTCTCCGGCGTGTAAAAATCCTCACTGGCCGCCAGGGGTTTGTGCGGCATGGCATGGGCCAGGTACAGAAAAAACGGCTGCCCGGCGGCCACGGCCTTGCGCATGAAATCAATGGAGGCCTCGGTATAGCGTCGAGTCAGGTGGGCCTGCACCACAGGATAGTCGACCACCTTTTCATTTTCCACCAGTTGCACCGGACGCATGTCATTGGAATACAGGATCCCCAGGTAATAATCGAACCCCTGGCGTGTGGGCAGGAAACGTGGTTTGTGACCCAGGTGCCACTTGCCCACACAGGCGGTGCGATACCCGCCGGCTCCCAAGACCTCGGCCAGGGTTGTTTCTTCAGGCGGGAGCCCATAGTCATTGATGCCCTGGTCCGGGGTGGGATTGTACACCACGCCCGTGCGATGGGGATAGCGGCCCGTCAACAGCGACCCGCGTGACGGCGCACAATAGGGTGTGGGTACCAGATACCGCGTCAAGCGCACCCCCTGTTCGGCCAGTCGGTCGATGTTGGGCGTGTACGTCACGGAATCCTCAAACCCGAATCCCCCCACGTCCCCATAGCCCAGGTCGTCACATAGGATGACAATGACATTGGGTTGTTTGCCCAGGGCCGGGAGGGCCTGAGTACACATCAATATGAAACAGAGGCAAAATCGATTCAAAAAACTCATTTCAATTCTCCAAAGGGGCAATCAGAAAACAGACCCACGCCACGGAAGCACTGCTGTGCGTTCGTTCTATGCTCCCACAGATTTACTTACCGGACTTATCTGTTTTATCTACCTCTTCTTCCTGGCCCAGCCCCAGTTTTTGGGTGAGTTCCTGAACCCGCTTTTGAGCCGTGGCCTTTTGGTCTTCATCTTTCAGGTCCGCCTGCAGGGCCCGCTGATAGGCGTCGTACGCAGGCTGCCATTTTTCGGCTTGGTAGCAGGCCGTCGCCAGCATGAAGTGGACCGAACCGGCGGCGGGCACGTTTTGTGATACCAGGGTGAGGGGCGCGATGGCCTCTTCGTATTTATCCTGTAGGAAGCGTGCCACACCCAGGCCAAAATGGGCCATCACATTGCCGGGACAGCCGTTGGCGGCGATGGCGTACTGGGCCTCGGCCCGTGCGTACCGGTCTTGCGCCAGTGCAATGTCGCCCAGACCGATATTGGCCGGGACGTAACGCGCGTCCTTTGTGAGGGCGGTTTGGTAGGCGGCTTCGGCCTCCTTGTATTGCTCCAGTTGGGTCAGGGCGTCCCCTTGCAGGCGGTAGAACTGGGCCTGGCGGGGATTCATCTTCACCGCCTTTTTCGCGGCGTTCAGCGCTTCCTGGTATTTCTTTTCGCTGTATAGCTTTGTGCCTTCGTCATACTCTTTAAAGGCTGTATTGACCTGCTTGAGTTGACTCATGCGTTCCTGCCAGCGTTTTTCATAGATACCGTCGCCCTGTATCAGTCCGGCGTTGAGCATGTCCTTCTCGCTGATCACGTTTTGGATGTCGGCAATGCGCTCGTCCATGGGCGGATGAGTGGACAGGTACTTGTCCAGGGAGGAGGGCTTGCCCGTATGGAAGGAGCCGAGGATCTCCTGCATGCGAATGGATTGACGCGGATCCCAGCCGGCCAGGGCCATATAGTAGGTGCCTACGCGATCGGCCTGATGCTCGTGCTCGCGGCTATAAGACAGGCCCAGCAGGGTCACGCCCAGTTGCGATCCCATGAGTAGGGCCTGGGAGGTCGTGGATTCATCCATGAAACTGCCCATTACGCCCAATCCTACGGAGGTGATCATCTGGGAGGTCATATTTTGCGCGGCATGCCCGGCTGTCACGTGGGCGATCTCATGGCCCATGACCGCGGCGAATTGAGCTTCGTTTTGCAGTTCCGCCAGGAAGCCGCGCGTCGCGTACACGTGGCCGGGAATGGCAAAGGCATTGAGCATGGTGGTGTTGAGGACCGTGAAATCCATGGGCATTTCCGGGCGGTGCGAAACCTTGTGCAGACGCTGCACAATGGTGCCCAAATACCGTTTGAGTTTCGGGTCCTGGTATTCACCGTCGTACATGAAGATGAGATCCGGGTGATACCCGTGTCCCATTTTCAGTTCCTGGTCGGCAGAGACCAGACGGAGCTGTTTTTCACCGCTTACAGGATTGACCTGGCAACCCGTGAGGCAAGCGAAAACAACGATGAGCAGGCTATATACGATCTTTTTGAACATGAAAGGGTTCTCCTTGGTTTGAAAGGCCGTCTCTAATTGGGCTGATTCGACTATTTGTCCTCATTGTCACGCCGGTAAGTGGGCTTGCCTGCATCCGAATCCTGATAGGTCAAATGGTCTTCCAATGTTTCCAGACGCGGTTGATCCGCCGGTGCTTTCAGGTCAATGATCTCCCGGCTGACTTCACAGCCGGTGCTCATCAAAACCGCTCCGATCAGGACCGACCGAAGGGTGCGTTTGACATGTTCCATCTTCATGTGATTTCCTTTTCTCTTCTGTTATCAGACGATTCGGGTGACCGATGATGGCGTACGCATTCACCTGCTTACTGTTTTCATGCCTGATTTCACGTTCTTGTTTGTCGCGTCAGGTACAAAAATATACAGTTACCCTGAATTATGATTGCACTATATCATTTAAAGATCGCGTTTGCAACGAGTTATGATAGATTCATGAGAGAGCGCTTTGCCTTACGAGACCTTCCGCGGTCAAATCCTCCCATATTTTCCGGCTTTTCTCTGTGTTGTCTTCAATCATCGCGATTGAGTTCTCGAGGGCGACCGTCCTCTTGTTGTGCTGTAGGGCTGTTCGGCAGATTTGCTCGAAACAATATCCTGAAGTCATGCCGGCCACGTACACTTCGCGCACTCTCGGTGCGGCGAGCAACATATCCAGCGCAGCGTTCTGCGAAACCGAGGATTCGAGAGTCTGGGGGGGCGCAAAGAAGTTGAAAACAGCGCTGCCGGGAGGGGTGTATAAACCATGCGGCAATTCGACTCTTAGCGTGTTGGTCGTTGCTCCGGCGGCCTGTGAAGCGGCACCTTTTTCAATGGAAGGGTGCTCCGTCGGCAGACCGAACATTGTAAAGATCACCGCCATCTCCCTGGTCTCGGCAAGACGAAGCGTCGTATTGAGCGGACCCATCACGCGATCAGCAGTCAGACCCTGAGACGAATTGTCCTGCAAGAGGATAACACATAAGAGATCCTGTCCGACATGACTATCGTGGTGATCGGCGGCATCTTTTGTGAGTGGGCGGTGAGTTGAATTCCTGAATGGATGAACATGGTGTGATTGACCGCTTCCACGTTCTGCCGGGCTGTGTCCCGAGAATAAGGGGCAATCCCCCATGTTTGTCAGACCTCTTGTGTATAAGAGCCAGTAAACGATCGGAATGGTTATCAAAACCACGAGGGAATCCGGAATGCAGTCAATAAAGAGCGTGTACAGGGGGTGGCTTTTCTCATCGGCCGGAGCGAGCCAGTAAATCAATATCATCGCGATCGAAGCGACCGTCGCAATAATCGACAGGCGAGATTTGGTTTTGTCGCGTCGCATGGCTCTCTTGGATGACTCACATCACACCAGCTCGACCTTGTCCACTTTGGTATGGACCGGGGTGGCCTTAACTAATTGGATATTATTCTCTTTGAATTTTCGG
>Ga0272442_10000396_pt1 | contig 71045 bp, 54 predicted proteins | sample SSMForm2O_FD_200262 | JGI IMG/M metagenome (GOLD analysis project Ga0272442, IMG submission 200262) | Marine sediment archaeal communities from Little Sippewissett salt marsh, Falmouth, MA, United States - SSM-Form-2O | ecosystem: Environmental > Aquatic > Marine > Wetlands > Sediment ...
GCTGGACTGTCGGTCTCGAAATCGGGAAAATGCGTTGATAATCACATGAATGCCGGAGAACTCCGGGTTCCCACCCGCAACTTCCTCAATTCTCTCAACTTCTCTTTTCCCCTACTGCAAATCGGGATATTCGGGATCGGCGCTCCTGGCGGTGAAGAAGCGGTGGTTGACGTAGGTGAATACCGTGGCGACCTTGATTTCCGAGGCCCGGCGGCGTCCGCCTCCTACTCTTCCCAGGGCGGAAGAAACCCCGGGTACGTGGCTGTTGATCCCCGTGGCGGGCGAAGATCCGGGGTTCAGCGGAGAGTAGGTGAGCACGATCTCCGTGCGGGTGGGGTAGCGGATGCCGTCGCGTAGCAAGCCGAAAAAGTGGATATCCTTCACTTTGACTTCCAGGCCCCGGTGGAAGGCGGCTTTGACGATCTTGTTGTAGCCGGATATCCCCGCCGGATACACCCGGAAGCCCAGCACCGAGAAATCCTCCCGGTCGATCCACACGCTGACCACCCGGGGTTCGCCTTCAGCGGGCTCCAGACCCGCCTGGCCGCCGTGTTTGCGCAGCACCAGGGGGGCCGGGACCGGGGATTCCGGACGCCGGAATAGGGTGACTTCCCAGGCCGACCGGTCCAACATCCGGCGCTTGCCGGTGAGGGCGTAGCGGAAGCGATGACGGTATCCCTCGCCCAACAGGTAGATGGGTGCCAGGGCCGCGCGGTAGGAAAACAACTCCGCTGCAAAGCGCTGGTTTTCATTTTCATTCGGGGCGGCAACGGCTTCACCGTCACGGCGTTTCAAAATGCGCTGCTCATGGATATTTCCGTCTTCCTTAACAATCTGGTAATCGTACACCAGGCGCTGAACGCCCCGCTTATGGGTGCGCTGCCTGACCTTTTCCAGGACGGTGAAGCGGAATGCCGCGTGCTCCAGGCGTTGGCAATAGGCGGCGGCCCCGTCCAGTATGGTTACGATCAGTGGCGGTTCCATGGCTTTTTGCGGAGTCGCGGGCAACAGCAGGGGAATCAGCGCCGTCCAAAGGACGATATTACGCGAGAATGTCATGATACAGCTCCTTGATTGTCGATCATGCCGGTTGGGCAGCAATTCTGTTGCCGGCTCGGGGAACGGGAAAATGTCCGGGAAAGGAACACGTGCCGATAAGGCACGGCGCGCCGTGCCCCTACGGCCGGGCGTATGCCATACGCCCCTACCGCTGAACTTGATTTCGTCTGAAATAATGTGCAAACTCGCATTCGGGCAAACACGCAGGTTTGCCCCTACCTCTGTTCCCCCCTCAACTCTCCCAACTCCCCAAATTGTTTATAATACCGCTGCTAAAATTACGATGACCAGGGCGATCCCCAGCAGGGTGCCGATGATCTTGAACCAGCTGTAGGGTCGCTTGCCCTGCACTTCGCCGGTCTGGCCGTTGATCAGAAAACGGTAGATCTTTTTTCCGTAACGGAACGAGGAGATCCACACCGGCAAAAGGATGGGCTTGAACCGGATGTCCCGCAGGGTCGTATCCAGCCGCTGGATGCGCTGCTCGTCGCCGCCGATATCCCGGCGCACGGCTTCGCGGATTCGCGCCTCCATGATGGCACGGGCGGTTTCCATGCCTTCCGTGGGTTCCACCTGGTAGGTCTGGGTGCGGAAGCCCCGCAGGAAATCTTCCTGGAGGGGTTCCATGGAGCCCAGGTACCAGGGTTCGAGACGGCGGAGCTGTCGCGGCTCCAGGGTACGCGACGCCGCCACCAGCACATCGTCGAAGTCGACATCCACCATACCCGCGGCGGGCATCCAGCGGGTGCGGCGCACCTGGCGCATCTGCCCGGAAGAGCTGCGTTCCATGACCGTATAGTGTTCGCCCCGCTGACCGTCGTAGCTGGAGGAAGTGGCGGCATCGTAGGTCCAATAGGGCAGGTACACACCCTCCAGGGCGTCCCGGCGCACGTTGCGCTTGAGATCCGACGGGGCGAACCACAGGCCCCCCAGCCAGCGGCGGAAACTCTCGCGGGCTTTTTTGAGGTCCAGCTGGAAGGGAATCACTCCGCGGGGTTTGAGCAGCAGGCTGGAGCTTCCTCCGGAAACCACCAGGGCGGTGGAGCAATAGGGGCAGCGGTCGGACGTGACGTCGGGATCCAGGGTGACCGTGGCGCCGCACCCCTCGCAGTGTACCGTGACCACCTCCACGCGCTCTTCCGATTCGTACTGCTCCTCCAGAAATCTGCGGTAGTCCATCTCGTCGATGGACGCCCCGGTGTCGGCAATGGGATTTTCGGAGCCACAGTACGCGCAGGTCAGGGAGCGGGTTCCCGGCAGATAGGTCAGTCGGGCGCCGCAACCGTTGCAGGTCAGGGTCGGGGAGCTCTCGGGATTCGGGGTAGACTCCTCGGTCGCTTTCTCTTCGTCCGGCATGGATCAGTCCGTGGTTTCCGGCTCGGGAATGGGCGGCGGCGCCGCGTTGAGCAGGCCCGCCGTTTCCGGCACCTGTCCGGCCTTCATCCAGTTCTCCATGCCGGATTTCCACACCAGGGTGTCCGCGGTGAGTTCTCCGGAAGCCGCCTTGGCCTGGAGTTCCGCCAGGCCGAAGGGGCCCTGCCGTTCTCCGTTGACCGCCAGGTAGACTTTGACTGCCCCCGGGATGGGCGGCGGCGTTGCCGGGTCTCCGCCTCCCTGTTGCTGTTGCTGCTGGGGAAAACCCTTGACCATCTGGTTGGCCATGGCGAATCCCATGCCCAGGCCGATCCCTTCCCCGGCGGTACCGCCGGGATTCTCCGCGGCGGACTCCATGGCGTTGGCGGACTGGTACTGCATATAGCGGTCCAGGTTGCCGATCACGCCCATGCTGCTGCGCTTGTCGATGGCCTGTTCCACTTCCGGGGGGAAGGAGATGTTTTCCACCAAAAACTTGGTAAGCTCCAGGCCGTACTCGGTGAACTCGCTCTCGATCTTCTTGTGGACCATGGCCGACAATTCGTCGTACTGGGAGGCCAGGTCGATGGCGGGGATGGCGCTTTCCCCCAAAAGGTCGCTGAAGCGGGTGATAATGATGTTTTTCAATTGTTCGGTGATCTCGTCGCTGGTGAAACGGCTGTCCGTGCCGGCCACCTGGCGGATGAGGTCCGCGGGGTCCTTGACCCGCAGGGCGTAGTTGCCGAAAGCCCGCAACCGGATAGGCCCGAACTCCGGATCCCGGAGCATCACCGGGTTCTTGGTGCCCCACTTGCGATCCGTCACCTGGCGGGTGTTGGCGAAGTACACTTCCGCCTTGAAGGGGCTGTGGAATCCATATTTCCAACCCTTCAGGGTGGTCAGGATGGGCATGTTCTGGGTTTCCAAGGTGTAGGTGCCCGGGGTGTACACGTCGGCGATCTCCCCCTCGTTGACGAATACCGCCACCTGGGATTCCCGCACCACCAGCTTGGCGCCGTACTTGATCTCATTGCCGTAGCGATCGAACCGGTACAACAGGGTATCAGGGGTGGAATCCAGCCATTCGATAATGTCAATGAATTCCCCGCGAATCTTATTGAGCAGGCCCATGGTTTCCTCCCGACTATATGGACTGGTTTTCGAAATGATTTTACCCGGAAGGCGGTCGGGAAGTCAATCCGTTTCTTGACCCCCCCGGAACAGGTATGGTATAAGGCGGAATGATGGTTCAGAACCGCCGAATCCTTTCCGTTTCCCCCGGGATTTTCCGTATCCAGGTGCCCATGTTTCCGGTCTACCTGTTGCACTTCGAACGCCCGGTGATGATCGACAGCGGCATCACCACCGGAGTCTCCATGATCCGCTCCGCCGTGGAGGAAGTGCTCCCCCTGGATCAATTGGATTCCCTCCTGTTGACCCATTCCCATTGGGACCATGCCGGCGGCGCTTTTGAATTGCAGCCGGGGCACGAGTTTAAGGTGCTGGCATCGGAGCGGGCCGTGGAATTGCTCCAAAAACCCCGGGTGCGGACCTTTATCCATCACCTCAACCATGAACATGCCCTGCAGCACGGCGCCGAGCCCCCGAAACCCTATGAACCCCTGCGGCACCTCCAGCCCCTGGTGGAGAAGGACCGGGTGGATCTGGGCGGGGAACATTGGCTCGAGGTGTTCGAGACGCCCGGTCATACCCGCTGCTCCCTGGCTTTCCTCCTTCATCCCGAGCGGGTCCTGTTCCCCGGAGACGCCGTGGGCGTTACGGAGCGGGACGGATCGATCAAACCCCTGTTCCTCTCGGATTACGTAGCGTACGAACGCTCCATCATGAAGCTCCAGGGCCTGGACGCCCGGGCCATCTGCTTTGCTCATAACCATGTCCTTTCCGGCGTGGAAAAGGTCCGGGAATTCCTGGCGGCCTCCCTGACCCGCACCCGGCAGGTCCGGGACCGGATCGCCGGTTTGCTCACATCCGGCAAGGGACGGGAGGATATCGCCGAGGAATTGTTCGCCGAGGAGTTTCCCCATCCCACGGTGATGGGACCCCGGGAAGCCCTGATTATTAATTTCCGGGCCATGGTCCTGGCCGTGGAAAAGGAATCCGCCGCTTCCTGAGGGAAACCGCAGGGAACGGCGGCAGCGGCCCGAGGGCCGGGAGGCTTGATGCGCGCCATTATCATCGCCGTGGGCAGTGAACTGCTCAACCAGGACCGATTGGACACCAACTCCCTCTATATCGCCCGCAAGCTGCGGGAGAAGGGAATCCTTACGGACATGAAGATCGTGGCCGGGGACAATCGGGACTACCTGACCTGGGTTGTGCGCCAGGCCCGCAAACGCGCCCAGATCGTCATTACCACAGGAGGATTGGGGCCGACCATGGATGACCTGACCCGGGAGGCGGTGGCGGAAGCCCTGCGCCGGGAGATGGTCTACCGGGAGGACCTGGTGGATGCCATCCGCGAGCGCTTCCGGCGCCGCCGGTTGAAAATGCCTGAAAACAACACCCGTCAGGCTTTTATCATTGAAGGGGCCGAAGTCCTGCCCAATCCGGTGGGTACCGCCCCGGGATTGTACCTGGACATGGAATCCTGCCGCATGCTCCTGCTGCCCGGTCCACCGGCGGAAATGCGTCCCATGTTCGACGCGGTGCTGGAGGCCCGGATCGCGCCCCTGTCAAATTTTCACGTTCGCGCCGGGGTCGTGAAAATCGCCGGACTCACGGAATCCGAGGTGGACGCGCGCCTGGAGGCGGCGCTGGGACGCATTCCCAACCTGGATGTGACCATCCTGGCCACACCGGGCCTGATCGAAATCCGCCTGCTGGGGCGCTCTCGCAAAGAGGAAGGCGAAGCCCTGGCGGCGGTGGAAACCGCCCGGGAACGGGTTCGGGCGGAATTCGTCGGGGACCTGGTCTCCGAGGATGAAGAATCGTTCCCCGCCGTGATTCTGCGCCGCCTGCTGGACCGCGGGCTTACCCTGGCCGTTGCGGAGAGCTGCACCGGCGGGCGGCTGGCGGATCGCATCACCGACGTGCCCGGCAGTTCCGGCGCGTTCCTGGGCGGGCTGGTGGCGTACGATGACGCGCTGAAAAAGGATTTCCTGGGGGTGTCGGTGGATACCCTGAAGCAATACGGCGCCGTGTCCGCTCCCACCGCGGCGGAGATGGCCGCGGGTATGGCGGACCGTACCGGGGCGGATATCACGGTTTCCATTACGGGCATCGCCGGGCCCGGAGGCGGAACCCCGGAAAAGCCGGTGGGCCTGGTGTTCTTTCACCTCCACGCCGGGGAGTATGATGAGGGACGTCGCCAGGTCTTGAGCGGAGACCGGGAAGTGATCAAGGTGCGCAGTGTTCATTACGCCCTAAACATGATCCGGGAGTATCTGGATGGACGGGCATGAAGACCGGGACCTGACCCGGGACACCTTTTTCCACGGCAAGTTGAAGGTCCTGCAGCCCCGTGAAGGGTATCGCTTTTCCCTGGATGCCCCCATGCTGGCGGGATTCCTGCCCTCCATGCCCGGCACCGCCGCCCTGGAAGTGGGCACCGGTTGCGGCATCATCTCCCTGATGGGCCTGGCCCTGGAGCGATTCCGGAGCGTCCGGACGGTGGAGCTCCAGCCCCGGCTATCCGGCCTGGCGGAGCGCAATGCCGCGCTGAACGGCTTTCAGGATCGCATGCGGGTGATCAGAGGTGATATCCTTGAAATGCGGGATCGTTTCCGGGATCTGAAACTGATCTTTTCCAATCCTCCCTATTATCCCCTGGGCCGGGGCCGGCTGAGCGCCCGGGCGGATGTCCGGGACGCTCGGTTCGAAACCAGGCTGACCCTGCAAGGCCTCCTGGAGGCCTTGGCGGTCATGCTTGCCCCGGAGGGTATCGTGTGCCTGATCCTGCCGGCGGAACGGGAAGCGGAGCTGCTGAACCTGGGCGCGGCAATCCGGCTGTATCCCCGGCGCCTGCGCCGGGTGCGTTCCTTCGAGAGTGACAAGCCCGGGCGTTTTCTGGTACAATTGGGCTTTCACCGGGGCGATATGGATCTTTCGCCGCCCCTGGTGATCTTCCGCTCCCCGGGTGAATACACCCGGGAAATGGAATCGCTTCTTTCTGGAAGGGATCATGATCAACAAGATTCGGGAACTTGCTAAATACCGCCAATTGATCGTCACCCTGGTCAGCCGGGAATTGAAAGCCCGCTACCGGGGGACGGTGTTCGGATTTTTCTGGAGCCTGCTTAATCCACTCCTGTTGCTGGTGGTGTACTCCATCGTGTTCGGAGTCATCCTGCCCACCAGCAGCGGCCGGGTGGAAAACACCATGATCACCGGTCTGAACTACTCCATCTTCCTGTTTTCCGGACTGCTGCCCTGGATCTGGTTCAACGCTTCGGTGCTGGAATCGTCCAACGTGTTGTTCGTCAACGGCAACCTCATCAAGAAGATCAAGTTCCCCCTGGAAGTGCTGCCCATCACCACGGTGCTCACCAACCTGGTGCACTTCGTCCTGGGGCTGCCCATCCTGGTGTTGTTCATCCTGTTTTTCGGCAACAACATGCCCCTGACCTGGTGGGTCCTGTTCCTGCCGGTGGCGGTGCTGGTGCAATTCGTGTTCACCCTGGGACTGAGCTTCCTGGTGGCGGCGCTGACCGTCCACTTCCGGGACCTGAAGGATATCCTGACCAACCTGCTGACCCTGTGGTTTTTCGCCACCCCCATTATCTATCCCTTCATGGTGCCCGCCATCCAGAAGCATCCGGCCCTGGTACTCGCCCTTTCCCTCAACCCCATGACCCACATCATTGAAGCTTACCATTACACCTTCGTGTTCGGGTCCCTGCCCCATTGGAAAAAGCTGCCGGTGACCTTCGCCGTCGGCCTGCTCTTGTTGTGGCTGGGGTACACCATCTTCGACAAACTGCGGGACACCTTCGTGGAAGAGGTCTAGTCATGAACGCCATCGAGGCCAGAAATATACACAAGTACTACCGGCGCTACGCCAACCGCCACAAGTTCTCGACCCTGAAGAGCGCCCTGGTCAACCGCACCCTGTTCCAGGACCTGCGGCACCAGGAGTACTTCGAAGCCCTGAAAGGGGTGGATTTCGAAGTCGAGCCCGGCCAGACCCTCAGCGTGATCGGCGAGAACGGTTCCGGCAAAAGCACGCTGCTTAAGATCCTGTCGGGCATCAGCAAGCCATCGGTGGGGGAGATGATCACCCGGGGCCGGATTTCCGCCCTGATCGAGTTGGGCGCGGGGTTTCACCCGGAGATCTCCGGCCGGGAGAACGTGTTCATCAACGGCATCATCCTGGGCCTGACCAAGCGCAAGATCCAGGAAAAGTTCGACGAAATCGTCCGCTTCGCCGAACTCGAGGAATTCATCGACAGCCCGGTCAAGACCTATTCCTCCGGCATGTACATGCGCCTGGGCTTCTCCATCGCCACCCACGTGGACCCCGATATCCTGCTGATCGACGAAGTCCTGGCCGTGGGTGACGCATCCTACGTGCCCAAGTGCCTGGACAAGATCAACGAATTCCGGCGCCAGGGCAAGACCATCGTTTTCGTCTCGCATGACCTGGACACGGTGGAGCGTATCAGCGACGAGGTGATCTGGCTCAAGGACGGGAAAATCCAGATGCGGGGCTATCCCAAGCGGGTGGTGGACGCCTACCTGGAGTACATCGGCAAAAAAGACGAAAAGAAGGCGGAAGTCCGTCACCAGGAAGAAACCGAGGCCGTTGAGGAACCGGAAGCCAGCGTGGAAAAGCGTTGGGGATCCCGGGAAGTGGAAATCTCAAACGTGCGCATGCTGGACGGCAAGGGCAAAGAGAAATACATTTTCGATGCCGGTGAAGGTTTCGACGTGGTGTTTGACGTGACCTCCGCCGCGGAGCAGAAGGATTTCGCTTTTGGGGTCGGTATTTTCGATGCCGGCGGCACCTGCTGCTACGGCACCAATACCGTGATCGAGCGCTGGACCGCCAGGTCCCTCAAGGGCCGGGGCCAGGTCCGGATCCGGGTGCCCCGCATCGAATTGGTGAACGGCACCTATTTCCTGGATGTGGCGGTTCACAAGCGGGACGGATATCCTTTCGACTATCACCATTTTCAATACACTTTCCGCGTCACCTCCAACCACCGGGACGTGGGCGTGGTACGGATCCCCCATCAATGGGAATTCAGCGGGAATGTCAGCCTGGAGGCGCCGGATGGAGACGAACCGGAAGATCCTGTCAAGCCGGAGTGACCTGGTCACCCGGCTGGAGGGGCTCCCGGACTCCCGGGTGGTGTTCACCAACGGGGTGTTCGATATTCTGCACGGGGGACACCTGGAGTTGCTGTGGTTCGCCCGCGCCCTGGGGGATATCCTGGTGGTCGGCGTCAACGACGACGCGTCGGTACGACGGTTGAAAGGCCCGTCCCGGCCGGTTTTTCCCCTGGAGGAACGGCTGGAGATCCTGTCGGTGTTGAAACCGGTTTCCCTGGTCGCGCCCTTCAGCGAAGATACTCCCCTTGAGTTGATCCGCGCGTTGCCCCGCATCGACGTGCTGGTAAAAGGCGGTGATTACCGCCCGCATGAGGTGGCCGGCCGCCGGGAAGTGGAGGCCCGGGGCGGAAGGTTGGAAATCTTTCCCTTCCGTACCGTCAACTCAACCTCCGACATCCTGCGCAAGCTGGGCAGAGCCTGAGGTATTCCCCCCTCAACTCGCTCAACTTCCCTGTCTTTTCAATTCCCCGGTTCATTGTGACTTTTCCTCCCCAATCCCTATTTGACAGTGCATTTTCGTTGTGCTACATAATCGGTAATGGGGCGCGGAGAGACTCCCACCACGGATCATTCATGAAGATCACGGCGCACGGTGACAGCCATATCGGTCGGATCAGGCAGGCCAACGAAGACTATTTTCTGCACGAAAAAGTCCGCGATGATGAGCATCTCTTTATCGTAGCCGACGGCATGGGGGGACACCAGGCCGGGGATGTGGCATCCCGGTTGGGAACCCAGAGCTTTGCTTCCAGTTACAAACGCCTCCGCAAGCAGGGCAAACCCATTCTGGAAGCCATGAATCAGTCCCTGCGCAGGGCCAACGCCGCCATCCTGCGCAAGGCCCAATTGGATCCCCGGAAAAAGGGTATGGGGACAACCTTCAGCGGCGCCGTGGTGGACGGCGACCGGCTGCACGTGATCCACGTGGGGGATTCGCGTATTTACCTTATCCGCAACGGAGCAGTCCGTCGCCTGACCACGGATCAGACCTTCGTCGCCAAGATGGTCGAAGATGGCCGCATCACCGAGGAAGAGGCCCGGGACCATCCGCAGAAGAACATTCTATACATGTCCCTGGGGGCCCGGGATCATTTTACTCCCGAGATCATTGCCGACATTGAGTTGAAAGAGGGTGATATCCTGGTGATGTGTTCCGACGGCCTGAATACCCACGTACGGGATGATGTGATCCGGGCCTACGCGGAAGCCTATTATCCCACCGAAGCGGTGGACGGATTGATTCGCCGGGCCAATGACAGCGGCGGTGTGGATAATATTACGGTCCAGGTGGTACGTTTGGGCGCCATCGGCGATCTTGACAATACCGTTGCCCTGTACACTCCACGGAAAAAACGCCGCTTCCCCTATCTCTGTGCGGGAGGCGCTCTCCTGCTGGCGATTGTGGCCATGGTGTTGTGGTTTGGCGGGGGCGAGTCCCCGACGGCGTCCTCTCCGGTCCCGGAGGAAGCGCGACCGCCGGCGCCGGCGGAATTTATCCTGCGCCTGGAGCCCGTCAATCTGGCGGTTGAAGCCGGGAATCTGCTGCGGGCGGATCCCCGCCACCTGGTTCACTGCGCCCACGGTCGGGTATGGCTCTTCGGGGGGGATCGCTATCTGATGGCCGATCTGGATGATTCCGGAGATCTCGAGGAGGTGGCCCTGGCCCGGGGTGCCCGGCTCGTTCCCAACTCCTCCAATCAGCGCATGATATTGAGGCGGGAGAATTCCCGGCGGCCGCGGTATACGATTGCGCGGCAGGATGATGAGCAACCCCTGCTGGAAATACAAAGCGATGATTCCGTGGATACCATCGATCAATTGGCGCGCCGGGTATCGATCGCCGGTTTGCAACCCCCGGTGGTGCCGGTGTTCATCAATCGGCTCATGTTCATCTTTTTCGACACATCCCACTTTTTCATGGTGGAGAATCCGATGTTGCGGGAAGAACCCCTGCGACTACGCAAGTGTCATCTTGTCGGCGGTGAATTGTCCGGGGTGTATTCCCTGAAGGTGGTACCCCCCAGGTTGATCCTGCTGATCTATGGGGAGCAGGACCGGCAATTGCGGATCTGCGATTTCGTTTCCGGGGAAGAGCCCGCGGTGCGGGAGATTCCCTTTGTGTTTTTTCGCCGTCCCCTGGGATTGGAGTACATGTCCGAGGGGAAAATCGTCGCCTATTTCCCGGATGGCGCCATTCTGTTGAATGAGCGGGGAGAAAGCCTGGGGGTGGCTTCGGCGCCATCGGAGAGCGACTCTTCCCTGGTTCGGGTGGTGACTCCGCCGGCGGGGATACAGCGACTGGGCATTACCGAAAAAGGCGGATTGGTACGGATACGGGTCGAATGATAGCCATCGGCGGTACTCTCGGCCAGTTCAGAATCCAGAAAAAAATCGGCAGCGGGGGCATGGGGACCATTTACGAGGCTCTGGATACGGTCCTGCACCGCAAGGTGGCGCTGAAAGTGATTCATGATCGTCTGCTGAGCAATCCCCAATGTCTGGAAGCCTTTCGCAAGGAAGCCTCTACCCAGGCCCAGCTGGTCCATCCCAATATCGTGTCCCTCTACGCATTTCAAGCGGTGGACAACCATTTCGCCATGGTACTCGAGTACGTGGAAGGCGAATCCCTGCGGGACCTGCTGCGCAAAAATGGCCCCCTCGACGTGGTTGCCGCGGTCAACTGCATGAAGCAGTTGCTGCGGGGACTTTTATACGCTCACGGTATGAATATCGTCCACCTGGACATCAAGCCGGGGAACATCATCCGTACCCGCCGCGGCCAGTTGAAAATCTCGGACTTCGGCATCGCCGCCATTGCCGGCTTGCACCCGGAAACCAGCAAGGGGGGATATATCATGGCCACTCCCTGGTACGCGGCGCCCGAGCAATTGAGCGGAGGCCCCGTGGATCATCGATCGGACCTGTACTCCTCGGGAGCGACCCTGTACGAGATGTTGACCGGAGAAATTCCTTTCTCCGCCGAGACCTGGGATTCTCATCATCCCGGCAAATGGATCGAGAATATCTCCGAACCGGAACTTCCCTCGAAAAAACGGGAACATATTCCCCCCAGCCTGGACGCATTCATTGTCAAGTCCTTGCGCAAGAAACCGGAAAACCGTTTCCACGAGGCGGGTGAGATGCTGGAGGCCCTGGATGAAATCGAAAACAGCATCCGGAATCACTGACGGGAGAGAGGAGGTCATATGCATGTGAATGTTTATTGGATCATTGCCGTAATTCTGTTGCTGGCCTCCCTGGCCGGGATGGTGATTCTCTTTCGACGTCGGCATTCCCGTTGGGGAAGTGATATTCCCGAAAATGAAGAGAATCCCGATGCCGTTCCGTTTCCGGTCGACCCAAGGGATCCCGGGGAATTCCCGGTATGGGGCCGGGTGGATGTGATGGTGGACGGCAAGCGCATCAGCACCCAGCGGATCCACCTGGCCACCACCATCGTCGGAAGGGATCCCGGCCGCGCGCAGATCGTCATCCCCGAACTGATCGTGTCCAAACAGCATTGTGTCCTGTTCGAAAAAGACGGTAAGCTCTGGATCCGGGACGTGGACTCCACCAACGGTGTTTTCCGTGACGGAGAGTCCGTGGAGGAAGGGGAAGTGCAACACGGCGCGGTGTATTCCCTGGGGCGACGGGGCAGCGTGAAACTGGTATTCTACACGGATCCGCCTTTGGATTCCTGATCTCAGGAACCGGCGGTATCTGTATCCGGCAGGACCGCATTCTCCGGGGTATTCCCGGAATCCTCCAGGCGCCGTTTCAGTTCGTTGACCGTTACCCCCAGGATCGGATGCAGCACCCGGGGGGCGATACGGGCCAGGGGAATCAGCACGAACGCCCTCTCCGCCATGCGCGGGTGGGGTACGGTGAGTTCCGGAGAATCGATAATCCGATCCTCCGCCAGGAGGATGTCGATATCCAGGGGACGGGATCGGGTCGGGCCGGGGGTCATGTCGCGACCCAGGTCGGTTTCGATCTCCTTGAGGTGCCGCAACAGGTAGCGGGGCTCGAGCCTCGTGTCCAGTTGCAGGGCCAGGTTCAGGAACTCCGGAGTGTCAGGAGCCATTCCCACGGGGATGGTGCGGTAGATTGGTGATACCCGCCGGATCAGCCCCAGTTCCCCCAGGCGTTCCATCCCTGCTTTCAGGAAACCGTGCCGGTCACCCAGGTTGGAACCCAGGGAAAGATAGTAGATCATGGAGACCATTATGCGCCAGGCCAACGCCGTGTGCAATCGCGGGGGAACTTTTTGTCCGGGGGGTACGTTATGGAGAGCATAGAGGAGGATTCCCATGGCAAAGCAACGGCTGATGATTCCCATGATAGTGGTTTTGTGCGGGGTCATGCTTTTTCCGGCGGTAAAACGGGACAACAAGGTGTTCCCCGTGAACGCCGATGGGAGCATGGTTCTGAAAAACGTCAACGGCTCCATCGCTCTCTCCACCCATGATCGGGCGGAGATCCGCGTGGAAATGGAGAAAATCGCGAAAACCGCGGCGGAACTGGATGAAGTAAAAGTGCGCGTGAACCTGGAGGGCAACCGCCTGGAAGTGGACGTCAAGCGCATGCGCCGCAATACCCGGACCCGGGTGAACTTCAAGGTCGTGGTCCCGAAGGGCCTGGCGGAGGTGGAGTTGAAATCGGTCAACGGCTCGGTAAAGTCCCGGGGCGACCTCGGCTCTTTGACCCTGGAATCGGTCAATGGGTCGGTCAGCCAGCGCGGCCTCATCACCGACGGAAACTTTCGGACCGTGAACGGCGGTATCGAGCTGGTACATGCCGGAGCCCTGTCCGGTGACCTGGCGGCCCGCAGCGTGAACGGCGCCATCCAGTTGGAAATCGATCGCGCCTCGGAGTTCAGCGCCGACGGCAGCACCCTCAATGGTTCCGTCAAGACCGATTTCGACCTGGATGTGGAAAAGCACCTGGTGGGGCGCTCCCTCTCCGGCCGGGTCGGCTCGGCCAAGTACTCCCTGCGGGTCAAAACCGTCAACGGCGGCATCAAGATTTTAGCAATCTAGTGTAGGGGCGGACCGCCGTCCGCCCTATTATTCACCATACCGCAGGGGCGGTTCGCGAACCCCCCCTTTTCATTTCAGCCCGGGGCAGGGAGTGCATTCCCAGTTGTCCCGGTTACCGGATCCGGTAACGGAACTGATGGGCGGCGGCGGATGCCCTCGTTCACCACCTGCCTGAATCCCGGGACGCCGTCTTTGGGCATGCGCAGGATTCATCCTCGCTCATTTTCGATGCTCAATTGCGGGTTTCACGGAAAAATTCCAGGTGGACTCATATATTCAATGCTTGTCAATCCGTTGTGTGCGTCGGTCAGATTGCCCTGAGGGAACTGAACGGAGGCGTCTGGGAACCGGGTGGCCAGGATGCCGGCCTTTGGTAAAATGATGCCCCGGATTACATCCCGAACAACTACCGGGGTCATTTTAGGCCCCCGCGGCCCTTCCCGGTCGGACGCGGAGTGGTGAACGAAGGGCAATCTGACCGACGCTCAATTTTCCATTCTTTCCGGGAATACGTAAGGCAGGGCATTCCGGTCGCCGTCCGACTCATCCTGAACAACCGAGGGGACGCCGGCCCGGGGGATCTGGTATAATGGGATCATGCGAAGGGAAATTTTCGTGGGCTCCGTGGGCATCGGCGGCAATCACCCGGTGTCCATCCAGTCCATGACCAACACCGATACCCGGGACGTGGCGGCCACCCTGGCCCAGATCCGCGCCCTGGCCACGGCGGGTTGCGACATCGTGCGCGTGGCCTTGCCGGAGGCGGACGCGGTGGCGCCTTTCGGCCGTATCGTACAAGAATCCCCCCTGCCGGTCATTGCCGACGTCCACTTCGACGCCGCATTGGCCCTGGCGGCCATTGAATCCGGGGCCCAGGGACTGCGTGTCAACCCCGGGAACATCGGCGACCGCCGCCGTCTGGTTCCCGTAATCGAATCCGCGGCGGAACGGCAAATCCCCATCCGCATCGGCGTCAACGCCGGCTCGCTGGAAAAGCGTTTCCGCGACTCCCGCCTGCCCCGGCACCGGGCCATGGCGGAATCCCTCATGGAGCATGTGCGCTTCTTCGAGGAACGGGACTTTTCCCTGATAAAAATTTCCCTGAAATCTTCCCGGGTGCGGGAAACCCTGGAGGCCAATCGCCTGGCAGCGGAGATGTGCGATTACCCCATCCACCTGGGAGTCACCGAGGCCGGCTCCGGCCTGGAGGGAGAGGTCAAATCCGCGGTGGGGATCGGCGCCCTGCTGCTGGAAGGCATCGGCGATACCATCCGGGTGAGCCTGACCGCCGATCCGGTGCGGGAAATCCGGGTGGCCAAGGCCCTGCTGACCGCGGTGGGCCTGCGGGAAACCGGCATCGACGTGATCTCCTGTCCCACCTGCGCCCGCACCTCGGTGGACCTGATCTCCCTGGTGGATGAGGTGAAAAAAAGGCTGGAGGGAATGGCCGTAAAAAGGCCTCTCACCGTGGCGGTCATGGGCTGCGAGGTCAACGGCCCGGGAGAAGCCCGGGAGGCTGACGTGGGGCTGGCGTTTTCCCGTTCCCGGGGCTTTTTGTTCCGCCGCGGCGACATCATCGCCCGGGTCGGCAGGGACGAGGCGGTGGACCGGCTGGTCCTGGAAGTCCGCCGCATGGCGGACGCGGAAAACTGATTGTCTTCCCCCGGGGAATGTGCTATTTTTGGGGGGATTCACCATGACCATCTATCTGGACAAACTTGAACTGCAGGGATTCAAATCTTTTCCCGAAAAGACCGTGATCCGCCTGCACCAGGGCATCACCGCCATCGTGGGACCCAATGGCTGCGGCAAAAGCAATATCGTGGATTCGATCTTCTGGGTGCTGGGAGAGCAGCGCATCAAGAACCTGCGGGGCGAGGTCAACGAGGACTTGATCTTCAACGGCAGCGTGAATCTCAAGCCCCTGGGCATGGCCGAGGTGGGGGCCCACTTTGTGCACGGTGAGGAGCGGGTGTACATGGCGCGCCGGTTTTTCCGCACCGGCGAGAGCAAGTACGTCCTCAACGACAAGTACTGCCGCAACCGGGATATCCAGGACGCCCTCTACGATATGCACCTGGGCGAGCGCAAGTACTTTATTTTCGAGCAGGGCAGCATCGACAAGCTGATCTCCCTGAAACCCAGTGAAAAACGTTTGTTGATCGAGGAAGCCGCGGGGATCCTTCAATACCTGGAGCGCAAAAAAGAAACCGCCCAGAAGCTGGTGGTGGCGGAACAGAACCTGGAAAACCTGGAAGTGCTGGGAGCCGACAAGGAAGCCCGGTTGCGGGAGTTGAAAAACCAGGTGAACTACGTAAGCCGCTACCGGGAGCTCAAGCAGAAACGCGAAGCCCTGTTGCGTACGCTTCTCCACCGCCGCCACGAAGAGTTGGGCGGCGCCTTCAAAGCGGCCCGAAGCAACCTGGAGAAGCTGCTGGTCCGGGAAAAAGCGCTGAGCACCGAAATCACCGGCCGCGAAAAGGCCTCCCTGGAAAACGAGGATTCCCGCTGGAAACTGGACCGGGAGTTGAAGCAGGGCCAGCAGGAAATCTACGAAAACCGCAGACGGATCCAGGAATTGCGAAACGAAGCGGACAAAAAGGAACAGCGCCGGCATTTCCTGGAGCAGCGAATCCGGGAAATGGAGGCCCGCTCGGCCAGTGAAGCAAAGGAAAGAAAAACCCGGGAAGAGGAGAAAGCCCTTGCTTCCCGGGAAGCCGGGGAGATCGAAACCCGTCTGGCCGCGGCCCGGGAAGAAAGCGAACGGATTTCCGCCCGGGTGGAGGATCTGCGCAAGCGGCTGGAAGAGAACGGCGCCCGCAACAAGGAAAACCGCAAAGAGGTTTTCGAATTGCAGAACCGGTTGTCCGGCATATCCAACGGCATCCGGGACATGGATAAGCGGGCGGGCAGGCTGGACAATGAAGTCGAGGCCAAGTCCGCTTTTGTCGCGGAGTTGTCCGCCCAGCTGAATACCAGTGAAATCCGGGAAGCCGAAGAGGAATTGGGCCGGGAAAAAAAGCGCGAAGAGGCCGAGAGCAAAACCTTCGAGGCGGAATCGGAACGACTCGGGACCGCCCGGGAAAAGCTGGAACGTCTGACCGGCGAAGAAAAGAACGCCGCCGGTGAAATCCGTAACCTGGAAAAGCAGATCGAGCGGTACGAACAGGTGCGGCGCAAGTTGAGTCTGGACGAAGCCGGGGATGATGAGCCCGCCGTCGCCGGCCTGCTGCAGGACCAGGTCCAGGCGGACCGGGAGGATCATCGCTGGCTGGAAAACTTTTTTCATGAAGAGATGTCGGCGCCGCTTTTGAAACAAAACCGCGACGCCCTGAGCAGCCGTCGCAGCCGGCTTTGGCTGCGGCGGGACAAAGGAGACCCGTTGCCCGAGGGCATTGATGCGGATCCCGGCGTGATTGCCCGGGTCAAGGATCGTTTCCAGGTAAAGGATCCGGCGTTCAAGGCGGCCCTGCGGGACGGCGTGCTGGTGCGCAGCCTGGATGACGGCTTGAGGATATTCGAAGCCCATGGCGTCGGCGTGGTGACCCCCGAGGGCATTGTCATCACCCGGGAGGGGATTCTGGTGCGCAACCGGGAACGGGGAATCCTCGATGTCCTGGAAGAGATCCGGGAGTCCCGGGAGTCCCTGGAAGAGTGGCGGTCCTCGTTGCAACGGCTGAGCCGGGAGCGGGAGGAAGCCCGGGTACTCCTGGAGGAAATACGCGGAAAACGGGGGGAATCGGAAGTCCGCCTGCGGGAGATCCGTGCCGAGGTTACCCGCTGGCGGACAAGACTGGAAACATTGGCGCGCGACCGGGATGCGGTACAGAAACGGGTTGATCGCACCCGGGGAGAAGTCCGCCTGCTGGAAGAAGAACAGAAACGCCTCCAGGAACGCTTCGCCGCCGAAGAGGCCCGTCAGCAGGAATTGAGCGCCCTGCTGGAAGAGAAGCGCCGGGAAGGCCAGGACGCGGTGGACGCGGAAAAGGAACTGAACGCCAAGGTCGGGCGGGTGGAAAAGGAGTTGTTGCAGGCCGAAAGCCGGGTGGGCCTGTTGAACGAGCAGTTGCGTTCCCGCCGGGCCGACCTCAACCGCCTGGAGGGCGCCATCAACCGCCTGGACGCGCAGCGGAGCGACCGGGAGAAGGAGTCCCGGGATCTGTTGCGGGAGATGTCCAAGTCCGGGGATTCCGTGACCTCTTTGCGCAAAGAGGCCTCTGAAATCGAAAAACGCCGGGGCGAACGGGAAAAGGAAATCCAGGAAAAGGAAAACGCCTTCCAGGAGTTGTCCACCACCCTGAAGGATAAGGCCCGGGAGCTTGAAGCCATTCGCCGGGAATTGGACGAGGTCCGGGAAAAACGCAACGGCCTGGAGATCGAGGTGTCGTCCCTGAAAAAGGATACCGCGCAACTCCAGGATATGGCTTTTCAGGAATTGAACGCCGACCTGGAAAACCTCTCGCCGGACGAAGAGTGGCGGGAAGCGGAAACCCGGGCCCTGCAGGAAGACTCGGACCAGGCCAACCTGCGGCTGGCGCGCATGCGGGACAGCAACCGCCTCAATTTCTCCGCCGAATCGGAATACGACATCCTTTCCAAGGAATACGGATTCCTGCTTTCGCAGAAAGAGGACGTACTGAACTCGATCCAGGACCTCAACGAGGCCATCCGTCGCATCGACGCGGAATCCAAGGAGAGCTTCATGGCCGCCTTCAAGGAGATCCGCGCAAACTTCCTGAAGAATTTCCAGATCCTTTTCGAGGGAGGGGAAGCGGAAATGGCCCTCAGTGAGCCCGACGACGTGCTGGAGTCGGGGCTGGAGATCCGCGCCCAACCTCCCGGCAAGAAACTGCAGAGCCTGCGCCTGCTTTCCGGCGGAGAAAAAACCCTGACATCCCTGGCCTTTTTATTCGCCCTCTTTGAATACAAACCCTCGCCCTTCTGTGTGTTCGACGAAGTGGACGCTTCACTGGATGAGGCGAATATTCAGCGGTTCCTGAAATTCCTGCACAAGCTGAAAGCCAAGACCCAGTTCCTGATTATCACGCACAACTTCAAGACCATGGAAGAGGCCGATTATATTTACGGCATCAGCATGAACGAGCCCGGGGTGTCCACGGTGTATTCCATGCGGATGACCGGCCGCGACGGACTGCAGGTTCAGGAAGATCCCCGATAAACGCTTTGCCGGAAGGGCCCGGGAAGGTCAACCCCGGGCAATGCTGATCCGTCCTTTTGTCTGCTTGTAACGGAGGTGGGCATGTCACGTCTGCGGCTGGTAGTCCTGATTGTTATCCTTCTCCTGGTATCGGTGAGCCTGGTGGCTTCGGAAACGTCCTGGCGGCTGGCGCCGCTGAATCCCCGGTTCCTGGCCCGGCAAGGGGATGCGAACGCCCGGCGCGCGCCCGCCATCGCGGGTGTACCCGGATTGTCCCAGCCGAAGCTTTCACCCCTCGACCTGTCATACCTGGTTTCGACCGAACCACCGGCGGTATTCCCCCGCAGTTTCGATTTGCGCGAATTGGGGCGCATTCCCCTGATCAAGGATCAGGACGGTTACCCGGCCTGCCAGGCTTTCGCCACCATGGGCATGCTGGAAGCCATGCTGCTGCCCGGGGAAGTCCTGGACTTCTCGGAATGGCACATCTATCGCCATCACGGCTTCAATATCGACAACGAGTACGGCAGTGACAGCGGCGGCAACTGGCAGATGAACGCCGCCTACCTGCTGCGCTGGTCCGGACCGGTGGGAGAGGATGATTCTCCCTATGGCTCGGGGATCAATCCCGACGCCCTTTCTCTGCCCCGGCTGAAGCATGTCCAGAAGATGCGTTTTTTTCCGCCCCGGCGTGATCCCCTGGATAACGCGGCCATCAAGCGTTACCTCATGGAGCAGGGGCCGATCTACGCCAGCATCCTCTACGACTCGAGCAGTTACAATTCGGCTTCGGCGTCCCATTACTTCAGCGGCGGGGTCGATGCCAATCACGGTGTGGTGGTGGTGGGATGGGACGACGATTTCGATCGCCGCCGCTTTCTGCGGGTCGCCCCGGGCAACGGCGCCTTTATCCTGCGCAATAGTTGGGGCAGCGGTTGGGGAAACGGCGGATATTTCTACATGTCCTACTACGATACAGGTTTCCAGGCCCGCATGGGCGCCCTTGAGACGGCGGATACCGATAACTACGGGCTGATCTACCAGCATGATCCCCTGGGCGTGATTTCGATCCTGGGCGGCGTATCCCGCCATGCCTGGGCGAGCAATGTGTTCGTCGCCCGGGAGGCCGGCGAGCTGGCGGCGGTGGGGTTCTACCTGATGGATACCAGCTCCGCTTACACCATCCGTATATACCGGAGCCTTTCCGGTCAGGATCCGTCTTCCGGACAATTGTACGTGGAGCAGGAAGGTTCCTGGTTGCATGCGGGCTACATCACCGTACCGCTGGAAACTCCGGTGCCCCTGGCCGAAGGTGAACGTTTCGCCGTGGCGGTGCACTTTCAGACTCCCGGCAGTGATTATCCCATTCCCGTGGAGTACCCGGTGAACGGATACTCTCCCGGGGCATCCGCTTCTCCGGGAGAGAGCTTCGTCAGTCATGACGGCATAAACTGGCACGACTTGACCGGGATTCATCCGGACACCAACGCCTGTATCAAAGCGTACTCCGGGTTTTCCTCTCCCCTGCGGGCGACGATTGCCGCGGAGTTGCGCCATTCTTCGGGTTGGATTCTCCGCTATCCCTATGTGCGGGTGGCCGTGGATGTCGATTTGAGAGGCGCCGATGTGGGCTGGGTGAGAGTCTACCGGCGCTCTTCGGTGGGCGGGATGTACAAAGTCCTGGACCTGGCCCCTTCCGACCTGGAAAGCGGAGAGGTTGAATGGTTTGACACCCGGGTTTCCGCGGACCTCACCTTTGAATACCAGGTCCGGTGCTATGGACCCGATGGAAGGTTTCTCGGACGCTCGGACTGGGCGGCGGTGGAGGTGGTACGGTGAAGCCCGGAAAATTGTCGTGCCTGCTGTTTGCATTCCTGCTGATTGTGCTCCCGCTCCGGGCCGATACCATCCGGGACGACGCGGAAGCCCTTAAGTTGTTGAACCAGGCGGGCATCGCCTATTCCATTGAAGAGAATTACGATAAAGCCCTGGACCTGCTCGTGAAAGCCGTCGATCTGGCGGTCACTGAACCCGTCCGCGGCCGCATCCTGCTGGAGACCGCTTACGTGCGCTGGATGCGTCTTGAATCCCCCCTGGTGGTCCGCGACCTCCTGGCCCGGGCGTCCAGACGGATTGACCCGGCCGCCGAGGAGTACACCCGTTTCCCGCAGGCTTTCCTGCGCCTCTGGAAAAAAGCCGCCCGTTCCGGGCCGGTCCGAACCGGCCCCCGGCGGGAACGCTTTCAATTGGAAGTTGTGGCCGTCGGCATGGCCAGTGCGGACACGCAATTCACCGCCTTCTACGGTCGCTGGCAGTTCATGCCTGAAGTCCGCCTGGGGATTTCCCCGCTCAAGAATTGGTGGGTTTGGGGATCTTATTCCACTTTTTCGTTTTCCGGTGTCCTGCCGGTCATCGAAGTCGAACTTGAAGGCTTCCAGCGTTTTCTGGTCCTGGGGGTCGCCTGGGAGCATTCCCTGGGCAGGCAACTGGCGTTGCGCCTGGGCGGGGGAGTGGAATGGATGACCTTCGAGGAGCGGGCTTCCATGGAGGAAGTATCGGAGAATCTCATGGGTTTCCGGCTCCAGGCGGATCTGCGGTGGCGATTCTCCCGGGGTTTCTACCTGTGCGCGGGCCTCGGCTATGGCGCGGCCTCCGGCGAGTATGCGGAGCGCACGCTGCGGCCCGGCGGTTTTCGCCTGGGCACCGGTCTGGGCGTGCGGTTCTGACCGGAACGGATCCTTTTCATCAGGCCGACGTTTTCAGGGCGAACAACCCCTCATACTCCCGCGGCAAAGACAGCCCGGGAATGGTCTGATCCGGACTACTTGAGATTTCCCGGTAAGTTGCGTAGACTGTGGAAGCCGCGGGAGTCGATTTCGTTTTTTTCCGCAGGGAGACGCCATGGCCATAGCCTCGATAAACCCGGCCGACGGCCGTTTGTTGCGTACGTTTGCGCCCCTTGACGGGGCCGCTCTGGAAGCCGCCCTGGAAGCCGCGGTGGAAGCTTTCGTCCTGTGGCGAACCCGGCCCATGCAGGAACGGGTCCGGATCGTTCGCCGGGCCGCCGGGCTGTTGAGCGAGGGGAAGGAAACCTGGGGGGAGTTGATGACCCGGGAGATGGGCAAACCCGTTTCCCAGGGCGAAGGGGAAGCCGTCAAGTGCGCCTGGGTATGCGAGTACTACTCGGAACAGGCGGGGGCCATGCTGGCCCGGAGGGTGGTGGCCACCGATGCCCGCTCCAGTTACGTGCGTTACGATCCCCTGGGCGTGATCCTCGGCATCATGCCCTGGAATTTTCCCTTCTGGCAGGTTTTCCGTTTCGCGGTACCCACTCTGCTGGCGGGCAACGCGGTTATGCTGAAGCACGCGTCCAATGTCCCCCAATGCGCCCTGGCCATTGAAGAGATCTGGCGGGAAGCCGGGTTGCCCGCCGGGCTTTTCCAGACCCTGCTGGTGGACGCGGCAACCGCGGAAAAGCTGGTGTCCGATCCGAGGGTGGCCGGGGTATCCCTGACCGGCAGCGAATCCGCGGGCCGCCGGGTGGCGGCGGCGGCGGGACGTTCCCTGAAAAAGGCCGTCTTTGAACTGGGCGGCAGTGATCCATTCATTGTCCTTGACGACGCGGACCTGGCTGCCGCCGCCCGGGTGGGGGCCGCTTCGAGATGCATCAATTCCGGTCAGAGCTGCATTGCCGCCAAGCGTTTCCTGGTGGTGGAATCCGTGGCCGATGATTTCCTGGACGCTTTCCAGGCGGAATTGGCCGCTGTTCCCCTGGGGGATCCCATGGACCGAAACGTACAGGTCGGCCCCCTGGCCCGGGAGGATATCCGTGCTGACCTGCATCGGCAGGTAACGGAGTCCGTGGCCGCGGGAGCCGAGCTCTGCCTGGGAGGAATGGTTCCGCCGGGGAAAGGTTTTTTCTATCCCGTTACCCTGTTGGACCGGGTGACCGTCGACATGGCCGCGGCGCGGGAAGAAACCTTCGGTCCCGTGGCCGCCGTACTGCGGGTGAAAGATGCGCAGGCAGCCATCTCCCTGGCCAACCAATCCCCGTACGGGCTCGGCGCGTCCCTGTGGACGAGGGACTTGGAGAAGGGCCATGCCCTGGCCGGGCGCGTGGAAAGCGGGGCGGTATTCGTAAACGGCCTGGTGAAATCGGATCCCCGCCTGCCCTTCGGAGGCATTAAGGCCTCGGGATTCGGCCGGGAATTGGGAAGTGAAGGAATCCGGGAATTCGTAAACGTCAAGAGTGTCTGGGTGGCCGGTGAATAAATCCGAAAACCGGTAATATGTATATAGGGAGATAAACAATATGAATCCCAGAAGAGATGACTTGAGATTAATGGAAATGACCGAAGAGATGATTCTGTGGACCCGGGAAGATGACCCGTCCCTGGCAAAATCCATGGAGGCCGTCGATGACAACGGCAAGCGTGAGCTGGGCGGAATCATCGGCAGGTTCTCCAGAGGCCCCGAGGGCGTGCAGGATCCCCGGATACGGCTGCAGGTGCGGCGGCTGCTGGGCCGGTTGCGTAAGATGGACGCGGATATGCTGGTCACCTTGAATCGCATATTGGATTATATGGACTTGAATGCCGATGCTCGCCTGGGAAAAGAAGAGATGGAGTTGTGTCTGCAGTTGTTCGAGAAATTCTCGGGTTTGGTGTCGCACAACCAGAGCCTGTCCGCGGTGGAACTGGACCTACTGTACGCGGTATTGCGGTTTGCCGACCGCAACGGCAACGGCCGTCTGGAGAAGTCGGAACGGGAAAGTTTGCTGACCCATATCCAGGGGGGGCGTTCCTTCCTGAGGCAACAGCTGGACGAGAATCCCGATTTCCTCCGGATCGCGCAAGAGCACCAGCTGAATTTGTAAGCCTCCCGGCGGGAATGGGGAGATGCCTGGTTGCAATCGAGATGCCCTGTTCAGGGAATCCCTGAATCCATCCTCTCCCCGGCGGCTGGGGCGGGGCGTGGCGATCTCCCTGGTGGTTCACCTGGTGGTTTTGTGGGGATTTCAGCGCTTTACCGCCTACGCACCGTCCGGGAATGCTCCGGAGGTGCGGGCCGGGGAAATCCGGGGCTCCGCATCTTCGGTACGACCCGGTTCTCCTGCCCCCGGGGGTTTGAAGGAGAAACCGAAATCAAAGCGGAGGCAACAAAAACCGCTGGCGGGACGCCTCGGCGGCCGTCTGGCGGTAGGGGGGGCGGCGGCCGCCGGTTTCCGGGTCGAAGCGCGTCGTGCCGGCAAAGAAAAAATCATGGATTCCGCCATCCTGGATCCTGCGGGGAACTTCATGCTGGGTCTTTTGCCGGCGGGGCCTTACGAATTCAGCCTCTGGCATGAAGACCGCCTGGTGTCGCGCGTCCAGATACGGATCCGTTCCGGAGCCTTCCTGGATCTGGAGTGGACTCCGGAACTGAACGCCCGTCTCCGGCCCGCCGGGGAGAGGAAACCCCTTTCCCCGGATCCCCGGGAGTTCTGGCGCCTGTTCCGTGATCCCGACAACCGGCGCTGGCGGGACAATCTGGAGGCCATGCTTTCCCGGGCCGGCGTGTCCAGGGAAGCACGGTTCTCCCGCCGGCGGGCCGAGGACCTGTGGGAGCAGTGCCGCCGGGCCGGCGATTTTCTGGCCAGTCGCCTGAAAGCGACCCTGAAGCGGGTATCCTCCTTGATCGGGAAATTGGTCTCGATGGATGTCCTACCTCATCTCAGGCCCGGAATGGGTGGATGCGGCGGAATGTAAAGATTTTTTACATCCGGTTTTTCTGAATCCAACCGATATTGCCGCCAGAACCGGATTCACTCCCTGGTTGTATAAAAAAAATACACTGAATCGTGTCACGCGAAATGGGCGCTAAGGCGCGGCTTTTATTCCGTGAGAGCACACCTGTGTAAAAATATTTTACAATTTGGGAAAGTGTGGGGATGCACCGAAATTCGGAATGTCCTGTTATAGGGCCTTTGCGCCGGAAACAATCCCTGGCATTGAAGTTGCGTAAAGGAATCCCCTATCCATTTGGCTCTGAAACTCACCACGGGAGGGAGTGATGGTTCAGCGCTTAAAGCGCAAGGTCCAGGAAATGTTGGACCGCAAGCGGGTTTCCATGGCAATGATCTATGACCGGGACGGTCATATCCTTTGGCACCACGGACGGGAGATCCATGGCCGCTCCATTGACGAGGCCAGGGGCTTCTGCCGGGAAGCGGTACGGGAGAGCCTGGAGAACGGGGCTACCCTGTGCCAGGAGCCCTGCCCTTTCTTCGGTCCGTCGCAGGTGGATTCCGGGAGCCCCGGGGATCTCATGGGCAGTGTGATTATCCGCCCTCTGAATTCCGCCTATTTTTTTTATGTAGACAGTGGATCCGCCGCCGGCTTCTCGTCGGGGGAGCGCCGGGAATTCGAGGTCATTTTTGAAATCATGGATGAAGTGATCGGCTATATCCGCAATTCCCAGTTGGGGGTCGGCGGTATCACCGGCGAGAGTCCGGCCATTCGGGAATTGCGGGAACAGGTTCTTCGTTTCGCCGTCGAGGATGAACCCGTATTGTTGACCGGAGAGACCGGAGTGGGCAAGAACCATATCGCTGCATTGATTCATCACTATTCGGGTCGAAACGGGCCCTTTGTCGTCGCGCATACTCCGGCCATTCCCGAGCAGTTGTTTGAAAGAGAGTTTTTCGGCCATTGCCGGGGGGCGTTTACCGACGCCCGCAGCGACCGCAGTGGCCTGGTCGCCAGCGCCCGGGGGGGGACATTGTTTCTCGACGAGATCACCGAAGTGCCCATTTCCTTTCAAGCCAAGCTGTTGCGGTTTATTGAAAGTGGTAAGTTCAGGCCCCTGGGGGATGTGCAGGAGAGGCAGTCGGATGTCCGGGTGATTTCCGCCTCGAACCAGGATGTAATGGAAATGGTGTCCCGCCGCTGTTTCCGGGAAGACCTGTTTTATCGGATCCAGGTGTTGCAGATCCATATACCGCCCCTGCGGGAACGCCATGAGGACATTCACGCCCTGGTCAACACGCATCGCCATTTCCTGAAAGGCAAAGATTTGACCGACGGGTTCTGGGAAGTGGTAACGCGTCATGACTGGCCGGGAAACATACGCGAATTGTTTACCGTGTTGAAGCGGGCCGGAATCCTGCTGAAAAGCCCGATTACCGCGGAAGCCATCAACTATGTGATTGACAGCAGTTGTTACCGGGACAAGGTTCCGGCCAATGGCAACGATGGAACGGATGAAATCTGGCGACGGCTCCAGGAAGGTGAGACCTTCTGGGATGTCGTGCGCAAGCCGTTTCTGGAAAGGGAATTGAACCGCTCCGAAGTCGTGGAGTTGATCGATCGCGGGTTGCGTTTGTGCCGGGGACGGTATCGTAACGTCCTGGAATTGTTCAACCTGCCGCCGGGTGATTACAAGCGTTTCATGAATTTCGTGCACCAGCATCGGTTGCGGCCGTCCTGAGTATGGCTATTGTCAGACGCTTTCTGGGAGAGGAAAGAGTCGAAAGAATCCCTACGCCAAAAACCCTTTCCACTATTGACTTTTCATTGAAAGAAACTTGGCATGGTTCATGCTCTGAAAAAAAGCGCGGGCTGTGGCTTCGGACTTGCGGAGGCAATCCGAGACCGGGCCCGCTGGTGACACTCCTTAGGATTTCCGGTCTCCAGGACCGTGCGTCCACCCGGAGTCGGCGGAAGACTTCCGCCGGCTCCGGGCCTTTTGCCCCCCGATCTCTAAGGCGGATACGCCTCGCCCTGATCTCCGCCGGTATCGCGATCATTGCCTGCGGCTGCGCCCTGTACCGCATGGAGTCGCGGTTTTCCCTTTTCGCCCGAATGAGCGAAACCATGGGGGAAGGTCTGGAGGATGTGTATGTCCGGGTCATGAACGGGGAGTGGGAATTGCGGTACCGGGAAAGCGGAAATCGTGAGCGCATCCATCCCCGTGATCTGGAACCCCGGGTGTTTAATGAAAAGCGCCGCCGCAACCGTGAACACGCGGGGCGCTACCTGGCCGCGTATCCAGCCCTGCTCCTCACCCTGGTAAAAATGGACGCAACCGGGGATCTGGACAAACAGGCGGACCGGGTGAGCCGTGACCTGGTCACCCTGCAGCAGGGTCACCCCGATTGGATTACGCCCTCGCTAACCGCGGTGGCGGCGGGCCTGGTTGCCACGATCCCGCACGCGGTAAGGGGATGGTCCACGGCAAGGCTGTTGAAAAACATCATGACCGCCAATGAACCGGTGATTACCGAGTTGTGCCGGCAACTGGCCGCCGACATGGCGGATTGCCGGATCTGGGTGGAACGTTGCTATGGGCGCCGTTTCCGCCTGGAGGTGTCCGGATCCTGGCCGCAGGATCCCGCCCGGCGCATCAAAACCGCTAAAACCGGCATGCGGCTGTTGCGGGAACGGGACCAGTTGCTGGCGCTGCTTGATCGCACCATGGCGGCATTGCCGGAATTGTCCGCCGCCCACGCGGATCTACTCCGGCGTATCCGCGCCGGAAGAGGCGCCTGGCCGGCGTTGTGCCGGCTGGCGGAAGCGATGGAACGCATGGGCGGCTGCCTTGAAGCGTGTCGCTCCGGGGATTAGAGCGTGTATACCGTTGATTTCATGATGGCCGTGGTGTTGGTGATCGAAGCCCTGGAGTCCCGGTTGCCGGAGTGCGAGGATGAAGAGGAACGCCGACGCATACTGAAAACCGTTGCACGCCTGGACGGCTGGCTGGAACGTTGCCTGAGCGCGCGTTTCGCCGGGCGGGACGAATGGGTGAACAAAGCCCGAAGCCGCCTGGACAAGGCCATGAAGAAAGTGGCGGGGCATTCCCCCGGGAGCGAACGTCTGCAAGAAGTCCTGGCGGAAATCAGCGGTGTGTTGACGGGTCTGGACAGCTGGTGGTCCGCCCTTACGGACGGACCATGAGTCGGGACATTACTTGCGGTTGGTTAAATCCTTGACCGCTTCGCGCAGATCTTCTCCCCGCAGGTCGAAGTGACGCAGAATCCCCTGGCGATCAATCAGCCACATGGAGGGAATTGACTGGACGCCGTAAAGGGCGGCGGTTTCATCTTTCCAGGCTTTCCCCGAGAAAGCGATAGGCCAGGTCAATCCGTTTTCCTCAATATATTTTTTCAAGTCCTGCTCGTCCCGGTCCAGGCTGATGCCGATGATTTCAAAGCCCTTGGCCTTGAAATCGGCGTAGAGTGTTTTCAGATGAGGAACCTCCGCGCGACAGGGAGCGCACCAGGTGGCCCAGAAATCGATCAAAACCACTTTGCCCTTTTGTTCCGACAATTTCAGGCTGCCGCCCTGGAGAGAGGTGACCGTGAAGTCCTTGGCGCTTTTGTCAATGCCGAGTTGATCGCGGATACGCTGGATCAGTGTTTGGAACCGGGGCTTGTCCCGGAGCGGGGCGAAGGATGGATCACTGAACGTCGACAATCCGGAAAACCCGCGTTCCACGGCTTTCTCCAGCCATTCAACGGCTTTTTCGTCCTGGCTTTTGCGCAGGTAAATATCGGCGATATCCAGGCACACCCAGGGGCGCTTGCGGGTATTGATTTCCTCCCGCCGCAATGCGGTTGACAGGGCATCGTCGATGCGGTCAAGTTTCATCAGAAGAGCGAACCGGGCCTGGAGCAGGGGAAGACTTTCGCCGTGTTCCGAGATGGCCTTGTCGGTGAGCTCCAGGGCCGCGGCGAAATTGCCTTCCCGATACAGGGAGGAGACCTTCCGCATCAGGTCTTGTTCCGGTTCCGGCGTGGTGGGCGCGGCGTTGAGAACCACAAGGGACAGCAATGCGATAAGAACCCCGAGGAAAAACTTATTCATGGATACCTCCGTTAGAGAGAATATTATACCACAATGGTTACGTATCGGGCAACCGCCGCGAGGCTTGAAATGGGGGAGCTCATTGACGCCGGGCTACGACTTCGTCCAGGTCGAGGCCCAGGCCGCGGAAGTGGGCCGGGAAATATTCCCGGCGCATTTTCTGTAATCGTGGGGTTATGAATTCGAGAACCTTTTCCTCCGATGTGTTCTCCCGGACGTGAAAGAGATTGCGTTTCCAGTGGGCCAGCCATCCGGACAGGCAGACGGGTTGGAAACGGCGGTAATACCGGGGTTTGAAAAGGTTTGCCAGGGACTTGGGGTGTTCCACGTCGAGACTGTTCCAGTCAATGTGAAAATCCTGCTGGAGCAGCAGGCGGCGGCGTTCTTCCCGGGAATTCAGCTCGTACACCGGGGAAAAGTAGCGGACATGGAAGTCCCGGGCGAAATCGTGGATGAGTTGCAGGTATCCCGGGTAATTGTCCGCCGTCACCAGGATCGTCTCCCGGCCGGGGGCCTGCTCCCAGTTGGCTCCGTCGGTGAAAGCGGGGATACCGTTCTCCAGAGCGTATTGCACGCAAGCCAGGGCCATCGAGGCACGGCAGGGGATACACCAGGCAATCTCATTGCCGTACCTGCGGGCGTTGCGCCGCAGTCCGCGGATGGCCAGTTCCCGGAAAAGAGGACGGGTATCGATCACCCGGAAGATCACCCGCTCCTCGCCGAGGATCTGTTTCAGCCGGGTTATGTTGGGGCGGCTGAAGTTCAACCCCAGGTGGAGGTAGCCCTTGTCGAAAGTCAACAGGTGGATCCTCTCATATTGTTCACCGAGGAACAATGCCGTGTACAAGGAATCGATGCCGCCGGAGAATTGCACGATTACATCCTTGGGGCGCGGCTCCGGCGCGGAGGTCCGGGGGGTCGCAAAACCGTTTTTGCATTTTTTGTCGTTGGTTTCCATGGTGAGCCTTCCGTCCGTACCGGAGGATTGAAAATTGTAGGGGATGCGCCCCGGGAAGTCAACCGCGGCGGGTGTATGCACGGTTGACATCGGGCCCGGCAGAACCTACAATTCTGGCCTGCGGCGAACCCTTCGGAACCGTCGCGAACACATTGGAGGCGGGCATGAAACGGAAGCGGGCCGTCCTGGCGGTTGTGGTATTTCTAGGCGGAATTTCCGTTTTTTCTTCCGGCGTGCCGGGCTTCCCCTCCGACGCGGATTGCCCCTCCCGGGTGAACGTCCTGGTGGAACCCGTAGAACTCCGGGTTTTTCGCGAGATCCAAAGCTTTTCAGCGACATTCGTCCCGGAGTCGGTGCCGGTGATTACCGGGCAGGCCGGCCTGGTTACGGACATGAAAGTATCCGACGGGGACCGGGTTTCCCGGGGATTCATCCTGATCATGCTCAATGAGGGCATGGAAGATGAAGCCGCTGATATCCGCGGCGAGCTGGAGAAATGGAAAAAGACCCTGTGGAAGCAGGAGCATTGGAAGGAACGCAATCCCGCCGCTGAAGAACGTTCCCGCCGGCGGATTGAAGAGTTGGAGACCCAATTAAAGGATTTTGTTCCCCAACTGAGCAAAGGCCACGTGACGGCGCCGATGGCGGGAATCGTGGAGTTGGCGGTGGTGCCGGGCACAGAGGTGGAAGAGGGCGACGTGGTGGCAAAAATCACGAATCACCGCCGCAAGTACGCCCGCCTGGACCTGCCGGAGAGCGACCGGACACCTTTCACTCCGGGACGAACCATCGATCTGGGTGCGGGATATCAGGCGGTGGTGGCCGAAAACGGCGACAAGGGGGTTGTGCTTATGGTGGAGGACCCGGCGGATCGGCTGGGAGACGATTTGAAGCGTTTCGACCTGATCCGGCGTGAAGAAAACGACGCGGTGGTTCTGCCCTCAGGAGGCATCCTGCGCGATGAGATGGGTCCCTACGTCTTTGTGGCCGAAGGCCGGACGGCCCGGCGGGCGGACATCACGGTGGCGGCCGAGGCGGACGGGAATATCCTGGTTTCCCGGGGACTCGAGGCCGGAGACCTGCTGATCACTCACCAGGTCCTGTCGGCCCGGAGTGGTGAAAAAACAGAATCCCTCGACTGCCTGGCCCAGGGCAAGCGGATCCGGCCCATGATCATTGATCCAAAGACCGGGTTTATCCTGCGCTACAAAGAGGAAAAGGAGTGACCTCTCTTCCCGGAGACGCAATCCCGGCCGCGGAACATGGGTGTTGACAAGGTAGTGGCCGTTCTGGACGGCGAAGCGGTAAAAGCGGTCCCGGTGGTGCGCGCCCTGGGTGAAGCGGGCATTAAGGTTCACCTGATATCCTTCGAGATCCTTTCTCCCGCCGGGGCCAGTCGCTGGTGCCGCCGCCATACCCGGATGCGCCGATTCGATCCCCGGAGGGTGCGTGCCCTCATGGAAAAGCATGGCATCCACCTGCTCCTGCCCCTGGAAGACGCGACCATCGCCGCGATTCATGCCGGGCCGGACATCTGGGATGGCGTTACGATCATCCAGCCGGAAGCCCGTGACCTGGCACGATTCCGGGACAAGGCGGAGACCATCCGGCTGGCGGGAACCCGGGAAGTTCCCATACCGGAAACCGTAATCCCCGCGGACCTGGATGAGGCGGAAGCGGCCCTGAGATCATGGCGTCGTTTCCCGGTGGTGATCAAACCCCGGATCTCCTCGGGTTCCCGGGGCATCCGGATCGCCGGGGATGCGGAAACGGCCCTGGGGGATTACCGGCGGGTCCACCGGGATTATCCCCTGCCCCTTCTCCAGGAGTTCATCCCTCCCGGGGGGCGGGCCCTGGGCGTGGAATTTCTGTTTTACCGGGGGCGGGAGATCGCGGTGTTCGCCCACGAACGGTTGCGCCAGTTCCCGGTCGGCGGTGGGCCCAGCACGTACTGCCGGGGTTGCGGGGATGAGAGCGTGATCGCCATGGGACGACGCATGATGTCGGACCTGGAGTATTCGGGCTTCGCCATGGTGGAGTTCCGGGAGCATCCCGGTAGCGGCACGCTTTGCCTGATGGAGGTGAATCCCCGGCCCTGGGGTTCCATTGCTCTGCCGCGGGCGGCGGGGGTGGACTTCGTAGTGGCCGCGGTCAAGGTATTTTCCGGCGATGCGCAGCAGGAAAAGGTGATCGGGTTCCCCCGGGAAGCCGCCAGGTTCCATATGCGCTGGTTGTTGCCGGCGGATTTTCTGAACCTGTTGACCGACGGCGCACGACCTTTCGGTGCACGCATGCGGGAGCTGTTCCGGCGTTATCCCGACACGGTATACCAGATTCTTAACCGCCGGGATCCCCTGCCGGCGGTGGTCATGACTCTCAAGATGCTGGCGGGGGCGATGAATCCCCGTTTCCTGATGCGCAACCTCCTGCGCCGCTGACCCATCCGACCTCTATATTTCAACCGCGGGATAGCCGGCTTTTTCCAGAACGGCCAGGATCTCTTTTGCGTCCATTTCCGTTTCCATGCGAACCACTTTGGATTCCAGGTCAATGCCGATATCCCGGATTCTTCCGGTGGCTTCCAGGGCGGTTTGGATACGTTTCACACAATGCATGCAGGAGATATCCGGGGCTTTGAATTGTTTTTTCATGATGACAACCTCCGTTTGACTCTCCCGGAAATCCGGGAGGCGTTGAGGACCACGTTGGCGCTGCTGGCGAACATGGCGGTTTCGGCGATCAGGGGATGGAGCAGGGCGGCCATGGCCATGGGTACGGCCAGCAGGTTATACAGGAATGCCCAGAACAGGTTCTGCCGGATGGCGCGAAAGGTGATCCGGGAGATATCGATGGCGTCCACAACCCGGGACAAACCGCCCCGCACGATTACCATGTCGGCGCTTTCCATGGCCAGGTCCGTGCCTTCCCCCACGGCGATGCCCACGTCCGCGGTTTTCATGGCCGCGGCGTCGTTCAGGCCGTCACCCACCATGCCCACCCGCAATCCCCGGCGCTGCCACTGGTGGACCACGGCGACTTTTTCCTCGGGAGTCAGGCCGGCGTGGACTTCCTCGATCCCCGCGGCCGCGGCCGCCGTTTGTCCCGCGGCTTCGTTGTCTCCGGTCACCAGGATGACCCGGATTTTTTCCCGGCGCAGGCGTGCCACCGCGGCCGCGCTGTCGTCGCGCAGGGTATCCGCCGCGGCCAGGCCGCCGATGACCTTGCCGTCCCGGCGCAATTCCATCACCGTATGACCCGCGACCGTCCAGTCCCGGTAGTTTTCAAGGTGTTCCGGACGGCCGAGGTGATAGGTGTGTCCCGCGATCCGCCCGGCGATCCCCTGGCCAGCCGTTTCGGTGATCTCATCGACATGTCCCGGGATCCCGGCGTGAAGTGCATCGGCGTGGCGGGTGACCGCTTCCGCCAATGGATGCAGGGAATGCCTCTCCAGGGCCGCGGCGATTCCGATCATATCATCCGGCAGCGTGGAATCCACAACCCGGGGCTGCCCCCGGGTAAGGGTTCCCGTTTTGTCCAGCAGCAGAACATGCAATTGCTTGGCCATCTGGATGGCTTCACCGCTGCGGATAATCAATCCCCGCCGGGCCGCGGCGCCGCTTCCCGCGGTCAGAGCCATGGGGGTGGCCAGGCCAAGGGCGCAGGGGCAGGCGATCACCAGGGTGGCTACCAGGGAGAAAATCGCCGTGGATATCGCACCGCCGCCGGCGCTGACCCAGGGCAGCCAGTGGGTGGCCTCCTCCAGAAAGGGCCGCAGCGCCGGATACCGCCAAAGCCATACCGCCGCGGCGGCCAGGGCACAGGCGGTGACCACCGGGATGAACACCAGGGTGATCCGATCCGCCAGGGCCTGGATGGGCACTTTCGAAGACTGGGCTTCCTCCACCAGCCGGATCATGCGGGAGAGAAAGGTGTCGCCGCCGACTCTTTCCACCAGTACCTCGAGGGAACCCGATTGCAGGATGGTTCCGCTGACTACGGAATCCCCGGTTTGCTTTGTTACCGGCAGAGGTTCTCCCGAAACCATGGCTTCTTCCACAAGCCCCTTGCCTTGAACGATCCTGCCGTCCAGGGGGATCCGTTCCCCGGACCGTACCCGGATGCGGGCTCCGGGGGTAACGCTGTCCGCGGGAACGCGCAGAGTATCGTTTTCCCGGATCAGATCGACTTCATGGGGCTGCATGGCCATGAGGCGGTGAACCGCCGCGGCGGCGCGGCGCCGCAGCCGGGATTCCAGATAACGCCCGGCCAGATGCAGGGCCGGAATCATGGTTGCCAGGCTTCCAAAAGAGAGCACATCGACGCCCAGCCCGTTCATCCACGCCGTGGACCATGCGGCGGCGGACCCCAGCACCACTAGGGAGTCCATGTTGGTATGGCGGTGCACAAGGGCGATCCATGCGCCCCGCAGGGTGGAGCGGCCCGGAAAGGCCCATAGGACAAGCCCCGAAAAGGCTTCCAGCCAGGGCATGCCGGGAACATGGCTGCCCGCCATGTGCAGGATCATCAGCAGGGTAACCGGGAGAGTGATTGCCAGGGCGAGTACCAGGTTGGTCCGGGCCTCGCGGAAGCGCCGCGCCGCGGAATCCTCGCCGGGCGGCTCGTCGGCGATATCGTACCCGGCTTCGCGTACGCTCCGGGCCAGGGTTTCCATGGACAGGCCCGGGGGCCCCAAGACAAAACCTCTTTCCGTGGCCAGGTTGACGGAAACGAAGTCCACCCCGGGGGTTCCGGACAATTGACGTTCCACGATACGCGCGCAGGAGGCACATGTCATGCCCTGGATCGCGAACGAAAATCGGGTTTTCCCCTCTCTCTCGGAAGCTTTGGTTACCATAACAGTAACATTTTACCATTCAGGATAAAAAATGGCTATTGCTTTCCTTTGATTCCGCGCCTTTTCGCGGATTTCCCGGGGGGGCGTTTTCCTTCCCGGGAACCGGAAAAGATAGAACGACCGGGAAAGGACCAGTGCGTTCGGGAAACAATGTCGGAGGATTGTGAAATATCTGCAAAGAAAAGCGGTTTCGGTTGAGCCGCCGTTTGAATTGCTATAAAATGGAGGCCCTATATCCGCTCGCGGGTGACAACGCCCCGGCGGCAGAGGAAAAAGCATGCGGAAATACAGTATCATCGTCATATTGTGGGGGCTCCTGGTTCTCGGAGTAGCAGCGGAAGAACCGGATTCTCCCCGGAGTTTTTCCCTGGAGGAAGCCCAGGAATACGCCCTGAAGCATAGCCGGGACGCCCGGGCGGCCCGAATCGATGTCAACCGGGCGCGTCGCAAAGTCTGGGAAACAACGGCTATCGGGCTTCCCCAGGTGGATGCCGCCATATCATACCAGCATTACCCCACCATCCCGACCACCCTGCTTCCCGCTCAGATATTCGATCCCGATGCCGCGCCGGGAACTTTTTCGGAGCTGCAATTCGGCACGGCCCACAATGCCCGGCTTGACGTAACCGCCTCGCAATTGTTGTTCCAGGGGAGTTACCTGGTGGGTTTGCGGGCTTCGCGGGTGTACCTCCAGCTATCCCGGGATCAACTGGCCCGGGCCGAGGTGGATATCAAGGAAACCGTGGCTCGGACCTATTTCCTGATTCTCCTGTCTGAACGGTCCAGGGAGATTTTGCAAACCAGCCTGAACAATTTGCGGAAGACCTTGCGGGAAACCAGAGAGATATACAAGGCGGGTTTTGCCGAGGATACGGATGTGGATCAAATCCAGCTGTCGGTGACGGAGCTGGAGAACCAGGTAAAGTCAACGGATGTCCAGATCCGCATTACCTACAACCTGCTGAAGTACCAGATGGGATTCGACCTGAACGAAGTCATCGTCCTGGCGGATGACCTGGATACCATCCTGTCGCTTATCGATGAAGAGGATCTGGTAACCCGCCATCTCCAACTGGATCAACATGTGGATTTCATGAGCATCCAAACCCAGGCCCGCGCCCAGGCATTGTTGTTGAGCCAGGCCCGTTCCGCCTACCTGCCATCGATTACCGCTTATGTCACCCAGAGTTACAATGCCCAGAGAAACACATTTAATTTCTTTAATCGGGGCAAGTGGTTTGTTTCAACGGTAATCGGCTTGAATATCCAGGTGCCCATCTGGAGCAGCGGAAAACGCCGCGCCCAGGTGCAGCAGGCGCGGCTGGATCTAAAGAAAGCCCGTCTGGACGTGGAGCATACGGCCCGGGGGCTGCAGATGGGTTTGATGCAGGCGCGGGCGGATTTCGTGAACGCCCTGGACAAGCGACAATCCCTTGGCGACAATGTGGCCCTGGCACGCAGAATCTTTGCGAAAACCAGGGCGAGGTTCCAGAATGGGACCGCAACCAGTCTGGAACTCACGCAAGCGCACAATCAATATCTAGAGTCGGAATCCGGCTTTACCGCCGCCGTGGTGGATCTGCTCAATGCCAAACTGGCTTTGGAGCGGGCTCTGAACCGGTTGTAAGCATGGCTTTCAGGAGAGAAAGATGAGGGTAAGCAAAAACGCTGTTTTCATAGGCATTCTGGGTATCGCCCTGGTGTTGCCCTGGGGGTGCGGCACCTCGCAGAAGAACCGTGATATCCGGGAAGAGGTACGGGAAAAAAGGATCGCCGTGGAGCGGTTGAACACGGAGATCCGGGAATTGGAAAAACAATTGGCCGGCTTGAAGGAAGCAGATGGTCCCCAGGGTGTTCCCGTTGCCGTTGAACGGCTTGAACCGCGGCCTTTCGCCCATTATCTGTTGGTGAACGGAACCGTTGAAGCCGTGCGCCAGGCGTATATCAGTCCCGAGTTGAACGGCCAGATCAAGCGAATCCACGTGCGGGAAGGGCAAGTGGCCAATCCCGGAGACTTGCTGGTGTCTTTGAATTCCGCGGTCATCGAGAGCAGTATCGCCGAGGTCAAAACCCAATTGGATCTGGCTGAGACCATATTCCTCAAACGAAAAGGCTTGTGGGAAAAAAAGATCGGCTCCGAGGTCCAATTTCTGGAAGCCCGGAACCAGAAAAAATCCCTGGAGAACAAACTGGAAACCCTGCAGGCTCAATTGGACATGACGCGGATCCGGGCTCCCATTCAAGGTATCGTGGATACCATTGCCCTGAAGGAAGGAGAACTCGCGGCGCCGGGACAATTGTTGATCCAACTCGTGTGCCTGGATGAATTGAGTGTTTCCGCCGATGTCTCCGAGGCCTATCTGTCGAAGATCGCCAAAGACGATCCGGTAACCGTGACCTTTCCTTCCTTCCCGGATTCCCGGGTGGAAACCCGGGTGTATCGTACAGGCAACATCATCAATCCCCAGAACCGGACCTTTGAGGTGGAGATCCGCCTTCGCAATGAAAGGCAGAGGTTCAAACCCAATATGCTGGCTCTTCTGAAGTTGAGAGATTTTCAGGACCCCCGGGCCATGGTGGTGCCATCCATCCTGGTTAAAAATGATCGCAACGGGTCCTATGTATACCTGGTGGAGCGCAGCGACGACCTGGCGAAAGCACGCAAGGTCTATGTGACACCCGGCATGACCCAGGGGGGAGACACCATGATTACCGCCGGTCTTTCCCCGGGGCAGGAGTTGATTGTCCAGGGATACAATCTTGTCAAAAACGGAGTCCCGGTTCACCTCGTGCAACCGGAACTCCATGAGGATGAATCCTGATGTCCGACTCGTTGAAATCCCCCCCCAAATCGCGGGAGTTTCGCCTGACCACTCTGGCGTTGTCCAACCGCAACACCGTGATCCTGGCTACGGTGCTGTTGGCGGTTTTCGGCCTGGTGGCCTATACATCCATGCCCATGGAGATGTTTCCCGAAATCAACATGCCCAATGTTTTCGTCAAAACAATGTATCCGGGCAATCCGCCGGTGGACATGGAAAACCTGGTCACCCGGCCGCTGGAGAAAGAAATTCACGGTATATCGGGCATCAAGGAGATGACTTCGGTCTCCACCCAGGATAATTCCGATATCTTCGTGGAGTTCAACTCCCGGGTGGATATCAAGGAAGCCCTGCAGGACGTGAAGGATGCCGTGGACAAGGCGCGCAGTGAGTTGCCTTCCGACCTGCTCCTGGACCCGGTGGTTATGGATTTCGATTTTAACGAGTTCCCCATCCTCAGCATCAACCTTTCGGGGGAGTACAGCCTGACGGAATTAAAGGAATTCGCCGAGTATCTCCAGGATGAAATCGAAGCCCTGGCTGAAATTTCGAAAGTGGATCTCAAGGGGCTGAATGAACGGGAGATTCAGATCAACGTGGACCAGCACAAGCTGGAGTCGTTTCAACTCAGTTTTGACGACATCGAAAACGCGATCAACCTGGAAAATGTTTCCATCTCCGGCGGCGACCTCAAGATCGACGGAACCACCCGGTCGATCCGTACCATCGGGGAATTCCGGAATGTCGATGAAATCGCCGACATCATCGTCAAACATGAAGCCGGCGACATCGTTTACCTGCGTGATGTCGCCCGGGTGGAAGACGCATTCGCCGACCCGCTGACTTTCGCCCGCCTGGACCGGGAAACCGTGGTATCCGTCCAGGTGATCAAGCGCGCAGGTGAGAACCTGCTGGATGCCACGGACAAGATTATGAACCTGCTTTCCCGGGCCCGTTCCCGGAAAGAGCTTCCGCGGGACCTGAAGATCACCATTACCAACGATCAATCGGAATACGTGCGTGAAATGGTTGCCAATCTTGAAAACAGCATCGTGATCGGCGTGATTTTCGTGGTGGCGGTGCTTTTTTTCTTTCTGGGTATCCGCAACGCGTTGTCCGTGGGCTTCGCCATCCCCATGTCCATGTTGATTTCCTTCGTGGTTCTCTCCATTCTGGGCTCCACGGTCAACATGATGGTGCTGTTCGGGCTTGTGCTGGCCCTGGGCATGCTGGTGGACAACGCCATCGTGGTGGTGGAGAATATTCATCGCTTCGTCGGCCAGGGCGTTCCCGTCCTCAAAGCGGCGTGCCGGGCGGTGGGTGAAATCGCGGTTCCCATTATTGCTTCCACCGCTACTACCCTGGCCGCCTTTTTCCCCCTGCTGTTCTGGAAAGACATCATGGGGGAATTCATGAAGCACCTGCCCATCACCCTGATCGTGGTGCTTTCCTCTTCCCTGGTGGTGGCTTTGCTGATTGTTCCCGTGCTGGTCAGCGATTTCATCCGGCCGGGACAGGAGGGACGCCTGCCCGGGTTGCGGCGCAGCCTGCGTCTCGCGGCCGTCCTGACCGTGACGGCCGTCGGGCTCTACCTGGCGGGGTTCTCTATCGGCGGAGGGCTTCTCCTGGTCGGGGTGGTCCTTGTCCTGTTGAACCGTTTCGTATTGTTCCGCGCCGGATTGTGGTTCCGGACACGATTCCTGGATCGGTTGGAGGAAGGCTATCTCAACCTTCTGGGATGGGTCATGAAGGGGCGCCGGTCTCCGGCGGTTCTGGCGGGGACCGTGCTGCTTCTCCTCCTGTCAGTGGTTTTCTTTGGCGCCCGCAATCCCAATGTAGTGCTTTTCCCGGTGAATGAGCCCTCTTTTATCAACATCATGGCCGAGCTGCCCGTGGGTTCGGATGTCACCGCCACCAACCGTTTCATGCAGCGCCTGGAGGAGCGGGTTTCCCTTTTGCTGGAACCCAATCGTGACCTGGTCGAGTCGGTCCTCACCACCGTTGGCAAAGGTGTGGTGGGAGAAAACGAAACCCCTCTGGGCAATACCCCGAACCGCGGCATGATCACTGTGTCTTTCGTGGATTACGAAGATCGGCGGGGCGTTCAGACCTCGGATATCATGAAAACCCTCAGCCGGGATCTGCTGGGCCGTTATCCCGGCGTGCAATTGTCGCTGGAAAAAAACCAAATGGGCCCACCGACGGGAAAAGAAATCAACCTGGAAATTATCGGAAAAGATTTTGACGGCCTGCTGGAGACCACGTCCCTGGTGCAACAAACCATCGAACAATCGGGAATCCAGGGGATCGAAGGGTTGAAAATGGATCTGGACGTGGGCAAACCCGAGCTCCTGATCCAGATCGATCGCGACAAAGCACGGCGCTTCGGTCTCTCCACGGCACGGATCGCCGGAACCATCCGCACCGCCCTGTTCGGCAAGGAAATCTCCGATTTCAAGGTCGGCGAGGAGGAGTATCCGATCCAGTTGCGACTGCAACGCGGCTACCGGCAGAGGATCTCGGCCTTGCTGAACCAGAAGATTACTTTTCGCAGCCCCTCATCGGGCCGGATCATGCAGGTGCCCATTTCCGCCGTGGCGGATATCCAGCCCAGTTCGACCTACAGTTCCGTACGCCGCAAGGATATGGACCGGGTCATTACCCTTTACTCAAACGTAATCGAGGGATTCAATCCTTCGCGGGTGAATGACCAGCTGAAGACCCTGCTGGCGCGGATGGACTTTCCCGAAGGCTTTGGATACCGGTTTACCGGTGAACAGGAAGAGCAGGCGGAAACCATGTCCTTCCTCATAACGGCCCTGGGTATCGCCGTTGCCCTGATTCTGATTATCCTGGTGACCCAGTTCAACTCCTTTGTCAAACCCATGATCATTCTGGCGTGCGTGTTGTTCAGCACCATTGGTGTTTTCCTGGGCCTGGCGGTATTCCGCATGGATTTCGTGGTAATCATGACCGGCGTGGGCATCATCTCCCTGGCCGGTGTTGTGGTCAACAACGGCATTGTTCTGATTGACTATATCGATTACCTCAAGGACCGCCGCCGGGACGAATCGGGATTGAAGTCCGACAGTGACCTGCCCCTGGAGGACACCATCGCCTGTATCGTCCGGGCCGGACGTACCCGCCTGCGTCCCGTTCTCCTCACTGCCATCACCACCATCCTGGGTCTGACACCCATGGCGCTGGGCATGAACATCGACTTTGTGTCCCTGTTGCGTTCGGGTAATCCTCACCTGTATTTCGGCGGAGATAACTCCCTTTTCTGGGGTCCCATGGCCTGGACCGTGATTTTCGGGTTGACTTTCGCCACTTTCCTGACCCTGATCGTGGTGCCCGTCATGTACCGGATCGGCAATCAGGTAAAGCTGGCCCTGGCCGCCCGGCGCGTTTAGGGTTTTCCCCGGGATCCGCCTTGCCAGCCGTCGGGGCTGGGGTATAATGGGGGGCATGTCCAAGGAAAACAGGGTCGATATGCTGCACGGCGGCATGTCCCGCGCCATTCTGCGCCTGGGGATCCCTCTGGCTCTGGCTTCGGTGGTGCAAACCTTGTACAACCTGGCCGACGCGTTCTGGCTGGGCAAACTGGGGAGTTCGGCCTTGGCCGCACCGGTGATCTCCTTCAATATCATCTTTTTCATTATTTCCTTGGGGGCCGGTTTCGCGGTGGCGGGCACTTCCCTGGTATCCCAGTACATGGGCGCCGGAGATCCTGAAAAAGCCCGGCGGGTGGCGGGAAATCTGTTACTCTACCTGATGATTTTCGCCGTATTTTTTGTTGCCGCCGGCTTGATCTGGGCCCGGGACTTCCTTGCGGTGCTGCGCACGCCGGGTGATACCATGGAGCAGACCCTGTTGTACTATCGTATCATGGTCATCGGTATGCCCCTGGCTTTTCCCTTCTTTGTGTACCGGGCGGTGATGAACGGGTACGGGGATACCCGGGCGCCTTTGAAGGTGGAGCTGATCGCCGCGTTGATCAATGTGGTCCTTGACCCGATCCTGATATTCGGCTGGCTGGGCATGCCGGCTCTGGGAGTCGGCGGCGCCGCCCTGACAACCGTGGTTTCCCGGGGAGCGGCCTCGGCGGTCGGCTTGTGGCGATTTTTCGCGCCGGGGCATGCGTTTCGCCTGCGTCCGTCTCATCTGGCGCCGGTTCGTGGGCTCCTGCCCCTGATGATGAAGATCGGCGTGCCCGCGTCCGTAGGCATGGCCGGAGGCTCCCTGGGTTTCCTGGTGTTGATGGGGATCGTAAACCGTTTCGGATCCGGCGTGGTCTCGGCCTACGGTATTTCCACCCGGGTGATCCATCTCTTCATGATGCCCGCCATGGGCATTTCCCAAGCGGTTACCGCCATTGTCGGACAGAACCTGGGTGCCGGTAACGTGGCCCGGGCGCGCCGGGCGGTCAATCGGGGAATTTTGATGGTCATGTCCGTGGTGGTGCCGGCCATGGCTCTCACCGCCGCGTCAGGGCGCTGGATCACCGCCGTATTCATCTCCGGTGACCCGGTTGTTTCCAATCTGGCGCGCCCCATGTTCCAATTGGTGGCGCCTTCGGTCATCTGTTTCGCCATGGCCTCGGTTTTGAACGCGGCGTTTCAGGGCGCCGGCCATACGATTCCCGTGATGACCACCAATCTTTCCCGGATATGGCTCTTTCGGGTTCCCATTGTGTTCTTCCTGTCCATGGTATGGCTCGGCGGGCCGGGAAGCCCCGGCGCTGCTCTGGGGATCTGGTGGGGCATGCTGGTTTCCAATGCCCTGGCCATGATCATGATCATGATATGGTACGCCCGGGGGGGCTGGGCACGGCCGCGTATACACTCCGCGGGCATGGGTCGCGCGTAGTGCCGGCGGCTGCCGGGGTGTGGTAAAATAGAGGCGGAGAAAAATCTAATGTTGGATAACCTCAGCGGAAGAATGACAAAGGTGATGCGCTTCCTGAAAGGGGAGGCCACCGTTACCGAAGACAACATGAAACAGGCCCTGCGGGAGATCCGCCTCTCGCTCTTGGAAGCGGACGTCAACTTCAGGGTTGTTAAGGATTTTATTCAGAAAATACGCGAACAGGCTCTGGGGCGGGAAGTCCGGGAGAGCCTTACGCCTTACCAGCAGGTGGTCAAGATCGTGCAGACGGAATTAACCAGCCTGCTGGGAGAGCGGCAGCGTGAACTGGTGCGGGGACAGCAGAAACCCGGTGTGATCATGCTGGTCGGCCTCCAGGGTACCGGCAAGACCACCACCGCCGGCAAACTGGCGCATTACCTGAAGCGCCGGGGCGAGAGCGTTCTCCTGGGAGCGCTGGATCCCAAGCGACTGGCCGCGGGGGAGCAATTGTCACTGGTGGCCCGGGAGGTCGGCGTGCACTGCCACCGGACGAACGCCGACATGCCGCTGGACCGGCAGGTGCCGGAATTGCTGCGCATCGCCCGGGAAACCGGCTACGACCGGGTGATCGCCGATACGGCGGGCCGCCTGCACGTGGATGATGCGTTGATGTCCGAGTTGATCGCTTTAAAGAAAAGCCTGAATCCTGAAGAGATTCTCTTCGTGGGAGACGCCCTCACCGGCCAGGACGCGGTGGAGTCGGCCCGGCGGTTTAACGAAGCCGTGGGGATATCTGGGATCATTCTTACCAAGATGGACGCCGACGCCCGGGGCGGCGCCGCACTGTCCATGGTGAGCGCCACCGGCAAGTCCATCGTGTTTATCGGTACCGGGGAGAAACCCGAGGACCTGCAACCCTTCCACCCCGACCGCCTGGCTTCACAGATCCTGGGCATGGGAGACGTGCTTTCCCTGATTGAGAAAGCGGAAGAGGAAATCGACCAGCGTGAAGCGGAACGGGTGGCCCGTCGCATGATGCGAAATGAATTCACCCTCGAGGATTTCGCCGCTCAGCTGGAACAGATGACGCGCCTGGGTTCCATCCAGGACATCCTCGGCATGCTGCCGCAGATGGGCGGCAAGGCTCTCTCCCTGCAGGGCGCGCAAATCAATGAACGCGGGATCTCCCATATGATCGCCATCATCCGTTCCATGACTCCCGAGGAGCGTCGTCGGCCCAAACTCATCAACGGGCGCCGCCGCATGCGTATCGCCAAAGGGGCCGGCCGCACGGTCCAGGAAGTCAACCGCCTGTTGAAAGGATACCAGGAAATGCGTAAAACCATGGGCAAGCCACTGTTCCGCAGGATGATGAAAAGATTTGACATTTCTCATAAAGTGCGGTAAATTTTGTCTTCACAATTTAGGAGAAACACTCATGGTGGCCATAAGACTGACTCGTGCCGGAACAAAACATCGACCCTTCTATCGCATTGTGGCGATTGACCGAGAAAGACCCAGAGAATCCCGATATATTGAATTGCTCGGGTTCTATAACCCTCTGACTGACCCAGTGGAAATCAAACTCGACGTGGAAAAATACAACGAGTGGATTAAAAAGGGAGCGAAACCATCCCAGACAGTGCGATCGCTATTGAAAAAAGTCCTGCGATCTGAAAATTAAGGAGGGAAACGTGAAAGAACTGGTGGAAACAGTTTGCAAATCGCTGGTAGACAACCCTGAACAAGTATCCGTAACCCAGATTGACGGCGAACAGACGACCATCCTCGAACTGCGCGTGGCACAGAGCGATCTTGGCAAAGTGATCGGCAAGCAAGGCCGGACCGCCAGGGCGATTCGGACCATCCTCGCGGCTGCCGGAATGAAGCAGAGAAGGCGCTACAACCTGGAAATCATCGAGCGTTACGAGCAGTAAGCCCCGTTGCGATTTCTGGGGAGGATTTCTAGAACCAGGGGGAACAGGGGAGAGGTTGTATTGGAAGCCTCTCCCGATTTGCATGAAGGGGACCTGAAAAAGGGGGTTTCCTTCGAGCTGCGATTCAGGGATCACAGGAGTACTCTGACCCTTGAAGGAGTACGTATGATTCGCGGTGCGTTCGTTCTGGCTTTTAGAGGTTGCGATTCCATAGACCGGGCGTACCGCCTGGTTGGGCATGATCTGTGGGGGGATGAGACCCGGAACACGGGTATCCCCGAACGGCGGTCCCCCCTGGGATTTGGAGTCGTCGACACGAAAGGAAACAATTGCGGAATCGTGGTGGAGGTGCACCGCGGGGAATTCAATTCCATGTTGGAGCTGGAATTCTCAGACCGGCGGATCCTGGTTCCCTGGCATCCCGCAATCGTGGTCGCTATTGATGAAGAGTCGGAAGAAGTGGTGATTTCTCCGCCGGAAGGATTGATGGATCTGAATCAATGAGATTCTCTGTCGTGACCATATTCCCCGGCATGATCGCCGACATGGCGAAGTACGGTCTCTTATCCAAAGCCGTGGAAAAAGGGATCGTCAAACTGGATGCGTATGACCTTCGGGATTTCACCCGAGACAAGCATCACAAGGTGGATGATCGGCCTTTTGGCGGTGGTCCGGGAATGGTTATGAAGCCGGGCCCGCTGTTTCGCGCGGTGGACCATATTTCCGACAAGAATTCCGGCCGGGTTGTATTATTCTCCGCCTATGCTCCCATTCTGACCCAGGAAAGGGTGAAAGCCCTGGCCCGGGAGTCCCATCTTATCCTGGTATGCGGACGCTATGAAGGCGTGGATCAGCGTTTTATCGATCACAAGGTCGACGAAGAGTTGTCCATCGGGCCCTATGTGCTGATGGGCGGCGAATTGGCCGCCGGAGTGCTGATCGAAAGCGTGGCCCGAATGCTTTCCGGAGTAATTGGTAATGTGGAATCGGTGATTACCGACTCCTACTACCAGGGTGAAACCGGAGGCTGGCCCCAATATACACAGCCCCGGGATTTTCGGGGGCATCATGTGCCCGAGGTGTTGTTGTCCGGCCACCACCGGGAGATCGATGAGTGGCGGCGTCTGAAACGTTTCCAACCCCGTTCAGGCGGGGATTCCCAGGACCATTCAGATTGAGAACAGGAGGATAAAATGACACGCATTGTCGAGTGTGTACCCAATTTTTCAGAAGGCAGAGATATGTCGATCATAGACCAGATTACCGCGGAAATAAGCGCGGTGGATCATGTCGAACTACTGGACGTGGATCCCGGCAAAGACACCAACCGTACGGTAGTGACCTTTGCCGGAACTCCTGAAACCATAGGCGAAGCGGCGTTCAGAGCCATTCGCAAGGCATCCGAACTGATCGATATGACCAGGCATTCCGGTGCCCATGCCCGCCTGGGGGCCACCGATGTCTGCCCCTTTGTGCCGGTTTCCGGGGTTACCATGGAGGATTGCGTGGAGATCGCCCGCCAGGTCGGTGAGCGGGTCGCCCGGGAGCTGAAGATCCCGATCTATCTTTACGCTGAGGCGGCAACCCGTCCGGAGCGGCGTCGCCTGCCGGATATCCGCCAGGGTGAATACGAGGCGCTACCGGAAAAGTTGAAGAATCCGGATTTTGCGCCGGATTTCGGAGCCCCTGCGTTCAATCCCCGTTCCGGAGCCACGGTGATCGGCGCCCGGGACTTCCTGATCGCCTACAATATCAATCTCAATACCCGCAGCGTAAAATTGGCCAACAAAGTCGCCAAGAGGGTGCGGGAAAAGGGCCGCAAGGTCAAGAACCCCGAAACCGGCAAACGGGAAACCGTGCCGGGGACCCTCAAGGGGGTTCAGGGCATCGGCTGGTATATCGATGAATACAACATGGCCCAGGTTTCAGTGAACATCCTGAACTACCATGAGACGCCCCTGTACCGGGTTTTTGAGGAATGCGACCGGTTCGGCCGGGAATTCGGCGTGCGGGTAACCGGCAGTGAACTGGTGGGGCTTATCCCTCTGCAGGCCATGATCGCCACCGGAAGGCACTTCCTGCGGAAGCAGGGCGTATCCACCGGAGTGTCGGAACGCGAATTGGTCCGGGTGGCGGTTCAGAGCCTGGGCCTGGACGAGTTGGCTCCCTTCAGCGCGGAAAAACGCATTATCGAATATCGCTTCCGCCGCAAGGGTCGGCTGGCTTCAATGGATACCTACGGGTTTACCGAAGAACTGGCTTCCGACTCACCCGCTCCCGGTGGCGGTAGTGTTTCCGCCCTGATCGGTTCCCTGTCGGCGGGATTGAGTACCATGGTGGCGAACCTGACCAGTGGAAAACTCAAGTTCAAGGCCGTGCGCGGCGAGATGATTCAATTGGCGGAGCGGGGACAGGAATTGATCGCATTTTTCAATGATGCCATTGATCGCGATACCGAAGCGTTCAATTGCATTATGGACGCCCTGTCCATGCCCAAGGGATCCGATGCGGAGATCGCCCGGAGGCAGGAAGTCCTGGAAGAAGCGACGCGGGGAGCTGTCCGGGTTCCCCTGGGTGTTCTGGAAAAATCGGTCGTGGCTGCTGAACTGGCGCTTGTGGCCGCGGAAAAAGGCAATCCCAATTCTCTCTCCGATGCCGGCGTGGCCGGCCTGGCGGCCGCCGCCAGCGCCCGGGGTGCCTGGTACAATGTGCGGATCAACCTGGAAGGATTCGAGGACGGGGATTTTACGGCGGAAACGGTTGAACAGGCCGATCAATGGCTGAAAAGGGTGGATGCCACCGCCTCCCGCATTCGCGATATCATGGAGAAGGCGTTTAAACAAGGTGACAGGTGACAGGCAGGCAGGTGACAGGGATAATGGGGACAGAGACAGCGTTGGGGCGTTTGGCATACGCCCTTTTCTGGGCAATCCCTATTTCTTTTTGCCGAAAAAGGAGCGTTTCTTCGCCTTTCCCCCGGTCATCTCGTCCAGGCGCCTGCGGGCGATCTTGTGGTCGGGATTGATGGAGAGGGCTTTGCGGTAGAAACCTTCCGCCCGGTTCACCAGGTGCTCTTCCTGGAACAAGAGTCCCAGGCCGGCCAATGCGTCGGAGTTCCAGGGATCAATCTCCACGGCACGCTTGAGGTTTCGTTCCGCTGAGCGCCTCTGGGGCTGGATATGCAGCTGCGCCATACCCAGCAGCAGGTAATAGGGCGATTTGTCTCCGTCCAGGCCGACCGCTTCATCCATCAGGCTGGCGGCTTCCCAGAAGCGATGCTGGCTGTAGAGGGTTTTCGCTTTCTGGTAGAGCATGCGGGCGCGTTCCTTCAGGTTGCTCTTGGCCCGGCCGTCCGAATCGTCTTCCTCATCTTCGCCGGTATCGTAGCGGCTGCGGCGCTGGGGGTCACTCAGGGTGTCAAAAGCCTTGTTGATGGCGGCGAAAACGAAATTCGCCTTCTCCTTTATCTCCGGGTCGGGGGCGCCGGTCAGGCGGTCCGGGTGGAGTTGCTTGGCCAGTTTGAAATACGCGGATTTGATCTCGCTTTCGTCGGCGGAATCCTTGACACCCAGAATCTGGTAGTGATCGGCGGTCCCGGCGGAAATACGATTGAACAGGGAAAGCAGGGTTTCCACATTCTGGTCGATCGCCTTTTCCTGGCGGATATGTTCCACCATTTCGACGCCGTTTATCAGATAGATGTGAATCAACCTTGTCCAGCAATCATTTTCCCGGCAACCCAGGTGCCCGGCCAATCCTCCGCAGGGAAGAGCGTGCAACTCGGGTAGACGTTTGTACAGGGCACGGGTATCGGTGTCCAAAGTTTTCAATACGTTTTCAGACAGGGGGAGCTGCCTGGGTATGTTCTCGTAGAACCTGTTGCGGAAATACGCCAGGTTGCTGATACGCGAGATGCCGGCTGAAATTACAGTGGGGATGGGGATTTCAAAACGGGAATCATCGTTGATGGATTGAGTCAGTCCTGAAAAAACCCAGGTTCCGGAAGAAAGCGTCAGGGCTCCTACGGCAATGGAGATTACCTGGTTCACCAGGGCCTTGCGCAGGGCTGCCTGGTCCACGATTTTCTCCTGGATCAGGATCTGGCCGAGCTTGTCCTTGCGTCCTTCCATTAACTTGTGAAGGCTCCAGAACTGGGTCTGGTTGATCAATCCCAGTTTGTAGAGGATTTCTCCCAGTCTTTCCTGGATAACCGTAGTGCGCGCGAATTGGAGCAGGCCGTTTTGAAAAAACAGGACCTTGGTGAATTGGGCGTCCTGGATATGCAGCTCTCCATCCAAATTTTCCTTGAGAATACGAAGAAACAATTCCGCAATGGGCTTTTCGATAATTCGGTTGTGCATAATTCCCCGTCACCTATACTATGCGGCCTGCATAATCGTTGCATTTGAAATAACGCAATCGTAACGAAAAGTCAATCCATCCTCTTTATGGAATATTGAAAATCCCGGTGGAATTGTTGATTTCTTGACAAACAATACGAATTGTTCTATCTAAAATACAGTGTATTTGGAGCAGAATAGCGGGAATAGAGCCGCTCCGCGGCCCGCACAGCCGCTCCGGCGACTGGGGAGAGCGAACCGTAACGATGAAGGCTCCGGGGACAGAAAATGGTCCCGGTGTTGAATGTACAGGAGACAGCCATGAAAAAGACGCTATGGATTGTGGCCATTATGGTCCTGGCGGCCGCGCTTGCCGCCCAGACCGGGACCGGTGATAAACCCAAGAAACTCAACATCCGTACGGCCTATACGTATCAGGCCGAATCATTGCTGGTTTCCCTTTCCGACCTCTATTGTTCGTTCATGATCAGTCCCGGAATGGACGATTCAATCCGTATTATCGGCGCCGAGCACCAGGACCTGGACCGAACGATCTTTACTATGGGAGACCGGCTGTATATTAACAAGGGTGCCGAAGTGGGAATAAAAAAAGGCGACCGTTTCCATGTGGTTTCCCAAGGGGGGAAAGTCCCGGATCCATTCTCCGTCGGCAGTCTGGGTGTCTACTTCCGTTTCCGGGGTCAGGCCCTGGTCACCTGCGTTTTTTCCGAGCGGGCCATCATTGAACTGGTCAACACGTGTTCTCCGGCGGAAATCGGACATTTTCTAGTTCCGTTCAAGAAACAGGAGCATATCTACCGCCGGGGAGTCAATTATCTGGATTGCAAAATCCCGGATACCGGGGTAAGCGGACGAGTGGTATACCTTGATATCGAACAGGACGTCCCACGTGAAATCGCTTTCCGCAGCAATATGGTGGCGGTCAATATCGGGCTTGACAAAATCAACCGGGGTGATCTGGTCCTGTTCTACAAGTTTGTCCGCAAGGACCTGCCTCCGGTGATTGTGGGGACAGGCATCGTCGTGCATCCCGGCAACGCCAACTCTACCGTAAAGATATTGGACGGTGGTTATCCGGTGGAGGTTGGAACCTATGTAATGCTGATGCCCGAGAGCGATGCTCCACAGACCGCGGGTGGGCAGGAGATCCCCATTATTGAAAAGTTGAAGGATGAAGGGCAGACCGGCGCCGAGACGGCGACTCCGGTTGATGAATTTTCCGCTGACCTGCTTTTCGCCCTGGGAAGCGCGGAACTGAGCGATGCGGTGCGGGCGAAGCTAGAGGAAGCCGCTGAATTCCTGGAAGGGAAAAAGGAATACATAATCGCTCTGAAAGGGTACACCTGCAGCATTGGCAATGAAACCCAAAATCTCAAGCTCTCTCAACAACGAGTGGACGCGGTAAAGGCTTTCATGAAAGCCGGCCTTGAGATTGGGGACGAATTTTTCGATACCCATTTTTATGGCGAGAGCGAAGCGGCTTTTGATAACAGCGTCGAAGCCCAGCGGCGCCTGAACCGCCGGGTGTCATTAAAGATAATGGCCAGATGAAAAAGCCGGTCGTGATCCTGCTGGCATTACTGCTGGGGGGCGTATTTGCATCGCCCTCCCTGGAGTCCCAGCAGGTCGACCTGGTCAAGTTGAGGAAAAAAGAAAAAGAACGCCGCGAAAAACTAAAGCAGCAGAAAAAAAAACGGGCCCGGGTGACCGATTCCAATGTGAAAGACATGGCGGAATCCAAGAACAAGCCCGGTTATGCCGAATCCGGGTCGGATTCGGGAAAGAAAAAAGAAGGCCAAGAGGAAGAACCGGCGGTCAAGCCCCTTGTGAGTGTTGACGGTGCGGATAAGGGCAGTCAGCCCGAGGTGCAAGACGAGCAAACGACGGCGGAATACTGGCAACGGTTGAAACGCGGCCTTGACGAGCGGATCGCGGATCTGGAGAATCGCCTCAGTCAGAACGAATCACGCCTGAATCTGCTGCATACGCAGTACCTGGGGCAGGATCTGCCCATGGAAAAACGGCGGATCAAAACCGAGTTGGATAATCTAAAAGAGAGCGATAAACAGGACAGAGAAAGGTTGGCGCAGCTGCGACGGGAGCTGGAAGAACTGAGGGACCGGGCCCGTAAGGCCGGTGTCCCCCCGGGCTGGCTGCGCTGACGAACCGGTTGTCCTGTTTCTGCGTATTCTAATCAGGAGTGAATGCCTTATGTATCCCGTAATTGAATGGAAAGAAAACCAGGTATTGATGCTGGATCAACGCCTTCTGCCTCTGGAAGAGAAATTCGTCGTTCATCGTCATTATTCGGAAGTCGCGGACAGCATCCGCACCATGGTGATCCGGGGAGCTCCGGCAATTGGTGTGGCCGCGGCAATGGGAGTGGCTCTGGGTGTCCTGAATGCCGGTTCCCGGGTGGACAGTGAATTTCCCCGGATCATCGAGACCCTGGCGTCCACCCGGCCGACGGCGGTCAATCTGTTCTGGGCGCTGGAGCGGATGAAAGGCGTGTACGAACGTCATCAAAGCAATCCCGAGAGTCTCGCGGAAGAGATGATTCGCGAGGCCATGGCCGTTGACCGGGAAGACGTGGAGATAAACCGACGGCTGGGTGCGGCCGGAGCCGATTTGCTGCCTGACGGAGCCCGGGTCTTGACCCATTGCAATGCCGGAGCCCTGGCTACCGCCGGGTACGGTACCGCCCTGGGGGTCATCCGCGCAGCTGTGGCGCAGGGAAAACACATCCAGGTGGTGGCCGACGAAACCCGGCCTTTTCTGCAGGGTTCCCGTTTGACCGCCTGGGAGTTGCGCCGGGATGACATCCCGGTAACCCTGATTACCGACAACACCGCCGGCAGTATGATGCGCAGCGGCGCCATTGACGCGGTGATCGTCGGGGCTGATCGCATCGCCCGCAACGGGGACGTGGCCAACAAGATCGGCACCTATTCCGTGGCCGTCCTGGCCCGACATCATGGGATCCCGTTTTATGTGGCCGCTCCCATGTCGACGATTGATGGGAACCTGGCCAACGGCGGTGAAATTCCCATTGAAGAGCGGGATGGTGACGAAGTACGTTGGTTTCGCCAGGTCCAGGTGGCTGAATCGGAAACTCCGGTGTTCAACCCCGCTTTTGACGTCACGCCGAACGAATTGGTGTCCGCGATCATCACGGAGAACGGCGTGGCCCGCGGGGATCTCCCGGCGGTCCTGGAGGGCTGGCTGGCGGGATGAAGGAGGGGCGGAGGTTCCCGCTTTCCGCCGGATGGCTTTTTCTCTTCTGCCTCGGTTTTTTGGGAATCCCCGGTTGTGCCGAGGGAGGTCTCGACGAATGGTTGTCCGCCCGCTGGACCATTGAAAGCGGGCTCCCCCAGAATACAGTCCGGGCGCTATGTCGAACCGCGGACGGCTACTTGTGGCTCGGCACCCGGTCCGGATTGGTCCGATTTGACGGAGTCCGTTTCCAAATATTCAACCGCTGGAATTCTCCCCGTATGCCCAGTGAGGAAGTCCTGAGTCTTCTCGGTTGCGGAGATCAAGGGATCTGGGTGGGCACCACGGCGGGCCTGTCCCTTTTTAATGGGAAATCCTGGAGTCTTCCCCGCCTCCCCGGAGCCATCAACTGCCTGGCCGCGGGGAGAGACGGTTCCGTATGGGCTGGGACGCCCCGGGGGGTTTATCTGTTGGATGCCGACGGGATTGCGGGATCTCGAGGCCATTGGTTGCCGGATCAGGAGATAATCCGGCTGGTTGCGGAAAAGGAGGGCAGTGTGCTGGCGGGGGTCAGGATGGGGGCAGTATGGCGGCTCGCCCCAGGGACATCCGCGGACACCCTTCGGACGGCGGTCGTTCCGGGGGAGATCAACGATATCCTGCCCTGGCGGGGCGGGATGTGGATCGCCTCGAAGTCCGGTCTTTTTCGGATTGCCGGCGAATCGGGAAGGGCGGAACGGGTATCGCTGCCCGGATCTGCCGTGCCCAACAGCCTTCTGGAAAGTCGGGACGGCGGGCTGTGGATCGGAACCACTGACCGGGGGATATTGTACCTTGACCACCGGGGCGCTCCGGGAGGGTTTCATCCCGGACTTGAGGGGAATTCCGTGCTCAGCCTGTATCGGGACGCCCGGAACAACCTGTGGGCCGGCACCGAGGTTTCCGGATTGGTGCGGCTGCGCCGCCGGGCGGTCCGTGGAATGGTCAGGGATCGGGGACCGGTTACCGCCGTAATGGGCCTGGGTGACGGTACAGCCTGGGCGGCCACGCGTGATCGCGGACTTATCCGATTTTCCCCCGCCGGGGAAGAGGAAAAACCCGAGGTGCATATCCCCCTGCAGGCCTTGAGCCTGGCAAGGAAAGGGCGTACGGCCTGGCTTGGAACCGCCGGAGCCGGCCTCGTCCGCCTGGATCTCTCCGGTTTGGAACGCATACGTGTCCCGTTTAGTGAAAAACTGTCGATTCGGGCGGTCCTCCCCGGTCCCGGAGAAGAGTCCTGGCTGGCTACCGACCGGGGGCTTCTCAAGGGATCCGGTAAAGATTTCGAATCGGTTCCGCTTCCCGGCACGGGAGTGGAAGGCGAAGCCATCTCCGTATTGCTTCCGGGGGATTCCGGTGAGATCTGGGCCGGTGGTGATTCCGGAGTGTGGAGGTTTTCAGACGGAGAATGGACTGCCGTAACGGGGAATGAGGATTTTCCGGCGCCCCGGAGCGTGGCCAGTCTGTATCGGGACGGTCAGGGTCTGCTGTGGGCCGGTACCCGGGGGTGGGGCTTGTTCGTGCGCTTCCGGGATCGGTGGATTCAGATGGATACTTCCCGGGGCCTGGCCGACAACTATATCCTGGGAATCCAGCAGGATGACCGGGGATACCTGTGGTGCGGATGTCACCGTGGCGTATTCCGTATCGTGACAAAGGATTTCGCTTCCCTGACGGCCGGACCGGATACCCGGGTGGATTGTCTGGTCTGGAATGAGGGTGAAGGCATGCCGAGCAGCGAGTGTACCGGTGAGGCCCAGCCTTCCGCCTGGAAGACCGCCACGGGAACTCTTCTTTTCCCAACGGTGCGGGGAGTCGCCGTGGTCGATCCCGGGATGGCCGCCGAATCCGCTGCGGATGTTCCGGTGCACATCGAAGCCGTATTGGCGGACAGTCGCAGCCTGGATCCCGGAACTCCCGCCCGGCTGGGACGCAATGTGGAAATGCTGGAGTTCTACTTTACCTATCCGGAATTGGCGGCTCCCGGAAAAGTCATTTTTCGTTACCGGCTGAAAGGTTTCCGGGATCAATGGACGATCACCCGCCCCGGCCAGGAGAGAAGCGCTCTTTATCTCAATCTGGGACCCGGAAAGTATGAGTTCCAGGTCCAGGCCAGGGGGGGGGAGGGTATATGGTCTCCGGGAATCCAATCGTACGCCTTGCGGATCAGCGGACGCTCCTGGTTACCGTTCCTCTGGGCAACCCTGATCCTGATGGCGGCGGCCGGAGGAGTATGGGTTGTCGGAAGAAAGAAATCATCGGTCAATCTGCCCAAGTATCGTACATCCGGACTGACCGATGATGTGGCGCGTCAGAAGCTGAAAGATCTGCTGGAAGTCATGCAAAGTGAGCGTCCATATCTGGAAGCGGACCTGACATTGGGCAAGCTGGCTGAACGGGTGGGTATTCACCAGAATTACCTCTCCCGGATCATCAACGAACATCGCGAACAGAGCTTTAACGATTTCGTCAACCAATACCGTATCGAAGAGGCCTGCCGCCGCTTGCTCTCTCCCGCCGACAAAGATCTGACCATATTGCAGATCGCTTATGAGACCGGATTCTATTCCAAATCCGTGTTTAATTCAGCCTTCAAGAAGTTCACCGGTCAAACCCCGTCGGAATTTCGCCGCAATCCCCCGGTGATTGACTGAATTTCCCCTCTTGGGTAAAATGGCAGGCGTTTCTATGGGAAAGAATATGCGCAGGGCAATCGCGGTCGTCATGGGGCTGGCCTTCTGCCTTCTGGGGTGGACCCCACGGGTGTCGGCTCTGAGACCCGATCGCCCTCTGATCGCCTACGGCCTGCATGCGTATACGACGGAGAACGGCCTTCCCCAGAGCGCCGTCATCACCTTGTGGCAGGTTCGGGCGGGATTTATCTGGCTGGGCACCTACGAGGGGCTGGCCCGGTTTGACGGACAGGACTTCCGGATCTTCGACAAACAGAACGTCCCGGTCCTTTTGAATAACAGCATAAAGTGCTTCTGGGAAGACCATCGTGGCCGTCTCTGGATCGGCACCCCCAACGGCCTGTTGACGCGCGATGCGGGCCGATTCCGTCTGTTCACGAAAAGAGACGGACTTTCCGGAAACTTCATTCTATCGATATTCCAGGATTCCCGCCGGCGGATCTGGGTGGGAACCACGAACGGTCTGAACCTGCTCAGCGATCAGGGGACCGCCAGGTTCTCTCCGGGAAGAGAGACGGGATCCAATTATATTGCCGCCATCAGCGAGGATGACCGCGGGCGTATCCTGGTGGGGACCGATGACGGTCTGCTGGTCAGTGAGGATCCCTTCTCCGGTTCCTGGAAACGCGTACTGCCCCATGATATCCGGGTCCTGTACCGGGACGGGGATGGCGGAGTCTGGGTCGGCACATCCGGGGAGGGTTTGATCTATTTCCCCCCGGGGGATGAGTCTAAGCCGAAACGGATTGCTCAACCCGGTGGCGATGATGTGCGGGCGGTATTGCGTGATCGGCACGGTGTGTTGTGGGTGGGCACCAACGGTGGCGGTCTGGTGCGGATCCTCAAAGGAAAGGCTGAAGTACTCACTTCCCGTCAGGGGCTCCCGGGAGACTCGGTCCGCAGTATCATCGAGGACCATGAAGGCAGTCTGTGGGTGGGCTCCCGCAATGGTCTGGCTCAGCTGACGGATGACCGTTTCACTTTGTTCAACTCCCGGAACGGCATGCCGGTGGATGAAATCCGTTGCGTTCTGCCCGGGAATACCGGGGATGTGTGGATCGGTACGGTTGAGGGTGGCCTGATTCGTCACAGGAATGGCAATTTTACGCCCATAACCCGCCGCCAGGGCTTGCGCAGCCAGCGTATATGGAGCCTGGCTTCATCCGGCGACGGCGGCATATGGATCGGTACCTACGGCGGCGGATTGAACTACCTGGATCGGTCGGGCCGTATTCGGGTCTGGGACCGGAACCGGGGAATGCCCAATGATATCGTGCGGGCCATCCTGGATGATGGGAACGGCGACGTCTGGGTTGGAACCAATGGCGGCGGAGTGGCGTTGTTGCGGAACGGCAGGGTAGAACGCATCTACAACCGGGAAAACGGCATGCCCTCGGACTTCGTGTACGCCATCGCCCGGGATCGCACCGGCACTTTGTGGTTCGGAACCTATGACGGCGGCCTGGTGGAGTTGCGGGAAGGCCGCTTGCGGGTACATGGCTCCGAGTCGGGCCTTGATGCCCACGCGATTTGGACGATTCATCCCGACCGGGACCTCAACCTGTGGCTGGGGACTGATGACGGCGGTTTGAAGCGTTTCTACGGCGGTCGGGTGGACACCTATACCATCCGGAACGGATTGTACAGTGACTCGGCGTTTCAGATTGTGGAAGACGGCAAGGGCAGCTTATGGATGAATTGTAACCGGGGCGTGTTCAACGTCCGTATCCGTGACTTGCTGGATTTCAGTGCCGGCAAAATATCCCGAATTCCCTGTACGGCGTATGGTCGCGAGGAGGGAATCCGGATAATCGAGAGCAGCGGGCCCGCCCAGCCCGCCGGTTGCATGGATAAGAGCGGCCGGTTGTGGTTTCCCACCATAAACGGCGTGGCGGTGTTCGACCCCCGCTGGCAGCCGGAGAACCCGGCGACTCCCCCGGTGATCATCGAACGGGTTGTCATCAATCACAGGGAATACCGTCCGGGAGATGCGATCATCGTGCCCCCGGGGCGGGGGACCCTGGAGGTGGAGTACGCGGGCTTCAGTTTCCGCCTTCCCAAAGGGTTGCGTTTCCGTTACCGCCTGAATGGACATGACGACCAATGGGTTGACGCGGGGAACCGACGTTTCGCCACCATAGCCAATCTCTCTCCCGGAACCTATGGGTTCGAGGTGACCGCGCGTTTCCAGAACGGAGAGTGGAGCAGAGAACCCGCGGTGGTGAAGTTCCGCCTGCGTCCCCATTTCAACCAGACATTCTGGTTCTTCTTCCTGGCGGCCCTGGTTGTCCTCGCCGTGGTCGCCCTGGTGTACCGGGTCAATCTAGAGCAATTGCGCAGACGGCAGCGCCGGCTTTCACGGATGATTGAAGAACGTACCGGTCAGCTGAATACCGCCAATCGCCGGCTCAATCAGATCAACGTTCAACTCCAGGAAGCCAACATGAAACTCAAGCACCTGGCGCATATTGATGGGGTCACCCAGATCGCCAACCATCGCTTTTTCCTGGAAACCCTCGACCGGGAGTGGCGACTGGCGGTACGCCAGTCGTTGCCCATTGCTCTCCTGTTCGCGGACATCGATTTTTTCAAGGATTTCAACGACACCCACGGCCACCAGGAAGGCGACCTCTGTTTGAAACGGGTCGCGGAAGTCATGAAATCGAGCCTGAAACGGCCCCGGGATTTTCTGGCCCGGTACGGCGGTGAAGAGTTCGTGGTCATCCTGCCGGGTACCGACACTGACGGAGCTCGGGTTACGGCTGAAAATCTGCGCCGGGACGTGGAAGCCATGCGTCTGGCTCACGGTGCTTCGAGCGTGAGCCCCTGGGTGACCATAAGTCTCGGCGTTGCCGCGGGGGTCCCCGACAGTGAAGGATCGGCCATGAAGCTGCTCAAAGCGGCGGATTCGGCTTTGTATACGGCCAAGAGGGGTGGACGCAACACCGTGGTTGTCGCTTCGGGACTCAAATGATACTCCGCGGCGGTCCCGCATTTTTTGTGTCCGACCTGCATGGCCGGGTGGACCGCTACCGCAAACTGCTGGACCGTATCCTGGCGGAAAAGCCCGTCGCGGTCTTCCTGGGAGGGGATCTGTTGCCGGGCATGGGCGGTACGGGTCACGATTTCCAGGGAGGCAAAGGCTTTGTCATGGATTTTCTGGAACCTTCCTTCCGGGATTTACGCCGGAGCCTTGGCGTCCGATCACCCCGGGTATTCCTGATCCTGGGCAACGATGATCCCCGGGCTTTCGAGGCCGATGTGCTGGCGGGGGAGGCGGATGGGACCTGGGAGTACATCCACGAACGCTGGGTGGAATGGGCGCCATGGCGGGTGTTCGGCTACGCGTTTGTACCTCCTTCGCCTTTCCGGCTGAAAGACTGGGAGCGCTACGACGTGTCCCGTTACGTTGATCCCGGCTGTACCCATCCCGGGGAAGGCGTGGTGTCCGTTCCGGTATCCGAGTCGGAATTGAACTTCGCCACCATCAGCGCCGGGCTGAAGGCTGCGATCGGGGAGGGCGCCCTGAAAGACGCCATCTGCCTTTTTCACGCGCCACCCTATCAGACGGGCCTGGATCGGGCCGCCCTGGATGGCCGGAGAGTCGATCATGTCCCCATGGATGTTCATGTGGGCAGTATCGCCGTTCGTCGATTTATCGAGAGCAGGCGCCCCCGGTTGACTCTTCACGGGCACGTGCATGAATCGGCGCGGCTCACCGGTTGCTGGAAGGAAAACCTGGGGAGCACAGTCATGCTCTCGGCGGCGCATGACGGTGACGAGCTCTGCCTGGTGCGATTCGATCCGCAACGACCCGAGGAAGCGACAAGAGAATTAATTTAGGATGGCATCAGCTTGTTCCGATAAAAAACCGGCGGCCGGGAAAATGGGTCGCGTCGATGGGCACGGTACGCCGCGCCCCTACGCCTAGATCTTTTTACTTCCGTGTGTTTCCGTGTGTTCCCTGGTTATTTTCTCTTCCCTATTCCCGGGCGGATACCCAGGTCAGCCCCTACATTTCGCTGTATTTTGCGGTTGTTTTTCTCTCCAACTCTCCAACTTTTCAACTCTTCAACTTTTATCCAAACAAAACCCAAACAAAACCGCTCAAATGTTTGATTCGCTACTGCCTTTATGATAAAAAGTGACCTTATGTATGCCATCCCGAACACGCTCGCTGTTTTGTCAAATTCGCGTGCACTTTGAATACAATCCAACACAGGAGTCTTGCCCATGGAGAATCAACTTCAGACGCGGCTGGATGAACAACTGCTTGAAGAATTCCGGCGCATTCTAGAGGAAAAGGCACATCGCCCGGGCGTATTGATCGCCCTCCTGCAACAGGCGCAGGAAATCTTCGGGTACATTCCCGAACCTGTCATCGGTGAGATTTCCGCGGCCACGGCTGTGCCCGCGGCCAATATCTACGGAGTCATCACTTTTTATTCTCAATTTCGCCTGCAACCCATGGGGCGTAACGTGATCCGCATCTGCGAAGGCACCGCCTGCCATGTGAACGGCGCCAAGGGGATCCTTCAGGCCATTGAAGATGAGTTGAATATCGGTGTGGGCGAAACTTCGGAGGATGGGGATTTCACTCTTCTCTCCGTAGCCTGCCTGGGGTGCTGTTCGCTCTCCCCGGTCATCATGATCAACAATGAAACCTTCGGGCGCCTGACTCCCAAGAAGGTGCGGGAAATACTGAAACAATACCGGCAGCAGACGGCCTGAGGGAGGAACACAATGAAGCAGATCAAGGTAGGCCTGGCGACTTGCGGTATCTCCGCCGGCGGAGAAGCGGTCTTCGCGGCCATCAAGTCCAAGTTGGATGCCACCAAAACCAAAGCGGAACTTTTGGAGACCGGCTGTGTGGGCATGTGTTACAACGAAGTGCTGGTTGAGGTCCTGGATGGAGATAAAAGCCATTTGTATTACGATGTCACACCGGAAAAGGTGGGGCGCATCGTGGACGAGGACGTAATCGGCGGCAAAGCCATTAGTGAGTGGCTGGTTAGCGGCCCCGGCGTGAACCGCGAAGCCGCGTTCTTCGATAAGCAGAAGCGTATCGTACTGCGGAATTGCGGTATCATTGACCCCGGATCCATTACGGATTATCTGGATCGGGAAGGATATCAGGGAATCCGTAAAGCCCTTGCCGAGTTTACTCCTGAGCAGGTCATTGAGATGATCCAGGCTTCCGGCCTGCGGGGTAGAGGCGGCGGCGGGTTCTCCACGGGTTTGAAATGGAAGTTCGCCCGCATGGCCAAGGGCAATAAAAAATACATTATCTGCAATGCCGACGAGGGTGATCCCGGCGCATTCATGGACCGTTCCGTGCTGGAAGGCGATCCCCATGCCGTAATCGAGGGCATGATGGTGGCGGCTTACGCCATCGGAGCCGACGAGGGTTACCTCTACGTCCGCGCCGAGTACCCCAAGGCCATCCAGCGGCTGCGCGAGGCCATCTCTCAATGCGAGGAGCGGGGATTCCTGGGCAAGGGCATCTTCGACTCGGAGATCAATCTGATCCTCCACATCAAGGAAGGCGCCGGCGCATTCGTATGCGGTGAGGAAACGGCCCTGATCGCCTCCATCGAGGGCAAGCGCGGCGTTCCGCGCATGCGGCCGCCATTCCCGGCCAACCGCGGCCTCTGGGACAAGCCTACCAATATCAACAATGTGGAAACCTATGCCAACGTGCCGTGGATCATGCGCAACGGGGCCGAGGCCTATGCAGTCCTGGGCACTGAACGGTCCAAGGGTACGAAGGTGTTCGCCCTGGCGGGAAAGATCGCCAAGAGCGGCCTGGTGGAAGTCCCCATGGGCATTACCATCAACGAGATCGTATTCGATATCGGCGGCGGTATTCGGGACGGTAAGGCGTTCAAGGCGGTCCAGATGGGCGGGCCCTCCGGGGGCTGTATCCCCGCATCCATGGGTGATCTCAGTATCGATTACGACGAAATTACCAAGACCGGAGCCATAATGGGATCCGGAGGCATGGTTGTGCTGGATGAGACCACCTGCATGGTGGACGTGGCCAAGTACTTCCTGACTTTCACCCAGAATGAATCCTGCGGCAAGTGTACATTCTGCCGCATCGGCACCAAACGTATGCTCGAGGTATTGGAGCGTATCACCGAGGGCAGGGGCCGGGAAGGAGACATTGATCTGCTGGAAGACCTGGCTGACAAAATCAAGAGCAGCAGCCTTTGCGGTCTGGGGCAAACGGCCCCCAATCCGGTACTGACCACTCTCAAGTACTTCCGGGAAGAATATGAAGCCCATATCCGGGACAAGCGCTGTCCCGCCCATGTCTGCAAGGCGTTGATCAGTTACCGGATCAATCCGGAAACCTGCGTGGGCTGTACCCTGTGTTCCCGGAAGTGCCCGGTGAACGCCATCAGCGGTGAAGCCAAGAAGCCCCACATCATCGACCCGAACGCCTGTATCAAGTGCGGCCTGTGCCACGAGGTCTGCCGTTTTGATGCCGTAGTCATTGAATAGACCGGAGGATAACCCCATGGAAACTATAAAATTGACCATAAACGGACAGGAAGTGCTGACCCATCAGGGACAGACCATTCTGGATGTGGTGAATGAACACGGTTTGGACGAGATTCCCACCTTATGCCATGATCCGCGACTCGAGCCGTACGGTTCCTGCTTTATCTGTGTCGTGGAAGTCGCCGGGCTGAAGAAACTGGTCCCCGCCTGCTCCACCCTGGCTACGGAAGGAATGATTGTTGAGACCGATAATCCCCGTATCCACAGCTCCCGCAAAACAGCGCTGGAATTGCTGCTTTCCAACCACTATGCCGACTGCATCGGCCCATGCATCGATCACTGCCCCTCCAATGTGGACGCTCAGGGGTATATCGCCCTGATCTCCATGGGAAGGTATGAAGAGGCCCTGAAACTGGTAAAGGAAAACAATCCCTTGCCGCTTTCCATCGGCCGGGTGTGCGTGCGGGACTGCGAGGCCGCGTGCCGGCGGCAGATCGTGGACGAACCCGTAGCCATCAACCATCTCAAGCGCTTTATCGCCGACAAGGACGCGGTGCACAAGTGGACGCCCCGAGTTCCGGAACCCAATGGAAAAACCGTGGCCGTCGTGGGCGGTGGCCCCGCGGGCCTGACCTGTGCTTATTACCTTACCCTTAAGGGATACAAAGTCACCCTGTTTGAGAAACTCCCCAATCTGGGTGGTATGATGCGTTACGGTATCCCGGAATACCGGCTTCCCAAGGCGGTGATGGATGACGAGATCGCCTGGATCACCGGCCTGGGAGTAGAAGTTCGGATGGGAATGGAACTGGGCAAGGATATCACCATCACCGGTCTGAAGGGCAAGTATGACGCGGTCTTCCTGGCTGTGGGCGCCCACCGGGCCTCCACCATGCGCCTGGAGCATGAAGACGAGATCGAAGGCGTGGTCAAGGGAATCGATTTCCTGCGGGAAGTCCAGATGGACGGACCGCCGGAGTTCTCCGGTACCGTTGCCGTGGTGGGCGGCGGCAATACCGCCATTGACGCGGCCCGGACGGCACTGCGCTGCGGAGCCGAAAAAGTGGCCATTATTTACCGGCGCAGTATCAGGGAGATGCCCGCCCATGAAGAGGAAGTCGAGGCCGCTCGCAAAGAGGGGGTGGATTTTCATTTTCTGACCAATCCCAAGTCGATTGTCAGTGAAAACGGTCGCCTGAAGGCAGTTGAGTGTCTGAAAATGTCCCTTCAGGAAGTTGAGGACGGCGGACGCCCGCGGCCGGTACCGATCCCGGGTTCAGAATTCAAGTTGGAGTGCACGACCCTGATCGGAGCCATCGGCCAGGCGGTTGATACCTCATTTAATGACAAGACCGATGGGTGTGACCTGGAGCGCTGGGGTACCATCAAGGTAAACGACAAAAGCCTGGAAACCTCCATCCCCAATGTTTTCGCCGGGGGGGATGTAGTGACCGGTCCCTGGACCGCCATTGGAGCCATCGCTCAGGGAAAACACGCCGCCCGGGCCATTGACCTCAAGCTGACTTCCGGAAACGCCGAACAGGCGGATTTCAGTTTCGCCAGTTTCAAACACCATTTTCACGACGTCACCAAGGTGGAATTGGAAGATGTCAGCGAAGACGTGCCCCGGCAGCACCTGCCGGAACTCCCGCCCAAAGAAAGGATCGGGGATTTCCGCGAGGTCGAGGGGGGATACAGTCCCGACCAGGCCGAGTCGGAAACCCGACGGTGTCTGGAATGCGGTTGCGTGGAGTACTATGACTGCAAGTTGCGGCGCTATGCCGATCAATTCGGAGTGGACACCACACCGTTCCGGGGAGAGACCCGGGAATACAAAGTGGACCATAGTCACCCCCTGGTGGTGAATGATCCCAACAAGTGCATCAGTTGCGGACGTTGCGTGCGCATGTGCGACAACGAACTGGGAGTCGCCGCCCTGGGCTTCGTTCATCGCGGCTTCCGCTCGGTGGTTCGCCCCGCCCTTGAGAAGCCCCTGGTCGAAACACCCTGCGTGGCCTGCGGAAATTGTATCGATACCTGTCCCACCGGCGCGCTGGCCGAGGCATTCCCTCATAAGGTCCTGGGGACCATGACCAAGCTGGATATGCCGTCGGTCTGCCAGTTCTGTTCCCTGGGTTGCCCGGTGAATATGAAGGTGGTCACCGGCGATCACTTCCACGTGGCCAATACCACCAGTGCAGTACAGAATGGGCCCAATCGCGGCCTTCTCTGTTCCCGGGGACGTTTCGGCCACCGTTACCTGGTGGAGAACGAACCCGTGGCCGCACCCCACCTGGGGGGCGGCGGGGAACCGCAACCCGTGGATTGGAAAGATGCTTTGGACCGCATCCATGCGGGCATCACGGGTGTGGTGGCAAAGCACGGCGTTGACGCGGTGGCCATGATGGTATCACCCCGCTGGAGCAATGAGGCCCAATACCTGGCCCAGAAAGCGGCCCGACGCGCCGTGGGCACTTCCCGGGTGGGCAGCTTCGCGTATCTGGATGCCCCCCATGCCCAGTCGGGCCTGAACGCCCAATTGGGAGCCACCCTGTCCTCCGCCAACCTGGCCGATATCGATGATGCCGAGGTGGTATGCGTGCTGCCCGGAGCCATGGGCGAGGAAAGTCTGGTACTGGAAACGATGATCCGTCGCGCCCGCAAAGGCGGCGCCCGGGTCGTGGTCCTGGGCGAGACCGGCGACCGTATGGCCGCCCTGGCTGACCAGTGGCTGACGCCCGAACCCGGATCAGCCCCGGCCCTGTTCTACGCCCTGGTGCGTCAATGGCTCGATGCCGGAAAAGTAGACGGAAAATCCACGGTGGAAGGCTGGGATGAGCTGCGGCGTCATGTCGAAGGCTTTGACGCCGAAAGGGTCATGAAGACCACCGGAATCACCCGGGATTGCCTGGCTAAATGGCTGGAAACCTTTGGCGACCCGGAACGCCGGATGGTATGGGTTGTGCCCCCCGCCGGTGATGACGGCCATGACACCGCGTTGCCGGCCCTGGCGGACACCCTGCTGGCCCGGGGTGGTTTCGGTCGTGCCGGTGACGGCTGGATCCTGATGGATCGTCATGCCAACGCCGCCGGCGCCCGGGAATTGGGAGTCGCTCCCGGTCACCTGCCGGGATTCATGCCCACCGAGCAGGCGGACGACTTGAAAAGCGCCATGGAAAGCGGAAAGGTCAAGGCCCTGGTTGTGCTGGGCGAAGATCCCATCGGCGCCGGCCTGCCCCTGGGCAAGCTCGATTTCCTGGTGGCCATGGATCGGAGTTGGACGAAAACTTTGGAAAGGGCGGACGTGATCCTGCCCGCGGTTTCCGCCGCCGAGGAAGAGGGAACCATAACCCGTTGCGACGGTGTCGTCCAGGCCCTGAAACCGGTGGTACCCATGGATGCCGAGCGCTGGAACTGGCGGGTGATCGCTCGCCTGGGCGCCCGCTTCGGCAGTGGCTTTGCTTTCGAATCCGTTGACGACGTACGGATGGAGATCCGTGAAGCCCACCCCATGCTGAGCGTGGATCGGGACGCCTCCTATCGGGGCGCTTCCATCCTGGCCCGGGGTCCGGTCAACGGCGGCACGTTCCGCTTTGCCTGCGTCTCCACCGGAAAAGTCGAGGCCGAAGCGGCTCCGGACGTAATCGCCGCGGAGCGCTGGTTCAAGGAAAACATCCGGACGAAATAGACAGGTAGGCCGAGCGACACCGAATCTGTAGGCCGAGCGCGGACGAATCGGTAGAAAGTAGAAGGTAGGAAGTTCAAGCCGAGCGCGAAAGCGTCCACGGGATGGCAAGAAATGCTGTAGGGGCGATCCTTGTGATCGCCCGCTGTTCCAGCCATGCGTATTCCCTTTCTTCCCGTGGGCGAGACAGATTTGCTTCTACGTCAGGGCGAATCCAAGATTCGCCCCTTGTAATCCGGCCTTTCAGGATGGTTCGTGCATCTTACCGGCATCCCCATGCGATCGAGATATATCCATACTATCTTTAATTGATTTTTTTCAATGAATGAAATTATTTGGCAATTATTTGTTGAAAAAATCAACTTAATGGGATCGATTGAAATTAGTGATCAGACGGGTCTCATTCATCCTCTGAAGTATACGTACTTCATAGGGTAAGGGATCAATCGGGTATCGGGGGAGGAGCAGTGAACAGAAAGCTTGTCATTTTTTTTATTGTTGGAGTATTGGGGGTTGCCGGGATTCATGCCAGCCAGTTTCACAACGTGTGCGTTGATGTGTACCGGCAGGTTCTTTCCGGCAAGGAGTCCGTGAAGCGGCAGTTGCTGATAAAGAAAAAACTGCAAACGGAAATAGATAAGAAAGAGCAAGTGGACCTGGAATTTGTCCTTGAAGAGGAATTCAGTTGCCGCGCTCATCTGGATCACCGTTCAGGTCTGGAGTTTGATATCCTGCGGAAGGGGGGAAAAATAGCCGGTTTCTCAACGGATAAAGTGATCTGCGAGTTTTCCGTATTTTTGCATGCAGGGTCCAAGCGAATTAAGTATACATTTGAAATCGGACTGATGGAGGGAAGTATCATACCCAACCGCCACATCATCGGCGGAGAAGTGACAGGGAATTAGGACACTCCCTGAACACTTGAGGGTGAGCAGAAGGTTAATGGCCTGAGGCTGGCGCTTCATTTTTCCAATCCGACCTGGTTTTTCCCTCTTTGGAGATGACGAGTTGGATTCTCTATTGACAGGAGGAAGTCAGGTGCGTTATACATGTTATACGGAGGAACGATGATTGCCGTGAGATTGCCCGAAGAGATTGAGAACAAGTTGGACCAATTGGCGAAGAGCACCAACCGTACCAAGAGTTATTATATCCGCAAAGCCATCGAGGAGTACCTGGAGGACGAGTATGATTATATGATGGCCTTGGAACGGCTCCAGAGCAACAATCCCCGGATCTCCCTGGACGAGATGGAGAAACGGCTTGGTCTGGCGGATTGAGTTTGATTCCGCGGTGGAAGGGGATCTGAAAAAACTGGATCCCCAGGCGCAACGTCGGATTCTGCATTACCTCCGGGAAAAAATCGCCACCGATAAGGATCCGCGCCGTTTCGGCGCGTCTCTGCGAAGAGAACTTGCCGGGCTCTGGAAATACCGGATCGGGGATTTTCGCGTGATCTGCCGCATTGAAGACAAAAGGATCGTGGTGTACGTAATCCGCGTCGGTCACCGGAAAGAGGTTTATCGCAGAACCGGAAGGATTTCACAAAAGCGGAAACCATAGAGCTTCGCGCGCCTGCCCCAACGGCTGTATTCGATTCCGTCTGTCAAATCGGGCGAGGCAGATCCGCCCCGTACCCCGCGGCCGTTAGAGGTTTTTCAATTCAACATTCAAAATTTTTCATTCGACCTTCGTCGCCATCTCCAGGGGGCGGGCGGCGTCGGTGACGGCACCGATCTTGACCGCGTAGGATGTGCGATTGGCGATGTCCTCGTCGGTGACGAAGTGGATGTCCAGCATGCCCGGGGATGCGTAGCCGGTGCGCAGGTGGTTGATCTCCGCCAAGGCCTGGCTCCAGCCTTCCAGCCACAATGTCAGCTCCCCTTTCTGCTCCGGGGTGCCGTCGAAGTGGATGAGCAGGTCGATATCGCTGCCCGGGCCGGCGGTGGCGTTCTTGGTGCTGCCGAAGATGTAGACGGCCCGCACCCCGTACCGGGCTCCGTCCAGCCGGGCGGCCACCTGCTCGGCCATATGCAGGCGCCAGCGCCAGAAATCATCCTGATGTTCCGATTCCGGAGCCGCCTGCACCCGGGGCCGGGCTACGGGCGCCATGTTGTCCCCGGGATCCGCCAACAGGGCTACGCAGCGGTTCAGTTCCGCATTCATGAGAATCTTCAGGATACGGCCTTTGTTGCTGGAGGGCACGTCGATCACCCGCACCACTTCTTCCAAATCCGCGTACTCGGAAAGGACTTCCTTTAGGATGTTGGGATGGGCGGTAAAAAAGCGCTCGTTGAAGACCACTTCCGGATCGTCGGGGTACAGGGGCAGGTAGCGGATGGACGCCTCCACCAGGTCCTGAAAGAAGTGGGTGCCGAAAGAAAGGTCGGGAATGTAGTTGCCTTTTTTCTTGGCTACTTCCACCAGGGCCGCGGTGTTGTTGATGTCCGAGTAGGTCACACTCACGCCCAGCTTGATATCTCCCCGGCTGCCCCAGCGCCCGGGCCCCATAAGGATGAACTGGCGCTTCGGCAGCACTTTGTTTAGGCGACCCACCAATTCTCCCACTCTTTTCAGCTCTCCATGGGAGGAGAGGCGGTTGTAGGCGTCGGGATCCACGTACACCACGTGGGTGATGTCCGGAATATAGCCGTTGGAGATATAGCGGTTGGCCGAAAAAACCATGTCCCGGGCCGGAATGTTCTTGGGAATCGGACTGGGCAGGATGTCCCGGGAGTAACTCTGGGGGCGGCATTGCAGAAGGTAGAGGTGGGTGCCGTCATGGGCGAACTCCACGTCCACCGGAGAGCCGATCTTGTCCTTGAGCAGGGTCATGAGGCTGCGCATGCTGCTGATAAAGGGAGTGCGTTGAATCAGACCCTCGAAGTTGGCCACCAGCTCATGGGTCTCGAAGTCGATGTTCATCATCGACGTGGGCGGCTGGATCAAGTCCCCTTCCAGGATCGATACCACCCGGTGGATACCGTTGATGTCATCGCCATGCTTCTGGAGCAGGTCTTTTATTTCCATGGTCTGGAAAGTGTTGGTGTTGAGGTTGATCACGTCCACGCGTTTGGGTGAATACCGCTGCATTTCCTCGGGGGTCACGTTCACCCGCAGATCGGGTTTGCCCGGGGCGATGAGGCAGGGATAGTCGTCGGACACCCGGTCCACCGCCCGGGTACCCAGGCCGGGAACCATGCGGATGAGGCCGTCTTCCCGCTCGATGCGGGCGGACCAGCGGAACTCGTTGTGACTGAAGGCGACGCCAGCGAAGGTGGGCAGAAAATAATCGCCGACTTTGTTGCCCACTACTTCCTGGATCATGATGCCCATCTCTTCGAAGAAGTCGAGCAGGCCCCGCTCGGTGCGGTACTCGATGGGGTCCGGGGCGAAAGTGGATGCGTAGATCTCGGCGATGGCGTCCTGCAGGGCCTCCAGCCTCTCCGCCTTGGCGCCGCGGTTGGCCAGGAAAAGGCTCTTGTATTTGCCTGAGAAGGCCGCGCCCAGGCGGTCTTCCAGCAGGCTGGAACTGCGCACGATGATGGGGGTTTCCCCCAGGTCGTCCAGGGCCATGGACAGGCCGCGCACGATCTCCGGGGAAAAGTGAGAATTTTTGAAAATCTGGATGATATTGGGGTACTCCATGGTGATCTCATCCACTTTCTTGTACTTCTGCTCGATCACCTCTTCCAGGTTGTTGTAGTAGAGGAAGTTGACCAGCCCGTCGGATGAGATGTACCAGGTCTTGGGCACCTTGAGGTTGGGGAAAAGGGTTTTGAACTCCTTGTTCTTGTTCAGTATGCGGTCCGCCAGGAACAGGCCGGCGCTCTTGCCTCCCAGTTTGCCATGGCTGCCCTGGGGGAAAATGACCCGGGGAATCAGGTCGTAGTAATCCGTGACGTCGATGTGGTCCTTGGCTACGTTGATAAATTCCAGTTGATCCGAGAAAAACCGCCGCACCAGGGATACCCGCAGGCCTTTTTCCATGGATGGAGACAGGGAGATGCCTTCGGACCGCATGTAGCGGTAGCGGGTGATGGAGTCGATGATGTCCGGCAGGGATGAATTGGGGTCATCAATGGCCCGTACCAGAAAACGCGACTTGTCTTCCTGAATCCATTTGTGCACGTGGCTGAGGATAATGCCCGAATCCAGGTGACGCTCGGCGATATGAAACACCTGGCGGCCGATGAGGTAGAGGTTGTCCATGTTCTGCTTGGCCTGGGGGCGGTTCTCGTCCTCCAGCAATTCCGAGTCCTCCAGGCGCTGGGTGCCGCTGAAGCTCTGAAGCAGTTCCTTGGCGCTCTCCACTCCGTTCCAGCAAAGGTAATGCAGCATCTTGTGGGAGAGGTAGATAAAGAGCTTCTTATCGGTTTTCTGCAACAGGTCCACGATCACCTGCCACTGATCCTGGCGCTTGGAGATATCCCCGGCCTGACTCCATTCCTGGTAGACCTCCTTGAGTTCCTGGTGCAGAACGGCGTGACCGATACGGTCGGCAATGGAGTTGATGAGCCGGGTTTCCTCTTTAAGGAAAACCCCGGATTCCGAAGCCGGAACCTCCTCCCGATAAGATACGGTGATCCGCCCGATGCTTTTCTCCTGCACCACGATGTCCGCTACCTGATGCCATGGGGTTTCCGTGTATTCCGGGGTGTGCCAGCTCTGGCCCTGGTATTCAAATTTGACCTGGCAATACTCGGGGTATTGCCAACCGTCGGGGATCACGTGGATCAAACCATTGAACATGGAGTCCAGGTCGTCCCGGGTGTCGTTCAGGACTTCCTCCACCATGTACAGGCAGTTGAGTTCCTTGGCCCGCTCCTGCAGGTCCCGCAAGAGGTTGTCCATGGGTTTGTTTTCGCTCATCTCAGTATCACTCCTTGGCGGGTACGCCCGTCCACCTTGAGGCGAAGCGGCGTATTCAGACGCAGGTGACGCAGCCGGTCGGTTTCCATCACGGCGGATTGCTTTTCCAGCCACTCCCAATCGAGGAAATCCCGGCCGTAGCGGAGAGAGAAGTAGAGTATCTTGAGGTTGGTCAGGTTGTGGAAGAAGTGGGATCCCTGACTGAGGTCAACGTGGGCTCCCGCCGGGGTGGATTCGACGATGGCCCTGGCTCCGGATATCTCGCCCCAGTTCACGGGAACTCCCAGCCAGGGATCGGAAGAGCCCCAGCGGCCGAATCCCATCAGCAGATAGGGGCGTTTTTGTCGCAGGAGCTCGCTGTTGAGTGTTGATAATTCCCGGGCCACCTCCCGGGAGTACTTGAAGTCGAAGGTCTCCCGGGGCAGGTAGACGATGTCGTGGATATCTTCTACGATTCCGTTACCCAGGGCGGTTTCCGTGGCCAGCAGGCGGTGGGGAGAATCCCTTTCTTCCGGGGTTATCGAAACCTCCGCCTCGGATATCGCCAGGGGCCGAATCTGCAATACCGACAAAACCGGAGACTCCTCGGAGTTCAGGCCCCAGTCCACGGCGAATTCCATCTCCACCGGTGACCCGGTAACCCGGGCGCCCAGGTCCAGAAGGTCTTCCAGCAGGGCGTTCAAGGGCATGAGGCCGATCTGCAGAATAGGCGCGAAGGTGATGATGCGTGGGCCCGGCACGCCGACGCCGGCTTGAATGCGGTCGGAAGCGCCGTCGTAGGTGGAGGCTACCCGCCGCAGGGTATCGTCGTAATCCGCGTCCTCGAGCTCGAGGTGGGAGAGAAATTCCGCCTCCTCCAGGGGATTCGCGGCTTTGGGACGCCCCATGTTCACCGCCCAAAACTTGCGCTGGGTTTCCTTGAGCCAGTCGGAGGTGGAACCGAAGGGGGGAACCGCCCGGGGGTGGGCCGGGGAATAGCTCCAGACTCTCCCGCCGTCCACGATACTTTTGCCCAGGCCCAGGGCCAGGTCCACGACTCCCTCTTCGGGGCGGGCCATGCCCTGGGGATAGAAATTTACCGACCGGGCTACGCCGGACACGATGGGGTAGTGGCGGCCGTTGCGGGCGCGTCCGGCCACGTCCTGGATCATGACCGCCATCTTCTCATCCCTGGGTCCGAAACCCACGGCTTCGCGGTAGGCCCGGGCGGCGGCGAAAAATGTCGAAGCATACACGAATTTGATGGCTTCCACCAAACGCCGGAAGCGGGTATCCGTGTCCGGTTGGTTGTTGGGAATCATCTTGGTGGCGTAGATGCCGGCAAACGGCGAATCCGCGGCGTCTTCCAGCATGCCCGAGGAGCGTACCGCCATGGGGCGGCGGATCTCGGCGCTGAGGTCCCGGAGATCGCCCGTCAAGTCGACCGGCAGCTCACCCTGCATGAAGTGGTGAGCGATGCGATCGTCCGGCGGCGCGGATTCGACCAGAGGATAAAAATCGTTTCGTTCCATGA
>Ga0272442_10000397_pt1 | contig 70959 bp, 54 predicted proteins | sample SSMForm2O_FD_200262 | JGI IMG/M metagenome (GOLD analysis project Ga0272442, IMG submission 200262) | Marine sediment archaeal communities from Little Sippewissett salt marsh, Falmouth, MA, United States - SSM-Form-2O | ecosystem: Environmental > Aquatic > Marine > Wetlands > Sediment ...
TTTCTCTGGTGCTGTCCTCTGGGCCTCTGTGTCGAGACCCATGACGCCCCGGCGCTGACTCAACTCGCGATCCGCAGTCCGCGATTCTACACGTATTCCACGGTCGCCGGCGGCTTGGGCGTCGGGTCGAGCAGGCACCGGTTCACGTCGGCGATCTCATTCGTCACCCGTTCGACGATGCGGTTGATCTTCGACCACGGCAGCTCAGTCGGCGTCGCTTCGCGGGCGTCGAGGCTCTCGATGCACCGCACGACGATGATCTGCCCGAACTCGCGCTTGCCCTCGCGAATGCCGGTCGCCTTGTCATTCAGCAGCACGGCGAAATACTGGAACGCGCCCGTGTCCGCGAGTTCCTCCTCGACGATGGCCGTCGCCGCCCGCACCGTCGCCAAGCGATCCTCGGTGACCTCGCCGACGATCCTCGCCGCGAGCGCCGGGCCCGGGAACGGGATGCGATCCCACACGCCGGATGGCAGGTCGAGGGCCTGGGCGACCTCCCGCACGCCATCCTTGCGGAGGGTCTTGAGCGGCTCGAGCACCGCGTAGCCGAACTGCTCCTTGGGGTCGATGCCGAGCTGCTCGAGGATATTGTGCTGGCGCTTGATGCCCGCGACCGTCTCCTCGATGTCGGTGAGGATGGTGCCGTGCAACAGAAACTTCGCGCCGCTGTCCCTCACGGCCCGGACGAACACGTCGCGGTAGAACGTGTCGGTGATGGCGTTGCGCTTCTGTTCCGGGTCGGTCAGGCCCTTCAGGGCGGAGAGGAACTCCTCGCGGGCATCGACGAGTTCGACCGGAATGCCGAGCTTGCCGAACGTCTCGAAGACGCACCGCGGCTCACCCTCGCGCATGAGCGCGTTATCGACGAAGATCGTCTTGAGTTGATCGCCCAGCGCCCGGTGCCCCAAGGCCGTCACCACCGACGAGTCCACGCCGCCGCTCAGGGCGTTGATGGCGATCTCGCTGCCGACGTTCGACCGCAACTGCTCGACCTGTTCCTCGATGAATTGCTGGCAGTCCATTCGATTCTCCAAGAAGAAACGCTTCCCTTTTCCTGTACCGCCCGGACGCGGACGCCGGGGCAGTGTCTGCGCGAAAGCGTAGTGCGACCGTCCGGGGTTACCGGCTCGGCCGGAACGGACACAGGGCACGCTTGTAGGGCGGCCGGGCGCTTAGCACGCTGCGGAGGAACTCACGGAACTTCGTCGCGGGCGCGCCCAGGTCTTCGCGGGCGTCCATGGCCTCCAGCGCCTTGGTCGGCGTAAGCCCTTTCCGGTAGGTCAGGTCGAAGACCTCTTTGACCTGCCGGCGGTCGTCGTCGCTGACGTCGTCGGCGCGGCGCATGCCCACGATATTGAGTCCGACGAGGCAGTTGATCCCCGCCAGCATCGTGTACGGCGGCACGTGGGTACTGATGCCGGCGTTGCCCTGCGTCATCACGCCCTCGCCCACCCAGCAGTACTGGTGGATGACAACGTGGGAGGACAGGAACGCTCGCCGCCCCACGGTGCCGTGCCCGCCGACGGCAGAGCCGTTGACGAAGACGGCTTCATCCTCGACGACCGCCTCGTGCCCGGCGTGGGCGCCCGTCATCCAGAACGTTCGGTTGCCGACAACGGTGGTATTCCCTGCGCCGGTCGCGCGGGAGATCGTGCACCCCTCGCGGAACAGGTTGTCGTCGCCGATGCGGACGTGGCTGACGGTGCTGGGGTCGAACTTGACGTCCTGCGGCTCCCCGCCGAAGCAGCAGAAGGCATCGACCAGGTTCCTCCTGCCCATCGTGGTGTATCGGCGGATCACCACGTGCTCGCGCAGGACGCAGCCGGAGCCAATCTCCACGTCGCCCTCGATCACGCAGAACGGGCCGACCTGCACGTCGTCGGCGAGCTTCGCCTCCGGGTCCACAATGGCGGTTGGGTGAATGCCTTGCATGTCTCTGGTCTTCGCCCGGCGGCGCGGCCGGGACGGTCGGGTGGATATGGTAGAGTTTGCGGTCCGATTTTGTAGAATGAATTCGCGCGCCCCGGTGGGGCCCCGATGGTTGGGACTCCGGCCGGCGCTGCACAGGCATCCATGACCGACGCAGGACCTCCAGACCCCCTGGCCGCGTTGCTCGGGCCCAATGCGTCCCGTGCGGAGGCAGACCTTGAGCGATACCTCGTCGAGCCCGGCACCCCGCCGGAACTCGCCGAGGCCGTGCGGTACTGCGCGCTGGGCGGAGGAAAGCGTCTCCGCCCGGCTCTGGTCTTCCTGACGGCCGAAGCCGTGGTGGGCGACGTCGGGGGGCGCGACGCCGAGCTTGCCGGGCGGGCCGCGGCGGCTATCGAGATGATCCACAGTTGCAGCCTGGTTCACGACGACCTGCCGGCGATGGACGACGACGCCTTGCGGCGTGGGCGCCCCACGGCCCACGTGAAGTACGGCGAGGCGATGGCGATTCTCGCGGGAGACGCGCTCCTGACGCGAGCCTTCGGCGTGCTGGCCGAATCCGACGATCTCCGGGCGCCCTCGCTGGCGGCCGAACTCGCTGCGGGCGCGGGCGCCGCCGGAATGATTGCCGGGCAGGTCGCCGACATGGATCTCTGCCGACTGCCCGATGGCGACGAGGCGCTCCGATACATCCCACTGCACAAGACGGCCGCGTTGATCCGGGCCGCGACGAGGATGGGCGCGCGGTGCGTCGGCGCGTCCGAGGGGTGTCTGGACGCGGCCGGGCGGTACGGCGAAACGCTGGGCCTGGCGTTTCAGCTTCTGGATGATCTGCTCGATGTGACCGGCGCGGCGGAGGACCTGGGCAAGACGCCCGGCAAGGACGCCCGGTCCGGCAAACGAACGTACGTGGCGCAACTCGGGCTCGAACGGGCCCGGGCGCTGGCCGATGAACTCACCCGGGAAGCCGCCGGGCGGGCCGAGGAGATCGGTCCCCGGGCGACGAAGCTTCGAGATTTGGCCGACTTGCTCGGCCGGCGGACACGATGAAACCGAAAGAAAAGAAGCTACTCGACACGATTACGAGCCCGCACCAACTACGGCGTCTGAGCGAGACCGGTCTGAGCCGGCTGACAGAGGAATTGCGCGAGCGAATCGTGGATGTGGTCCGCCAATGCGGCGGACACCTGGCCAGCAACCTCGGCATTGCCGAACTGACACTGGCCCTCCATCACGAGTTCGACTTCTCTCGTGATCGTCTGTTGTGGGATGTGGGGCACCAGTGTTACGTCCACAAGATTCTCACCGGGCGCGGCAAGCGGCTCGACACGCTCCGCCAGGCGGGCGGGCTCAGCGGGTTCCCCGCCCCTTCGGAGAGTCCGTACGACTTGTTCGCCACGGGCCACGCGGGCACGGCCATCTCGACGGCGGCGGGGCTGGCCTGGGCCGACCACGCCGCGAAGCGCGACACGCGCGTCGTCGCCGTCGTCGGCGACGCCAGCATCGTCAACGGGCTGTCGCTGGAGGGCATCAACAACGCCGCACTGCTGCCGCGGCAGTTCCTGATCATTCTGAATGACAATTCGATGGCGATCGACCACACCAAGGGCGCGTTGGCCCGCGTGCTCGACCGCATCCGCCTGACCGGTACGTACCGTGACTTCAAGCGATCGACCGAGCATCTTCTCGAGCACTTGCCGCTGGGCGACGAGATCGGAGAAGCCCTCCGCAACCTGCACGCCGGCCTGCGAAGCACCGTCCACGGCGGGAAGGTGTTCGAGGCCCTCGGGTTCCGTTACTTCGGGCCAATCGACGGGCACGACCTGCCCGGGCTCCTCCGCATGCTGCGCCGGCTGCATGATCTCGATCAGCCGGCGCTGCTGCACGTCCATACGCAGAAGGGCCGCGGCTGCGACTACGCCGTCGAGGACCCGTGCCGGTTCCACAGTCCCGCCGCCCACACGGTCCAAAACGGTCGGGCGGTGTTCGCCACGCCGAAGCGGCCGAGGTGGACGGACGCGTTCGCCGATGCACTGCTGTCGCAGGCCCGCCGCGACGAACGCGTGGTCGCCCTGACGGCCGCCATGCCCGACGGCACCGGACTGGCGAAGTTCCGCAAGCACTTCCCGGACCGCTGCATCGACGTGGGCATCAATGAATCGCATGCGGTGGCGATGGCGGCCGGCATGGCCAAGGCCGGCCTGCGGCCGGTCGTCGCCGTCTACTCCACCTTCATGCAGCGGGCCGTGGATCAGGTGTTCCACGAGGTCGCCCTGCAGGGCCTGCCCGTGGTGTTCTGCATGGACCGCGCGGGGCTGGTGGGGTCCGACGGGGCGGTGCACCACGGGTTCATGGACCTGGCGATGCTGCGTTCGATGCCGGGCCTGACCCTTTGCGCGCCGGCCGACGGCGAGGAGATGCGCGCGGCCCTCGCGTTCGCGCTGGCCCAGGATGGCCCTGTGGCGATGCGCTACCCGCGGGACGAAGTGCCTCACCCGCTGCCGGGCAAGTGTCCGGCGTTCGAGTTGGGGCGCTCCCGCCGGGTGCGGCCGGGGGCCGATGGGACCTTCCTGTGCTACGGGACGATGGTCGAACCCGCCCTGGCTGCGGCCGAGACGCTCGTCGGCGACGGCCTCGGCGTCGGCGTGGTCAACGCCCGCTTCGCCAAGCCGCTCGACACGACGGCGATCGACCGCCTGATCCGCGCGGGCCGGCCCGTGCTGGTGTGCGAGGAGCACGCGGCCATGGGCGGCTTCGGTTCGGCCGTGCTGGAGATGGCGGCCGGGCGGGGCCTTGACGCTCAGCACGTCCGCGTGGTCGGCCTGCCGGACCGCTTCATCGCCCACGCTTCGCGGGCTGAGCAACTTGTGGAGGTCGGCCTCGACGCGGGCGCTCTTGCCGCCGAAATGCGAGAGATGGACCGGGACCTCGCCCCCACGCACGCCAAAGGCGGGTAACCGTCCGGGTCGCAGGTCTGCAAACCGCTATTCGCCGGCCTCCGCCAAACGCCGTGCTTCGGCGACGAGGGCGTCCACCATCTCATCAGCCGAGACGGTGCGGAGGCGTTGCCCGCGACGGTAAAGGATGGCCTTGTCCCTGCCGCAGCACAGGGCCACGTCGGCCGAGTCCGCCTCGCCGGGGCCGTTCACCACGCACCCCATAATCGCCACGGTCACCGGGGCCCGCACACCCGCCAGCGCCGCCCGTACCCGCTCGACCACCGGGGCGATGTCCATCTGCAGTCGCCCGCACGTGGGACAGGCGATCAGCTCCACGCCTTCGCGCTTACGCAGCCGCAGGCTCGCCAGCAACTCCTTCGCCGCCAGGACCTCCGCCACCGGGTCGCCGGCGTAGCTGATGCGGATCGTGTCGCCGATCCCCTCGGCGAGGAGGGCCCCCAACGCGGCGGCCGAGCGGATGGCGCCTGTCTCGGCCGTGCCCGCGTGCGTCACGCCGAGGTGCAGCGGGTAGTCCCAGCGGTCGGCGAGGCGGCGGTTGACGGCGACGGTGGTCACCGCATCGTGGCTCTTCGCTGACAGCACGAGGTCGGTGAAGCCGGCCTGCTCGAAGCCCTCCAGATACTCGGCGAGCTTGTCGGCCATCAGTTCATCGAGCGACCGTGCCAGTTCCGCTTCGCGCTTCTCGCCCTCGGTCCTCTCGACGACGGAGCCCTCGTTGACGCCGACGCGGATGGCCGCCCCGGCTTCGCCCGCGGCGTCGATCACGCGCCGCACCTGGTCGCGGTCGGCGAGGTTCCCGGGGTTCAGGCGGATCTTGGCGACGCCGGCCGAGAGCGCCTCGATCGCCCGCTCGAAGTGGAAATGCACATCCGCGATGATCGGCACGGGCGACTCCGCGACGATCCGCCCCAGGGCGGCCGTGTCGTCTGGCGTCGGCACGGCGACGCGGACCAGCTCCGCGCCCGCCTCCGCGAGGCTGCGCACCTGCGCGAGTGTGGCCTCGGCGTCCGCCGTTTGCGTGTTGGTCATGCTCTGGATGGGGACCGGTGCGCCGCCGCCGATCGTCACGCCGCCGACCCGGACGGCCCGTGTCATCCGCCTGTGAACCCGTGGCAGTTGCATGCCCCGATTGTATGCCGTACAATTCGAAGTCGGAACCCGGAAACTGCCGTCCGGGAACCGCTTGCGCCCGTAGCTCAGTGGATAGAGCGCTTGCCTCCGGAGCAAGAAGTCAGAGGTTCGAATCCTCTCGGGCGTATCCTCCTCCGCTGAAGCTACGGAGGACCGAGATGGCCCCGCAGAGACCGGGTTCGTCGCTCTCCAGGAAGGGATTGGGATGGTGAGGTCCGCCGCGTTGCTGACCCTCGCGGGGGGGGTGCTTATGGCGGCCGCCACCGCGACGGCGGGGCCGTACGACAAGATCCTCGAAGGCGCGAAGACCGATGCCGAGCGCGCCGTGCGCCTGATGAGGGCGGGAATGAGCGAGAAGCGCGCCGCAGAGAGGCGCCTCTCGCTGCTCCAGGAGGCGGCCCGATATGGGCTGAAGAGCAACCATCCCGATGGCTATTCGGCCGCCGCTCGAGCGATGGGGGCGCTCACGCAACTTGCTCCCGACCGCACGCGGGATTGGACGCGCCGACGAGCAGAGGCGCTTCGCCTGTGGTACCGAACGGCACGCGATGCCGAGGGCCGCGCAAAGGCCGGCGGACAACTGGTGCGGACGTTGCTGACCCTTGGCGGTCTGCACGAGCAACGTGACGAATGGTCCGAGGCGGTGGAGGCCTACCGCGAGGCCAATATGCTCGCGTCCTTTCTGGAGCTTCCCGAGCAGAAGCAGGCCCTCGGACGGTTCCGCCGGGCGGTCTATTTGCTCGGCGCGTTTCGGAAGGCTGCGCAGCTCAAGGTGACCCTCGAAGGCGAGCCGACGAACGCCACGGTGCGGTCGGCGCTGGTGCGGGCGCTCGTGGTGGAGCTCAATGACCCGGGGGCCGCCATCGAGCACTTCACCCCCGACGTCGGCGAGCCCTGGGTGACCTACGTTCCCTTGGCCGCCCAGCCCGTCGAGAAGCTCAGGCCCGCCGTCTGTCGGGAACTGGGCGATTGGTACGCCAAGGACCTGGCCGTGGGCGCGCCTGCGGTGGCGAAGCCGGCGCTGCTTCGCCGAGCCCATGCGTACTACCAGCGGTTCCTGGCCTCGTACGAGAAGCAGGACGCGACGCGGCTGAAGGTGGCGCTTGCGGCGGCGGCCGTCCGGAAGCAACTGGGCGAGGAGGGGGTGTCCCCCTTCGGCTTCTCGCCCGGCGTGCGGGCCGAGGGCACGCTCATGGTGGCCGCCGATGACATCTTCGAGTTGCGTGTCAACGGCGAGACGTTGTTGGCGGGGAGTAACTGGCGCCAGCCCCACGCGAAAGCAATAGAGTTGAAGGCCGGCGACGTCATCGCCGCTCGCGTTCGCAACACGGGCGGTCAGCAAGGGTTCTTCGTCCTGTTCCAAGGCAAGCAGGCGGGCGTGGAGTTCGGCACGGAAACATCGTCCTGGAAGGCTTACGTCCCGGGCGACGCCGGGAAGTGGTGGTCGATCAGCGACCGCGCCGGCGCTGCCGAGGAAGGCAACCACAACGGCACGCGAGAGGCTGTCTCGAAGGTTCTTCGCCGACCTATGAGCGGATCGTGGCGAGTGATCTGGGGGAAGGGGAACCCATGCTTCGTCTACCGTGTGGTCAAGGCTGTCGATCTGCGCCCTCGCGGCGTCCCCGGCGAGCGCTGATGGCGATCGCTGCCCTCCGCGCATGGATCAGCCCCCGGCCCGAGTGGACCGGGGGCTGTTTCGATCCGGCAAGGCGCAGACTTACCCGCCGCGCTTGAACTCGACGAGCTCCATCGACACGGCCATTGTGCCCATGGCGTCCGACATCATCTTCACCACGCCGCCGGGCACCCTGTCGCACATCCACGTCTTACTGGTGACCGTTTTGTCGCCCATTTTCACCTTGCTCTGGGTGACCTTGCATTTGAGTTCCATGTCGCCCACCTTGACGGTCTCGGTGCCGAGGTCCTTGGTCTCGACCGGGCCCACGGCGCCGCCGCCCTCGACGGGCTTGACCTTCAGCGGGCGCTTCTGCTCGCCCGGCATCGGGATCTCGTTGCCGCCCATCACGGTCTTCATCTTGAGATACGCGTTGTCCTCGTCCACCCGCACGACTTCCCACACCTGCTGCATGCCGCCTGTCATCTTGTACTTCAGCACGTCGCCGACCTTGGCGACCGCCCAAGGCGTGGCTTCGCCGCCTGCGGCCGGCTCGGGTTCCGGTTCGGGTTCCGTTTCGGGTTCCGGTTCCGGCTCAGGTTCCGCCGTCATCGAGGGCGGCAGAATGACCGCGTCGATCACGTGAATCACGCCGTTTGAGCACTCGATGTCGGTCTTGACCACGTTGGCATCGTTGACCTTCACCTTGTTGGCCTGGACGGCGATCTTGATCTTCTCGCCCTGAACGGTCTTGGCCTCGCTCAATTCCAGGACGTCCGCGGCCATCACCTTGCCCGAAACCACGTGGTACCTCAGGATGCCGGTCAACTTGGCCTTGTTCTCGGGCTTCATCAGGTCGGTGAGCACTTGCGCATCAAGCTTGTTGAACGCCGCGTCGGTCGGCGCGAAGACGGTGAAGGGCCCTTCGCCCTTGAGCGTGTCCACGAGCCCGGCGGCTGTCAGGGCCTTGGCGAGCGTGCCGAAGCTGCCAGCTTCCACGGCCGTCGTCACGATGTCCTTGGCGGGCTCGGGCTCCGGTTCCGGTTCGGGCTCCGGTTCCGGTTCGGGTTCTGGTTCGGGTTCTGGCGCCGGTTCGGGTTGGGGTTCGGGCTCCGGCTCTTCGACGACCGGCTTCTGTGTGGGCTCCTCCTTCTTGTCGCATCCGACCGTCACGAAGGCCGCGACGAACAGCAGCGCAAGGGCAATCACGAGTGTCCGATGGGTCATGGTGTCTTCCTTTCCTGGCAGCGGTGTTTGCTTGAAGATGCGCGCGGCCCGACGAACAGAACTGAGAAGGCGATCCCGGCGAACCGGCACACCCTCGACAGGGCCTCACCACGGTGCGGGCCCAACGCAGGGATGCTACCGCGCCGCCGAGTCCACCCGCAAGAGATATCCGCCGTCCGATGGCGCTCTCTCCCCCGCGGGATTTAGTGCCTCTCGGGCGACGCGGACTGTAGAATAGGGGTAGAGAAAGGGACATGGGCCTCGATATCAGCACCATCCTGAGTGAATGGCCTTACGAGCCCGGGCAGGTCACGGTCCGGCGAATCCGCGGCGCGGACGGGCGGGAGAAAATCCAGCTGCGCCTCGACCTGGGACTGCTCCAGATGGAGACGACCGGGCGACCGGACGGGCTCCACCCCCATGGCGCAGAAAGCCTGTTCCAGTACCACCATCGCAGGCTCGAGCGCCACACCCGCGAGCACGGCTCGGAGGAGGGGTTCAGTCTCGATGGCGGCGTATGCGAGAAGCTCCGGTCCGAGGCCGTCATGTACTACCATCGCTATCTTGCGGAGTACGTCCTCGAGGACTACGAGGCCGTCGAGCGCGACACGCGCCGCAACCTTCACGTGATGGACTTCATGAAGGCGTACGCGGAGGAACCGTCTGACCAGACGATGATGGAGCAGTACCGGCCGTACGTGTTGATGATGAGCGCTCGCAGCCGGGGGCAACTCGCGTTGCAGCGCGAACGGCCGAAGCTGGCGATGGAGGTCGTCCGCGGCGCGGTGCAGGCCATTCGCGACTTCTACAGGGAGACGGGGCGCGAGGAGCTGATCGACGTGTCGGGTGAGTTGGCGGTGCTGCGGGCGTTCCGCAAGGAGATTCAGCAGGCGATTCCGGTGGATCCGGCCGAGCGGCTGCGCCGCGAGATGGAGAAGGCCGTCCACGACGAACGCTACGAAGACGCCGCCCGCCTGCGCGATGAGCTGCACAAGCTCCAGCACACCCACGCCGACGGCGGCGGAACGTAGGGCCTGACGCGGCGGGTCGCGTTCGGCTTGTTTGTTGCCAGCGACGGTGCTACCATGTCAGCAGTTCGCTAGGGGCGCTCTGCGTCGCCTTGGGCCCGGCAGAGCTGAGACAAGACCCTTCGAACCTGACCAGCGAATGTCTCCGCACGCGGCGGGGACGTGGACTGCGTAGGGAAGCGGACGGCAGCGACGAGTTCACGCTTCCGGCCGCTTCGGCGGCCGGTTCTTTTTTCCGGCGGGAGCACAGATGACCCAGCTTCAGCAAGCCCAGGCGGGGCGAGTCACCGACGCGATGCGCCGCGTCGCCGAGCGCGAGCGGCTCGACGCGGAGCAGGTCCGCGCCGAGGTCGCGGCCGGGCGGATGGTTATCCCCGCCAACCGCTTGCACCTCGCCGGCGCCGCCGCCGGCAGCGCGAAGCTCGACCCGTGCGGCATCGGGCGGGCGGCCGCCACGAAGATCAACGCCAACCTCGGCGCCTCTTCCGTGCGAAGCTGCGAGCAGGAAGAGCTGATCAAGCTTGAATGGGCCGTGCGATACGGTGCCGACGCGGTGATGGACCTCTCCACCGGCGGGGACCTCGACGCCATCCGCGAGCATCTGATCGCCCACGCGGCCGTGCCGCTGGGCACCGTGCCCATCTATTCGATGATCGTCGAACGGCCCATCGAGGAACTCACGCCCGAGCGCATCCTCGAAACGCTCCGCCACCAAGCCGAGCAGGGGGTGGACTTCTTCACGCTCCACGCCGGGCTGCTCCGCCGCCACGTGCCGCTGGCCGCAAAGCGCAAGATGGGCATGGTCTCGCGCGGCGGCAGCCTGTTGGCGAAGTGGATGGTCCACCACGGCCGCGAGAACCCGATGTACGAGATGTTCGACGAGATCAGCGCGCTCATGCGCGAGTACGACGTGACGTACTCGCTGGGCGACGGGCTGCGGCCGGGCTGCCTGGCCGACGCCTCCGACGAGGCGCAGTTCGCCGAGCTCGACGTGCTGGGCGAGCTGGTGCAGCGGGCCCGCGAGGCGGGCGTGCAGGCGATGGTGGAAGGCCCCGGGCACATCCCGTTCAACGAGATCGAGATGAACATGCGGCGGCAGCAGGAGGTCTGCGACGGGGCGCCGTTCTATGTGCTCGGGCCGGTGGTGACGGATGTGTTCCCCGGCTACGACCACATCACCTCGGCGATCGGCGCGACGGCGGCGGCGTACTACGGGGCGAGCTTCCTGTGCTACGTTACGCCCACCGAGCACCTGGGCCTGCCGGGGCCGGAGGACGTTCGGGCGGGATGCGTGGCGTACAAGATCGCGGCGCACGCGGCCGACGTGGCGCGCGGGCTGCCGGGCGCGCGTGACTGGGACGACGCCGTGGCCGATGCCCGGGCGGCGTTCGACTGGAAGCGGCAGTACGAACTGGCATTCGACGGCGACGCGGCGCAGGCGATTCGCGGGCGCGACCACGTGGAAGGCGACGCCGACTACTGCTCGATGTGCGGGCGCGAATGGTGCGCGGTGCGTATCAGTAGGGAAGTGACGCAGGCCGCCAAATCCGTCTGACCGTCTGCCCCGGTGGAAGAGCGTCTTGAGCAAGGGGCGCCGTCGGCGTATGCTTCGTCCTACATCGAAACGGGAGCTGCGCAAATGAAGAAGACCCTCGTCGCCGCCCTGATCGTTGCGTTCACATGCCCCGCCTCGTTCGCGCGCGAGCCGTTCAGCGCGGCGTTCGCGCAGGCGGAGCCCATCGACGCGGATGAATCCTGGCGTCGCGGCGTCGGGGGCTCGGGCGGCGAGCCCGCCACGCAGGGCTACATCCACTGGACGAAGCGCGTGGGGCCCGCGTATCCCGACGACTTCTGGCGCAGCTTCGGCCGGTGGGGCAAGGAGCTGCCCGAGACGCTGTGGGACGACACGAAGGCCGTCTTCACCAACCGCTGGGCGCTGGTCGGTCTCGGAGCGGCCGCCGCGTCGGGGGCTATCGTCCACTGCTCCGACGCCGACTGGAAAACGCTCAAGCACTACCGCGAGCACGGCTCGTGCCTGAACAGCTTCTGGGACAACTTCGGCGACGTGGCGGGCAACCCCGGCACGCACTTCGCCGTCGCCGGCACGATGTTCCTGACCTCTCTCGCTCGCAACGACACCGCCAACTACGAAAAGTCCAAGACGCTCATCAACGCCCTCGCCATCAACGGGCTCGTCACGCTCGGCCTCAAGGGCATCGTCCGAAGCGACGTGCCCAACGGCAACGGCTGCGGCTGGCCGAGCGGGCACACGTCGAGCAGCTTCTGCTTCGCCACGGTCATGCACCGCGAGTACGGGCCGTGGGTCGGCGTGCCGTGCTACGCGCTCGCCGCGTTCGTGGGCTACGAGCGGGTGGACGCCCGCAACCACGACCTGTCCGACGTCGTCTCCGGGGCGCTGATCGGCATGGCCATCGGCTACGCGGTCAGCGAGCATCATCAGGAGCGCCTCCAACTGCTCGGCATGGACATCGTGCCCTGGACCGACCCCTCCTGCGGCGGCGTGGGCATCGCCCTGGCCAAGCAGTGGTAGCCGCTGCCCCAATCGTCAATCGTCAATCGAAAATCGCCAATCCTACGCCACGCCATCCGGGCCGGGCTGCTCGCCCTTCGGCCGGTGCTTCCACCGTCGATGCACCCACAGGTACTGCTCCGGCGCCGTGCGGACGACGTCCTCCAACTCGCGCGTGTACTCCTGCGTCAGCCAGTGGAGCGGGTCGGACTGGCCCTCCCACTCATGCGGCCGGATGATCCGCGAGCAGCCGATCTCGAAGTGGAACTCCTCGTCCAGACGCCGGCTGTACGTCACCGCCACCGGAATCCGCAGGCTCATGGCGAGCAGGCCGATCGACTTGTACGTGCTCGCCGCCCGCCCGAAGAAGCCCACAAACACGCCCTTCCGCCCGGCGTCCTGGTCGGCGACGAACGCCACGATGCCCTTCTCGCCGAGCAGCTCCTCCACGTTCTGCGACGCCCCCTTCTTGTCGAGGATTACCATCCCCTGCCCCTCGCGGACGTTGAGCAGGTAGTCGTTGAGGTACGGGTTGTCGAACGGGCGGGCGACGGCGTAGCACGGGAACCCCACGGCCGCCATCGTGTACCCGGCCACCTCCCAATTGCCGAAGTGCCCGGTGACCACGATCAGCCCGGTTTGCTGCTCCGCCATGATGCGGACGAACTCGCTCATCTGCGTCAGGCGGATATGGCGCTGCCAGCGGCCGGGCGTGATTAGCCGCGTGACGAACAGCATCTCGAGCCCAAGGTACGCGAGGTTCCGCATCGAGGCCCGACACACGCGGCGGCACTTGTCCTCCGGCCAGTCGGGGAAGCTCAGGTGCAGGTGCGCCAGGCCGCGGTGGCGGTGCCGCTTGTCGAAGCGGTAGAGCAGGTTGCCCAGCCATCGTGCAGTGCGGTAGTTCGCCTCCCACCCGAACATGTGGACGAACATGGCGAACACGCGGACCGCCAGATACACCACGTAGTCCGCCAGTCTGTTGCGAGGTTTGGCCATGTCGAGTCGCGAGTGGCGAGTCGCGAATCGCGAATTCCCCGCAACCGTGCGGTCAACTCAATTCGCGACTCGCGATTCACGATTCACTATCCGCCCGTCGGCGCGGTCCGCAGTTCCTCGAGCACGGCGAGCGCCTGCTTCACCGCATCGGCCTTCGGCACCGTGGCGGGCTTGGCGTCCGTGCGGCGCTTCAGTTCCACGTTGCCGTCTCTCAGGCCGCGCTCGCCGACGACCACGCGGAGCGGAATGCCGATCAGGTCGGCGTCCTTGAACTTCACGCCCGGCCGTGCGTCGCGGTCGTCGAGCAGCACGTCCGCCCCGGCCGCCCGCAGCTCCGCGTAGATCCGCTCCGCCTCGGCCACCACGTCGGGCTTGTCGTTGTTCAGTTGCACGACCTCGATCTCGAACGGGGCGATGTTCGCCGGCAGGATGCAGCCGTCCTTGTCGTGCCCGGCCTCGATGGCGGAGGCCAGGATGCGGTTGACGCCGATGCCGTAGCAGCCCATCAGGCACGGGTGGCTCGCGCCCGCCTCGTCGAGGAACGTGCAGTCGAGCTTCGCGCTGTACTTGCTGCCCAGCTTGAACACCTGCCCGACCTCGATGCCGCGCCGGAACCGCAAGGGCTTGCCGTCGTGCGTGTCGCCCTCGACCGCGTTGCGAAGGTCCGCGACGACGACGTTCTCGCCCTCCAGCGGGAAGTCCCGCCCGGGGACGACGTTTCGCACGTGGTAGTCCGTCTTGTTCGCCCCCGTCACGCCCGATGCCATCGCCGCAACGCAATGGTCGATCAGCATGCCGTCCACCTTGCCAGCGAGCCCCACGGGACCGGCGAACCCCACAGCCGCGCCGGTCACGCGCTGAATGGTTTCCGCGCTGGCTAGCTCCAGGTGCATGCCCTGCCAAGTCTGCGCAAGCTTCTCAAGGTTGACCTCGTGGTCACCACGAATGAGCACGGCAACGACCTTTTGCACCCAGTCCTGCGAGTGAATAAATCTCCTGCCGTCGTGCTTAGCTTTCTCCGCTCCCCAATGCTTATAGACTTCCTTGGGGAAGGTCGGCGGTTCGTAGATCAGCGTCTTGATCATCTGCTCGGGCTTCGTGCCGAGGAACTCGCACACGGCCTCGATGCTGCCCACGTCCGGCGTGTGGACTTCCTCCATCTCAGGCTGGGTGCCACGGCTTGCTTGCAAGCCGTGCACTTCCAGCGGCGGATCCACGGCCGCCTTCTCCAGATTCGCCGCGTAGGAGCCGTCCTCGGCGTACACGATCACGTCCTCCCCGTTCTCGCACGGCACGGTGAACTGGTGGCTGCCGCTGCCGCCCATCTCGCCGGTCTCGGCCTCCACGATCACGTACGGCACGCCGCACCGCTCGAAGATCCGCTCGTACGCCACGTACATCGCCCGGTACGTCTCGTCCAGGCTCGCCGCGTCCGCGTGGAAGCTGTACGCGTCCTTCATCAGGAACTCGCGGCTGCGGAGCACGCCGAACCGTGGCCGGAACTCGTCCCGGAACTTGAGGCTGATCTGGTACAGGTTGATCGGCAACTGCTTGTAGCTGCTGATCTCGGCGCCCGCCACCGACGTGACCACCTCCTCGGCCGTTGGGGCGAGCACGTTCTGCCGCCCGTGCCGGTCGGTGAAGCGGGCCATCGTCTCGCCGTAATCCACGTCGCGCCCGGTCCGCTGCCACAGCTCGACGGGCTGGACGGCCGGCAGGAGTACCTCCTGTGCGCCCGCGGCATCCATCTCCTCGCGGATGATGGCGATGATCTTCCGCAAGCTCCGCCACCCGAGCGGCAGGTAGCTGTACGTGCCGCTGGCGACTTTGCGGATATAGCCCGCGCGGATCATGAGCCGGTGCGAGGGGATCTCCGCCTCGGCCGGCACTTCCTTCACGGTCGGGATCAGCAGCTTCGAGTAGCGCATAGCTTGCGGTTCCTGTTCTGCCTTTGGGGATGCAAGCGGGCGTTATACCGGCCGGGGCGGGCGTTTTCAACGACGCGCCGGGGACGGTGCCGCGCTTGTGCGTTTCCGCAGAAGCGTGCCGGTCTGCGTGCAACGCGCCAGTCGGACGAAGTTGCGCGCCGTACAGGCTGTTCCTTCTTGTTCGTTCTTGCGCGCCGTTGGTGGAACTTGTGGGCGGTTGTTCGTTCTTGGCGGCATTTGCGCGCATTTGGACAAGCTTGCGCAAGATTGGACAGGGCTCTCGTCGTAAGTCGTTCCAATATAGTCATTTGCGATTCCCTGTGCGCGGCGCGCGCTTGGGCGCGTCTGTCAAGGGGGAAGGCCGGGGAAGGCCGGCGTGCGCGGCCCCGCGAACTCGTTGACACGTGTCGACACCACGCCCGCACGAGCGTCGGCCCCCGAACGCGAATGCTTCGGGGGGCCATGGGGTCGAACGGCATCGTCGCTGTTCGATTGCCAAAGAGCATGGAGCCATCGCCCAGCTTGCCGCGGCGTAGCTTCGGCGAAGCCGGGCCAGCTCGTCGGCCATCAGCCATAGGCCAACAGCCACATCCCACCGATCGCGGCTTGCCTCCGGCGATCCGCAACCCGAACCGATGCCCGGGGGGCGGCCCCTTTGGGAGTCCACCGGTCGCAATGGGGGGCCCCTCAACGGGAGCAGGGCATATTAGAACTATATAATATCCGGCCGTTATTGCAAGCACCAAATCCTCCGGCCGAGAAGAGATCTTCGTTCGAGCGGTCAGCGCTTGGCGACTGTTCTGGTGGCCGCGAACCTGCCCCCCGACGGCCGGCAGCCAGCGGCGGCCTGGCCTTCGCCGGGCGGGGATGCGCTGGCAAGTCCGGGCGAGCACTGCTACGGTCTTGGACTGTGGGTAAGCAGCGGACCATGGCGACTGCGCTTGAGCCGTCCGGCGAGACGGGGAACGCCAAACCGCCGGGCCGCTCGTGGGCCACGGACCTGCTCCTCCTGGTCGCTCTTCAGGCCCTTCTGGGCGGCGTTGATCGCCCGGATGGTCGCGCGTGCGGCCCGCCACGCCTCGGCGGCGCCTCGGCCGCGCCGGCGCGCGGCTTGGGCTGCCATTGTCGCGGTTGCCGCCCTGTATGTCGCGCCGAACCTCGCAGGTGTCGCCCTGCTGACGTGGCGCACCCGGGGGGCGGACATCGACCGGCTGATGTCGCGAGCGGCGGAGACGCTCGGCCCGGACAACAGGGTCTGCGGGCAGATGATCTTCTACATGGCCGGCGACCGCCTGGCGTACGGTCCCTACGTGCTCGACGCGCGATGGGAGCACAGCGTGGACGATTTCTGCCGGAAGGAGTTCGGCTACGTCATCCGCATGGCCTGGAGCATGAACAGTTCGCACGGGGTCGCCGTTCCGCTCAAGCACATGCCGGATTTCACCCCGCGCGCGGTCCTCGACCGCATCGCGAAGGAATACGGCACGAAGATCGACTCGTGGCGTGATCCGGACTTCGGGCCGGTCGAGATCTGCCGCCTCGACTGGAGCCGCCCGCGCCGGCCTTGCATTCGCGGGGCGGGTGGGGTTGACTGGAGACTCACGGCCGCGTGCGGCGGTCGGCATCGCATCAAGGAGCGAGCAATGATCAAGCTGGCGAAGCCCAAGATCGGCTTCATCCCCGCCAACCGCGGGTTCTTCTCGGACAAGCTGGCGTCGAAGATGCGCGGCGACACGATCAAGGTGCTTCGGGCGGCCGGGGCGGACGTCGTCGTCCCCTCCACCAAGGACACCAAGGTCGGCTGCGTCGAGACCGTCGATGAAGCCATGCTCGTCGGCCGCATGTTCCGCGAGCAGCAGGTCGAGGGCATCGTCGTCAACTGCGTCAACTTCGGCGACGAGAAAGGCGTGGCCATCACGGTCAAGGAATCCGGGCTGAACGTGCCCATCCTCGTCGTCGGGGCGCAGGAGGAAGAGGTCCTCACGCCCACGACGGAACGGCGCGACAGCTTCTGCGGCCTGTTGAGTACCTGCGAGGGCCTCCGCCAGCTCGGCCGGGCGTACAGCGTCGCCGAGACGCCCATCTGCTACCCCACCGACGACAGCTTCCGCGCAACGGCCGAGCGGTTCATCGCCGTCGTCCGCGTCGTCGCCGGACTCCGCAACGCCCGCTACGGGCAGATCGGCGCGAGGCCGAACGATTTCTGGACCTGCCGCTACAACGAAAAGGCCCTCCAGCAGCTCGGGCCCACGGTGGTGACGCTGGACCTGTCGGAGGTGTTCGGTGCGGTCTGGCGGCGGAAGACGGACGCGGCCGTGCGGCGGGTGATCGCGGACATGAAGCGGACCATTGACTGCTCGGCCGTCGCGGACGACATCCTCGAGAAGATCGCGAAGTTCGAGTTGGCGTTGAAGGCGTTTGCGGCGGAGCAGAAGCTGGACGCGCTGGCGATTCAGTGCTGGACGAGCATCCAGGAGAACCTGGGCATCTGCTCGTGCACGACGATGAGCCGGTTCGACGACCGCGGCCTGCCGTGCGCGTGCGAGGCGGACATCATGGGGGCGCTGTCGATGCACGCGCTGCAACTCGCCAGCGGCGGCCCCAGTTGCCTGGCCGACTGGAACAACGTGCACAACGACGATCCGGAGCTGGTCAACTGCTGGCACTGCGGCGTGTTCCCGACGAGTTGGGCGAAGGGCAAGCCGAAGATGGGCTGCCAGGAGATCATCGCCGGCACCACCGGGCGCGACCACGCCATGGGCGTCGTCGAGTTCGTGATGCAGGACGGCCCCGTGACGCTGTGCCGCGCCACGCAGGATAACGCCGGGGCGTTCAAGGTCGCGCTCGCTCAGGGCGCGGTCGAGCCGAACAAGGCGAAGACCTTCGGCAGCTACGGCTGGGTGCGGATTCCCGGCATCCAGCGGCTCTACCGGCTCGTGATGCTGCGGCACTTCCCGCACCACGTCGCCATGAACCGAAGCACCGTCGGCAACGTGCTGTGGGAGGCGTTCGGTAACTACCTCGGCTTCCAGGTGTTCACGGCCGAGCGGAGCGAAGGCTGCTGGACGCCGGAACTGCCGTTCAAGGCGTGACGGCCGCAGATTCACGGGCAGGATGCCCATGCCACGTGATTGGCCGACGGAATCCGCGCGGGCGGCGGGCGGCCGTTTCCTATAATGCCGAACCTATGGCGACGATCACTGCACAACAGAAGGCGACGGGGCTCGCGGAGCGGCTGGCCGGGCGACGGATGTGGATTCCGCGAATGACGTACGTCGGCGCGCGGATGATGGCGGCCGTGTTCCGTTCCATCGGCGTCGATGCCGCCCCCACGCCCGAAAGCGACGAACGCACGCTGGAACTTGGCGGCCTCTACACCGGCGGCGAAGAGTGCTACCCGGAGAAGGTCACGCTCGGCGACTTTCTGCGGATCACGCGCGAGCCGGGGTTCGACCGGTCGCGGACGGCGTTCTTCATGCCGACGGCCGAGGGACCATGCCGGTTCGGGCAGTACGCCCCGTACCTCCGCCAGGTGCTCGACGATCTCGGCTACGACGACATTCCCATCGTCTCGCCGAGCAGCGCGAACAGCTACGAGGGGCTCGGCGCGAACGGGTTCGACACGATCCGGCAGATGTGGCGCGGGCTGGTGGCGTCGGACATTCTGCGGAAGATGCTGCTCAAGACCCGGCCGTACGAGACGCAGCCCGGCGCCGCGGATGAGGCGTTCGAGGGGAGCATGCAGCGGGTCGAGGCCGTGCTCGCCGAGCCGGCTGTGCCGAGCAGGCGCCGCATGGCGAATCTGCAGGACGCCCTCGCGCAGGCCCGCGGGCTGTTCCGCGACGTGCCCGCCCGCTACACGAAGGACCGCCCGCTGATCGGCGTGGTGGGTGAGATCTTCTGCCGACTGAACACCTTCAGTAACTACGAGGCGGTTCGGAAGATCGAGGCGCACGGCGGCGAGGCGTGGATCAGCGACGTGAGCGAATGGGTGTGGTACACGAACTGGTCGCAGAAGCAGAACCTGAAGTACGACGGCAAGCGAGTGTCGCTGTCGATGGCGGCCGCCATGATCAAGAACGCCGTTCAGCGGCGGGAGGAGCACAAGCTGCTGGCCCCGTTCCACGACGAGTTCGTCGGCTACGAAGAAGCGCACGATCTGGATGGCGAGGTGCTCGCGCCCGGCCGGCCGTACCTGCCCGCCGAGGGGGCGCTCGGCGAGATGGCGCTGTCCATCGGCAAGAGCGTGTACCTGTACGAGAAGGGCGCGGACGGCGTGATCGACATCAGCCCGTTCTCGTGCATGAACGGCATCGTCTCCGAGGCGGTCTACCACGACGTGTCGCGCGACCACGAGTCGATCCCGATCCGCAACTTCTACTTCGACGCGACGAGTTCGAACATGGAGCGCGATCTGGACATCTTCATGGAGCTTGCGGCCGCGTATCGGAAGCGCAAGAGCCGCCCCCGCCGCTATCCCGCGTACTTCGAGGACTGACCGGCGGTGCTGGCGGGGTGGCATCGCGTGGGGGCGGCGGCTATACTTCTTGACAGGTCCCGGAGTTGCGCGACGGGCGCGCGGCGCATGGACCGAAGCAGAATCGGCGGGCGAGGATGATCCGACGCGTCGCTGAAGACGAGCTTACGGCCAGAGCAGCGAAGGAGGAGACGACGCCTCCCGCGCGACGCGCTACTTCCGAGGATCTGGCTCACCACCGCCGCGCGATGCGCCGCTTCGCGGGGCGCTACGCGAAGCTGCCCGTCGAGTTCCCCGCCACCTGCCCCACGTGCGGCGAGGTCGTCCCGGCGACGTTCGACCGCGCGGGCGGCCGCGTCGTGCTCAGCTACGCCTGCGAGGCCTGCGGGCCGCGACGTGAAGTGCATCACGACGCCATCTGGACGCCCGTGGAGAGCGACTTCCCCGGCAGCGCCGCCAAGACGCTCACCGGCGCGCGGATTCGCCCTGTCGCCCGCCGCCTGCCGCGGACGGTCGAGACGCTCTGCCCCGAGTGCTCGGCGATCGTTCTCGGCCGCTACTTCGTCCGCGACGGGGCCGTCCACATCGAGAAGACCTGCCCCGAGCACGGCTACTTCCGGGACCTGATTAGTCCCGACGTGGTGCTCTACGGCAAGGCGGCGTGGTGGACGTTCGAGGAGCACGCCGGGCAGCGGCGCCCCAGGGTCAGCGGGGCCGCCCACTGCCCCTCGCACTGCGGGCTGTGCAATCAGCACCAGTCGAGTTCCTGCCTGGCCCAGATCGACCTGACCAACCGCTGCAACCTCCGCTGCCCCATCTGCTTCGCTAACGCCGGAGCCGTGGGCTACGTGTACGAGCCGTCCTACGAGCAGATCGTCGAACGCCTGCGGGCCCTGCGGGCGCTCGACCCGTACCCCGCGACGGCTATTCAGTTCACCGGCGGCGAGCCGACGATCCATCCGGAGTTTCTGCGGATTCTCTCGGCCGCCCGCGACATGGGCTTTTCGCACATCCAGGCGGCGACGAACGGCATTCGCCTGGCGGACGCGGAGTTCGCGCAGGCGACCGCCGACGCCGGCCTCCATACGCTGTATCTTCAGTTCGACGGCGTCGGCGAGGAGGCCCATCGCCCCACGCGGAATCACCCCGGCCTGTGGGCCCAAAAGCTCGCCGCGATCGACAACTGCCGCGCGACGGGCATGAAGGTCTGCCTCGTGCCGACGATTCTCCGCGGCATCAATGACCACCGAGTGGCCGAGATCTTCCGCTTCGCCGTCGAGAACATCGACGTCGTCAGCGCGATCAGCTATCAGCCGGTGGCCTTCACCGGGCGGATCAACACGGACGAGCGGCTGTCGCAGCGCTATACGCTGGGCCATCTGGCTCACGACATCGCGGCCGCCGCCGGCGGCAGCGCCATGCGCGACATGTATCCGCTCAGCATCGTCGTGCCGCTGGCGCAGCTCCTCGAGGCCCTCACCGGCAAGCCGAAAATCCGCCCGAGTTGCCACCCCGACTGCGCGTTCGGGACGTACTTCCTCGTCTCGCCCGAAGGCCGGGCGTTCCCGTTCCCGCAGGTCATCGACGTGGAGGGCATGTTCACCGAGATGAACCGCATCGCGGCCCGCGCCCGCCGGCGTGGGCGGGCCACGTGGCTCGACAAGTGGCGGACCTTCCGCATGATTCGGCGGCACTTCCGCGCCGATCAGGCGCCGCCGGGCCTGACGGCGAAGCGATTCATGCGTTCACTGTACGGCCTCGTGGACAAGGGCTTGGGTCGCGGCGAGTCGGGCAAGCTCAACTATCGCACGCTGCTGTGCGCCGGGATGCACTTCATGGACCGCTACAATTTCGACGTGGAGCGGGCGAAGCGGTGCGTGATTCTGTACGCGACGCCCGAAGGCGTCATGCCGTTCTGCACATACAACTGCGGCCCGTTCTACCGCGGGCTCGTCGAACCGCTGCATGCCGAAACGTCGGTGTCCGTCCGCTCACGGGGCGAGCCCGTTCCCGCAGCCGCCATGGAGACCCGAATATGAAACGACACGCCATGCTGTCTGCCCCTGTGCTGGTCGCGCTTCTTCTGATCGCCGGGGGATGCACGCCGCCCGGCCCGGAGGGCGCCGGACCGTCGGTCGTCCACGCCGGGTCACTCGCCGCGCAGATGCACGTCCCGGCCGGAACCGTCCGCTCGGGGCAGGTGATGGGCATCTCCATCACCACCTGGAACCTCGGCGAAGACCCGATCCCCGTGACGCGCACCACGAGCAACGTCTATCATGTCGACGTCGCCCGTCACGACGGTATCGGTTGGGTGACGTTCCGGACCTATCCCGCCACCGAGGCGATCATGCTTCGGCACTTGACGCTGGAGCCCGACAGCCGCCGCGAGGATACGGTGAACGTCCGCGTCGAGCCCGATTGGCCCGCCGGCGAGGTCGTCCGCCTGCAGGCGGTCATGAACGGCCGGGCGGAGCTCCGCATGGGCGGCTTCGTGACCGTCCGACCATAGCCGGTGGCCGCAGAGGGAGCAGCTTGCCCGCCGTAGCCTCGGCGAAGGCGGGGCGAGGCAGAGGAAGAACCGTCCTCCATGCTCCTCCTTTGTGGGCTTCGTGCCCTTTGTGGCCTTTGTGATGGAATGATCCAGGCGAGCGACGACAAACCGAGCGGCTCGTACACGGCCGCGGGGAAGCACACGACGGCGGCGGCCGTCGGCAAGACCTACGCCGAGCAGTTCGGCCCGTCGGAGAACCCCGACAAGCGGCCGGCCCGCCCGGACGACGGACACGTGACCAGCGCCGGCTACGCCGCGTCTTCGGAAACGCTCGCGGACACGGTCACGCCGGAAGCCGTGCGGATCGACTTCAGCCATCCGCTGGAATGGTGGGCGGCCCGCCGGCCGTTCCGCTGGCTGCTGCGGCGGCTGTCGCGCCGGGGCCGAGACGGCACCACCGCCCTCGAGCGAATCCTCGAAAGCTACCGCAACCCGGCCGCCCCGCGCGGCGACCGCATCCGCTACTGGCTGCTGCACCGGTTCATCGACCGGATGCGCGGCGACGTGGACGCGGCCACCTTCCGCCAGCGCTTGGCCGACAACCGCCCGACGGTCCGCGGGCTGGTGGTCGTCGCCCGCAGCCTGGGGCTTTTCGGCCCGATGGTGCCGCAACGATTCGTGGCGCCGCTGTTCGCCGTCTGGAACTTCACCAACCGCTGCAACTTGCGGTGCCGCCACTGCTACCAGGATTCCGACCACGCCGCCCTGCCGAACGAGCTTTCTTTGGCGGAGAAGCTCGATCTTGTCGAGCAGATGGCCGACGCGTACCTGCCCATGCTGGCGCTTTCGGGCGGGGAGCCGACGGTGAGCCCGCACCTGCTGTCGGTTGTCAAACGGGCCGCGGGGTACGGCATGCATGTCACCCTCGCCACCAACGGAACGACGATGACGCCGCGGCGGGCGGGCGAACTCGCCGACGCCGGGCTGCGATACGTCGAGATCTCGCTCGATTCGGTGGACGCGAAGCGCCACGACGCGTTCCGGGGCGTCCCGGGCATGTGGGAGAAGGCCGTCGCCGGCGCCCGCGCCGTCGTCGAAACGCCGGGGCTGCGCCTGGGCATCGCCATGTGCGTTCACCGCGGCAATCTCGGTGAGGTCCGCGAGATGATCGAGTTCGCCGAGCGGCTGGGGGCGGGCTGCTTCGCGCACTTCAACTTCATCCCGGTCGGCCGCGGGCTCAGGATGGTCTCGGGTGACATCACGCCCCGACAGCGCGAGGAGTTGCTCGCCCTGCTCAACGCCAAGATGCAGGAAGGCGGCATCGGCGTGATCTCGACCGCCCCGCAACTGGGGCGCGTGTGCCTGGCGGGGGCGGCGATCGACGGCGGGCGGGTGACCTGCTCGCACGCCGGCTCGGGCAGCGGGGTCAAGGCCCGCGTGGTCGCCAAGTACCTCGGCGGCTGCGGGGCCGGGCGGACCTACGCCTGCGTCGAGCCCGACGGCAACGTCACGCCCTGCGTGTACCTGCCGCACCGCGTGATGGGGAACGTGCGCGACAAGCCCTTCGCCCGCATCTTCCGCGAGAGCGTGTTCTGGGACGTGCTCAACGACCGCTCCGCCCGGCTGCACCACTGCGAGGTGTGCGCGTTCCGCAACTACTGCGGCGGCTGCCGCGCCCGGGCGGACGCCTACTTCGGGCAACTGCACGCCGGCGACCCCGGCTGTATCTTCAACGAGAAGCATTGGGACGCCCTCGTCGCGGCCGGCATCGCTCAGGTGGAGCCGACGAACTCGACGAATCGCACAGAAGGAGAGGACCACGACGGTCCGTCCCTTGACGGGGGCGGCCCTGTGCCCGCCGATCCGCCGGAGGGTCTGGTTGTAACCCCCACCCGCCACGGGCCGGGATAGGCCGCCGGTTTAGGAAGTTCGGTTCGACGGTCCCCCTCGCGGGTTCGCCTTCCTCCGCCCTCATTCCTCCGGCGGCTGGATCGTGAGCGAGTACTCGCCCGAGCCCAGTTCCAGAACCACTCGCCCGTTCGTCTCCTCGCAGGAGAGCACGCCCGCGACGGAGCCTTCATCGCCCGGGCGGATCGCCTGCTCACCTTCTGAAACGCGGACGCCCCGTCCGTCCCCCGTGTCCGGCACGTGCACGCAGGCGACGCTGCCGACGGGGACCACGACGCGCATCTGCAGCTTCTGCTCGTCGCGAAACCAGGACGACTCCACCCGCCCGAGAAAGGAAGCCGGTTCGGAACCGTCCTTACAGGTGTTAGAATGGATAGCGGCGCGGTTACTATGCGCCGATTGGGGAGTAGAGAGCCATGGCCAAGAACGCCGCCGGCAGCAGCGAGCTGTTCATCGAATACGCCCTGCGGATGACCAAGGGGCGGATCCGCCTGGTCAGCCTGCTGAGCGCGGGTCTGACCATGATCGCGCTGGCCGTCGGATTCGTGCTGGCGGTGGTCGTCGCCGATCATCTCGCCCCCAACGGCCTGCCGGCCGGCGCGCGGACGGCGCTGCGCTGGACGTTCCTCGCCGCCGAGGTCGTGCTGCTCGTCGGATACATCCTCCTGCCCCTCGCCCGCCGCCTCAACGACCTCTACGTCGCCCGACTCATCGAAAAGGCCCACCCCGACTTCCGCAACGATCTGACGGCGTCGCTCGAGCTTTCGCGCGATCCGCGCGTGCACTCGGGCACGCTGGCGGCCATCAAGCGCCGCACCGCCCGCGAGGTGGCGGCCGTCGATATCGAATCCGCCGTCCAGACCAGCCACGTGCGTCTGGCGGGGATCCTGGCGGGCGTCGCCATCGCGGCGTTTCTGGGGTACTGGGCGTTCAGCGGCAAGTCGGTCTGGCCGAGCGTGCGGCGGGCGTTCGGGGATGACGGTCCGGCCCCGCGCCTGACGCGGTTCGTCGAAATCCAGCCGGCCGACGGCGTCGTCGTCGTCACCGGGCGGGAGATCGAGTTCGCTGCGGAGGTCGTCCGCGGCGGCGGGCAGTGCACCTTGCGGCTCTCGTGCGACGGCGGGCAGACGTTCCTCGAAGAAGATCGCTACGTGATGGCCCCCGCTGGCGAGACGGAGTCCGGCGCGCGCCGCTACACGCATACCTGGCCGGCCGCGGCCGACCGCGAGGCCGTGTTCGAAATCGAGTGCGGCGACGCCGTCAGCCCGCGCCGGCGACTGACCGTACTGCCGAAGCCGGTCGTCGAGATTGAGCGGGTCGTGCTGGTCTGGCCCGAGTATACGCGTTGGCGGACGGAGCAGTCGGAGGCGGGAATCGAGGCCCTGCCCGGCACGCGGGCGATCGTCACGGCACGGGCGAACCTGCCGGTGCAGTCGGCGTTGCTGCGGCTGAAGGACGGAGGCGCCTTCCGCATGGCGCCGGCAGGGGACCGGCCGGGCGAGCAGGGGCTCCCCGGGCGACGCGTGAGCGTCGAGTTCCCCGTCACCGGGCCGGACGAATACGCGATCACATTTACGAGCATCCACGGCGCGGTGCCCCCGTACACGTCGCCGTGGCACCCGATCCGGATGGCCGGTGACCCGTCGCCGGAGGCGCGGCTGATCAGCCCCACGGGGCGGATCGAGCTACCGGTGGACGCGACGCTCGACCTGGCGGCCGAGGCGCAGGACCGGCGATTCGGCGTGCGGGGCGTGGAACTGGTCGTCGACGAGGTCCGCCGCGAGCCGCGACGCATGGGGATTCGCGAGCACAGCGACGGCGAGACGCCCTTCCCGCAGGAGATGCGGATTCGCGCGTCGATCCCGGTGCGTCGACTGGGCGAGCCGGGCACGGTGCTGCTGTGCCGCGTCGAGGCGCGGGATAACCATCCGTCGGTTGATGCGGCCGGCGTGCGCGGGCAACTTGGGCGGAGCGAGGTTTTCGAACTGGCCATCCGCGAGCCGGCCATCCTGCCGCCGGAAGAGGGCGATGCCTCGTTGGGCCGCGACGCCGACGGCGGGGAGTTGGCCGAGCTTGTGGGGGAGCGGGAACTCGAGTTGGCGGCGGTCGATCCGGCCGTGGAGCAGGCGGCGCGCGAGTTGCTGGAGATGTCTCGGCGACCGGACGATGCGGCCGCGATCGGGAAGATTCGCGAGGAACTCGGCGTGCCCGTCGAGCAGGATCTGGCCGTGCAGGACGGCCAAGCGCCCGGCGAGCCGGGGGCGGCGGCGCGGGGCGATGCCGCAGATCAGGCGGACGCCCGCCAGGTGCAGGATCTGATCAATCGGCAGCGTGAGGTCGCCGACCGGGCGGCCGGGCTGGCGGACCGGGTGGGGCAGGTCGATCCGGCGGCCGCCGGAGCGCCGCAGCAGGCGGCCGCGCACGCCAACGAGGCGGCTGCGCAGCTCGCGCAGGGCAACGTGGGCGAGGCGGCGGCCGCGGCGCAGCAGGCCGCTGACCAGATGGCACAAGCCGCCGGCCAAGCCCAGCCGGGCTAAGGACAACAAGGCGCGGGTCAACAAGGCGCCGGTCAGCAGGGGGCGGGAGAGCAAGGGGCGGGCCAACAGGGCGCCGGCCAGCAGGGCGCGGGTCAACAGGGCGCTGGGGAGCAGGGCGCGGGACAGCAGGGCGCTGGGCAGCAGGGCGCCGGACAGCAGGGCGCGGGCCAGCAAGGCGCCGGAGAGCAAGGGGCGGGCCAACAGGGCGCCGGAGAGCAAGGGGCGGGTCAACAGGGCGCTGGAGAGCAAGGGGCGGGCCAACAGGGCGCCGGAGAGCAAGGGGCGGGTCAACAGGGCGCTGGCCAGCAGGGCGCGGGTCAACAGGGCGCTGGCCAGCAGGGCGCGGGTCAACAGGGCGCCGGTCAGCAGGGCGCGGGCCAGCAGGGCGCCGGAGAGCAAGGGGCGGGTCAACAGGGCGCAGGTCAGCAAGCGGGCGGGATGCAGGGGCAGGCGCAACAGCTTTGGGAGGACCAGAAGCAGATTGCCAATGAACTCGCGGACATGCAGGGCGACGGACAAGGTCAAGGCCAAGGAGAGGGCCAAGGACAGGGCCAAGGTCAAGGGCAAGGTCAGGGCCAGGGGCAGGGCCAGGGCCAGGGCCAAGGGCAGGGACAAGGTCAGGGACAAGGGCAGGGACAAGGGCAAGGCGAAGGTCAGGGACAGGGGCAAGGTCAGGGCGAAGGTCAGGGACAGGGGCAAGGTCAGGGCGAAGGTCAGGGGCAGGGGGAAGGGCAAGGCCAAAGTCAGGGCCAAGGACAGGGCCAAGGTCAAGGGCAAGGTCAGGGCCAGGGGCAGGGGCAAGGCCAAAGTCAGGGGCAAGGGCAGGGCCAAGGGCCAGGGCAAGGCCAAAGCCAAGCCGCGGGCGAGCAAGGCGCTAGCGGCATGCACAGCAGCGCCGGCGGCGGCGACCCGAACTCCGGCTCTGCCCGCGAGCGCGGCGAGGTCGATCTGCCGGAGAACCTGCCGATCTCCGCGGAGGACCGGTCGCACCTGGAGTCGGTCGGGGCGGTCATCGACGCGGCCGTGCGGCAGCGCCGCGGCGGCGAGCCCGACGAGAAGCTGCTCAAGTCCGTCGGCATGAGCGACAAGCAGTACGGGGCATTCGTGGAGCAGTACGCGCAGCGGTTCGGCAAGCTTCGCCCGATGCCCGAGCGGACAGCCCGCCCCGACGCGGCCGTGAAGAATGCCGTCGCCGTGCCGGGGCAGGAGGGTTTGCAGAAGGGCCGCCGGGCCGAGGATCGCGTCGGGGCGGCGGGTCTGGAGGGGCTCGACCGCGACGAACTGCGCGAGCTGGTCCAGCCCGGCGCGGAGGACGTCTCGCCCGAGTACCGCAAGCAGGTCGAGGCGTACCTCAAGCTCATCAGCCAGGGGCAGGAGGCGCTGGATTCCCCGGCGGCTGAACCCGCCCCCTCGCCCGCGCCGGAAGGCGAATAGTCAAGTTCGGTTCCCGAAGCGCCCGCGGCGTCGCTATGCGCCCGCGGCGCGATCCCATGCGGCTTCCTCTGCGGAGAAAAGGGAGACGCGGCGTTTGGCGAACTCGCGGAGCGTCCACAGCTCAGCCGGGTTGGGCGTGGCGGCGGGTGCGGGCGGAAGCTCGGGAGCGGCGGACATTTCGGCGAGGGTTCGGCGGCAGTTGGATTCGTCGCGGCCGTGGACCATCGTGTAGAGCGTGTACGGCCAGTCCTTTCGCGCGGGGCGCAGGATGCAATGACTCACCGAGGGGAAGGCGACGAACCGCCGCGCGGCCGCATCCGGGGCGTCGGTTTGCCAGGCGGCGAGGACGTTGGCGGCCGCCCCCGCCCGTCGGTGATGTAACACGGCCGCGTATCGCCGCATCCACCCGACGGTGAGGAAGTCGGCCGCGTGCACAAGCAGCGCATCCGGGTCGAGCCGCTCGGCCGCCGCGGTTTTCGCGAACGGGTCACGCGTCGCGGGCAGGTCGATCTGGAGGGCCCGGACGGCGCGTCGCTGCTCGTCGGTGAGGTTCGGCGCCGGCTTCGCGCGCGGTTCGTGCGGCGGCTCGTCGGGCGGCACGTCGCTCGGCTCCCCACCGAATCGCACGTGCAGCTTGTAGCGCTTCAGGGCGGGAAGGACCAGGTGCGTCTCGGCGCCGCATAGCCTCGCGAGCGTCTCGGCCGTGCGCTCGAGCCGCAGCCGGCTTGCCGGCGAGACCGCCAGTGTCAGCCACAGGTTGTATGCCCCGGTCCGCAGGTAGCAGTGCGACACGCCGGGGTGCTCGGCGGCCGTCCGCCCGGCCTCGTCGGCCTGGGGCTCCGCAACGCGCATCGCCACCAGCGCCTGCGCGTAGCCCAGCGCGGCCACGTCGAAGATGCCGGAGACCTCGCGGAGGACGCCGCCCTCGCGCAGGGCGGCGAGCCGCTCGAGCACGCGCGATTCCTCGCAGGCGATCCCGGCCGCCAGTTGGGCGAACGGCTCGCGAACGAGCGGTACACTCCGCTGAATCGTCGCCAGCAGCGACTTGTCGAAAGAGGAAAGGTCCACGGACCGCACGAATACCACGAAGCACGCCGGGAAGGGAAGAGGCGGCTCGACGCGGAGGATGCCGAGATACGGCTCGTGGGTGCCACAGCTTGCTTGCCAAGCCCTGCCTCGGCGAGCACGGGTTGCAGGCAGCCCGTGGCACCCGCGTCGGGGTTGCCGTCAGCGTTCCCAGGATTCCTCGTCCCGACGAAGCGCCTTCGGCGGGCCGAGGATCTCGGACGCGATGATCGCCTGGCGAAGCCCGGCCAGATTGTGCAGGTCCGGCAGAGTCACGGGCGGCTTGGCGGAGGTTGCCGCGGAATGTCCGGCGGATGCACGCTTCGCTGCGGCCCGTCGCGCGGCGGCGCGGCGCCGGGCCGCCGTGACGGCCTGCGCCGAGGGCTTCGCGGCCCGGCGGGGCTTCGGCGGGGGCGGCGGGGCCGGCTCCAGCTCGAAGTACACGTCCGAGTCCGGCTGCGGGAACGGGGAGGACGTCGGTTCCTGCTTGGGGGTCCGGGCGGCGGGTCGGCGCGGCGTGCGATAGGGCGTCGGGCGCTCCCGCTGCTCCGCTCGTGTGGGCTCCGGTTTCCGGGGCGGCTCGGGCGGAGTTTCGCCCTTGGCCTCGCGGGCGCGGCGGCGTCGCGCGATCTCCTCGAGCCGCCTTTTCTCTTCCTTCTTCCGCTGGTTTTTCTGGGCGATCGCGCTGACGGCGCCGAGGATGGCGAGGACCGCGAGCACGAGCAGCTCGGTCCACCCCTCGCTCTGCGCCAGCAGGATGTCCGCGTTCACCGCCATGTCTTTCCAGTGTGCCTCACGCTCATTGACGCCGGGCTATGCGACACAGAGACCCAGAGGTCAGGAGAGAAAAGCCTTCCCTGTCTCCGGCCGTCCTAGAGGGCCTCTGTGTTGAACTAAACGACCGTCCATCTGCCGACGATGGTCGGCGCTAGGACGACGATTCGCCCTCGGGCTTCTTGTCGCCGCCCGCGATGCTGTCGCGCATCGTGGTGTCGGCCTGGATGTTCCGCATGCGGTAGTAGTCCATGATGCCCAGGTTCCCGCCGCGGAACGCCTCGGCGATGGCCCGCGGGATCTCCGCCTCGGCCTCGACGACCTTGGCACGGTTTTCCTGGGTGAGGGCCTTCATTTCCTGTTCGCGAGCCATGGCCATCGCGCGGCGCTTCTCGGCCTCGGCCTGGAAGCGGCGCTTGTCGGCCTCCGCCTGGTCGGCCTGCAGCTTCGCGCCCACGTTCTCGCCCACGTCCACGTCGGCGATGTCGATCGACAGGATCTCGAACGCCGTGCCGGCGTCGAGGCCCTTCTCCAGTACCTTCTTGGAGATGTTATCGGGGTTCTCCAGCACCTGCTTGTACGTCTCGGCCGAGCCGATCGTGGTGACGATTCCCTCGCCGACGCGGGCGATAATCGTCTCTTCGGTGGCCCCGCCGACCAGCCGGTCGATGTTCGCCCGCACGGTGACGCGCGCCTTGGCCTTGACCTGGATGCCGTCCTTGGCGACGGCATCGACGGTGGTCTTGCCGGTGGCGGGGTTGGGGCAGTCGATGACCTTGGGGTTCACCGAGGTCTGCACGGCGTCGAGGATGTCGCGCCCGGCGAGGTCGATGGCCGTGGCGGTCTTCCACGTCAGCGTGATGTTCGCGCGGTTGGCGGCGATCAGGGCGACCACCACGTTGCGCACCCGCCCGCCGGCGAGGTAGTGGCTCTCGAGGTCGCTCGTGCTGATGAAGTCCAGGTTCGCCTGGACGGCCTGGATCTTCGACAGCACGATCACCCGGGCGTCCACCTTGCGGAACCGCATGCCGATCAGCTCGCGGAGCGTGATGCTCGCCCGGGCGAACAGGGCCTGGAACCACAGTCCGAACACCTGCCCGATCAGCACCGCGACGAACAGCACCGCGATGATGATGACCGCGATGAAGATCCACCAGCCCCAGCCGATGCCCGACTCCTGCGCCAGCATTGCGAGCGCCTGATAGTCCATGGTCAGCCCTTTCCGTTCATAGGATCCGTTCTCTGATTGGCGGTCCGCCCGGCGCCGCGGCGTCTTCTGGTTCGACACAAAGGGCCAGAGGACCAGAGAAAGAGAAGAGAAAACAGCCTTCTCTCTTGCCGTTCTCTGAGTCTCTGTGTCGCACCTTTAGGGCGCCCAGTTCGGCCTCGCCGGTTGTCTCTCGCCGCTGTCGCTTATAACGCGCCGGCCGCGCGGGCGGCAAGCAAAGCGTCAGTCATTCGTCTTTGCGGCGCTCTTCTCCGCACGCACGATCAGGCTCGACCCCGACAGCCGCAGTACCTTCACGTTCGTGCCTTTCCGGATAATGCCGCTCTCGGACAGCGCGATCAGCCGCTTCCCGTCAATGCGAACCGCGCCCGAGGGGCGGAGCATCGTCTCGGCCGTGCCGGTCTTGCCGATCAGTTCCTCGTGCTCGTCGGCCTCGGGTGTTCCGGCGCCGGTGTCGTCGCCCTTGCGGAACAGGAACAGGGCCCGCCCGGCGCGCGTGCGAGGCAGATAGTGGACCATGACGATGAAATACGCCGGGGCCCCGACCATCGAGGCGACGATCAGCACGATGCCCAGGACGGTGTTGACCGTGAAGCCGAGGATGACCGCCCCGACGAGCGCCCCGACGCCCAGGGCTGACATCACCCCGAACGACGGCGTCAGCATCTCGCCGAGGAACAGCAACATCGCCACCAGGATCAGCCCGATGATCAACAGGATCGTGGTCATGCTCGCTCCTGCGCTCGTTCGACGATCAGGCGGTTACCGTCGCGCCGCAGGACGCGGACGGCCGCCCCGCGCTCCAGAATCTCGCTCTCGGTGGCCGCGTCCAGCAGGTCGTCGCCGAACCGTACCTTGCCTACCGGGCGGCACACGCCCTCGACCGTGCCCACGTCGCCCACCTGCACCCGCGCCATGGGCGAATCCTCCGTCACCGGCGGGCCGCCGCCTGCCCCCGAGGGTGCCAGCATCAACCCGCGGGCCAGTCGCGACTTGGGCAGATACCGCGCCGCCACGGCCGCCAGAACGAATGCCAGCACGAAGCCCACCAACAGGGCGAACGCCCCGGCCTCAAACAGGCTCCAGTCGAGGTCGGTTTGGGGAATGGGCCACTCATCCGGCGCGTTGGGGATGACGATGGCCGCGAGGGCCACCAGGCAGCACAGGATGCCCGAGATGCCGGCGACGCCGAAGCCGGGGATGACGAAGACCTCCAGGGCGATCAGGACGAGACCCACGAAGAACAGACCGATTTCCCACCACTGGGCGAGGCCCGTCAGGTATCGGCTGCCGAAGAGGACGGCCAGGCACGCAATGCCGAGGATGCCGAAGATGCCGAAGCCGGGCGTGCGGATTTCGGTGTACAGGCAGAACAGCCCGGCCATCAGGAGGATCGACGTGACCAGCGGGCTGGTGAGGAAGCCAACCAGTTCCTCGGTGGGGGAGTCTTGCAGGATGACGAATTCGCCGACGACGTTGTAGTGCTCGCGGAGGGCGTCGAGGTCCTTCAGGATGTGTTCGGCGAGGCCCACGCGGACGACCTCGCGGCTGGTCAGCGTGAGGATCTCGTCCGGGCCGTCGATGGTCGCCACGTACTCAAGCGGCGCCTCCGGGTTCGGTTCGTCCGCGCCGGGGGCGCCGGGGGGCAGCTTCGCGACGCGCCCGGCCACGTCGCGGGCGCTCACGATCCGCAGCGCCCCGCTTGCCCGCTCGCGGACCAGCCACACCTGCCGTCCGCTGGTCACCATCGCCTCGACGAGGGCCACGTTGTAGTGGTGCCGCTCGGCCATCGCCCGCAGGTCCGCCCGGAACGCCGACTCCAGCTTCTTGCGGACCTCCGCCGGCATCTCCATCACCCCGCCGGGGCCCGCGAAGATCGGCATCGCGTCGCCGAACCGTGCGCCCGGGGCCAGGACGATTTCGTCACACGCCAGCGAGATGATCGCGGCCGCGCTGAACGCCTCCCGCGCGTACGCCACCGTGTACACGTCGCCGAGGTCGTTATGGACCATCTTGACGATGGCGTTCATCAGATCGCTTCGCCCGCCGGGGCTGTCGATATCGAAGACGACGAGCCGACCCCCGCGGGCCTTGGCCTGGGCGATCTTCCGCTTGAGGGAGTCGAGCATCGACTCCTGCATCAGGGCCCCCTCGATCGGGATGACAAACGCCTGGTCGATCTTGTCCGGCAGCTCCGGACGGACGGAGGCGTCGGGGCGGAACGTGCCCGGCGGGATGCGGCGGAACCATTCCTTGGCGGCCACGTCGCGCGTGGCGGCGGCCGGCGCCGGTTGCGGTGCCCCCGCGGCGGGCGCGGTGGTTGGCTCGGCCCCGAGCACGGGCGCAAACCCGGCCGGCGCGGTCAGTGCCAGCCCCGCCGCGAACAAAACCAACATGCCGATTCGCTGCCCCTTCATCGGTGTTATTCTACTCGGGCGCAAAACCGCTCACAATAGTAGTCAGGACCTCGGACCCGGGAGCGAACGATGCGGATGCTGTCTTGCCTGGCCTTTGCGGGAGCACTCACGGCCGGCGCCCTTGAGGCCGCGCCGCCCAGCCCGACGGACCTCGACTGGCTGCGGGAGCAGGTTGGCGGCGCAGGCGAGGCGGCCCTGGCCTACGAGGCCCAGGGCAAAGTGTATCTGACGGAGCTGACGACGGGTGAGACGGAGAAGGTGGGCGGCGGGCGGTGCCCGGAGTTCTCGCCGGATTCGTCCAAGCTCGCGTGGACTTCGGGCGACAAGGCGCTCGGGCGGATGCGCAAGGGTGACAAGACGGTCCACGTCATCGCTGAGGGCGTCGCGGGGGACGCGGGCGTGCACTGGGTCGCCGACAGCGCGGTGGTGGTCGTCAAGGGCAAGCAGTGGGTCCGCGTAACGCTTGCGGGCGAGCAGCAGCCGGTGCCGGAACTGAGCAAGCTCGGGCGCGGCGGCAAGGAATGCGACGTGAAGCTCGGCGGCGACGGTGTGTGGTCGTACATCCACAAGGGCAGGTGGCGGACGTCAGACGGGCGGTCGGGCAAGGCGAGCGGCGAGTGCTCGTTCAGCCTGTCGCCGGACGGCAGGATCGCGACGGGCCTGGAGCACGACCACACCACGTGCACGCTGACGGCCATCCGGAAGGGCGCCAGGAAGGGCAGGCTCAAGTGGGTGTATGACCGAAAGAAGCCCAAGGGCTTCGACAATCACCGCTGGTCGAGCAACGACGGGCGCTTCATCGCCTGCCAGGACGAGAAGCACAACACCATGGTCGTCTTCCGCGTCGGCTCGACGAAGTGCAGCCGCATGGGCAAGCGGGGCGGCGGCGAGATGTACGGCGACTTCACCGTCGGCGACGGCGAGGGCAAGCCCTGGCCCGAGCGGGAGTAGCCGCAGAGGAAGCAGAGGCAGCAGAGGTTCACCGCCCCAGTGTGTCGGCGTGCTGGAAGATCGCGTCGAGCCCCGTCATCAGCTCGAACTGCTGCGTCATGTCGCCGAACAGCGTCAGTTCGCGGTCCGGGTCGTCGAACTGCTCGGTGTGCCCGTCCACGAAGCCGACGCTCACGGTCAGCCCCTCGTGGTTGGTCCGCACGGCCGGCATGTCCGGCGGCGTGTTCGTCAGCTCGCTGTTCATGTCGAGCACCAGCGCCGTGATGCGCCCGCCGTCGGGGTTCTCCCCGAGCTGGCCGAGCCGCGCCGTCGGCGGGTCAGCGGCCTGCGCGTCGAGCTGACGGTACAGGTAGGAGCAGTAGGCGTCTTCGAACGTGTTGATCTTCTCAAGCTCTTCCGTCGGGTCGGTGGTGTCGTCGTCCGGGCAGAAGAACGCCCGCCGGTTCCCCAGGTGTTCCTCGAGCAGTGCCCCGTGCGCGTTGTACGTCTGCATAGCGCCGAACCAGATCTGGTTGCTCGCTACGGCGTTCATCGAGACCGGCCCTGGGGTATCGGGGCCGACGGGGATCTGCTCGTCGTTCTCGGCCGCGAACAGGTGGACGGCCGTCATCTGGGCCTTGACGTTCGTCATGCAGACGGTCCGTCGGGCAAGCTGCTTGGCCTGCGACAAGGCCGGCATGAGGATCGTCACGAGCAGGGCGATAATCGCGACGACGACGAGCAGTTCGATCAGCGTAAAGGCGGTATTTCGGCGTGTATTCATCAGCTTATTAGAACCTGTTGCAGGCATGGAGGTTCCGCACTGTAAACGGCGATCACCCAGGATGCAGAGGTCGCGAAATCCACCAGGCCGGCAAGGGGCGGCAGCCCATCTTGCTTCGGAAAGCACGCTCTTCGTGGCCTTCGTGCTCCCTGTGATAGCCGCGTGGCCTGCGATGACTGGGAGCGGGTGGATTCGAACCACCGAAGGCATACGCCGACAGATTTACAGTCTGTTCCCTTTGTCCACTCGGGCACACTCCCGCGTCGGCCCGTACAGACTAGCCGACGCCCCCGATTCGGTCAAGCCTCGCCGCCGCTATCCCTCCCCGTGCAGGGCCTTGTAGAGGTCGTCGAGGATGGTGCGTTCGAGGCCGCGGTCGCGCGACGTGGTCTCCCACGTCTCGTTCTGCTCGGCCGTGACGGCCGCGTCGATCTCCGCCGGCGTCTTGTTCGGCACGGTGTCGTAGCCGCTCTCGGCCGTCTGCCGTTGGAGGTACACGTCGGACCGCTGCCGCTGGACCTCGACCGCCAGATCGGCCAGCACCTCGCCCTGTTGCCGCCGCAGGGACAGCGTGGCCCTCTGTCGCGCGGGCGGCGTGCGGAGGAGGCCGGACGGCTTGGCGTCCACGGCCTTGGGGCTGGATCGCAGCAGCCCGGCGCCGGGGTCCGCTTCGGCGATGGAGAAGTATTGGCCCAGCGTGGCCCTGCCGGCCGCGAAGGCCTTGTCATAGTTGACGTTGCCCAGCGAGATCGTCGTGCCGCGCGTCCGCTGCTCGCAACCGGCGAGCAGCGTCGCGGCGGCGAGCGCCATCCCAACCAACACAGTTCGTCTCATCTTCGGACTCCTTTGCGCTCATTATAGAAACGCCCGCCCCGCCTGTCTCGCGCCAAGCGACGGACGCGCCAACCGCTCGCAGGGCGCGATCCGCGATTCCTCGGCCTATTCGCTTTCCGGCAGCCAGGCGGAGTAGTTGGGCGACTCGTGCGTGATGGTGATGTCGTGCGGGTGGCTCTCGGCGAGCGTGGCCGGCGAGATGCGGAGGAACCGCGCCTCGCGTCGAAGCTCGTCGAGTGTCGGCGTGCCGCAGTGGTCCATGCCGCTTCGCAGCCCGCCGAGAATCTGGAAGACGAAGTCCGCCAGCGGCCCGCGGTACGGCACCCGCCCCTGCACGCCCTCGGGCACGAGCTTCCGCGGGTCGGTGGGCGTCTTCTGCCCGTACCGGTCGGCCGAACCGGCCAGCATCGCGTCCATCGAGCCCATCCCGCGGTACGCCTTGAACCGCCGACCGCGGAAGATCACCAAGTCGCCCGGCGATTCGTCGAGCCCGGCGAACAGGTTGCCCATCATCACGCAGGCCGCGCCGGCCGCCAGCGCCTTGACGATGTCGCCGCTGTGGCGGATGCCGCCGTCGGCCATCACGGGTACGCCCTCGGGGTCGGCGACCTTGGCGGTCTCGCGGATGGCCGTCATCTGCGGCACGCCCACGCCGGTGATCACGCGGGTGGTGCAGATCGCCCCGGGGCCGATCCCGACGCGCAGCCCGTCCGCTCCGGCCTCGATCAGGTCCCGCGCCGCGTCGCCGGTGGCGATGTTGCCCGCGATCACGTCGATCTCGTGCGACGCCTTGATCTGCCGCACCGTCTCGATCACCACGTCCTTGTGCCCGTGCGAGGTATCGACCACGACCACGTCCACGTCGCGCTCGATGAGCATCTCGACGCGCTCGAGGTCGAGCACGCCGACGGCCGCCCCCACCCGCAGCCGGCCGCGGGCGTCGCGGCAGCTCCGCGGGAACTGCCGCAGCTTGTCCACGTCTCGCATGGTGATCAGCCCCGCCAGCCGCCCGTCGTCGTGGACGAGCAGGAGCTTCTCGACCTTGGCCTCGTTGAGGATGTTCTCGGCCTCGTCGAGGGAGGTGTCGGGCGGGGCGGTGACGAGCTGGCCCTTGGTCATCACCTCGGCGATGGGCTTGTCACCGGAGAGGAACTTCATGTCGCGGCGGGTGAGGATGCCGACGAGCTTGTTGTTCGCCTCGACGATGGGGATGCCGGAGATGTTGTTCTCGGTCATGACGCGACGGGCGGTGGCCGTCGATTCATCCGGCGGCAGCGTGGTCGGGTCGGGGATGATGCCGTTGGCCGAGCGCTTGACCTTCTCGACCTCGAGCGCCTGAGCCTTCTTGCTCAGGTTGCGGTGGATGATGCCGATGCCGCCTTCCTGCGCCAGCGCGATCGCCAGCGCCGACTCCGTCACCGTGTCCATCGGGGCCGAGACCAGCGGCACGTTGAGCGCGATGTTCCGCGTCAGCCGCGTGGAGAAGTCCACCTCTTCCGGCCGGACGCTCGAACGACCGGGCACGAGCAGGACGTCGTCAAACGTGACGCCGTCGCCGAGGATTCTCTCTTTCATGGGGTCTCCCTGTGGATGTTGCGGCGGCGCGGACGAGAAGCGCCGCGGGGTTGCGCGTGGAAGAACCCGGCGTTTCGCCGCCCGAAAAGACCGCCCCGAAGGGTTCCGACAAGCTCCATGGCGCATTATGCGGACGACTCCTGGCCGTTGTCAACGCTCCGGTGGCGATTTTCGCGCGATTCGCGAAAACACGGCGATCTGGCAGGGATGAACGCGGATGAGATGGCGGCCGGCGCGGACGGAGCGGCAGCGCCTTAGCGTCAAGCTTTACTTCCGGGTAGGGGGCGGTAGTATCGGTCCCTTCGCCTGCCTGAGAATCGGAGCCCGTCCATGACCAGCGCCGCATCCGCCGACACCGCCGGCCGTCCGAACCTGATCGTTATCCTGTGCGACGATATGGGGTTTTCGGATATCGGCTGCTTCGGCTCGGAGATTGCCACGCCGAACCTCGACGCCATGGCCCGCAAGGGCGTGACGTTCACACAGATGTACAACTGTGCCCGCTGCTGTCCGACGCGTGCCAGCCTGCTGACGGGCCTGTATCCGCACCAGGCGGGCGTCGGGCACATGGTCGGCGACTACGGCGTGCCCGAGTACCAGGGCTACCTGCGCGGCGATTGCGTGACCATCGCCGAGGCTCTCAAGCCCGCAGGCTACCGCACGATGTACTCCGGCAAGTGGCACTGCGGCGGCAACTACAACATCCGCACACCTGAGCGGTGGGCCCCCGGCACGAAGGGCTACCCGTACCCGATCAGCCGCGGCTTCGACCGGTTCTACGGCACGCTCGCCGGCTGCGGGAATTACTACTACCCGCACGCGCTGATGGAGCAGGACCGGTTCATCCGGCCCGAGGGCGACGATTTCTACTACACCGACGCCATCAGCGAGCAGGCCTGCCGGATGATCGACGAGGCGGCCGGCGGCGAAGAGCCGTTCTTCCTGCACGTGTGCTACACGGCCCCGCACTGGCCGCTCCAGGTCCCCGAGGAGGACATCGCCCGATACGCAGGCCGCTATCGCGGCGGCTGGGACGCTGTCCGCACCGCGCGCCACGAGCGGCTGAACGCGTCGGGCATTCTCAAATCCACGTGGGGGATTTCCCCGCGCGATCCCGAGGCGCCGCGGTGGGAGGAACTCCGGCCGGCGCGCCGCGACTGGGACGACCTGCGGATGGCCGTCTATGCCGCCCAGGTGGACCGCATGGACCAGGGGATCGGGCGGATCCTGTCGCGCCTGCGCGAGCGCGGGGTGGAGGACAACACGATCGTGATGTTCCTCTCGGACAACGGCGGTTGTGCGGAGTTCCTCCGTGAAGACGGCGACGAGAGCAGTTGGCCCGGTCTTTACCGCCACACCGCCCCGCCCGGCCGGACGTGCACGGTCGGGAACATCGAGGCAATGCGCCCCGGCCCGGCGACCACGTTCATGAGTTACGACCTGCCCTGGGCCAACGCGTCCAACACGCCCTTCCGGCTGTACAAGCATTGGGTGCACGAGGGCGGCATCGCCACGCCGCTGCTGGTGCAGTGGCCGGCCGGCGCTCGTCCGGGGGTGCGAAGCGGCGCGCCCTGCCACGTGATCGATATCATGGCGACGTGCCTGGACGCGGCCGGGGCGAGCTACCCCGAGCAGCGCGACGGCACGGCCGTTCAGCCGTTGGAGGGCGAGAGCTTCCTGCCGGCCGTGTCCGGACGGGAGTGGGAACGAGTCAAGCCGATCTTCTTCGAGCACGAAGGAAACCGGGCGGTGCGGCACGGGCCGTGGAAGCTGGTGTCGAAGTGGCCCGGCCCATGGGAGTTATACGACATGGACGCCGATCGCACAGAGCAGCACGACCTGGCGGACAAAGACGCCGATCGCGCCAAGCGGTTGGCGGCGATGTACGACGGATGGGCGGCCGCCCGCAACGTCCTGCCGTGGGACGAGGTCCAGCGCCTGCAGCGCGGGTAGGCTGAAGAGAAGAGGTCACCGCGTCGCGGGAGTGGCGGAGTACACGAATCACACGGATGAGAACACGAAGGCTTCGGGGGCCTCATTCGTGCAATCCCCGAATTCGTGGAATCCCGCTCTCTTCTCCGGTCCGCTGGAAGAATCAGGCCCGCCAGTTTTTGGTTGCCCCGTCCCATATGCCGATATAATCAGGGGTTCGGAGAGGATCCGGAGTTCCCTTGGACTCCTTCACCCTGAACAAGATCGAGTTCGACGAGGTCCGTCGCGTCCTATCGACGTTCGCCGCGTGCGCCCTCGGGCGCGAACTCGCCCTGCGCGCCGGGCCGTCGCGCAACCCCGAGACCATCCGCCGGTGGCTGCGACAGACCACGCAGATGGTCGCGGCCATCCGTGACGTCGGCGTGCCCCCGTTCGCCGGCGTGACGGACATCGCCGAGCCGCTGCGCCGGGCGACTCCCGGGGGCGGGGCGAGCGGCGAGGACTTCGCCGCGATCGCGGCCGCGCTCGAAGGCGCGGGCAACGTGCGCGCATACCTGACCGGCCTGCCCGAACTGCTCGACGAACTGCACGAGATCGCCAAAGGCATCGGCGGATTCGCCGACGAGATCGCCGACATCCGCTCCGTCGTCGAGCCCGACGGCTCCATCCGCGACGACGCCTCCGAGCGGCTCGCCGGCATCCGCCGCGAGATCACCGAGACGACGCAACGGGTCCACGACGTGATCCACGGCTACCTTCGCGACCCGGCCGTGACGAAGCTGCTCCAGAACGCCAATGTTACGCTGCACGGCGACCGCTACGTCCTGCCCGTCAAGGCCGACAACCGCGGGCGACTGCCCGGCGTCGTGCATCGCGAGTCGAACACCGGCGCCACGGTTTTCGTCGAGCCGACCGCCAGCGTGGAGCTGAACAACCGGCTGTCGGATCTGGCGGACGACGAGCGGCGGGAGATCGAACGGCTGCTGCACCACCTCGCGGTTCGGCTGCACGGGCGGCATGACGACATCGCCGAGTCGCTGCGGACGGTGGCGCAGGCGGACCTGCTGTCGGCGAAGGCCCAGTACGCCTACCAGAACGACATGACGTGCCCGGAGGTGACTGACCAGGGCCCCCTGGTTTTCCACAAGGCCCGCCACCCGCTGCTCGTGGAGCAGGCCCGGGCGAAGCAGCGCGAAGGCGCGAAGGCCGACGAAGTGGTGCCCATCGACGTGCGGCTTGGCGATGACTTCGACCTGCTGGTCATCACCGGCTCGAACACGGGGGGCAAAACGGTGACGCTGAAGACGACGGCGTTGATGGCGGTGATGGCGCAATCGGGGCTGCACGTGCCGGCCGCCCGCGGGGCGACGATGCCGGTCTTCCGCGACGTGCTCATCGATGTGGGCGATGAGCAATCGCTCGAGCAGTCGCTCAGTACGTTCGGCGCGCACATCAAGCGGATTCGCTATATCCTCCGTAAGGCGGACCGCCAGACGCTGGTCCTGCTCGACGAACTCGGCGCCGGCACCGACCCGGACGAAGGGGGCGCCATCGGGCAGGCCATCCTCGACGAACTGCGGCACATCGGCTGCGTCGGCATGGTTACCACGCACCTGAGCGTCCTGAAGGCGTACGCCATGACCCACGAGCGCGTGGACAACGCCTCCGTTGAGTTCGACACGGCCACGCTCTCGCCGACGTACCACCTGCGGATCGGCAAGCCGGGCGAGAGCCACGCCATCGCCGTTGCCAAGAAGCTCGGGCTCGGCAAGCGGACGGTGGCGGCCGCACGCCAGCACCTTGATCGGCAGGGCAAGCAGTTCCGCAAGGCCATCCGCGCGACCGGCGAGGCCCGGCAGGTGGCGGAGAAGGCCCGCGCCGACGCCCACGCCGCGCGGTTGGCCGCGGAAGAGCAGCAGGAGGCGTATCAGTCGAAGCTCGCCGACCTGCACAGCCTGCAGGAGCAGTTCGAGACGTGGCTGGCGAGCGTGCCCGAGTGGAAGGAAGGGCAGGAGATTCACGTCCCGTCGCTCGGGCAGCCAGGGCGCCTCGTGCGGCTGGAGCTGCACAAGCAGCGGGCGGTGGTCGATGTCGGCAACAAGCAGGTCGAGGTCCCGCTTAAAGAACTGATGCCTGACCTCGGGCAGAAGGCCGTGCGCGACCGGATCGACGCCCTGCGGAAAGAGATCGTCGAGCAGGCACAGCAGACGGAGGAAGTCCGCGCCGAGGCGCAGCGCATCCGCGACGAGTACCACCGCAGCCTCCAGCAGCAGCGCGAGCGGGCGCGGCAGTTCGACACGTGGCTGGGCGCCATCGCCCGGGCAAAGGTTGGCGACGAGGTCCCCATCGCCCGCAAGCCCGGCCGCGGGAAGCTCGTCGAACTCAACCTGCCTGGACTGAAGGCGAAGGTCGAGGCCGACGGCGAGCAGATCGACGTGTCGGTGCAGGACCTGTTCCCCCAGACGGGCCCGTTTGCCCCGGGGCGGCGCGGTGGACGGAAGCGCAGCGCCGATCATGGCCGGCGCGGACCCGCCGAGCGCGGCAAGGGCCGCGGCCGCAAGCGCGAGCCCGACCGCCCGGTGCCGCACCGCAGCCCGAACAGCCCGGCCGCCCGCAAGAGCCGGGAGGCGCTGCTGGCGGTCGAGCCGGGCAGCGCCGTGTACGTCATCCCGTTCCACAAGCGGGCGACGCTCATCCGGCTCGACGCCGAGAAGGAGCAGGCCGTGGTCCAGAGCGGCATCTTCGAGATGACGCTGGGCTTGTCCGACCTTGAGCCCGTCCGCGGCGCGAAGTAGCCCCCCTTAAGGTGTTTGCCCGGCCTACAAGAAAACGCCACGCTCGTGCGTCGTTAGCGAAGCCGCGCGCCGCGATGGTCGATACCCAGTCCGGGGACATCGCGGTTGTCAGAGGGAACGCGAGAGGCGGGGAGGAACCGGCCGCGGGCGGAAACGCCGCCGCGGCCGGTGCTTTGCGCAGCCGGCACACTTCTGCGAAGACGCAGAAGTATCGTACCCGCAAGCCGTGACCGTGAGGGAGCGGGGACCCTCGTGGCATGAGTGGAACCTGCCCGCTCCCTGGCGGTCGCGGCTCCATGGCGTGCCGTTCTGCCGTTCCTACGTCTTGACCGAATCGATCATGACGGCCGCGAGGGGGCCGAACAGCAACACCGGCAGCCAGGCTGCCCAGATGGGCGGCAGGTCCATGTAGCGACAGATGTAGATGAAGGCGTAAAAGGTGCCGACCATCAACAGGCACAGCGAGGCGGAGGCCTTGATGTTGCGCTCGCGTGAGAGGATGAACGGCAACCCCAGCAGCAGCATGATGAGGTTGTTGATCGGCTCGGTGGCCCGGGCCTGGATCAGTAGCCGCACCGAGCGTTCGTCCGGCACGCGCTTCATCCGCGACAGCGTGGTGAGCTGCCCCACGGACAGGAAGTCCAGCCACTTGCTCGACTGCCGCAGCACCAGATCTTCGCTGGTGAGGTCCGTCGCCAGGAACAGGCGTCCATCCTCGATGCGCCAGTACCAGTCCGGGCCGCCCTCCTCGGGCGCGGTGAATTCGGCCGACTCGCCGGTGACTGTGGCCAGGCGCCGGCCGGCGATGAAGAACGTGAATCGCGGCGCCGTCAGTCGTCCGGTGTCGCGGTCGAACCTGGCCTTCAGCCTCATGCCGCCGTAGTCGGGCAGGCGAAGGTCCACGTCGGCGGCGCCCTGGCCCGGTCCCAGACGCTCGCGGAGCACGTCGGGCCCCGACTGGGCGAAGACGCGGTCGGACATCGGGACGTTCTGCCACTGCGTGCCGGCCGCCCCCGCGGGCACCAGCATCGCGCCGGTCACCATCCATCCGCGCCGCCCCGCGAGCGTGCCCGGGCGCGCGACGGCGATCTCGTGCCGCTTGCTGCGGATCTCGCCGATCTTCGCCCGCGCCTCGCTGCGCAGGATCACGGTGACGTTCTTCATCTCCTCGACGCCCGCGTCGAAGAACGGCGAGTACCACACCGCGCCGTTCTCGTCGGCGACCGCGCGGATGTCGAACTCGCCCGGGGTGAGGAACTCGTCGCGACTGTGCGAAAGCATGTCGGCATTGGGGGGGATGAGCACCTCGCGGTCCACGATAATCAGCCCGCAGCAGACCATCGCCACCAGCACGATCGGCCAGACGACGCGGTACAGGCTCACGCCGGAGGCCAGCATGGCGACGAGCTCGTTGGTTTGGTTCATCTTGGCGAGCGTGAACGCGGCCGCGGCTACAACGATGACGCCCCCAAGCTCCGTCACGTAGATCAACGACTGATACGCGTAGTAGGTGCCGATGTAGGCCAGCAGCTCACCGAACGGCAGGCCGAGCTTGGCGAACTCGTCCATGTTGACGAACAGGTCCGTCACGATCCGCAGCGCCATCAGCACCACGAACCACAGCAGCAGCGCGAATAGGAAGCTGCGGACGACGTATCGGTCGAGCGTTCTCACGAATCCGGCCTCATCTCCGGGCGAGGTACGCGTACACGCCGGCGGTGACCACCAACAGCCCGGTCACCCCGGCCCAGATGATTCCCAGCCCCAGTGTCATCGGCACGTCCGGGTTGCGGGCCATCTCCTTGCCCATCAGGATCATCACGATGACGGCGGCCGCCGGGATCACCGAGATGGCGAAGGCGCTGACGACGTGCCCGCCACGAAAGATCAGTCCCATCGCGGCCCCCAGCGCCACCAGCAGGAAGCAACTGCTTCCGTACGAGATTCGCACGTGCATTTCGGCGATCAGGTCGGCGACCAGATCGGGCACGATGACGCGCTTGAGGTGGTCGATGCTCTGGAAGATGGGCCCGGCGGTCGGCGTGCGGAACCGCTCGGCCTGATCGTAAATGTTGTCCAGCTGGAGGTCCTGCATCCGCGCCGCGATGTGCTCGGGCAGCGGCAGGCGGATGCTCCACTCGTCCCGTCGCGAGGGCAGTCCCCCGAGCGCCGGCGCCCGGAGAACCACATCGCGGTCCAGGATCAGCGAGACGAGCGACTGATCGGTTCGGCTGTCGTACCGGACCTCGAGCCGTCCCAGGGCGGCCGTCGCCACTCGAGGCAGGGCGGACGTCAGGAACACGCCGCCGGCGTACACGCCCGATTGCGGACCGGCGAACAGGGCCATCGCCGGTTGGGCTCTCCAGGCGGCGGCCTCCACGTCGTCGGCGAAGTGCGTCACCGACACCTCGCGTTCGCCCCGGGCCGAAAGCATCACGACGCCGTTGACCTTCGGCGTCGCCTCGCCCGCCTGGACAACGTACGTTCGACCGACGCCGCGGAGCGTGCAGAACCCGGTCGCGTCGTTCCCGCCGATCGCGTCGGCGACCTCGTTGGCGAGCATGTCGGCCGCGATCTGGTGACGAACCTGGGTCAGGCGCCGCGACACTCCGCTGTTCAGCGCGGGGTTGCGGATGGTGCGCAGGAGTTGGCCCCAGTCGTACCACGAGGGCTTCTCCTTGAGCGGGTTGGGGATCTTGATCGGCGGAATCGGCTGGTGGTAGGCCTGTCCGGTGTAAAACGTGCTTGACTGGCTGGGCGCGAAGTCGATCAGGTCGAACGCGACGTAGCTCTCGCCGAGGCTCGTGAAGAACTTGAGCTTTGCGCTGCGGGCCGTGATCCAGCGGACGTCCACGTCTCCGGGCTTCCGGCTTCTCGACTTCGCCTGGATCGCCACCACGCCCTTCAGCTCGTCGGTTTCCGGATCCACGCGGTCGGCGTGGATGATGTATTGCTCGCTACGGCTGGGCCCGCCCTCGATGTGCTGCCGCGTGCGGAGTTGGTTGTAGGCGTAGCCGCGGATGTTGGCCTGGACGGCCTGGTCGGCGCGCGACGCCATGGCCGGCGAAACGAAATTGCTCAGCACGAGCGAGCAGACGGTGACGAGCGCCGCGAGCCCCAGCGCGGGCTTGAGCAGCGTCAGCGTGGAGACGCCGCTGGCCCGGCAGGCGAGCAACTCGTTCTCGAAGGCGAACCGACCGTACACGATCGTCGTGGCGAACAGGGCCGCCACCGGCAGCGTGAACGACAGCATCACCGGCAGCATGTAGCCGAACAGCTCGACCACCTGGTCGGTCGCCAGCCCGCGCTTGCGCAGCGGCTCCATGATGGCGAACACGGTCATGACCAGTGTGAACGCCATGAGCGCGAGCCCGGTTACCTTCGCCAGCTCGCGCGCCAAGTACGCGTGTAGGGTTCGGATCAAGTCCGCTTCGCTCCGGGGTCAACAGTCCGACAACACTGTACCCGCCCGCGGGCGCAGGCGTCCATGTTGTTTCGCGTTGCGGGGGGCGCGCCGGAGGGGCTGGAAGCAAACAAGCCGTGGACGCGCACCGTACGGGCAAGCGTCCCCGGCCTGTTCGCACTTCAGCAAGCCGACAGGGGCCTACAGAAACTCACTGATTCGGGCGGGCGGTACCGACGGGCCGTCAAGCCCGGCCGCCTCGCGATAGCGCCCAAGGGCCAGTTCCGAGAGCGGATGGACGGTGTGGGGCCGTCGTCGGACCACCACGGGCACCGGTCGCGGCTGCGGGCGGAGGCCCGACAGCAGCGCCTTCGCGCGGCGAAGCACATCGCGCGGGGACGGCACGCGGACGGGCGCGAGCTGCCGCGCCGCCGGATGCGTCTTCGCGATGTTCAGGGCCTTCTTCACGGCCGGGCCTTTCGGCGCCCGTCCGGCCGGCCTCCGGGGCCGACCTTCGGAGCCGCTCAGGGCATCCGTGCCGCGATTCTCTCAGGCGTGTCCTTCCGCTCTGGGCCGCCTCCGCGGCGGCCTTGCTCCATTTCAGCCCTTCATTGTAACGCGCCCCCGCAGGGCGCCTACCCGCAGTGCGGCCCAAACTGCGGCCGCAGAGGGAGCAGAGGAAGCAGAGGTCATGTGCGGCGGGATAGCTGGCCGTTGCCTGCTCTGCTCTGCGAACCAGCTTCGCTACGTAGCACGAGCCGCCGTGCGAAGGCTACAAGCTCCTCCGGTCCCGACTTCGGGGATCGCGTACCGGGGGGGCGTTGCTGAGCCGGCTGCCGAGGGCCACGCCGCGGTAGCGCGAGCCGGCGTCGTAGAACCTCTCGCTCGGGTCCACGGCGTTGACCATGAGCCCCGCACGGGTCCGCGGCAGTCGGGCGGCGATACGGCCGTCGGGCTGGACGAACACGCTGCCCCAGCGGCAGTACGGCGCGGAGCTGTTGGGGGCGGAGACCCACAAGGCGTTGATGGCGGCGTGGGCCTGGAGCGTCTGTCGCATAATGTGCTCGTGGATGCCGGGGCCGTGGAAGCCGGCGTTCTGGAAGCTCTGGAAGAGCACCCGGACGCCGCGCTTGTACAGCTCTGCATACAGCTCCGGGAAGCGCAAGTCGTAGCAGATCAGCAGCCCGCACGTCAGCCCCTTGAGCTCGAACGTGACGAAGTGGTTACCGGGCGAATAGACCGCCAGGTCTGTCGGCGTGAGGAACCGCTTGTCGTAGCGGTCGGCGATCCGCCCGTCGGGCGAGATCAGGTACAGGCTGTTGTGCGGCTTGTGCGGGGGCGTTAGCGGATGGGCGCTGCCGAGGACGACCCAGATTCGGCGCTTCCGCGCCTCGTCCAGGACCGACTCCGTCGCCTCGCGAAGGGCCGCCCAGTCGTAGTCCGGCGAGGCCAGGCCGGCGCCATAGCCGCTGAGCGCCCCTTCGTGGAAGTGCACCACGTCCGCGCGGCGGCGCGCCGCCCGGGCGATATACCGGCGCACCATCACGGCGTTCCTGCGCGGCCGGAAGCTCTCCGCGAACTGGCACGTCGCGATCCGAAGCCGATCTGTCCGTCGCTTGGCCAAGCTGTTCCTCCGCCCGTCGGGCGCTTCGGCCACTTACCATACGCCCCCGCGGCGGCTGCGGGCAAGCTCGGGCGGGCGCGGCGCCGCCGGCGGCTCTTCACTTGCGGCCGGCGCGGTCGGGCGATACCCTGATACTCGCCGAAACGGACACGCAACTTCTCTGTGGAAAGGGACCGCAAATGGTCGTGCTATGGGTGGTGCTGGCGGTCGTCGCCGTGCTGGTGCTGTCGTTCATCGTCATCTACAACGGGCTCGTCCAGAAACGCATCCGCTGCCAGGAGGCGTGGAGCCAGATCGACGTCCAACTGAAGCGGCGGTACGACCTGATTCCGAACCTCGTCGAGACCGTCAAGGGCTACGCCTCGCACGAGAAGGAAACGCTGGAGCGCGTCATTCAGGCCCGCAACGCGGCCGTCGCGGCCGACGGCGTCCAGCAGCAGGCCGAGGCCGAGAACATGCTCACCGGCGCGCTGCGGCAGCTGTTCGCCCTGTCCGAGAGCTACCCGAACCTGAAGGCGAACGAGAACTTCGCCCGGCTTCAGGAGGAGCTGACGAGCACGGAGAACCGCATCGGCTTCGCGCGGCAGCACTACAACGACTCGACGGCGATCTATAACACGGCCATCCAGAAGTTCCCCAACAACATGGTGGCGGGGATGTTCGGCTTCCAGTCGCGGGACTTCTTCGAGATCGAAGAGCCCGCCCAGCGCGAAGCGCCGCAAGTACAGTTTTAGCAGAGATGAACACGGATGAACGCGGATACGGATTCATCGGTTCCTGTCTGCGTTTATCTGCGCTAGTCCGTGCCTGTTTGTGTTCGTGTGGCCATGCCGGTTGAGACGTTTCACACGCTGATCGCCCGGAACAAGCGGAACTCGTTTCTGCTGATCTTCGTGTTCCTGCTGCTGTTCGTCGGCATGGGGCTGCTCATCGGCTACGTGTGGGGCGCGGGCGAGATGGCCTTCGCGTGGATCGTGGCCGGTATCGCGGGCACCATTGCGTTCATCCTCATTCTGCTCAGCTATTTCGGCGGACCGTCCGCGCTGCTGAGCCTCTCGCGGGCGCGCGAACTCAAGAAGGAGGACGACCCGCAGCTCTACAACGTTATCGAGGAACTGTCGCTCGCGGCCGGGCAGCCCGTGCCGAGGATCTACCTCATCAACGATACGGCCATGAACGCGTTCGCCACCGGCCGCAACCCCAAGCACGCCGTCGTCGCGATCACCGTCGGCCTGCGGCAGAAGCTCAGCCGCGACGAGTTACAGGGCGTGATGGCGCACGAGTTGAGCCACGTACGGCATTACGACATCCTGTACGCGACGCTGATGGCCGTGATGGTCGGCGTGCTGGTGATGCTGTGCGACGTGTTCCTGCGGAGCCTGTGGTTCGGCGGCGGCTCGCGGCGGCGCAGCCGGCGAAGCAAGAGCAAGGGCGGCGGGGCCGAGGCCATCATCCTCGTGATCGCCATCTTGCTCGCAATCCTGGCGCCGATTCTGGCGCGGATCATCCACCTGGCCCTGTCGCGGCAGCGGGAGTACCTCGCGGATGCCGGCAGCGTGGAGCTGACGCGCAACCCCGAGGGGCTGGCGGCCGCGCTGGCGAAGATCAACGGCGATACGGAGGTGCTCGAGGTCGCCAACCGGGCGACCGCCCCGCTGTACATCGTCCACCCCATCAAGAAGTTCGAGGCGCGGGCGAAAAAGATCTTCTCCACCCACCCGCCCATCCAGGACCGCATCCAGCGGATTCTCTCGCTGACGGTCTAGCCATCAGCCATCAGCCGTCAGCGATCGGCGGCCAACGCTCAGCTTCGTGCCATCTTCGTCCGCGTGTATCCGCGTGCATCCCTGCTACCTCGTCGTGTTCCTGGCCCGTGGGCGCGGGCGGCGGCTTGCGCGGCCGGGCTACTCGCGGTACCATAGCGGCCCATGACCGCGCGGGCCGTCATTCTGGGCTTCCTGCTCGCCCTCGCCTTGTCCGCCTTCGGCTACCTTCATGACTGGGGCCTGAAGCTGCCGGCCCTGGCGAACAACCTCGTCCCGCCGGTCGTCTTTGGCACGCTCGTCCTGGGGGTGCTGCTGGTCAACCCGCTGCTTCGCCGCGTCGGGCGGGCGCTGACCGGGGCCGAGTGGGCGGTCATCGTCGCCTTCATGCTCGTCGGGTGCGTGGCGCCGGGCCCGAGCCTCGGCTGGCAGTTCTGGGACCTGCACATCTGGCCGCACCAGCACAACGCCATGCGGACGCCGTGGCGGGAGCACCACGTGCTCGACTACGCGCCGCCGGCGCTGCTGGCGGAGGTTTCGCACGACCGAACGGCCGTGGTGGACGCCTACATCCGCGGCGTGCGGCCGGGAGGCGGCTGGCCGAGCGTCTCGGCCGTTCCGTGGGCGGCGTTCCTGCCGGCGATCCGCTTCTGGCTGCCGTTCCTGTCGCTGGGGACGATCGCGACGGTGTGCCTGGTGTTCGTCCTGCACGGGCAGTGGTCGCGCCGCGAGCGGCTGCGCTATCCCGTGGCTGAGTTCGCGCGCGAGCTGCTGCGCGGGGCCGACGGGGAGCCGCGCCGGTCCATCTTCCGCAACCGGCGGTTCTGGGTCGGCTTCGGTATCTCGTTCGCCATCCTCGTCGTCAACGGGCTCAAGGTCTGGTTCCCGAGCAGCATCGAGATTCCGCTCACCCTCGACTTCCGCACGCTCGGGCAGAGCTGGCCGATCCTCAACAAGCTGCATTTCCCCTGGCGGCTCATGCAGCCGCGGATCTTCTTCGTCGCCGTCGGGTTCGCCTACTTCGTCTCCAGCGACATCTCCCTCGCCGTCGGCATCAGCTACCTCAGCTTCAGCGTGCTCTGGCTGCTCGCGCTGAACTGGGGGCTGGACCTGCACGGCAACTACCTCGGCGGCGGGCTGTGGAACTACCAGATCTTCGGGTCGTACCTCGGCATGGCGATCATCATCGCGTACGTCGGGCGGCGGTTCTACGGGTCGCTGCTCCGCGCCCTGGTCGGTCTGCGCGCGGGCGACCGGCTGGCGCCGGGCGTCGTGTGGGCGGCGCGGATCGGCCTGTTCGCGGCCGCGGCGATGGCACTGATGCTTGTTCTCGTGCTCAGGATGCACTGGCTGACGGCCGTGCTGTTCGTGCTGCTGAGCGCGCTGCTCTTCATGCTGCTCGCCCGTATCAACGCCGAGACCGGGCTGATCGTCATCCAGCCGCGGTGGCACGCGATCTCCATCCTGATGGGCGTGTTTGGCTTCGCGGCGCTGGGCGCCCGCGAGTACATGGTGCTGGCGATTCTCTCGACGGTGCTCTACATCGACCCGCGAACGTGCCTGATGCCGATGCTGGCGAACGGGCTGCGGCTGGGCGAGACGCAGGGCGTCCGGCCGCGGCGGCTGAGCGGCTGGCTGGGCGCAACCGCCCTCATCGCCATTCCGCTGGGGCTCGCGGCGTGCCTGTACTTCGGCTATGCCTTCGGCGAGACAGGGCACTTCTGGTTCGCGGATGAGTGGGCGCGGCATCCGGGCGACCTGCTCGCCCGGCAACTCTCGCGGGCCGGGCAGGCCGGCATCGATGCCACGGGCGGCTTCCGCTTCGACGCGATCCAGCCCGACAGCCACTTCCTGTGGGCCGCGGGGCTGGGGATGGCGGCCGTGCTGCTGTTCAGCGTGCTGCGGCTGCGCTACACGTGGTGGCCAATCCACCCGATCCTCTTCCTCATCTGGGGCACCGACACGGTCTCGCCGCTGGCGCCGGGGTTTCTGCTGGGGTGGGGGTTGAAGGTGTGTATCCAGAAGTTCGGCGGCGGCATCTCGTACCGCAACTTCAAGCCGCTGTTCGTCGGGCTGGTCGCGGGCGAGTTCGTCGCGGGGCTGCTGTGGTCGGGCGTGGGGTTGACGTACCACCTCGCCACGGGCCTGTACGCTCCCCAGGTCACCGTGCATCCGTTCTGATCGCCCATTCGGACGAGCACATCACGAGCCGCGAGCGTGAGCGAGCGAACGGCGGACAGCCCCGGATCGGCGGGACCGCTCCCTGGCGGTCGCGGCTCGTGCGGGTCGGCGCCTCACATCGGCTTGACCGGCACAGGCGCGCGCACGGCAGCCGCTTCGACCTCGAAGAACTCCTCTTTCCCGAAATGGAACATGCCGGCAACCAGGTTTGAGGGGAACGATTCCACCCGCGTGTTCAGGTCGCGGACGTTGGCGTTGAAGAACCGCCGGGCCGCCTGGATGCGGTCCTCGGTATTGACCAACTCCTGCTGAAGCTGCAGGAAGCTCTCGCTCGCCTTCAGGTCGGGGTAGCCCTCGCTGACGGCGAACAGCCGGCTGAGGGCGCCGACGAGCAGGTTTTCATCCCGCGCCTGCGAGGCGGGCGAGCCGGTCGAGGCCACCGCCCGGCCGCGGGCCTCGGTCACTCGCTCGAGCACTTCCCTTTCGTGCGCGGCGTAGCCCTTCACCGTCTCGACGACGTTCGGGATCAGGTCGTAGCGGCGCTTGAGCTCGGTGTCGATGCCGGACCAGCTTTCGCGGACGTGCTGCCGCAGCCGCACCAAGCCGTTGTACGTCCCCGCCAGCCAGACCAGCACGAGCACGCCCAGACCGATCAGAATGTAGGCGACGATCATCGCATCTCCCTTCACGCTCCGTCGGTCTGCTTGCGGAGGAGGTATTCCGGCAGGCGGTCGAACAGTCCGCCGAGGAACTCGGCGGCCCGCTCGAACTCGTCGGGCTCGAAGGTGCGGTCGGCCCAGGCGATGGCGTGGATCAGACCGAACTGCACGAAGTACCGCGGCGCGGCCAGCAGGTACTCCATCATCCGCGCGTGGATGACGTCGTAGGCCCATTTGCGGTCGCGCGACTTCACGTAAAACTCGCGGCTGAACTCGGCCGACTCGAAGTCGATGTCGTCGAAGCCGAAGAACGCCGACACGCGGTCGAAGAACCGCTCCGGGCGGATCACCAGCGGCTTGAGCGGGCAGGGGGCCTGGAGGATGACGGCCGACAGGTGATGCGTCGTCTCATCGTCGCCCGAGCCCGTCTCGTAGTGGTAATCGAAGGCGGTCAGGTCGCGCCCGTGCCAGGAGCCCTCGATGATGTTGTGGGCGTAGCGGTCGTGGCCCTGCTGGAGGCAGTCGAAGTTGCCGAATCGGTATTCGATCGTCTTATCATGCTCGTCGCGGAAGCGCAGGCCTTTGCGGCGGGCCCACGCGGCAAGCGCGTCGCGGCGCAGCCTCCGCTTGAGGTAGGCGTAGATCGCCAGGGCGATCACGGCGATGACGGCCAGCACGAACCAGGCGGCGCCGTTCATGAGTTCCCCTCGTTGCCAGGCGCGCGCCACGGAACGGCGAGGCGCACCACGCCGTCGCCTGCGCGGCAGCCGGCCGGCCAGTCGTCACCGGGTGGGAAGCCCGCGCAGGCCCGGGCGAGGTCGAGGAACACCGTCGTGGACCGGTCGTCCGGCCAGGCCGCCTGCATGCTTTCCAACGCCGCCACAGCCCCGGCGAAGTCGGGATCGGCCAGCCGCTCCATCGCTCTGGCGAAGGACTCGCAGGCCTCCGCATCCGCCTCGCTCGCCTCGTCTCGCGGGCCGAGCACGTTCCACACCCGGACTCCGTCCGACTGTCCCGTGACGAACACCTCGCCGAGCGGGCGGGCGAGGTAGTCCGCCTCGCCACCGGCCGCCCGCCAGGCCTCCTCCGCGACGAGGATCCGAGTGCCGAAGAACTTGTTGCTCGCCTCCAGCCGGCTGGCGAGGTTCACGCAGTCACCGATCGCGGTGTAGTCCATCCGCGTACTCGAGCCGCAGTTGCCGACCATTGCCTCGCCCGTGGCGATGCCGATGCGGACGGCGAGGCTCACGTCGCCCGTGCCGTCCCCGCGCAGGGCGTCGTTGAGGGCGGCGACTCGGCGCTGGTATTCCACGGCGGCGGTGAGGGCCCGCGCCGCGTGATCGTCCTGGAGCACGGGCGCCCCGAAGAAGGCGAAGATCCCGTCGCCGAGGAATTTGTTGATGTACCCGCCGCCTCGGGTCTGGACGGCATCGGTGACACGATCGAAGTACTGATTGAGCAGACGGACGGTCCGTTGCGGTCCGAGGCGCTGCGACAGCGGCGTGAACCCGCGGATATCGGAGAACAGGCAGGTGATACGCCGTCTCTGCCCGCCGAGAGCCGCCAGCGACGGATCGGCCAGCAGTTCATCGACGAGCGCCGGCGACAGGGCGTGCGCGAACATGCCGCGGATGCGCCGTTTCGCCCGCTCCTCGGTGAGCTGGCGGTAGGCCGTCACGAAAAGGAAGCTCGCGAGCATCGCCGTCAGCGGCGCCGCCACCGGCAGCCACAGGTGCCAGGCCCCGAACGCCCCCGCGAAGCTGAACAACGTGTGGGCGGCGGCGAGCAGGACGGTCGCCACGGCCGCCAGCCACACGCGGGCGAGCGCCGTGACGAGCGCGACGGCCGCCCCGGCCGCGAGGATGATCGCGACGCCGACGCCCGGATGCGCCGCCCGGACGAATTGCCCGGAGATGATGGTGTTGAAGACGTTCGCGTGGACGACGACGCCGGGGGTCCGGGGATTCATGGGCGTGGGGACGAAGTCGGCGGCCCCGGTCGCCGTCGAGCCGATCAGGCAGACCTTGCCCTCGACGTGACGGCGCAGGCGGGCGAGTTCGTCGGCGATGAGTTGCTCGTCCCGGGCGTTGAGTGTGCCCAGCGCGTCCAGCCGCTTGTCCAGAACCTTGAGTTCGTCGAAGACCTTCCGCGCGGCCGGGTCTTCCGGCGGCTGCGAAAGGTAGAACTCCCGCATCTCGGCGACGAGTTCGTCGATCCTCGCCTCGACCTCGGCCTCGGCGCCCGCCAGGTCCACGGGCTCCGGCGGGATGTTGGCGGGGTCGTACAGTGCCGCCATGTATCGCGCGCGACGACTGCTCACGCGTTGGGCATAGAGGGCGTCGGCCTCAGCGAACAGGGCGAGCAGGTCGGTCTGGTTAAGCTTCTGCGCGAGGGCGAGTTGGGTGACGCGCGCCAGGCGTCCGCGTCGCTCGACGTCGTTCCGCAACCGGGCGGCCCGCAGCACGCCCGCGGCCGAAAGGTGCCGCGGCGGGGCCTTGGGCTCCGGCGCCCACGTGATCAGCAGGTTATGGGAGTCATCGAGGGGGATTCCCCGCCGGAAGCCGTCGCCGCCGCGGAGGGTGAGTCGGCCCTTCTCCGCCGTGATCTCGCAGCCGTCGTGCCGGCGGCCCAGTTCCCGAACGGCCAGTGCCAGGGCGAACTGCGGGTAGACGCCTCCGCCCGCGCGGGTCAGGAGCGGAATTCGTCGGACGGTGCCATCGAGGTCGGGCTGCACGGTGACGAAGCCGGTCCCCCCGGCGGCCGCCGCGAACGTCACCAGCGGGGGGACCATCGCCCCGGAGGGGGCTCCGCCGTCGGTCGTGTCCAGCGCGAATGGCCGCAGCGCCCGTTGGGCCCGCAACCGCAGGTAGGTCTTTCGCAGGACCTCCCTGTCCCGCGGCGGCGCCGACGCGATGTACTCGGCGAGCGACGCCTCTGCCGGGAGCAGCGCCGGCTTCTGCGACGGCCGGGGGGCGTCGAGGTCGATGTGCATCGGCACCGTCGCGCCGGCCGTCCGGATAGCGTCGGCGAGGAGGGCGTCGTCGAAGACGGGCACCGGCGGGGCCTCGTGCACGACGGCCGCCCCGGGGGCGTCGTACACCTCCGTCGCCTCCGAGACGTACCGCACCTTCTGGGGCTCCGGCAGGATGATGTCGAGCGCGATGTCGCGGGCGCCGCACTCGTGGAGCAGCCCCACGGCCTCCGCCAGACGCTCCCTCGGCCAGGGCCAGCGGCCGACGGCGTCGAGCGAGCCGTCGTCGATATCGATGTGGACGACCTCCGGCGCCGGCTCGGCTGTGCAGCAGTGGCGGAACCGCAAATCGAGCGTGTCCAGTTCGACGTGCTCGAAGCCGCCGGCGAAGTGGACTAGCAGGATGACGGATGCGCCGGCCAGCCCCAGAGCCGCCGCCAGCAGAGGATGAGACGTTCTGCCGCCCGTCCTGCTCACGGGCCGCACTCTACGCGGCGACGGCTGGAGTAGCAAGCGACGAAGCTCCTCGATGCGACGGCACACGCGGGGGGCACAAGCTTACCCGACTGCCTCTTCGTGAGTTTATCGCTCTGGCCCCTTGACGTATTGCGGATCGTGGGTAGAATGCGTTCCGCTCAATGGAAGGCGCTGGCAGGCCGCGGCGCGAAGGAACAACCGGGGGTACAAGAAGGAGAAGACGCAATGCTCAGGCGTCCCTGTTCGCTCTACGTGTTGGCGGCATGCGCCGTTCCGGTGCTGTGCTCCGCGGTCTTGGCGGACTACCAGGACGACCTGTACTTCCCCTTCGTCGCCGGCAATGCCGCGGTGTTCGTCGCGGACGACGAGAAGACGGAGTATTGGAACGGCGTGCCGACGAGCACCAGCGGGTACACCGGACGGCTTATCAAGGGGCGCATCGAAGACAGCGACGAGGTGATCTTCGGCGTGCAGATGACGCACGCAATGCTGCGGGGCGAGCAACAGCAGCCGCAGAAGGGGGAGTACTACCGGCTCACGGAAGAAGGCGTTCTGAGCTATACGTACAACGAGAACCCGATGTACGGGAATGACTGGACCTTCTGGGACGACGGCACGCTCGTCATGCCGGCCTCGGGGTACGACGGGGACAGCTTCGACTGGGACAGCCCCCAGCGCGGGTGCTGGCCGGACTCCAATGATCCGGGCAGCGTGGTGACGTGGACGGGCACGGCCAGCGGGACCGTCACGATCCTCGGCACGGAAACGGTCACCGTGCCGGCCGGCACGTTCCGCGACGCGCTGAAGATCCGCAGCGTGGGCAGCTCGATCATCGTCCCGGACGATAACCCCGACGACGCCAGCGTCGAGGGATTTGACAACACGTTCTGGCTGGCCAAGGGGTTCGGACAGGTGCGAGCGGAGAGCCACAGCACGGACGCGTCGGTCAACTCCCCGTATAGCAGGGAAGAGCACGAGGTCTGGGAACTCGTCGCGTTCAAGCGGGGCGGGGAGCCGGATCTGCCGGGGCAGACCGTCATCACCTGCCAGGCGAGCGGGTACACGTCAAGCGGCGATCCGGACAAGCAGCAGGCCGTCGCCGACGCGATGGCGGCCGTCGCGGACTCGATGCAGACCTTCCGGGGCGGAATGAAGAGCGACGACGCGGATTCCTACGGCTGCCTGGCGGGCGTGCTGACGATGGGCACCGATGCGGTGGACGATGCGATCGCGGCCATGGCGGCCGACGGCGCCTCTCCCCAGGAGCAGTTCATTCGCATCGAGTTCTCCTACGACGGCGCCGAGGTTGCATCGCTGGGCATCGACGAGGCGGACTTGGCCCCATACTGGTGGGACGCCGACCGGGAGTTGTGGATCATCGGCGGGACGACCATCGCGGGCGAGACCGGCGCGGGCACGCTCGCGACGCTGCCGGAGCATGAGGGGCTGGTCGGCTACTACGGCGTGGACACCGATAACGACATCGTATGGGCCAACGTCAACCACGCCTCGATGTACGGCGTGGGCAACGTACCCGAGCCCGCGACGCTGACGCTGCTCGCGCTCGGGGGCGTTGCGGCGCTCCGACGCCGGCGCCCGCGTGCTGCCTACTCCCTGTAGTAGCGGTAGTCGTAAGGGGGCGGCGTGATGTCATAGCCGTTCCCGTGGTCGTCACGCTGATCGCACAAGGGGAAGCACTGGAAGATGAGCGCCGGGTTGGACAGGCCGGAGTCGAACACCCCGCGTCCGCCCTTGTTGTCGCGCTGCTGTTTCTGCTCGTCGTCGTTCAGGGCGAACGGGTCGCTCGTCTTGGCGTGGCGGTTCCGCTTGGTCAGCTCCACCGAGGGCGTCAGGAAATCATCCGTACACTCCTGGGCGAAGATGCGTTTGTCGCGCCGCCTTATTCCCACGTTCCACGGGCCCTCCGCGCCGCACAGCAGCAGGCCGAAGTCGCCACTGAACATGATGCCGCCGCGCGTTCCCCGAACGCTCAGGGTGGCCACCGGCGTCTTGACCTGGTAGTCGTTTGCCCCGGCCGTGGAATCGACGTGGGCCTTCATTGAGCCGTACTTGAGGCCCAGCTTCGTGGTCACCTTGTCGCCCTGCTTGGCGAATTCGCCGATGCCGACCTTGGTGGCGCTGCGGATGGTCGTCTCGCCCCGGTCGGCGAAGCGCAGCACCACCTTCGCCCCCAGCCCGGTGCGGAGGATGGTCATGGCGTCGAGCTGGTCGCCCGCCTGCACCGGCTGCCAGCCGTCGCCCGCCTGTCCGGCAGTGCGCTTGTGGGCAACGCCGTCCACCGACACGACCGTCACCTGCATGGCTTCCTGCGCCTGCGCGGCCGCGAGGCAGAGGCCCAAGACAATCAGGAAAGCTGTTTGACGCATCATCGCGATTCTCCAGACAAGAGCCCGGGCGGCTCTCGTTGCTGCGACACAGAGACAAGAGAGAGAACCCTACACCATCACCGAAGCTTCATCAGCCGCTCTCTGGGCCTCTGTGTCGGATTCATTTCGTCCGTTGCGGAGTCGCTTCTCTCGATCAATCAGGGCTTTCGGCGAGCCCCACGTTCTGGTCAGGCATATAGCCGGTGCGCCGAAAGCGGTCGGCGCGGTCGAGCACGGCGACGAGCTCCAGGCCCGTCACCGGCGAGATCACCGTGCCCGGCCCCATCACCTGCCGATACTGAAGTTCGCGCAGGCAATACCGCTGGCTCGGGCCGGTCAGCGTCAGCATCAAGCCGCCGGACATGTTCGCCGCCTGGTACACCATGTACGCCAGTTTGCCGCGCGTGATCGGCCGCGAGGCGTCAAAGTTCCACATCTTGTCCGCCATCCCACGCGCCACCAGCATCTCCACCCGCCGGCCGAACGTCTCCACCGGCTGCTGGCCCGACAGCATCAGCACCCCCCGGGCGGCGTCGTTCTCCGACACCGCCGGCGTCGAACTCATGCGGTCGAGGAAGGCGGCGGAGTCTTCGTTGGCGGGCAGCTTGGCGTCGCCGGCCGTCACGTGCATCGCCTGGTCGCACCCGGCGGCGAACGCGCCGGTAAGCGCCGCCAGCATCATCGTGTATCGCACAGCGTGTCGCATGTTCGTGTCCTCGCTGAAGGCCGAATCGTCGCGTCAGAAGCTCCAGACGAGGCCGGTGTACAGGAACTGCCGGCAGGTATCGTCGGAGCGGTCAAAGGCGTTGCCCGGGTCGAAGAACCCGTATCGCATCGTCCAGGCCAGGTCGCTGGTGATCCGCCAGTCGCAGAACACGTCCCACTCCCAGCCGACCCAGCGGGCGCTGTCGGTCGCGGTGGTGTCGCTGATCGCCCCGGACGAGCGCGATTTGTGATAGAAGAAAACTTTGGTGCCGACTTCCATCTTGCGGAACCACTCCATCGTCTCCAGCGGGAAGCAGCTCGCCCCCATCGCGTAGATGTGCAGGTTCGACACGCGCGGGGCGAAGGCGACACCCGTGTCCCGGAAGCCGAACGAGTTGAACGCGTGGTCGGTGGTGCCCCGCCGGTTGCCGCCCACCGTCGCCGACGAACTCGTCTGCCGGTCGTCGTCGCCGCTGCCCCACATGTACTCCACGCCGAACCGCGGCTTCATCGGGCCCTTATCGACGTACTCCAACTGCGCGTCGATCGCCATTGCGCAGATGTCTTCGCGGTCGGTGACGGTGTTCCGCGAGTAGGTCTTGCCCATCTCGCCCACCAGCTCGATCAGGTAGCGAACGTTCGGGTGCAGCACGTTGCCCTCCATCCCCAGGCCAATGTAGTGCGAGGTGTAGTCGTAGTCCTGCCCGAAGTCCGGCCGCTCGGGCGAGGTGTGGTCCCAGTTGCCGAGGTAGTACGCGTATGGCTGGTGACGCTCAAAGCCGAAGTACCGCGTCTCGACCGCAAAGAAGCACCGGTCCTGGTGCGTGGCGACCAGCGGAGATTCGTCGATGTTCCGGGTCTGCTCGACGGGCTTGCCCAGCAGAGCCTTGAACGCCCAGTCGCCGGTCGCGACGTCGAACTGGATCAGATCCATCGGCAGCGACAGCACGAACGCCGAGCCGATCCGGGTGTAATCGCGCCCGATCTTGAACCGGAAGTCCACGGCCGGCTGCTCGCCCGTCTGGTTACGCAGCATCTGCCCGTGATCGAACTGGTACCATGCCCGCTCGATCCGCTCGTGGAAGTCGTCGCCGCGGAACGAGTACGGGTTGTCGCCGGCGTTCCAGTCGTCCCAGTTCAGCAGCCCGCGGATGTACGCCTTGTGCACGCCCTCGATGTTCAGCGCCGCCCACCCGCGAAGCTGGAACTGGCGCAGCGTTCGGTGACGCTGACCGACGGCGTCGTCGTAGTTGAACAGCCCGAACACGAACCAGCCGCCGCCGTCGAAGCCCACGTCCTGCGTGACCGGCTTCTGCTGGTCGAGCTGGACGCGGAGTTCCTCTTCGTAGATCTCCCGGCCGGTTGATAACTCATCCGCCGCCACGGGCAGCGCCGCCGCCAGCAGCGCCGCCGAAACCAGGAGAAGCCCAAGCCGTTTCGTCTTCCGCAGAGGGATTCTTCTCATCGCGCCTTCCACCTCATCGTGTGGGTCGAGGCCCCAGCGGGGCGACTTCAGCAACTGGCAACGGGCCGGCAATCACGGCAATCCACCGCCGGCCTGCGAACCTTTTTCGTACGTGCGAATCCGTGCAACCCTATAGCCCCCGCAAGGGGTCGCGTCAATAAATATCCCGATTCGCTTGGCAAGGGCGCCTCGACCGATGGGGGCGCACTTGACGGCCAGCCGCCGCGGAGGTACACATGTCGCTTTGCCTTTGGCCCTGAGGAGCACAGCAATGAAGCCGATTCGGCTGGCGATCATCGGGTGCGGCGGGTTCGTGCGGTACCACTTGCGGGCGATCTTCGATGAGAAGAACCCCATCGAGGAGTTCAAGGTCGTCGGCCTTGTCGATCCCGTGCGAAAGAACGCCCTCGCGCGCCGGAAGGAATTCCTTCCGCGAAAGCGAACGCCCATCTTCGACAACCACAAGCAGATGCTCAAGGAGGTCGCGCCCGACGCGGTCATCGTCTCCACGCCGCACACGCTGCATTTCCGGCACTGCTTCGATGCCCTCTCGGCCGGGGCGCACGTCATGGTCGAGAAGCCCATGGTCACCCGCTCCGACGACGCCCGCCGCCTCGTCGCCAGGGCCGGGAAGGCCGGTAAGGTGCTCCAGATTGCCATCCAGGGCACCTACACCGACACGTTCGCCTACACGCGGAAGCTCATCGAGGACGGTACGGTCGGGCCGCTGCAACTGGTCACGGGCGTCATGGCCCAGGGCTGGATGAAAGGCACCCGCGGCAAGTGGCGCCAGAACCCGAGGCTCTCCGGCGGCGGGCAGCTCTACGATTCCACCGCCCACGTGCTCAGCGCCATGGTGTTCCTCGTCGATTCGCCCGTCACCGAGGCGTTCTGCTGGACCGACAACAAGGACACGAAGGTCGATATCAATGCTGTCGCGACCATCCGCTTCGCCAACGGCTGCATGGCCACCGTCACCAGCGGCGGCGACTGCCCGACGTTCCACAGCCATCTCGTCTTCCAGGGCGAGGGCGCCCTCGTCGAGATCAGCCCGCACGGCGGCAGCTTCCGCGTCCATAGTCGCAGCCTGGAGAAGGAAATCACCAAGGTGCCGCGCGGCTGGAAGGTGCCGACCGTCTCGCCCGCCCGAAACTTCGCCGACGCCATCCTCGGCCGGGCCGAGTCGCGTTGCGGCGCCCGGCTGGGCCTGCTGCTGGCGGAGCTGATGGACGCCCTGTACGCCTCGGCCGCCACCGGCAAGCCGGTCAAGATCAAGCGAAAGGCCTGAGGGCAGGAAGGCCGCGGCCCGTGGGGCGGCGGCTGGGAGTTTGCGCGCTGCGTTGTGTGTGTCTCTCCGTGAGGGTATCCTATCGCCACCATGGCAGAGGACGGCAACGAGTTCGGCGTGGCGTTGGTCGGGTGCGGGACGGTCGGCGGCGCGGTGGCGGCGCTGCTGACGGACGGCCGGGCGGGCCTGCGCGCCCGATGCGGACGCGATATCCGCCTGCGGCACGTCATCGACGTGGACTTCACGAACGCCAAGCGCGTCGGCGTGGACGAATCCATCTGCGGCTCGGACCTCCAGGTCGCCCTCGACGACCCGGCCGTCGGCTGCATCATCGAACTCGTCGGCGGGACCACCGTCGCCAAGGAAATCGTCGAGCGCTCCCTCCGCGCCGGCAAGCCGGTGGTGACGGCGAACAAGGCGCTGCTCGCCGCGCACGGCCGGGCGCTCCACAAGCTCGCCCGCGAGCACGGGGCGTGCCTCGGCTTCGAGGCCAGTTGCGCCGGGGGCATTCCCATCGTCGGGGCGCTCACCACGGGCCTGATCGCCAACCGCATCGACGCGCTCTACGGCATCGTCAACGGCACGTGCAACTTCATCCTGACGGCGATGACGGGCGAGAGCCGGCCGTACACCGATGCACTGGCCGACGCGCAGGCCCGCGGCTTCGCCGAGGCCGACCCCACGCTCGACGTCTCCGGCGGTGACTCGGCCCACAAGCTGGCGATCCTGGCGGGGCTGGCGTTCGGCGTCGGCGTCGAACTCGACGCCATCGACGTGACCGGCATCGACGGGCTGGACCTTCAGGACATCCAGTACGGTCAGGAACTCGGCTACGTCATCAAGCTGCTCGCCATCGCCCAGCGCCAAGCCGACGGCGTCAGCCTGCTCGTCCGACCCGCGTTTATCCCGCGCGAGCACCCGCTGGCGTGGGTGTCGGGTCCGTTCAACGCGGTCAGCGTGTACGGGCACGCGACCGGGCATACCATGTACTACGGCCGCGGGGCCGGCGGCATGCCCACCGCGTCCGCCGTCTTGGCCGACGTGGTGTCGGTGGCGGTGGGCGCGGCGTCGCGGCAGTTCGCGTCGTTGCCGCTCTGGCCCGATGTGGCGCCCGCGGCGGACGTGCTGCCGGTCGAGCGGGCCCGCAGCCGGTACTACCTCCGCGTGATGGCCGAGGACCGCCCCGGGGTGCTGGCGCAGTTCGCGGCTGTGCTGGGCAAGCACGGGATCAGCATCAGTTCCGTGTTGCAGCGGGAGCCGCCGGCGGACAGCGAGGTCGCCGGCGTTCCGGTGGTGATCTCGACGCACACGGCTATCGAGGGCAACGTGCGGCGGGCGCTGGCGGAAGTGGACGCCCTCGACGTGATCGAGGCGCCGAGCGTGTGCATCAGCATCGTGGATGAGCACCCGGAGCGGATGCCCGCGGCGGGGTGAGTCCGAGAGCGTCTGACCGGGGTGCCACGGCTTGCTCGCAAGCCGTGGCCACGGGCTCCAGGCAGCCCGTGGCCCCCGCGAGAGGCGGAACGAGAGAAGCGGCATGAAATACGCGGTGATCATTCCGGACGGGGCGGCCGACTTGCCCATCGACGAACTCGACGGGCGGACCCCGCTCGAGGCGGCCGAGACGCCGAACATCGACCGCATCGCCGAACTGGGCAAGGTCGGGCAGGTGCACAACGTCCCCGCGGGCATGCCGTGCGGGTCGGACGTTGCGATTCTGTCGGTGCTCGGCTACGACCCGCAGAAGTTCTACACCGGCCGGGCGCCGCTGGAGGCCGCCGCCCAGGGCATCGAGGTCGTCGACGAGGACTGGGTCTTCCGCTGCAACTTCGTGACGATCATCGAGGGGCTGATGGAAGACCACTCCGCCGGGCACATCTCGACCGAGGAGGGGCGGGCGTTGATCTCGGAAGTCGCCGGGAAGCTCGCGCCCGAAGGCGTGCGGTTCTACCCCGGCGTGAGCTACCGGCACCTGATGGTGCACGCCGGCGACTACGACGTGACGACCACGCCGCCGCACGACATCCTCGGCAAGCCGGCGGCCGATTCCCTGCCGCGCGGCAAGGGGTCGAAGCTCCTGCGCGAACTCATCGACGCCAGCCAGGAATTGCTCGCCGAACATGAGGTGAACATCGTGCGGCGAGATCTCGGCGAGAACCCCGCCACGAGCATCTGGCTGTGGGGCGAGGGCAAACGCCCGCGGCTGCCTGCGTTCGCCGAGCGGTACGGAAAGCGCGGCGTGGCGATCACGGCCGTCGATTTGGTCCGCGGGCTGGCGCGGCTGATTGGCTGGGACGTGATCGACGTGCCGGGCGCGACGGGGTACATCGACACGAACTTCGCGGGGAAAGGCTCGGCCGCGGTGAGGGCCCTGGACGACGTGGACCTGGTGGTGGTGCACGTGGAGGCGCCGGATGAGGCCGGGCACAACGCGAACCCCGAGCACAAGGTGCAGGCGATCGAGGAGATCGACCGGCACATTGTCGGGCCGGTGCTGGAGCGGCTGCAGGGCGAGGGGGACGAGTGGCGGATGCTTGTGCTGCCGGACCATCCGACGCCGTGCAGCGTGCGGACGCATACGCCGGATGGGGTGCCGTTCGCGATCGCCGGCAAGCGGATCGAGCACGTGGTGGCCGGGCGGTTCAGCGAGCGCGACGCGGCCGGCAGCGACCTGAAGATCCCGCACGGGCATGAGTTGATGGAGTTCCTGCTGACGGTGCGGTAGGGGGGTGGCATGGGCATCTTGCCCATGAGCGGCACGGGCGTCTCGCCCGTTGGCGGACGGCTTTTCCCGGCTCCGGCGTGGTGGCAGTTCGCATTTGCGGCCGGCTCCGGGGCGTGCGGATTTCCTCCGCGTTGACTTGACAGGCCACCTGGCCGCGCGTAGCATAGGGTCAAACACGATCGCGGGGTAGAGCAGTCTGGTAGCTCGTCGGGCTCATAACCCGGAGGTCGCAGGTTCGAATCCTGCCCCCGCTAGTCCGGAAGTCACGCAGGGACAGACCCTTAGGTCTGTCCCATTTTTTGCGCCGTGGACGAATGTAGCGAAAATGTAGCGGAATCTGAAATGCATTCGCTCATTCGTCCGCATTAGGTGCTGGTCGAGAAGGGACAGACCGCAGAGAGAAAGGAGAACTGTCCATGGCCAGCATCTACAAACGCGGAGAAATTTGGTGGATCCATTACCACGTCGCCGGCAAGTCCGTCTGTCGGTCGCTGAAGACGACCAATCAGCGGGTCGCCGAAGACAAGAAGAAGCGGCTGGCGGCCCTGGAGGTCACCGACCAGCTCGGCCAGCCCTCGTCCACGCCGATCGAGTCATTCCTCCAGGCCTTCTGCGAATACCTGCTTGCGACCCAGACCCGCAAGGGTGCCAAGAACGACCTGTCTTATGTGCGGCAGTTCTTCGGGCCCGCTTGTAAGGCGATGGAGTTCGGCAGCCGTGTGCCGCAGAAGTTTCGCGACGGGGCGAGGGAACTGCCGAAGGTGCCCGACAAGCTGTCGAAGTTCCACGTCCCGGTCAGGCGACTGGAACAGGTCTCCTGTGAGATGATCAGCGCCTTCATCCAGGAGCGGGTCGTCCGCGACGGCATCTCGCCGAAAACGGCCAACCGCCTGCGAGGCGTGTTGCACCGGATGTTCAACTACGCCATCGAGCAGTGCGGGTACGTCTGCCCGGACAAGCGGTTCCGCAACCCCGTCCAAGGCGTTCGTCGGATGAAGGAACAGGCGCCGGTGATCACCTGGCTGAAGATCGATGAGATTGACGAGCAGCTCCAGGTGCTCGAAGAGCATCCACAACTGCGGGCGATGGTCGCCATGTACATCTTCGCCGGCCTTCGCAGGGAGGCCGCGCTTTGGCTCACCCGCGACGATGTGAACCTGACCGATCGGGTCATCCACGTCCGGGCAAAGGAAATCGTCGGCGAGTTCTGGCAGCCGAAGACCAAGCGGAACCGGTCGGTGCCGATCTCGACACGTCTGTTCGAGATCCTTCGCGAGTGCGAGCCGCGCAAGTCCTCGGTGTGGTTCTTCCCCGGTCCGACCGGGAACCGATGGAACCCGGACCACTTCAGCCAGAAGCTTCGTGAGATCAACAAGGAGGCCGGTTTGACCTGGTCGTGTCTGGACTACCGTCACACGTTCGGCAGCCACTTGGCCCAGAAAGGCGAGAGCCTCTACAAGATCGCAGAGCTCATGGGCAATTCACCCGATATCTGCCGGCGCCACTACGCGGCGATCCTGCCCCACGAGATGCGGGACGAGGTGGAATTCGGCACGAGGCGGGTTGCCAAGGGATCTGCTCCCGCACGCGACGAGCCGACACAGAAGCTGCTGCGGGCCTTGCTGGAGAAGGTCGAAAGGCTGGAGCAACAGGATCCGTCCGAGGCCGGCCCACGTCTTCGCATTGCACGATAGAACAGCCCATGGACTAGAAATGCAGATAATGCCAGCGGCCCCCGTCCGCCTGGGGGCCGCTTGGCTATTTGCCCCGCCCTCCAACGAGGCACAGCGCCCGAGGGCTGTCAGTCGACCTTCTCCAGGGAGTTCAACCATACCTGGACATCCGGCCAGCTGTATCGAATCGCTCCATTGACGCCCCGACCGACCGCGAGAGGCTGGATGCCGGCTTCTCTCAGCCAGCGTCGTACCGAGCTGCGATGAGCGTCCAGTCGGTCCGCCAGGGATTTCAAGCTGATCGCTAGGGGTTCGGCTTGTTGTTCTGCCAGAGTCTTGTTCATTTTGCAGTCCTTTCTGTTCATCCGCCGGGCTCGGCCTGGCCGGATCTCGGGTTCCATTGCTCCGCATGCCTTCACATGCATGAGCGGAAGAACATGGAGACCGATTTCAGCAGGCGGTGATCATGTTGAGCGGTGGCGATCATCTTCTGAGGGTGCCCTTCTTCTCGGGCTCTTCAGCATCAGCGACGGGAGCCGCATCGTTGCCCTTCGATGAGGCCACAGGGCATGGCGATTGGCAGTACGGCAGGATGGCCGGATCCTCGCATCCACAGCCGCAGTAATCCCGAGTGTAGGCCCAGTGGGTCTGCTGGCCGATCTCGGCATCGGTGATGATGCCCTTGTCGCCGATCGGACGGTTCACGACCGCCATGGCTCGAAGCATGTCCTGGGCCTGCTCGCCAGCGTCGAGGATACCGATGCGAAGGGCAGCTGCGAAGAATGGCTTGTCGGTGTGAGATTTGACCTCCACGTCCATCGCCATCTGACGCAGGTCGCCCGAAGGCGCCTGCTGGGCAAGCCGCTGGGCATGTGCCAGGCCTCCGATGAGCTTGATCGAGTATTCCAGGTCCACCAGGGCCTGGACATTTTGGTGCCAGTTGTGCTCCGGCGAGACGGGCTGGAAGGCGACCTGGTAGAGGCCGATCGCCGGATCGGGAATCTGGCCCAGCACGGAGATCAGTGTGGCGTACGGAGACCGTTTCAGTTCGTCGGGCCGCGTGAAGAGATGCGAGTACGGCGGAGGCGGAAGGAAGTCCCAGAACGACGCTTCGGCCCATGTCTCAGCCGGTAGCCCCCGCAGCAGATCGGATGGGCTGACCGTAAGCATGCACTGCTCGAACTGACCGACGAACGCCGCCTGAATAATCGGTCGATCGGCTCGGTGGCAAAGAACCTGTGTCCAGATGCGCTCCTGATTACCAAGGATCTCCAGTGAGATTCGCCTGCCGGCGTGAGAGAGTTGCTTGAGCATGAGTTCCGACCTCACCCAGTCGCACTTCTGCTCGGGCGAGACCCAGACCTGCAGCCGGACCAAGTCATCCTCGGGCGGCGGCTCTTCATGGTGCCAGTGATTCGGGGAGTCGATCGCGGGGGAACAGTCCCCGCCGAGGATGGGATGGTAAGCGGGCTCCAGCGCCACTGGTTGAGACACTATCTCCGGCAGGCACCCCTTGCTGACCTCCCGGCGAAGGATATCTTTGGCCTTCGCGGCCAGCATGTACGGCCTGGCCTTGGCCAGCAGCGCCTTTTCCATCGACATCGCCGACTCCTTCCGCATCGCCCGATGGGACTTGCGGAAGAACTGGCGGGAAGATTTCAGGCGGGGGTCGGAGAGGGATCAGCCGCGGCCGATCTGGCCAAGGCGTTGCATCAGGCGCGGGTGCTCGGACAATACTCTCGGGAAACCCATCCTCAGCCGAGCGGCGCCGTTTTCGGTCATTTCGGATGAGATCAGATGTCCGTACTCCGCGAGGTATTCGTCCATGGCGCGGAGTTGCTCATCCGTGGAGAGATCCTGCCAGAACTGAGAGATCCTCCCGTTGATCTCGTTGTCAGCATACTTCGTGGCCTGTATCTCCGCGAATCTCCTCAGAACACCGTACAGGCCGCCATCCACACCTGTCCGGGCCATCTCGAAGGCCGCCTTTTCGCCACTGGGGCCGTATGCCTCGTGCAGAACCTTGCTGTAATGCCCCCAGCCATAGTCCGTGCCCATCTCGGGCATCCGGTCCACGTGGAGAACATGCCCATCCACGTGCATCCCGAAGCGCACAACGCACTGCACGAACTCGTCCCAGTCAGTGATCTGGGCGGAAGCGGCCGAGAACGTGTTGATCGCCTCGTCTGCGCACCGGGCCGTCTCATCCAACGTCCGCGTCGGATGGATGCTCTCCAGCAGCTGCCTGAGCTTGGTCGTCATGAACCCGGGCCCTTACAGTCGCCGGAAGATCGAGGATGTCCGCTGCAAGCTCTGGACGTAAGACTGGATCAACTCCTGGAAGTTCTGTGCGTACCGCTCAGGCTGGCTGGCGTCGATCGATGAGGCCAGATTAGCGCCGCACTGGGCGATGAACTGGCGGATGATCTCGACCTTGTCATCCCAGGAGTTCGGGGCGACGTGCTGGTCGAATAGCTCACGGACATATCGTTCGACCGACTCGGCCTTCAGGGCCTCGGCGAGTGTGTCCAGAACGACCCGCATGCCGCCATTGGTTCCGTCGTGGCCGTCGTTGAAGGCTGCCACGATATCCGCGTTACCGCGGCGGCGGTATTCCTGCACCAGGATCTCCTTGGCGCGTCCTGCGGCATCCGACCGAGACAGGGAGCCGCCATCGGAGACGCACTGGGTGAAGTGGTGGTTGTAGTAATCCGCGATGGCGTCGGTAAACTCGTCGAAGTCTCCGACCGTGTTGCTCTGCAACTGATAACCCATTCGCGCCTCATCGTGCTTCAGGCCGATCTGCTGAGCGATCTCTCGCTCATCCAGGGCCGTCAGCAAACTATCGATTGCTGCCATGTCATTGATCCTTTCCTATAGTCTGCGAAGTAGTTGTTTGACCCGATCCAGGGATTGTACATAAGTCTGTAGAATAGTCTCGTAGTGACGGGCGAATCGCTCTGGTGGCTGGCTGCGAATCTCCGGCGGCAATTGCGGCCCCAACCGATCGAGGAAGGCCCGCATGAACGCCACGCGTTGCTCCCAGTCCAGCGGATCCAAAGCGTCCTGAAGGGCTCGGCGGACGTGGTCCGATTGCTTCTCGAACTTGAACCGTTCGGTCATCACGTCCAGAACGAACCGCATGCCGCCGTGGACGGCGTCGCGGCCCTCAGCCAGTGCCGCACTTGCCCCGCCCTTGTCCGCGAACGCCCGTTCGAGCAAGGCGAGGGACTCATCCGCTACGGCCCTGTGGTCAGCGGAAGCGGGCTCCGTGCCTGTGTGACGCAACATCGCGAGGTAGAAGGCTGAGACGATGTCGTGGAATTCCTCGCTGCACTCGGCCACGACCTCCTTCATGACGTATGCCGCCCGGGCAGAATCGATTGGGATGCCGATCTTGTCCGACAGGGCCTCGGCACCGATCTCGGACAGCACGGCCTCCACGGCGGCTGCAGCGTCTTGAGATCCCGACGAGAGCGGCTTGACGTTCGTCTCCGCATGCCTGGCTTTCACCGCAACCTTGCCGATCGTCGCGTCCATCAGGCACTGGACATCTTCATAGTCAATCTCCTCCGCAAACTGGCACACACGGAGGCATTGCTCCCTAGGCAGCAGCGGAAAGAGCTGCTTGATTCGTCGCGTGGCGGGCGGAAGCGATTGGATCAGTTGAAGAAGTTCGCGGCCAAGCTCCGCTGGATACCGTTTGCGCCGCAGCTGGTAACGGACCCGTGCAAACAGCAGCGCCTGAGCCGGACCGCCGTTTCCGGCGAGAAGGTGGCCCTCTATGCACCGCCAGAATCGCCGGTCGTTCTCCTCGGCCAGGAAACCAACCACACGATCGATGGGAGTTCCTCGCGGGTCGGGCAGCCGGGCCGGTTCAAAGAACCCGCTCTGCAAACTGCCCAGGACAATGGCCTCGTTCGAGAGCGCCTCTCTAAGCAGTTGGGCGACGTCAGCGACGTGGACCGCGTGGATGCTATCCTTCACCCTGATCGTGGCGACCTTGATGCGCTCTCGCTCTGCCGGCGACAGGGCTCGCATTGATGCGTCCATATCAAGCGAAGGCTGGATGAACCGCTCGATGCCGTCAGCCTCGACCGCGGCTGCGAGTTTGGCAGGGATGTTTCTGACCGGGCGAATATCGCCATCACTGGAAGCGACATGTCCCGTGGCAACTACATCCTGGGCCAGGGGGATCTTCAGTGCCGCCGACAGCAGCGCCAGCAGGACAGGCACATCCGCTGAGAAGCCCGAGATGCGCAGCCCCACATCGGTTGCCGAGGCGGCTGCGATGTTGATCACCGACACCTCGAAGCTCTTGGGTCTCGCCTTTGTTCTGCGGTTGCGCATTGCTTGCAGTCCGGCGACGATCCGATCGACCGCCGGGAGGACCGTCTGGCGCAGGTGCAACGTCGCCTTGTCGTCGAACACCGCCGGTCCCGTGAAGGTAAGTCTCCCTTGCCCAAAGCTTCGACGAATCCGCCCGATTACCGTTGAGATGACGGCCTGGGCCGCTTTGCCCGAGCCATACACAAGAGCCGTTCTGGCCCTGCCGATGCTCATCTCACGGCTTGCCATCATCCGCTTCCCCCCGGCGCCGTCAGCGTGATCTCCAGGGATCCGGCTTCAACACCGGCGTGGACCCGCAAGACCACCGTGCCGTCAAGCATATCCATCTCCCGCGTCGGCTCTCGGGCGCTATCTCCGCTGTCGGCCGCCATCGGCAGGCTCTCGCCCGGATGCGCCTTGCTCCACAACAGATCACCCTCGGTAAGTTCGCCTTCCCACAGAAGCCTGCCCGTTTCGAGCACTAGCCGATACCGGCCGGGCTCTATGCCGGTGACCGTTTCAGTACCGGTTGCCTCGTCAAAGTCGCATGTGGCGATGCGGGTACTGTCTCTTTCGACGAGTAGCTTCAGGCTCATCGGCCGATCCATCTTCTCAAGGATCAGAGCGCCAGTTTCCTCCGGTGCGTCGGCTGCGCGTCCGTCGGCCACCGAGTTCATGAAGTCCAGGAACTGTTCATAACCACCACGGTAACGAGGTTGCTGGCCCATGGCCTCGATCCGCTCAAACGCTTCGATCATGGCCGCCCTGGGGTCGCTCT
>Ga0272442_10000398_pt1 | contig 70931 bp, 44 predicted proteins | sample SSMForm2O_FD_200262 | JGI IMG/M metagenome (GOLD analysis project Ga0272442, IMG submission 200262) | Marine sediment archaeal communities from Little Sippewissett salt marsh, Falmouth, MA, United States - SSM-Form-2O | ecosystem: Environmental > Aquatic > Marine > Wetlands > Sediment ...
GGCGGTGAACTCGGCGGGGCGCACGCCGCGCCTGGCGGCGCTGACCGCCGCCTCGTAGACCGGGACGGTCCCGAAGGCCAGGCCGGTGCGCCCGATGAGCCCCCTGCGAATGCGCCGGATCTGCCCGCCGGTGGAAAGGTCCATGACCGCGTCGGCGCCGGCTTCTTCTGCGGCGCGCAGCTTGGCGGCCTCGTCGCGCAGCCTGGCGTGATCCGAACTGGTTCCCAGATTGGCATTGACCTTCACGCGCAGGCCCTCGCCCACGGCGATGTAAGGCCGCTTCCCGCGCCGGCGATTGTTGGCGGGGATCACCGCGCGGCCCTCGGCAATCTGCGCGCAGAGCCTCTTCGCGTCGATCTTCTCGGTCCGTGCCGCGGCGCGAATCGGCGCCGAAACCCGCCCGGCACGCGCGTCATCGAGGATGTTTCTGGCGGCCAAATTCACCCCGCAAAAGAAAACGGCCGGCGCCGAGTTACCTGCGCGCCGGCCGGGTCCGTGCCTGTCCCGGCCTAATCGGGCTTCAGGTCCAACACGCTGCGGGGTAGTGTACCGTTGAGAATCAGAACCGCAAGGCCGTTGCGAAAGGCCTCGTCCGTGCGCGCGCGCTTCTTGAGCTTACTGAGGGCCTTCTTCCCCGCAGCCGGCACGTTCTTGGCCTTGATGAGCTTCGTAACCTCCCTTTTCCACTCGGGATTGTTCTTGAACGCATCGCCGATCTGGGCTGCGCTGGGGTTGCCCTCAAGCACGGTCCAGAGCTTGCTCAACTTGTCCGGCGCCGGTTTCGGCTTGGGCTTCGGCTTGGGCTTCGGTTTCGGGCCGGGCTTGACGATGGGTTCGGGAATGGGATTGGGCTCCGCAGCGGCGGGGTCGACCTCGCCCTGTTCGGAGAGCACCAGCACGCCCTTGTAGCTGTCCTTCTTGACGTCGTAGCTGACGGTCTTGCGCTCGCTGGCGCCGCGCCTGAAGCTCTCGACCTCCGATCGGTCGATGGCCCGGTCACCCTTGGCGTTCTCCTCGATGATCAGCAGGCGCTTCTGGCCGGCGGCGATAATCGTGCCTACGATCTTGGTGCCGTCGGTGAGAATCACCACGTCCTTGGACCTCTCGACCTGAACGGCGGGCTTGGGCGGCTCGGCGTCGGGGTCGTTCCCTGCCGGGCCTCCCGCCGGCGATGCACCCGGGCGCATGCCGCCGCCGCGAGAACTCCCGCCCGGTGCTGCGCCACGCTTGGCTCCCGCCTTGCGGTTCCTGGCCCCACGGGCCCCGCGACTGCGGGCAGTCCCGGGACGCGCGGGTCCACTTCGCGTGCCGCGCGGCTTTACGGTCTTGGGTCCGCCGCGGGTGGCCGCGAACGCCGGTGACGCTACGGCCAGGGCGACAATGGCTGTCAGCAGACGATGCATGAACATTTCTCCTGCAAACTGCGTGCGGGCAAGTATATGTAAACCGCCGTCTGCCCGAAAGGTCAAGGCCCGCAGAACGAGGTATTCGGCCCGACTCAGGTAAATCGCAGCCCGGAACGCTTGCCCAAGGCCGTGTGCGATGGCGTCTTAGGACTCCGGCCGGGCCCTGTTCTCGAGGAACTCGCGCTTTCGAGGTTGGCAGATTGGCTCCCGCGGAGACGTAGGTGTATGATACGGGCGGCAGGGCGTCCCTGCGCGGGGGAAGAGAGTGTTTGACCTGCGAGAGCTGATCACCAACGAACGCGACAGGGCCTGGCGACTGGCCCTGCGCCTGACCGGTGATCCCCAGGCGGCCGGCGACGCGGTGCAGGAAGCCTGCGTGGCGCTGCTGTCCAGGGGCGCTCCCGACAGGGTCGACTCCCCCCGCGCCTGGTTCCTCAAGGCCGTGGTCCACACCGCCCGCAACATGCAACGCGGAGAACGGCGCCGGCGGGCGCGGGAGGAGAAGTGGGCCGTGGACAGGGAACGCATCAACAACGGATCTTCTGACTCGCCGGCCGGCGAGGCCGCCGACCGCGAGCTGGCCGCCAGGGTGGCCGAGGCCCTGGGCGGCCTCGACGATAACCTGCGCCTGCCGCTGGAACTGGTCTACCAGGAAGGCCTGACCCACGCGGAGACCGCCGCCGTTCTGAACGTCGAGCGCGGGGCGGTGGGCGTATACGTGCAGCGCGGCATCGAGCGGCTGCGCCGGGTGCTGGGAAGGCCCGGCACGACGCTCGCTCCAGCATTGGTGGTCGCCGGCATCAAGGCCGTCGAACTGCCCGCCCCCCCCACCGCCTTCGCCGCGGCGATAGACGGCATTCTCGCCGGCGCGGTGGCGGGCAAGACCGCCGTGGCAACAACGACTTCCGCCGCCGCGGGGAGCGTGGCCCTGGTCTGGAAGCTGCTGGCCGGCATCTCGATCGCGGGACTTCTGAGCGTTGGAGGCCTTGCCGGCTGGCATGCCTGGGGACCGCGCGCGGCAGCGCCGGTCCCGACCCGGGAACCGGCCCAACCCGGGACCCGGAAGACGGTGTCCGCGGTTCTTGAACTGACTCCCCGCGGGTCCGACGCCCGGCCGTTCTTCGACCTCCTGCGACGCAGGGGGCTGCGCCCCGCGATTCTGGGCGGGGCCTGGCACCGCATGGTCATCCCGCCCGAACTCCGGGGCAGAAGAATGCCCGCGCGCGAGTTCGTCAAGCGCACCGCGAAGTTCAACGGTCTCGAGACTGTCTGGACCGGGGACAAGACCGCCTTCGTGCTGCAGCGCGGAGTCGCCGACGCGCGCCTGGCCGCCGTCCGCAAGCTCTTCGCTTCGAAGAAGGAATCCGATCGCGCCGACGCGGCCTGGCAATGCGGTTACCTCCACGACGTTCGGGTGCTGCCGCTGCTGCTCGCCGCCGCCGGGGACGAGTCTAAGGAGGTCCGCCGCGAGGCTCTTCTCAGACTGCGCGGCTTGGGTTGGGACGCGGCGCTGATCCTTCACGAGCAGCAGGCCTGGCCGCTGCTGGCGGCCGAACTGCAGAACGCGAAGAACACTGAAAGCGTACGCGCCGACGCGGCCCGCTCACTTGGCAGCTCGGGAAAGGACAGGGCGCTGCACCCCCTTCGCGCCGCTCTGGAAAGCGAGAGCAACTGGGTGCGCGGCTCTGCAGTCCGATGGCTGGGGCACATACGAAACGAGCGCTCTCTGAAGGTCCTGCGGGAAGCGCTGGAGGACCGCGACCCGAACATCCGCGGAAAGGCCCTGCTGGCACTGGGCGACTTCGGTGGGGAGGTCGCCCTGCGAATCACAGGCCGGGTAGCGCGGGACGAGAATTCCGGCATGGGGCCGTCAGTGATACCGGACGCCCTGGGTGCCCTGGGCGCCCTGGGAACACCGGAGGCAGTAACCCTGCTCCGCAGGCTGGCTGCCGACCCCCGACACGAGGTCCGCGACAAGGCGCTGCGCAACCTGGCGGTGCTGGGCTGTCCGGGCATCGAGAAGCTGGTCGAGAAGGACCTCGATCGGGCGAGGCCCGGCCACTTCAGTGCCCTGGGCACGGCAGGAAGCACGAGGGCACTCGAGCTGCTGAAGCAGCGCGTGGCTTCCGGCAGGAGCAAGTACGCCCGGGCATGGGCTGCGCGGGCCCTCGGTGAGGCGCCGGGCAACGAACCCGCCCGCCTGCTCGAGAAGCTGCTGGGCGACCCGGAGCCCGAGGTGCGCATCGCCGCTGCCGAAGCGCTCTGCAAGACAAGAGTCGACCTGGTCGTCAGGAGGCTGAAGACCGCCAGGGCCGAAGGCAAGACCCTCGGCTTGCTGCCGGCCCGGCTTGCAGACTCGCTGTCCAATTTGCGCGGCGAGGCGGCGGCGAGACTCCTGGCAGTGCTGCTGGACTGCACCTCGCCCTCCACGAGAGAGAGCGCGCTGCGCCGCCTCCACCGTCCGGGAGCAACCGAACTCCTGAAGGTTATCGAGCCCCTGCTCCTGGCAAAGCACGGCCTGGCTGCTCCTGCCGCGGCCGAGGCGGCCGAGGCGGTCGTCAGGATCGGCGGGCCGCAGGCCCGCGGACTCCTGGAAAAGGCCCTGGACGCTTCCACCGGGTGCACGCGTGCCAGGTTCGCCGCCGAGTTGATGCGCATGCGCAGCGCGAAGGGCCTGCAGGCCGCCCGGCAGATCCTGGCCGGCGATGCCGAGGGCGCCGACATCGTGGCCGGCAAACTCGGCGGTTGGGGCTATCGCGGTCCGGCGCGATTCGAGCTCATCGCCCTGGCACAGAAGAGCCGCAAGCGATGGGTGCGCTCCAATGCGCTCAACGGCCTGGAGAAGAGTGACGCCGACAGGGCCCTGCCGATTCTGAGGCAGGGACTTGCGCACAAGGACAAGTACTTCCGCGCCAACGCCGTCAGCAGAATCGGCCGGGTCTGCGGTAAGAAGGGACTCCCGCTGCTGCGCGCGGCGCTGAAGGACGAGGCGCCGGAAGTCAGACGAGATGCTGCCGGGGCGGCCGCGGAAGTCGGCGGGAAGGAGGGCATGGCCCTCCTCCGGAAGTTCCTGGAGGACCGCGACCGCAGCGTTCGCCGCCGGGCGGTATCGGCTCTGGCGGGGCGCGGTGACGGGCCCTGCCGCCCGCTGCTGCGATTCGCCCTGAAGGACGGGGACAAGGTCGTGCGCAGCGCCGCCGCCCAGGCGCTGTGTTACGGAGCGAGCGAAGAGTCCTTCCGTTTCGCTCGCGAGGCCATGAAGTCGCCCGACGCGGCGGTGCGCGCGGGTGCGATCGACGGACTGGGGCGCGTGCCCCGCGAGAAGGTCTGGCCCATCCTGCAACTCGCGGTGGTCGACGGCGACCGCCTGGTGCGCCACCGCGCGATCTCGGCCATCGCTCGCATGCGCGGGGCCGAGGCCGTTCGGCTCCTGGCACGACTGGCCGCCGACCCCGAAGAACAGGTGGCTCGCGGGGCGATTCACGGCCTCGAGCAACTCCGGGACGACCGCGTCCTGCCCGTATTCCTGAAGATCATGAGCGACAGGCGGCCGTCGATCAGACAACGCGCGGTCGAGTGCACCCGCTCCTACGGAGGGGAGGGTGCCCGCGCCGTCCTCAAGAAGGCCCTCGCGGACACCGAACTCTCCGTGCGCCTGGCGGCCGCGCGCCTGATCGGCGACCTGGACGATCCCGGAGTTCTGAAGATCTTCAAAGCGGCCCTCGAACTCGAGGACAGGCGGCTGCGCCGCAACGCCGTGCTGGGCCTGGCGCAGATGCGCGGTGCGGCACTGAAACCTCTGCTGGTCAAGGCCTCGACCGACGCCGATCCCTACATACGTGCCGACGCCGTCGGCGCGCTGGCGTCAACCGGCAGGAGGGCCGACCCGGAAGTCAGCGCAATTCTGGTCAAGGCCCTGGTTGACAGGAACAACTACGTTCGCAGCAAGGCCTGCTCGGGGCTGGCCTGGACCGGGAGCCGGTACGCGTCGCTGCGCAAGTCCAACCGGGACGCGCTCCTGAAGCACTATCGCGCCGAGAGCGACAAGCGCGTTCGCGGCAGGATCAAGGATGTGCTGACAATGTTCTACGCCGGAGACCCCGTAGTGGCCAGGGCGCTGCGCAACGGGACCGCAGCTCCGAAGAGAAAGCCCGAGGTTTTCTGAGAGCCCATCCGGAATCTCGTGGCGAGTCCTGGCGCACGGGCAGGCCGTTTTTCAACGGCTTGCCGAGCGCCCTGGCGGTTCAGTCTTTCCCGCCGCCCTCGAGCTTCGCCAGGCGCTTCTCGAGATCGCGCAGCTTCTGGCGCATCTCGGGCAGCTTGGTCTGGGTCATGACTATGCGCCGGGCCTTCTCGATGGGCATGGCCGGAGAGCCCAGGTACAGCCCGGGCTTCTTGACGTCGCTGGCCACGCCGCTCTGCGCGCCGAGGACCACGTCCGGGGCGATCTTGAGGTGACCGGCAAGGCCCACCTGGCCGGCGAGAATCGCGCGGTCGCCGATCTCGCAACTGCCGGAGATGCCCACCTGGGCGACGAGACGCACGTCCTCGCCGACCTGTACGTTGTGAGCGACGACGACCAGGGCGTCGAGCTTGCTGCCGCGACCGATCCGCGTGGGCCCCAGCGCGCCGCGGTGCACCGTGCAGCAGGGGCCGATCTCGACGTCGTCACCGATCTCGGTCCAGCCCATCTGCGGAATCTTGACCAGCTTCTTCTCGGCGTCGGGCGCGAAGCCGTAGCCGTCGTTGCCGATGGTAGTACAGGCGTGGATGCGCACGCGAGCGCCCACCCTGCAACGCGGGTACACGACCGCGTTGGGGAAGATGACCGTGTCGTCGCCAATCTCGCAGTCCTCGCCCACATGCGCCCCGGGGTGCAGCGTAACGTTGCTGCCCAGCCGGGCGCGCTCGCCGACGAAGGCGGTGGGATATATCGAACAGCCACTGCCGAGCGTCGCGCTTTCGGCCACGAAGGCGCCCTCGGCCACGCCGATCTCGGCGCGCGGGTAGAGCCCCGCGTCGATCACCTGGGCGACGCGCGCGTAGGCCAGGTATGGATCCCCGGCAACGACCTGGACATAGCGGGCGGCATCCTGCTCGTCCTTGAGGATCACCGCTCCGGCCCCGGTCTCCGCCAGGTGCCTGGACCACTTGGGATCGGACAGGTACGAAATGTCGTCGGGCCCGGCTTCATCGAGGGGGGCAACGTTGGCAACTGTCCGGGTACCGTCACCGACCACCCTGCCGCCGCAGGCCGCCGCGAGTTCCTCAACCGTCCAGGACTTCCTGGCTTCGCTCATCGTCGTTCCTCCTTACGCCGACAACCTTAGAACCCGCCACCGGCGCCGTCAAGCCGGGCCGACGAGTCTCTCATCCAACCACCAAGACACCGAGGACACCAAGAAGAACCGCTGTCCAGATTTCGCAGATTGCACAGACTGACCCTTTGACCGCGGTGACGACCGGTGCCGTATCAACGATCGTGCGCCGCGATCTCAATCTGCGCAAGCTGCGTAGTCTGTGGATGAGAAGTGATTGCGGGCTTCTTGGTGTCCTTGGCGTCTTGGTGGTCAGGCAAGGGCGTTGCGGTAGAATGGAACGGTCATGAGCTACTGGGAGATAGCGGTCCTGGCGATAGTGCTGGCCGTCGACGCCTTCTCGGTGGCGGCGGCGGTGGCACCGTCGTGCTGCCGCAGGTGGGGTCCATTGCGCCTGGCCGGCGCCTTCGGTCTCTTCCAGGCGGGGATGCCGCTGCTCGGCGCGCTGGCGGGTACCTGGCTGCTGCAGTACATCGGCGACTACGATCGCTGGGTGGCGTTCGGGTTGCTGGAGATCATCGGGATGAAGATCCTCGTCGACGCGTTTCTCGAGAGCCGCGGCGAGAAGCAACGCCGTGAAACCTGCCCCGTCGACCCCTCCTTCTCGCTGGCCCTGCTGGGACTGGCGGTGGCCACCAGCATCGACGCCTTCGGGGCGGGTATCGCCCTGGCAACCAGGGACGCCAGCTTGTGGATCGCCGCGCCGACCATCGGACTGGTTTGCGCGTTGCTCACGCTGCTCGGCGCGCGCCTGGGCTCGACCGCCGAGAAGTACCTGGGCAGCAAGGCTGCGGTGGCCGGCAGCCTGGTGCTGATGGCCCTGGGCGTCAGGATGCTCTTCTGACCAACCACAGATGCACAGAGGAGTCCTTGATCGCGGAAGGGACCTCTTGAATACGCTGAAGGCCCTCGCCGCGATCCGGTCGGTAGCGCTTCTCTGTGCCTCTGTGCCTCTGTGGTAGCGTCAGTCCTTGAGATCCAGCCAGGCCACCTCTTCGGGAGTGAGCTCCAGTTCCAGCGCGTCGCAGCTGGTGCGGGTCTCGCTCACCAGGCGCGGGCCGATCAGCGGGAAGGTCTGGAAGTCCTGACCCAGCACCCAGGCCAGCGCAATCGTCACGCCGGTGACGCCGTGCCTCCCGGCGAGTTCCTCGACGCGCTCCAGACGCTTGAAGTTCCCGGCGGAATACCAGCAGCGCACCAGCTCCGGATCGCTCCTGTCGTCGGGGCGGGCCCGGCCCGTGAAGAACCCGCGCGCCTGGCTGCTCCAGGGCATCAGCGCGATACCGTTCTCGCGGAACCAGGCCTCGTGGCCCTTGGCGGAGACGCAGCCCCTCCAGGGGGGCTCGACCATCTCGGCCAGCGAGTAGTTGTTGCTCACCGCGCTGAAGCCGACCAGACCCTTCTGCCCGGCGTACTCGTTGGCCGCGGCGATGCGTTCCAGGGTCCAGTTGGAGGCACCCAGCACGCGCGCCCTGCCCGCGGCGACACCCTCGTTGAGGGCGTCGATCCACTCGCCGACGGGCACGTCCTCGTTGTCGCGGTGGAGCATGTAGATGTCGGTGTAGTCGGTGCCCAGGCGCTCGAGGCTCTCATCCAGCTGGGGCATGAAGCGTTCCGGGAAGTTCTCCGGCGTGTGGCAGCCCTTGGCCAGCACGACCACCTCCTCGCGGACCCCCCGCGAGCGGATCCAGTCGCCCAGGTTCCTCTCGAGCAGCCCCCGGCCGTAGATGTAGGCGGTGTCGAAGCAGTTGCCGCCGCGCTCGAAGTAATCGTCGAACATCGCCGCGGCGTGGACCGGGTCGGTCTGGTTGTCGACGCCCATCACCAGGCGGGAGATCTTCTTCTCCAGGCCGGGCAGCCGGCCGCAGACCATCCCGGACTCGCCGCGCAGAGCGAGTCGCGCCCCGCGCACCGGGCGGGAGTTCTCCGGCTTCTCGGAGTCGAAGCACTGGCCGATGGCCGAGCGCCAGGCGTCCAGCGCCCTCATGTTGCCAAGGGTGTCGTCCCAGCTCATCGCCGGGCTCGCGGCCTGGCGGCTCTCGATGTTGGCAGCCACGCAATCGGCCTCGATGCCGTATAGGTCGCCGGATTCGGTCTCGACCCTCTCGGGTTCGTCCGCTCCCTTGCGATAGACAAGGATCTCGGGCGGGCCGAAGCGTCCGGGCTGCCATGGCTGAGGAATGAGGATACGACCCTCACTGCCGTAGATCTCGGCGTTGTTGGTCAGCTGCACCTGCACCGACGTCGAGACCTGCGCGACGATCCCGCCGGGGAAGCGCAGGACTCCCGCACTCCAGGCATCGACGCCGGTTTCGGTCAACTCGCCGACGGCTTCGACCTTCTCCGGTTCCGCAAACGGCCTGCCGCCCGCCGCGCCGGCTATCAGGCGGGCGAAGGATACCGGGTAACAGCCCACGTCGAGGATCCCGCCGCCGCCCAGCGCGTTGCTGAACAGCCGGCCCTCCGGGTTGAACCCGGCGTGGAAACCGAAGGCCGCGCGGACCATCCGCACCTCGCCGATCGCGCCCTCGCGCACCAGTTCCGCGAGCTTCGCGGTCTGCGGGTGGCAGCGGTACATGAAGGCCTCCATCAGGAAGACGTCGTTCTCGAACGCCGCCTCGATCGCCTGCATGGCATCGCCGTGGTTGAGGCCGATCGGCTTCTCGACCAGCACGTGCTTGCCGGCGCTGGCCGCCTGCACGGTCCAGTGCGGATGATATGGATGCGGCGTGGCGATGTAGACCGCCTGGACGTCCCCGTCGGCCAGCAGTTCCTCGTAGCTGCCGAAGGCCTTTTCGGCGCCGTACTCCTGCGCGAAGTCTTCGGCCTTCTGCTTCGAGCGGCTGGCGGCAGCCAGCAGCGCCCCGGTCTTCGAAGCGGCCACGCCCCGCGCGAACTTCTTCGCGATGTTGCCGCAGCCGACGATGCCCCAGTTGAGCGTTTCAGCCATCTTGGTCTCTCCACCTGGTATTACCTATCTGGTTGCCTCCGTTACTACTGAATACCGCCGAATACGCTTGATTACAATGTCAGAGATGGTAATCTGCATGTCATATCTGGTTGCCCGGAGAGACGATGGCCGTGACCGGACCGGATCTGCCCGAACGTCTTCTGCGCCGCCGGAGCGTCTACCGCACGCTGCGGGGGGCCTCAAGGGCCCAGATAGTCGGGAGTGGCTTCCTGCTCAAGCCCGACCGCAGCGGCTGGCACATCGACCACCGACGCGACGAGTACAGCGGCGTGCTGGTGCTGCGCGGGAGCGGCGAGTACCTCGACGCCGACGGCCGCAGGTACCCGCTCTCGGCGGGCAGTTTCTTCCAGCGCCTGCCGGACAGAAAGCACTCGACGCTGCACGAGACCGACGGCTCCTGGGCGGAGTGTTTCGTGGCGTTGGGGCGGGAACTCTTCGACGCGATGGTCGCGCAGCGCTGCCTGCGTCCCGACGCGCCGCTCCTCAACCCCGGCCTGAGCCTGGGCACCGTCGAGCGCTTCGAGGTGCTCTGCACGGAACTGGAGTCGTCGGCCGGTCGGGAACTGCCGCACGTCCTGTTGACAATCCACGCCCTGCTGGTCGAAGTGCTGGATCTGGATCTTCGCGGCAACCGCCAGGACCAGCACGCCGATATGGTCGAGGAAGCCTGCCGGTTGCTCTCCCGCGATCTCGAACAGCGGCTCAGCGTGCCCGCGCTGGCTTCCCGCCTGGGCGTGGGCTACGAGCGCTTCCGCAAGATCTTCCGCGAACGAGTGGGAACTTCGCCGGGCGACTACCGCATCCGCCGCCGGCTGGACCGGGCCCGGGCGATGCTGGTTGCCGGCGAGATGAGCGTCAAGGAGGTGGCCTTCGCCCTGGGCTACCCCAACGCCTTCGCGTTCTCGCGGCAGTTCGCGAAGTTCGCCGGCGCACCGCCGTCGCACTTCCTGCGAGCGCCGTAGGCCCGCTCAACCACCAGGACACCAAGAACATTGAAGATCCTGTTGACCCACAGATTGCACAGACTTGCACAGATAGACCCATGACCCCTTGACCGCGGCAACGATCGATGCTCTTTCGGCGATCGCGCACCGCGATCACAATCCGTGCAGGCCCGCACAGCCCGTGGAAGGCAGCAGGTCTTCTCGGTGTCCGTGGTGTCCTGGTGGTTATGAAGGCAGCTAACGCTGATTGGCGGCCCAGTTCTTCCAGACCAGTTCGATCTGCTTGATCTTCTGGCCGTAGGCCTTCTCCAGGGCTTCGGTCTGGTCCTCGCGGCTCTTGATGCGCCTGATCAGGCTCTGGTACTTGGTGGCCCCGCCGTAGATCAGCGCGCTGTTGACCGACCAGGCCTGCTGGTAGTCGATGGCCTTCATCTCGGTCAGGCTCTTGGCCATCAGCGCCTCCAGGGGCACGGTCTTGCCGGCGCGCACCGCCTTCCTGACCACCTGCTTCCAGTCGCCGCCCACGTCCACGTCCTTGGGATCGTAGCTGAAGCTGAACACCCCGGGCTTGCCCAGCACCAGCGTTTCGCAGAAGGTGCTGAAGCCCTCGTGGATCCAGGCGGGCATGCGCCCCTTGTAGCCGTAGACGTGACTGACCAGCACGTGGCCGAAGCCGTTGACCGCGTAGTTGGCGTAGTCCTTGCCGGTGCGTTCGCGCACGCACAGGGAGTAGCCGCTGCGGCCGTAGATGGTCATCCCGTGGCTCTGGGCCAGGCGCATCCGCTGTGCTGGCTTGAGCTTGATGTAGGGTCCGAACCAGTTGGTGAACTTCACGAAGCTGTCGACGCGCCCCAGACAGACGAAGCGCATGGTCGCCGGCCGCGTGAAGCTGAAGTCCTTGTTGCGGCACAGGGCTTCCAGCTTGACGATCAGCGTCTCCGCCTGAGTGGCCAGCTTGGCCGCCTCGCGCTGCGGCAGGTCCGTGTGCATGCAGAAGTGCCGGGTCTCGCCGTGAAACAGCTTGAGCCCGGTGGCCTTGTCGATCTCCTTCCACTCGGCCATGCGAGTGGCCAGCTCGGACTTGAGCTGGTTGATCATCGCCTCGCTGGCCTTGTCACCGCAAACCGGGCACTTGACCCACCCGACCCCGCCGCAGCAGGTCGGCGTGTTCTTGGTCGCGCTGGTGATCACGAACTCCTCAACGCGGTGTCGCGGGCAGGGAACCAGCCCGGTGGAGTTGCAGCGCGCGCACTTCTTGCGGGGCTTGCCGACTTCCTTGGGATCGGCGGGCGGCTTGCTGTTGAAGTCTGGAGCGCCCTTGGGATCGGCGGGCGGAGGCAACTTCGGATCGGCCGGCTTCTGAGTCGGCGGGGGCGTTTCCGGCTTCGCCGCGGGCGGTTTCTTCCCGGAGGCGACTTCGATTACGGCCATCAGCACCTTGTCGCTGATCTTCCTGGCGCGCAACTTGTTGATGTTCTGGACCGTAGCCTCGAACTCCACGCCGCGGGTCCTGATCATCTTGACGGCAAGTTCGTCGCTCCAGCCGGAATCGACCATCTTGGCGACTTCCTCGAGCGACATGCCTTCGGCGGAGAGAGCGGCCGACGGCCACCCCGCCCCCGTCCACGCGATCGCCAGCGCCAGGCACAAGACAAGAGACTTGACAATCTTCACGTGTTGTTCCTCCGTGCCCGGCATCATGGTCCTTGGGCAGGCGCCGGTCACTGCATTATAGTTGTAGCCGGAGCCGCCCGCTACCGGTCAACGAAATCCGGCGCCCCTTCTCGGGCACGAGGCTGGCCGCGAGGGCCTCATGCCCCCGCGACTGCTTCCCTCGAGCCGGCAGCGGCCCGTCAAGCGGTTTCGGGCCCGGCAGGTCCCGGGGCACTGAGCCGGAAGTAGTGGCTCCGCGGCGACGGCGTGGGCTTGACCTTCTCGATGAAACCCTCCGCCAGGAGGCCCTTGAGATCGCGAGTGGCGGTTGCCGGGCAGATACCTATCAGCTCCGCCACCTCCCTGCGAGTGAGCTTGCGGTGCTGCCGGAAGAGCTCGCGGAGCCGTTCGAGGCGGCGCATCCCGCTCCGGCCGCGGGCCAGTACTTCGTCCGCGGCCCTCCGGGGCCCGGGGCCGTCTCCAGCAGAGGGCGTCCTCGCACCCGATTGCAGGCCGGCGGGAGCATCCACCGACTCGATGTCGCGCAAGTCGTAGAAGAGCTTTTCCGAGTTCATCAGACGCATCTGCTCGATGAAGTTCCGCAACTGGCGGACGTTTCCCGGCCATCGCCGCCCGCGCAGGTCCGCCACCAGCCCCGTGCTCATGGTTGCGCACTGCCCTTCCGCGCGTCCCTCTGCAAGGAACAACTCGGCCAGCGGCTCGATGTCCTCCCTGCGCTCTCGCAGCGGGGGGATCTCGATCAGCATCCTCCGCAACCGGTACAAAAGGTCCTCCCTGAACTTCCCTGCAGCAACCAGTTCTCCGAGGTCGGCGTTGGTTGCGGCCAGCACCCGACAGCTGATCTTCCGCGGGCGGCTCGAGCCCACCGGGCGAATTTCGCCGGTTTCCAGCACGCGCAGCAATGCAACCTGCAATCGCGGTGAGATCTCCCCGATCTCGTCCAGAAGCACGGTGCCGTCGCCGGCTTCCTCGAACAGTCCCCGACGCGACCTCTCCGCTCCGGTGAAGGCCCCGCGCTCGTGGCCGAAGAGCTCGCTCTCCAGCAGCGAATCGCCTATGGCTCCGCAATTGACCGCAACGAAGGGCCCGGAGTTGCGCGGCCCGCCCTCGTGCAGTGCCCGGGAGACAAGTTCCTTGCCGGTGCCCGTCTCGCCCGAGACCAGGACGGGCACATCCAGGGCGGCAAGCCTGGCAATCTGGCTGCGCAGCCGCTCGATCGCCGGACTGGGACCGACTATGGCCTCAACCCCCCGCGGCCTGGGGCGTGCAGCGACTGTCCTGGCAGCGGGCGCGGGATTCCCGCCGAGGCGTTCAGCCCTGCTGGCCAGCCGAACGAGGTCGCCCGGCGAGAGTTCAGCGGCCATCCTGAGCTCGAAATCCAGACGGGCCTCGGCATCGTACCGCCGGCAAGCGCTGCGCGCTGCGGCGAAGTGCGCGGCGGCACGCTCGGCATTGCCGGCGAGGAGTTCCACCCTCGCGAAGAAGAAATCGTCCAGGTAGCTGAGGTAGCCGGTGCTGCGACGCCTGCCGATCAGTCGCCTCGCGGCCTCACCGTTCCCGGCGGCCAGTTCGGCCCTGATCATCGCGTAGGACTGGAACCCCAGATGCAGCCCCTGATCGGGGTCCAACCGCAGGGTTCGCCGGGCCTCGGACAGCGCCTCCCGAACCCGTCCGGCAAGCAGGTGAAAGGTCGATCCCGCCCAGGCAAGGATGATCTCTCTACCCATCGGGGGCGTTTCATCCGGAAGGGCGCCGCCCCCCGGCGACCAGCGGCCGAGCATCAGGTCCACGGCCACGCGCCATAACGGAAGATAGCAGGACATGCGGTACTTGAGCATGTCCTCGCCCCTGCTCACGCGTTCGAGATGCGCATCCGCCTCGCGAGCGCGCCCCGCTTCGACGCAGTCGATGAACCTCAGGATGGGGACGATCGCCGGCCGGGATTCCTCCCGGGTGCGGGCCTCGAGCCAGGCAAGTTCATCCCGCACGTCGCGGCCCCGTCCCTGCTGGCAAAGCAGCAGGGCTCTGCTGCCGACAACCGGCCAGCGGCGGGGTGAATCGGGATCCAGCATGGCCAGTACGCGCTTCTGGCTTTCCTCGCGGGCGGCCTTGTCGCCCTTAAGGCCCTGGAGCAGACCCTCCCTGAGCAGTAACGCAGCCGGAATCTCCGCGGGGGTCTCGTCCGCGAGCAGCGACTGGGCACGCCTGAGAATTGTCAGCGCGTCCTCAGCGCGGCCGCACAGGTAGGCAACGTCGAACCAGACCCTCAGGAATAGCAGGTAGAGGTCCCGGTCGTACTTCTGCCCATCGACCTCTTCGGCCAGTCGGTAGGCATGCCGGCCCCCGTCCCGATCGCCCTTCCCCACGGCAATCTGCATCTGCAGCATGGTCTCGACCAGTGGCTCGCGGGGAGCAGGTTGGGACCTCAGGATCTCAGTCAATTCGGCGGCCTGCCGCGTGAATGCAGCTATGACAGGATGCAGCGGTTCTGCGAGGTTCTTTGGCATGAGCGGACCCCGGGCCCCAAGCTCAACTGCCGTATGCTAAACCATTCGTTTACCATTGCAAATGCCCACCGGCATGGCTCGCGTTCAATTCTGTTATCAGGTTCATTTTCAAGCGCTTATGGGAACCCTCTGCTGGCATGCTCATTGCTGAGTTAAGTGTTGCACCGTGCGAATCAAGACTGAGCGGTTGTTTTAGCGCCGGGAGCCGACGACATCACTTGAGTCCAGGGGGAGGGCGAAGGCATGCTGAGCGGTCGCAGGAGAGGGTCGAACCGGATCGGCAGGGCTCTCAGGGAGCTTCGGAGCGGGACGGAAGTCGATTCGCGGGTATCGTCCCGCTTCGGCCGCGGCGGCGAGTTCAGTGCCCGGGTGGCCTCCACGGCCGGTGACCGGGTGGCCGCGTGGAGACTGGCCTACCGCGAGTACCGGCGCATGGGCTTCGCCGAGCACGACCCGCTGGGCCTCTGGTACTCGCTGTTCGACGCGCTTCCGCGAACGACCACCATACTGGTGGAACACGGTCGTGCACTGGTCGGCGTGGTCACCGTTGTGCCGGACAGCCCGATGGGGCTCCCCGCAGACCGCACTTTCCCGCAGGAGATGCGCCGCCTGCGCCGCGGTTCCGGCCAACTCGCCGAGGCGGTCAGCCTGGTGCAGGCCTGCGAAGGCGCGCGTTCCGGGGCCCTGGTCATATCCAAACTCTGCGAACTGACCTGCCTGTGCGCAGAGCGGGTGCTTGGCGCCGGGGCGCTGGCAATCACAGTGAACCCGCATCACCGGGGCTACTACGAAAAACTGATGAGGTTCCGGACACTGGCCTCCGGGCGCGACTGCGCACGGGTCGCAGGTGCGCCCGCCGTGCTGATGGCCCTGGACTTCCGGGACATGGCCGGGCACCTCGCCGCGGCGCGCCGGGCGCGACCGGCGCGGACCCTCTACCGCCGCTTCATGAACGACGACGAAGCAGGGCGTACCGCCAGGCACCTGGCCTCCCGGTCCAGGCCACTGGATCCGGATGCGCTCCGCGAGTTCTTCGTCACCAGGCGTCCCCTGATACCAGCCGCCGGCAGAACGGCTCGAAACCTGCTGGCCGAGTGCTACCCGGAATGCGACCTGCGCAGCGGGCCACCCGCCGAATCCAATACCACTCTCGCCCTCGAGGCGGTCAAGTGATCAGGGACAGGAACCGACGGCCCGGGGTGACCGGGACGGATGTGCAGCCGACGCGCGTGCTGCTGATCAACTCGAACCGCTTCAAGCAGCCCTGGCCGGTGATTCCGTTCGGGCTGTGCTGCGTGGCTTCGGCCGCGGAAGCGGCCGGCCACGAGATTCGGGTGCTGGACCTGTGTTTCGAAAGTCGCCCGGAGGCCCGGATCAAGCGGGCGGTTGCAGAGTTTAGCCCGGAAGTGGTCGGCGTGAGCGTTCGCAATATCGACAACTCCGCGGGGTACAACACCCTCTTCCTGCTGGACGAGGTTCGCGACCGGGTGATCGCCCCCCTGAAAGAGACATTCGAAGGCCCGGTGATAATCGGCGGGCCGGCGGTGGGCATCAACGGCGCGGAGATGCTGGAGTTCTTCGACCTGGGGCTTGCCGTCCGGGGCGACGGGGAAAGGACCTTCGTGGAGCTCTTGCGCCGGCTTTCGGCCGGCGAGGCGCTCGACGGCCTGGGCGGACTGGTGCGGCGCGCGCACGGGATGGTCGTTGAGGACAACCCGCCATCATGCGTCGAGGACCTCGACGGCCTGCCCCGGCCGCGCCCCTGGCGGTGGCTGGACCTGAAACCGTATGCCCGCGCCGGTGCGGCGATCCAGGTGCAGACCAAACGCGGCTGCGCCCTGGGCTGCAGCTACTGTACCTATAACCGAATCGAGGGCCGCACCTGGCGGTTGCGCTCGCCCCGGGCGGTAGCCGACGAGATCTGCGAGGCGGTACGCGAGTCGGGGTTGGAGCTGGTCGAGTTCACCGACAGCACGTTCAACTTCCCGCTGGGGCACTGCAAGGCAGTTCTGCACGAGTTGATCTCACGCAAACTGGACGTGGGCTTCAGGACCATGGGCCTGAACCCCGGCGCCGTGGACGAGGAACTGGTCGACCTGCTTGAGGCGGCGCGTTTCCGGGAGGTCGACCTGGGCGTCGAATCCGGCTGCGACGTGACTCTGAAGGGCTTGGGCAAGAGCTTCCGGAAGGACTCGGTGCTGCGGGCAGGGCGCCTGCTCCGTGAGCGCCGCATCCCGGTGACCTGGTACCTGCTGGTGGGCGGTCCCGGAGAGACGGCCGAGACCCTGCGCGAGACCTTCGATACCCTGCGCCGGGCAGCGGCTCCATGGGACCTGGTAAACGTCGGCGTGGGGCTGCGCGTCTACAAGGGATCGCCAATAGCCGAGCGCCTGGCGGCCGGGGGCGCACCCGAGGCGGAGGAGGGCTTCTTGAGGCCGCTGGCCTACCGGCCCGCGGCGTTGACCCTCGATGAGGTCAAGCTGCTGGTCAAGCGCGAGGCGCTGGGGCGTACAAACTGGTTCATGTACGACGAGGACGAGAAGACACCGCTGGCGGCAATGATTGCGGGAACCTTCCTGCTGCGCCTCCTGGCGCCGCGCCAGCCGATCTGGCGGCTCTTCATACTCATGCGCAAGGCGCAGAGGCTGACTGGCGTGAACGCACTGAAGCTGGCCGCCCTGCGGCTCAAGAGCCGCCGCGCGCTGGCGCGCCTGGCCCCGGCGCCTGAACCGATCGTCCGCGAGCGGATCGGGAACATGCTGGCAGGGACTTCGGTGCTGGCCACCGTCGCACTCGGATACTTCCTGAGCCCCCTGTGGCTGCTGGCCACCGCCGGGATCGCCCTGAACCTGATGGTCACGTCGGTGCTCAACCGCTGCGTGGTCAAGAGCCTGCTCACGAGAATGGGTATCCCCGGCGAAAGAGACATCGGCCGGCGGGAAGCACGCCGCAAGACCGTTCCGGCAAAGCCGGTCCGATATCCGGACGGCCGGGCGCACGAGGCGCACGGGCCGGGCCTCGGCGATCGGTTCGCGAAGCGCCCGGGGGTCACCCTCTGGCCCCTGCAATCCTCATCGGCCCCGACGTCGCCATCGCCCTCACCGCCGCGCTCCGGACTCCACAACCGCAGGAGCTGAGCCTCCCGCGGCCAGGCCCGGAAACACGCGGGCGGACGCGGGGCCCGGGGGCCCGGCGCCCGGTGCTGACGGCAGTTCTCAGGTGGAACGAAGCCTGAAGTAGTGGCTCCGCGGCGACGGCGTGGGCTTGACCTTCTCGATGAAACCCTCCGCCAGGAGGCCCTTGAGATACCTGCTGGCGGTTCGACCCGATACCTGCAGGAGTTCGGCGACCTCCGCTCTGGTGAGCTTGCCGTGGTCCGAGAACAGCGAACGCAGGCGGTCCAGCCTGCGCATCGGCGAGGACCGCAACCGCCACAGGACAGCGGACTCCCCGGGATCGCGCTCCTGCACGCTACCGGTCGACGAACCGCGGGGCGGCGGGGCGGCGGCTGCGGCAAGCTCCTGCCCGGTGATGAAATGCGCATCCGATATGTCGTAGTCCAGTTTCTCGGAGCTGAATATCCGCATGCGCTCTGCAACGCCGCGGACTTCGCGCACGTTGCCCGGCCAGTCGTGCGCCATGATCGCCTCCTCGAGGCTCGCGCTTATTGCCGGCCGGAGCCCGTCCGATCGCCCCTCCTGGAGGAAATGCGCCAGCAGCAGCACTGCATCCCGCCCGCGCTCCCGCAGCGGCACCAAGCGGATTCCCACGCGTCGCAGCCGGTAGTAGAGATCGGGCCGAAAACGCCCCTCCCTGACCAGCTGCTCCAGCGGCACGTTGGTCGCCGCCAGCACCCGGCAACCTATCGGGCGAGTCGAAGAGACTCCAACCGGGCGGATCCTCCCGGACTCCAGAACACGAAGCAGGCTTGCCTGAAGCCGCTCGGACATCGATCCGATCTCGTCCAGCAGCAGGGTCCCCTCGCCGGCGCTTTCGAATATCCCCGCCCGGGAGCTATCCGCACCGGTAAACGCTCCCCGTGCGTGACCGAAGAGTTCACTGCTCAGAAGGTTATCGGAGATCGCCCCGCAGTTGATGGCAATGAACGGATGCTCGCTTCGCGGCCCGCTCTCGTGAATCCCCCGGGCAACCAGTTCCTTGCCCGTTCCGGTCTCCCCGGTGATCAGCACCGGGACGTCGAGCTGAGCGAAGCTGTTGATCGCCTCTCTCATTCGCACGACAGCCGGACTGTCTCCGATCAGAGTCACCGCTTCCCCCTCAGCTTCGACCTTGCCAGAGGGCTCCGCGGGCTGAGGGGGGAGAGGCGCACGACAGCGACCGGCTGTCGTCGATAGGGCCATGAGGGCGCAAGGCCCGAGTTCGCAGGCCATGCGCAACTCGAGATCCAGCCGACCCTCTGCCGAGTAGCGAGCGGCGGCCGCCGTGACGGCAGCAAAGTGTCGAGCCGCCTCCTGCTTCTTGCCGCCCAGCAGAGCTGCCCGCGCGATGAACAGATCGTCGAGATAGTGGAAGTTGCCGCGCCGGTGGCGGATGTCAATGATCCGCCTGGCGGCCTCAGCGTTGCCGCATGCCAGTTCCGCCCGGAGGTGGTCGAAGGCCTCGTAGTCCTGCCTGCCCAGGTAGTTCCCGAGGTCCCCGCGGATGCGGTCGCGTGCGCGGCTGAGCGCTTCCCGCGGCCTGCGGGCCAGCAGACAATCGCTGGTTCGCAGCCAGTCGGGGACGTCCTCGCCCGGCGCCGGGTCGGCTGCTGCGGCCTGCCCGCTTCGAGTCAGGCTCCAGCGCTCCTTGATGAAGCGCATGAACTCCCTGCAGGGCCTCACGTAGTGATCCTTGACGAAGGGCGTGCTACGGTCGGGATCGTTCCGGACAGACTCGAGGATCGCTCGCGCCAGCGGCAATTGCACGGTCTCGCAGAAGTGAAACATGCGGTGCAGTGACAGCCGGAAGGCCAACGACGGCGAGTGCGCCCCCTTGTGCCGCATCAGCTCCCGTTCGACTTCCGGCTGGCGCCCCACACGAGCCATGTCTCCGGACTTCATCATCAACAGCTTGACATGTTGCTGCTCCCCGGCGCTTTGCAGTGCCTGTTCGAAGAACTCGAAGTACTCCTGGATCTGCCCTACTCTCCTGTGGAAGCAGGCTCGGCTGTACAGCTGCATCGCCCGAACGTCGGGGTGGTTGATACCGTCCGACACAGACTCCGCGCGTCGCAGCAGGGACCATGCCTGGGCGAGCTTGCCGACCGTGGAACAAGTGTCTGCCCCCAGACAGAGCAGCATGCAGTAGAGGTCCGGCGCGGTGCGCGTGGAATCGACTACCTCGCTGGCACGAATGGCCGCGTCGATCTTCTCCAGGTCAGACAGGTCGGTGCGGGCTTCGCGCAGGAGCAAGAGGGCTTGCACGGCCGGCTCGCGGGGATGCGGCTGGTCCCTGAGCAGCTTGATAAGCGATCCAAGGGCCCCTTGCTCCTCCACGAATGCCTGCACGACTGGATGCAGTTTGAGATCGCACTGCCTGCGCTGTCTCATGACACCCCTGCACCGGGATTCGACAGGAAACGCAACTTCGCCCGTCTGATTGACGGGCACTGCAGACAGGATAGCTCTCATTCCAGATAGTGTCAATATTGCGTCCCTATTGAGTCCGCTATAGGGCCTGCACTCAAGAGCGCCCTATTTGCCATAAGCGCCTCATATGCAGTGCGTTGAGGACATTGCGCCCTCTGGCACAGCTCTTGATAAGGTTCGTATACGAGAACGAGCTAACCGATTCGGACCCGGTTGGGCCCGGGACGAGATCTGCAGATTGGAGGATCATGGCGGTGATCTGGTTCAGACCTCCTCGAATCCAGGCTTTTGAGTTCTGCGATCAACCATGGTTGCGTGGCATCTGGCGCGAAGCCTATCTGGACTGCCTCAATCTCATATTGCGCGCGGGTGGCGTATATCGCCGAGTATGCGGGCCACTGGCCCGCTGGGCACAGAAGGCGGGGCACGCTCAGGTACTCGACCTGGCCAGCGGGGGAGGCGGCTCTGCGGCCACCTTGATGGCCGAAGCCGGCAGGACCGGGGCCAGAGTGCCCCGGCTGATCCTCAGCGATCTTCACCCCGACATCGAGGCCTTCGACCGGTTGGCCCGGTCCTTCCCGGGGAAGGTGACCTACATTGACCGCCCGGTGGACGCCAGCGAGCCGGTCGGTACCGGCGCACGACTCTTCAGCATATTCGGGGCGCTTCACCATCTGCCGCCGGCAGCCGTGCAGAAGCTCTTGCGCAAGGTCTCCTCTTGCGGGGACGGCATCTTCGTTCAGGAGGTCTTCGACCGGAACTGGCTGGGGCCACTGCTCTGCGTGTTCAACCTTCCGTTGCTGATGCTGGCGCCATTCCTGTCGGGCCGGTTTTCACTCCGCAAGCTGCTCCTCTGTACGGTGCTCCCCCTGGTACCGCTCATGGTGATCTTCGACGGGGTGGTCAGCGTGCTCCGGAGCTACACCCCGGCCGAGATAACGGCGATGCTGCCTGATGAAGTGCGGCGCGACTGGCACTGGGAGTCGGGCCGGTGCCGCTTCCTGTTCTTCTTCGGTGCGCCGTACATGTGCGGCCGCCGGCGGCCGTGTCCCACCGGCACGGGCCCCTCGACCTCGGGAACCCGCGCGCGGCGGTCGCGGGAGTTGCGACCCCTGCCTGGCCTGCGCCGGTCACCGGGCCGGGCCGCGTCGCGTCAAGCAGTCTCACTGCGCGCCAACCCGGGGCCAAGTCCACTGTCTACAAGCGCTTCATGCCTGCGCACAGGACGGAGCGTGTTGCGGTTCAAATGAGCAGAGCACTCCGGCCGCTGGACGAAGCGTTTACTCGCAAGTACTTCGTAGAAGACCGCGCCCTGCTCGCCGCCGCGCCGCGCGAAGCACGTCACTACCTGGAAGGCTGCTGTCCGTGCTACGACCCGGCGCCGGAGACCAGCGACACCCGGGAACACCTGCCCGTCTAGTCGCCCGCCTTCAGCCTGAAGTAGTGGCTCCGCGGCGACGGCGTGGGCTTGACCTTCTCGATGAAACCCTCCGCCAGGAGGCCCTTGAGATCGCGAGTGGCGGTTGCCGGCGAGACGCCCATGATGTCGATTACCTCCCTGCGGGTCAGCTTGCCGTGCTCGCTGAAGAGCTCCTTGGGGCGCTCCGCTCTGCGCATGCCGCTCCTGCCGTGGCGGAGGACCTCTGCGACGCTCTCGGCCGGCCGGGCCTCCCGGTCCGGCCGGGCCGCGCCCGCGGCCCGCCTGGCCGCAGGCGGGATGCCGGGCGTCGTCTGCAACTCGAGATCCCCCTTGTCGTATGAGAGCTTGTCGGAATTCAGCAGTCGCATGCGTTCGATCACGTTGCGCAACTGGCGGGCGTTGCCCCGCCAGTCGCGCCTGCAAAGGTCCTCAAGCAGCTCGCGGCTCATCTCCGGCCGGCGCCCGTCGCCACGCCCCTCTGAGAGGAAGAACTCGGCCAGCGGCACTATGTCCTCGCTGCGCGCGCGCAGCGGGGGGATCTCGACCACCATCCGCCTCAGTCGGTACAGCAGGTCCTGCCTGAAACTCCCGGCGGCGACAAGCTCCTCGAGGTCCGCGTTGGTGGCGGCCAGCACCCGGCACTTGATCTTCCTTGGGCGGCTCGAGCCCACCGGGCGGATTTCGCCGGTCTCCAGCACGCGCAGCAGCGCAACCTGCAATCGCGGCGGGATCTCGCCGATCTCGTCGAGAAAGACCGCGCCCTCGCCGGCCTCCTCGAAGAGGCCCTTGCGCGCTGCGCCCGCCCCGGTAAAGGCCCCGCGCTCGTGACCGAAGAGCTCGCTTTCCAGCAGGGACTCGGATACCGCCCCGCAGTTGACGGCTATGAACGGCTGCTTGCTGCGCGGCCCGACGTCGTGAAGGGCGCGCGCGGCGAGTTCCTTGCCGGTGCCGGTCTCGCCGACGATCAGCACGGGCACGTCGACGCCGGCCAGGCGGGCCAGTTCCTCGCGCAGTCGCACCGTCGCGGCGCTGGTACCCACGATGCTTAGCAGGCCCACAGGCGGGGGTGGTTGCACCGCAGCCGTTTCGATCGGCGGGGCCTCGGCCGGGCCGGTCTTCGCCGCCATGCTGCCGAGGCGGACCAGGTCTCCGGGCGAGAGCTCACAGGCCAGGCGCAGCTCGAAGTCCAGGCGCGCTTCGGCGCCGTACTTCCGGCACGACTCTACCGCGGCGGCGAAGTGCACCGCGGCGGTCTCCGCTCTTCCGGCCAGGAGCTCGACCCGGGCCATGAACAAGTCGTCCAGGTAGCAGAGGTACCCGCAGTTGCGGCGCCGGGCCAGAAGGCGGCGCGCGGCCTCGCCGTTGCCGCAGGCCAGCTCCGCGCGAATCAGCGAGTAGGACGGGAAGCCCACGTGCATCATGTGATAGGGGTCGATCTCCACCGCGCGGCGGGCCTGCTGCAACGCCTTCGCGCCGTCCCCGGCCAGGAGGCTCGCGGTCGAGTCCGCCCAGGCCAGCGTGAGCTCGTCGCTTTCGGAGCAGTGCCACTCCGGCATTTCACTTCTTGATGCCTCCCAGTTCTCGAGCATGAGCTCGGCGACCACCCGCCACTTGGGCCACTCCCCGCTGGTCACCAGGTGCTTCACCCCGGGGTCGGCGAGAACCTCGCCAAGATGATCCTTCGCCTCACGCGCGCGGCCGGTCTCGGTGCAGGCGAGGAAGGCCAGGAACGATACGCGTGCGGGGGTGAAGACCTCATCGAACTGGCCGCGCAGCCAGGCGATATCCTCTTCGACGTCGGCCCGCCTGCCCGCCTGGCACATGAACATGGCCCGGGTGAATACGAACATCCGCCGGCGGGGAGAAGTCGGAGGGAGCATGGCCAGGGCCCGATTCTGACACTCCTCGCGGGCGGCCTTGTTGCCCATGGCTCCGTGAAGGACTCCCTCCCGGAGCATCAGGCTGGCCCGGAGCTCGGCGGGGGTGTCCTCCGAGACCATCGACTGCGCGCGCCGGAGAATCGCCAGGGCGTCCTCGAGGCGCCTGCACCGGCCGGCGACGTCGATCCAGATCCTCAGGAAGAGCACGTAGAGATCCGGGTCGCAGACCTCCTCCGCGGCCCTCTCGGCGACGGCGTAGGCCGCATCGACACCGGGGTACCCGGCCTCGACATCGGAGCGCCCTTCGACGCTCTCGGCCATGGTCAGCATGGCTTCGACGATCGGCTCGCGTGGCTCGGGTTGCGAGGCCATGAGCTGGTATTCGCTGGACGTATGCCTGATGTAGCCTTCGACTACCGGGTGCAGCTTCTTCCTGGAGCTCGCCAAGGTGCCTTCCCCCTCGTTGCGCGGTCGGACCGTATGCATCATAACCCGGCAGCCGTTCTGATGCCATCACAATGGCGGCTCATTGCCGTCACGACGTCATGCAGGCCCGGACGACCTGCTGGCCGCGATCGCAAGTGACATAATTAGAACCTCATGCGCAACCGGGGTGCTTGGCACACACCTTGCGAAATGCCCGGGCATGAGAAGGAAATGCGAAGAGTCGCACCCTCGAATTCGCGCCTGGAGCCATGAGCGCGCCGGCAGGTTGCTTGCCGGGATCTCCCTCCTGGCGGCCCTGGCGCTGGGCTATCTGCACCACCCTTCGTGGCTGGCGCTCGGTGCGCTCGGTGCTCTCAACCTGGCGGTCTCCGCCGTGACCGACCGCTGCGCGGTGAAGACCCTCCTGATTCGCCTCGGGTTTCCCGGCGAACGCGAACTGGGCCGTGCGGAATCACCGCCGGATCCATGGCCCGGGGAGGACGCCGGCGATGTCGACTGCGAGAGTGCGATCCGGGCCCGACATGCAGGGCTTGTGGCCACCAACGAGGCTCGCCGGGAGCCGACGACATCACTTGAGTCCAGGGGGAGGGCGAAGGCATGCTGAGCGGTCGCAGGAGAGGGTCGAACCGGATCGGCAGGGCTCTCAGGGAGCTTCGGAGCGGGACGGAAGTCGATTCGCGGGTATCGTCCCGCTTCGGCCGCGGCGGCGAGTTCAGTGCCCGGGTGGCCTCCACGGCCGGTGACCGGGTGGCCGCGTGGAGACTGGCCTACCGCGAGTACCGGCGCATGGGCTTCGCCGAGCACGACCCGCTGGGCCTCTGGTACTCGCTGTTCGACGCGCTTCCGCGAACGACCACCATACTGGTGGAACACGGTCGTGCACTGGTCGGCGTGGTCACCGTTGTGCCGGACAGCCCGATGGGGCTCCCCGCAGACCGCACTTTCCCGCAGGAGATGCGCCGCCTGCGCCGCGGTTCCGGCCAACTCGCCGAGGCGGTCAGCCTGGTGCAGGCCTGCGAAGGCGCGCGTTCCGGGGCCCTGGTCATATCCAAACTCTGCGAACTGACCTGCCTGTGCGCAGAGCGGGTGCTTGGCGCCGGGGCGCTGGCAATCACAGTGAACCCGCATCACCGGGGCTACTACGAAAAACTGATGAGGTTCCGGACACTGGCCTCCGGGCGCGACTGCGCACGGGTCGCAGGTGCGCCCGCCGTGCTGATGGCCCTGGACTTCCGGGACATGGCCGGGCACCTCGCCGCGGCGCGCCGGGCGCGACCGGCGCGGACCCTCTACCGCCGCTTCATGAACGACGACGAAGCAGGGCGTACCGCCAGGCACCTGGCCTCCCGGTCCAGGCCACTGGATCCGGATGCGCTCCGCGAGTTCTTCGTCACCAGGCGTCCCCTGATACCAGCCGCCGGCAGAACGGCTCGAAACCTGCTGGCCGAGTGCTACCCGGAATGCGACCTGCGCAGCGGGCCACCCGCCGAATCCAATACCACTCTCGCCCTCGAGGCGGTCAAGTGATCAGGGACAGGAAACGACGGCCCGGGGCAATCAGCCACCGCGGCGCAGCTGGAAGTAGTGGGTTCGCGGCGCCGGGGAACGCATGACTTTGTCGATGTAGCCTTCTTCGCAGAGTGCCCGAAGGTCGCGCGTTGCGGTTCGGGCCGATATCTCCAGTACTCTGGCTACCTCGGCACGGGTGAGCTTGCCGTGCTCGGCGAAGAGTTCGCGCAGCCGGTCGGTGCGGCGCAGCTTCGACCTTCCCGAGCGCAAGAGCTGCCCGACGTCGCCATCCCGCGAGACTGCCGGTAGCGAGCCCCGGCGCCCCGGGCCCCGTTCGCCTTCGGGATTGGCGTCGGCCCGCGGATGCCCGGTTCGAAGTCCGCCCGCGGTCGGAAGACCGTCCTCGTCTCGAAGATCGTATTCCAGCTTTTCCGAGCCCAGCAGCCGCATGCGCTCGATCAGGTTGCGCAGCTCGCGAACGTTGCCGGGCCAGCGATGGCCCAGGAGCGCGGATTCGAGCCCCGCGGCAATCACCGGGCGCGCCCCGTCCGCCCGGCCGTCGCTCAGGAACCTGCGGGCCAGCACCAGCACGTCCCTGCCCCTGTCGCGCAGGGCGGGGAGGAGGATCTCCGCACGGCACAGGCGGTAGAACAGGTCGCGACGGAAGGTCCCGGCCTCGACCATCTGGCCAAGTTGCACGTTCGTAGCGGCGACGACGCGGCAGCCGACCCGTCGCACCCGGCTGGCACCCACCGGGCGCACTTCTCCCGACTCGAGAACGCGCAACAGCGCCGCCTGCAGGCGCTGGGGCATCTCGCTGACCTCGTCGAGCAGGAGGGTCCCGCTCCCGGCCTCCTCGAAGAGACCCTTCCTGGCCTTCTCGGCGCCGGTGAAGGCCCCGCGCACGTGGCCGAAGAGCTCGCTCTCCAGCAGCGAATCGGTGATAGCCCCGCAGTTGACGGCGATAAAGGGAGCGCCGGCACGAGGCCCGCACTCGTGAAGCGCGCGGGCGACCAGTTCCTTTCCGGTACCGGTCTCGCCGGTCACGAGCACGGGCAGGTCCGCCGGTGCGTAGCGCAACACCGCCTCGCGCGCGCGCTCGATTCCCGGGCAACTGCCGGCGATCTCCTCCAGGGCGCTGCTGCCGGCGGGGCCCTGCGAGGGCAAGTCGACTCGCTTCTTCGCAGTCGCCCGCGGGCCCGCGGTGGCGGCGCCCAGGGCCAGCAGGTCCGAGGGCATGAGCTCGCAGGCCATGCGCAGCTCGAGCTCGAGGCGTTGTTCCGCACCGTATTGCGCGCAAGCGGTCGAGGCCGCGGCAAACTCGGCGGCGGCTTCTTCACGCCGGCCGGTGAGAAGCGCCGCCCGGGCCAGGAAGAGCCCGTCCAGGTAGTGGCGGTTGCCGCGGCGGCGGCGCATCTGGATGATTCTCCTGCCGGCCTCTGCGTTCCCGCAGCTGAGTTCGGCGCGCACCAGGTTGAAGCTGCCGAAGTCGCTCTGTCCGAGGTAGCCCCCCAAGTCGGCCGCCGCTTCCCTGCGGGCGACCGCCAGCGCTTCCTCGGGCCGGCGGTTGAGCAGCAGTTCTCCGGTTTCCGCGAAGCCCGGCACGGCGCCGCCTTCGGTCAGGCCGCGCGCAGCCTTGCGCCGGCCCGGAAGCCAGCGGTCCTGCAGGATCTTGAGCCCCGCTCTGCATACCCCCAGCTGCCTGGAACGGTAGCTTTCGGAGAGAGGGTCGGAGGGAATGGCGTCCAGGGCCGCGACCGCCGCATCGACCTGGCAGGTTTCGAAATGGTTGATGACCCACACGAACCCGGCCATCCAGCGGTCCCGCAGAATACCGACCTCCGCAGCCATCCCGACTTCGGCTTCAAGATCGAGCAACCGGCCGCGGGAAGCCAGCAGGCACGCGCGTTCCCACAGGTACCGGCGGCGTTGCGGACTGCCGGCGGGCAGCAGTTCCAGTATCCGGGCATTCAGGCGTTCGAACTCGCCGATTTCGCCGAGGCTCATACGCTGCCTCGCCAGGGTGCCCATGTACATGGCCCTCAGCTCCGGGCGCTGCAATCGATCGACCAGCGACTTCGCACGCCGCAGGAGCGCATTTCCCTGGGTGTGCCGGCCGGTCAGGTGTGAAACGTGGGCCCAGAGGCACAACAGCAGCAGGTACAGGTCGGGGGCTGTTTCACGGGGGTTGACCTCTTCGGCCGCCCGGTTCGCAGCCTCCAGTTTCTCACGGCTTTCCAGGGCAAGTCGAAGTTCGCGGACTGCCGACTCGGCCGGCTCCAGGGGCCTCGGCCTGGCGGCCAGCTTCTCGACCAGGGTGCCCTCCTCCAGCAGGTGGGCAGTCACCAAGGGGTGCGGGGCGCGCCCCGAAACGGAGTCGGCGCAAGAGCCGCCCTTCATCCTCTTCCTGCGGGTTGTCTTCATGGACATCTTCAATATACACCGGATAGCCTTCAATGGCACCATCATGTCTCCATTGAGCCCCTATCGCCCGGGAAGCCAGGTGCGCGCTGCCGCATGTATCACGCGCCAGCACGTGGCTTACGAATTGCGAGGTCAGGTGGCCCCGTTGTTGCTTATTGTCCAGCAAAGAACCACGCGCCATCAGGAGGGGCTGTGTCTGGAAAACCGGTCGCAAGGGCAGAGCACGGGCCTGAGCGTGTGGTCAAGTAGAGGTCGCACAGGGGGAAGAAGATGAACAGACGACATCCCGAGGCAGGCCAGTGGCGTTCCGGACGTGCCGGGCGCCGATACCGCAAGACGCTGCCTTCTGCCGGGCGCGGCGAGACGCTCTTCTCCTTCGGTGCGGAGGGGGAGTTCAGCGTGCAGGCGGCCGCGTCGCTGGCGGAGCTGAAGACAGCCTGGCGGCTGGCCGGCAGGGTCTACGGAGGGATGGGCTACGCACGTGGCGAGGGCCGGGAGCTCTGGTACTCGCTGCACGACGCGGTGCCCGAGGCCGTAACCTGCACGGTCGAGCGCCGGAAGCGTCCGCTCGGTGCGATCACCCTGGTTCCCGACTCGCCCTGCGGCCTGCCGGCCGAGCGGACCTTTCCCCAGGAGGTCAACCGGCTGCGCGCGGCCGGGCGCAGGCTGGCCGAGTCTGTCAGCCTGGTCCAGGAGAGTTCCTCGGAGAGTGCCGGCGCTCGGGTAGTCAGGAAGCTGCTGGAGCTGACCTGCCTGGTGCCCCGCCGGGTGCTGGGCGCCACCGACATGATCTGCACGGTCAACCCCCGTCACCTCAGCTACTACCGGCGGCTGATGCGCTTCGAGCAACTGGGTGGAGTACACTACTGCCAGCGCGTGGGCGGTGCGCCGGCCGTGTTTCTGGTCCTGGACCTGGAAAGGGCCGCCGGCTACGCCGCCGAGGCACGGCTACCGGGCAGCCGGCGGACGCTCTACCGCGGGTTCATGGATGAGGAGAGTTCCGAGCGCGTGGCCCGCGCGATCCGCGCGCGGCCCCGCCGCATCACCCGTGAGGAGTTCGTGAAATGCTTCGTCCTGGACCGCCGGCTGCTGCGAGAGGCCAGCGCCCGCGCCAGGGCCTACCTGAGCCGCTGCTACGGATTGACCGGCAGAAAGAGAACCGGACATCACGAAACCACGGGAGTCCACGGCGCCGTCTGACGGGGAGTGGGGTGTGCAACAAATGTTGATTGGAAGGCCATTGAAGTCATATTGGATAACTTATCGCTATCAGCGCGTACAGAGTCGCGGGAGTCCGCAGTCGGACACGCATAAGGCGTTGGAACACAAGATGATAAGCTGCAGCGATATGCACTGGCGCGTGGCATCCTGCTTGCTTTGGATAATCGGGGCTGGGAGGCTGTCTGGTGGCGACCGGCAGAGAGCAGGAAGCAGAGAGGAGAGCCGGGGAGTCACTGACAGGGTTGAACGTAAGGCTTGAGGCCGTAGCCCTTTGTTCCTCCTGTTGTCCGGCTTCGCTCAGGTCCTCCCTGCCGGCCCCGAGCCGGTCGAAGGGTGATCGGCTCTCCGCCCTCTCCGGTTCCAGGCTCTGCAACAGAGCTCTGCAACAGAAAAGGCCTGCCAGACTACGGAAGGGAGCACACTTCGATGAAGACCTCAGCCAGGAACAACTTGAATGCCGGCCACAGGCATCGCAGGCCTGAGCGGAAACCGGAGGCGATCAGGGCGCCGCTTCCGGAGAAGACGGCGACCGCACGACAGCGCGAAGGCAGCGGGGTTGAGCGGGCCGGGGGCACGTGGCTTCGCGGCACGGGAATGTCGTTGCCGGTTCGTGTGGTTGGGAACAGCTGGTTCGAGGAACATCTGGAAACCAGCGACGAGTGGATTCGGACGCGCACGGGGATTCGCGAGCGGCGTTTCGCGGAGTACTACGAGCAGACCAGCGACTATGCCACCGCGGCAGGCAAGGAGGCGCTGGAGCGCAGCGGCCTGGATGCCGGTGCGGTGGGCCTGGTGGTGGTGGCCACCAGCGTTCCCGACGTGCGCGTTCCCGCCACGGCCAACTTCGTGGTTCAGCGTTTGGGACTGAAGAACGCCTTCGCCTACGACATCTCGGCGGCCTGCAGCGGGTATCTCTTCGCGCTGCTGGCCGCGGACGCTCAACTGCGCTCGGGCATGGCTGAGCACGCGCTGGTAATTGGCGTGGACCTCTACTCCTCGATAATGGACATGAGCGACCGCAACACCTGCGTGCTCTTCGGTGACGGTGCCGGCGCGACAATCACAGGCCGCTCGGGCGGTGGTTCCGGAATCGCGAGTTCCTGGCTGCACTCCGACGGGACCCAGACCGGCGTGCTGGGGTGCCGCGGCGGCGGGACCGCGGATCGAATTGCAGCACCGGCACTGGGGAACGACTCCGCCCGAATCCACATGGAGGGTCCGCCGGTCTTCAAGCTGGCGGTCAACGGCTGCTGCGAAGCGATCCGCCAGGTGCTGCGCGCCAGCAAGACCGCGGCGCGCGACGTCGCCAGGATCATCCCGCACCAGGCGAACCTGCGCATCATCCGGAAGATCGCCAGGACCTTCGACTACCCAATGGATCGGATAGAGGTGAACCTCGACCGCTACGGCAACACCGCGGCCGCCTCGATTCCGATCGCGCTGCACGAGGCGGTGGCCGGGGGACGGATCTCGTCGGGAGATCTCGTCCTGCTGGTGGCTGCCGGAGCCGGTTTCAACTCCGGCGCGGTTCTTCTCAGGGCCTGAGACGACAACAGTGGGGGGTGCACAGTGGCCGAGATCTGGCTGTTCAACTCGATTGCCAAGCGGCGGCGCAGCGCGGGCGACACATTTCTCGAAAACGGGCTGGCCGCACTTCGCGGCCACCTGGCCGGCGAGGGCCACCGGGTCCGGGTCGTCGACTGGGCCACCGAAAACGACTACGCCCGGATCACGCCGAAGCTGCTGGCACGAGTCAACCGAGCGGTTGCCCGCAAGCTCATTGCCGGCAAGAAGTCGGGGAGCACAGGCCTGCTCTTCAGACTTGTCTTCCGGGTCTCGCTGTTCCTGCAGGGACTCGAGGACCGGGTCCTGGCGCGGCGCATGGACGCCCGGCTTCGCGCGCTGGCCCGGGAGGTGGCCGAGCGCGGCGTGAAGCTCTTCGGCATCAAGGTCTGGTACGGAGAGGCCTTCGAGTGGTCCGAGCGGCTCTGCCGCTACATCCACGCCGCAAGCCCCGATACCGTGGTAATCGCCGGAGGCCACCAGCCAACGCTCTACGAGGAGGAGTTCCTCGGGCGAACCTCCTTCGACCTGGCGGTCGTCAGCCAGGGCGAGCTGCCGATGTCGCGCCTGCTCGACCTCGCCGACGAGATGGCCGCCGCGGGCGGGTTCTCGCGGGAGGCCTTTGTTAGCCGGGCGGTCGAACTGGCCGAGGCCGGCAACCTGCGCAATCTCCTGTACCTCGAGGACGGCGAGGTCAGGCAAACCGAGCGCTACGAGCGGCTGAACGGCGGGGTGCACCGCCCGCTCTACGACACGGACCGGGGCAAGGTCAACATCCACGTGGTCATCGAGAGCCTGGGCTGCACCTGGGGGCAGTGCAGCTTCTGCGTCCACCGGCACCTCTACGACGGTTACCGGCCACGCGGGATGGACAGCATCATCGCGGAGATAGGGTACATGCGTTCGCTGGGAGTGGGCCTCTTCCGCTTCGCCGGCAGCGACACGCCTCCGGACCTCGGCCGGGTGATAGGCAGCGCGATCCTCGAAAAGGGCATCAGCATCGAGTTCGGCATGGGCAGCCGGGCGCTCGCGGGCATCGCCCGCCCGGAGGTCTACCGCGACGCGGTAGAGGCCTACGAGGTGCTGATCCGCGCGGGCATGCGCGCGGTGTTCATGGGCGGCGAGACCGGTCACGCCTGGGTCAACGAGGAGGTCATGAACAAGGGCCTGCATCCCGACGAGGTGGCAGCCACCGCCGCCGCGCTGCGCGAGGCCCAGCAGAACACCGGCACGCACGTGGACCTCTCGCTGGCCCTGATCTACCCGACCCCGACGATGGGCAAGGTCAGCCACGAGGAAGTCTTCGAGGCCGACCTCGACCTGGTGCGCCGGGTGGCGCCCGACTCGGTGATGGTCACGCCCCCCGCGCCCTTCCGCAACACGCGCTGGAACCTGGAGTCCGACAGGTACGGGTTCGACCTCGACCCCGACTGGGTAGACAAGCTGATCCGCTACGAGTACGTGCTCTACAAGCCGCCGTTCCTCTGGGAGCCGATGCCCTTCAGGTTCGAGGGCCGCGAGGTCACCGAGGCGCTGGAGCTCTGCGGCAGGATGCGCAACGCCGTCGAGACCGAATTGGGCATCCCCACGGACCTCTCCGACGAGCACTTCCTGATGCTGCGCTCCGCCGGATTCGAGGGCGCCGAGGGCGCCAGGCGCTTCAGGGAGATGACCACCCTGGACGTGGTCGCCGGCGACTACCGCAACATCCGCGAAATCGCCGAAAGGGTCAACGCCCGCAGCCGCCAGCTCGCCTCGGCGCGGCTCGAGCCGTCCGCGGCCGGAAGCAGCCCCGCGGCCCCGGCGGGCTCGCGCCTTTCCGCAACCTGCCCGGCACGCTGAAGGGGGAGGCGAGTTGAACGCGAATCTGCGCGACCCCGACCTCGACCGCATCGGGACGCCCCGGGACGCCGCGCGAATGGCCTTCAGGCGTTACCGGGACCGGATCGCTTTCTTCGGGCCCCGCGGCGAGACCGTCAGCTTCGGAACGCTGGGAACTCGCGTGTTCGGACTCGCGCGCGGGTTGCTCGAGAGCGGCCTGCAACCCGGCGACCGCGTGGCCTTCCTGCTGCCGAACTCCATCGAGTTCGTCGAACTGCGCCTCGCCTGCCACGAGGCCGGACTCGTCGCGGTGCCGCTCATCTGGGACCTCACACCCGAGGCGCGGGCCGCGGCCCTGCAGGCAGCCGCCCCCGGGCTCTACGTATACGACCCGCAACTGGACGCCGGTCCCCCGGCCGGCGAGTTTCGTACCGTTGCCGTGCCCCGGGGGGAACGCGGCGGTCTCGAGGAGCTCATCCGAAGCGACGCGGACGAGTCGAGCGCGAGAGTGGCCGGCGATTCGCCCGCCACCATCAACTTCACTTCCGGGACCACCGGCACTCCCAAGGGCGTGGTCTCGACCCACAGCTCCTGGGCAACAAGCCTGAAGATGACAGCGAAGTCCGGCCTGCTCTCGGCCGGGGAGGGCGAGCTCTTCCTGCACGCCATTCCCCTGGCCACTGCCGGCTGGGGCACGGTGTTGCCCTGCATGCTGGGCGGAATCGGCGGCCTGCTGATGCCGGAGTGGAACCCGGGTGCGGCCCTGGACCTGGCCGGCTCCCGGGAGGTGACCGGCACCCTGCTGACGCCCAGCATGCTCATCGACTGGCTCGACGAACCCGACCTCGACGGGCGGCTGCCGCCTTCGCTGCGTGCGATCATCTGCGGGACGGCCCCGCTGCACGGCCCGAAGGCCGCAGAGGCGCTGCAGGCCTTCGGCCCGGTGCTCTACCAGGGTTACGGCCTGGCGGAGGTGCTCCCCCCCCTGGCCTCAATGGGCCCGGCGGCGCACGACCCGGAACGCTTCCCGCTGCGAGTGGGCCGGACCGCGGGCGGCGTCGACGTCCGGATCGTGGACGCCCGGGGCGCCAGGCTGGAGGCCGGCACCTGCGGGCAGATCGAAGTCAGGAGCCCCACACAGACACCCGGCTACTGGCTGCGCCCCGACCTCACCGCGGCGGCAGTACGCGGCGGGTTCTTCAGGACCGGCGACCTGGGATTCGTGGACGAGGACGGCTTCCTGAACGTCCTGGGCCGCGCGTCGGAGGTCCCGCCGGGCATTTCCGGACACCCCAGGACGGTTGAGGAGGCTGCTCACCGCCACGCGGCGCTCAAGGAATGCGCCCTGGTGGCGACAGAAGAAGGTACCACCCTCTTCTGTTCCGTGCGCCGCGGTCGCGAGCTGTCTCCGGGAGAACTGGACTCGACTGTGGCTGAGCAACTGCCTGCGCGCTCCCGGCCCCAGAGCGTTCGGGTGGTGGCCGGCGACCTGCCACGGAGCGCCGCCGGCAAGCTCGCGCGAACCCGGCTTCCCCGGCTTCCGGTGGACCGGGAGCCCTGAGAAGTATCCGGCACAAGCGTCCAGCACCCGGCTTCAGAAGGCCGTAACCTGCGCTTGACTCCCCGCAGGTAGAGGGTAATGAATAGCGGCGGTCGCGTCCCCTCTGAAGGAGAACCTTAATGCCCGCAGCGAGCGCACTGATCGTATGGGGTGGCTGGAAGGGCCACGAGCCCGAGCAGGTCGCAGGTATCCTCGCCGACTGCCTGCGCGAGACCGGTTTCGGCGTCGAGGTCGCCGACACGCTGGACGCCTTCCTGGACGGCGAGAGGCTCGAGGGGCTCGACCTCATCGTACCCATCTGGACCATGGGCCAGATCACGAAGGAACAGCGCGCGCCGGTTCTGGCCGCGGTCGAGGGCGGCACGGGCCTGGCCGGTTGCCACGGGGGGATGTGCGACGCCTTCCGCAACGACGTCGAGTGGCAGTTCATGACCGGAGGCCAGTGGGTCGCCCACCCCGGCAACCAGGACGTCACCTACGGCGTGACCATCACCGACCGCGAACACGCGATCACCCGGGGCATCGAGGACTTCGAGGTCACCAGCGAGCAGTACTACGTTCACGTGGACCCCGCCAACCACGTGCTGGCCACCACACGCTTCCCCACGGTCGACGGTCCCCACGCGGCCAACGGTCCCGTGGACGTGCCGGTGTCCTGGACGCGCATGTGGGGCAAGGGCCGGGTGTTCTACTCCTCGCTGGGGCACGTGGCCAGCACCGCCCGCGAGGAAGGCCCCCTCAGCCTCATGAAACGGGGAATGCTCTGGGCGGCACGCGCGCTGGACTGAACCGGATAGACGAACTGTTCCGCCCGGTTGCAGTCAAGGGCCTCGGGAGGGCTCCCGAGGCCCCCGCGGAGAAACCGGGGCCCGCCGCCACTGAGCCCGGGCGCAAGCCCCGCGCCAAGCTCCCGCCCACCGCCTCGCAATTCGACGAGGGACCCCTCCAGCAGGCCGTTCATCAACGACCAGCCAGGTGCGCACCCGGCTCCGGTGCTTGCCCCCGGGAGCGGGTTTCTTGTGCTCGCCCGGAAAGACCGCTACAATTCCCGGCATGAACAGGCCGGCAAGCTGGGTGCTCTTCGCGTATTTCGCAATCATCCTGGTGTCGCGGTTCTTCTTCCGGCACCGCGAACTGGTCCGCGCGGCGGGCGACGGCGCCAGAGGACAGCCCGGGCCCGAGCGGTGCCGGGGAGCGTTGCTCTGCCTTTTGCCGCTGGGGATTATGCAGATCGCCCCCTTCGTCGGCTACTGGCTGCACTACTTCCCCATCCGCGACACCGACCGGGCCAACAATTTCTTCGCGCTGCTATCGCCCGGGAGCTCGGCGGCCGGGGTCATCCTCTTCGCGGCCGGCACCCTGCTGGCCGCACGAGCCAGCCGCTGCATGGCGCGCTGGTGGCACGAATCTCCCGGAGGGCTCTGCACCACGGGCCCGTACGCGGTTATCCGCCACCCGCTCTACGCGGCCTACCTGCTGCAGGGAGCCGGCTGCATGCTGATGCTGGGCGCGGCCTGGAGTTGGGTCGCCTGGGGCCTGGCCGCGGCGCTGATCACGGTCAGGGTCCTGCAGGAGGACCGCGAACTGGCCAATCGCTATCCAGATTTCGAAGAGTACTCCCGCCGCGTGAAGCGCCTGGTTCCCGGCCTGTTCTGACCTGATCGCCCCGCTACCGCAAACCTTCGGCAGGCGACTCTCGACCTGACACCCTAGCAGGCCGTTGAAGAACGGCCTGCAGAAAAGGTGAACGTAGAAAGGAGAGCCGTGGAATTTTCCACATTGCAGGACATGGACCGCGAGATAGCGGCACTTGCCTCTCCTGCCCTTTCGACTGCGCTCAAGGCGCTTCCACACAGAGGCCCTGAGCCTGCCTGCCCTGAGCCTGCCGAAGGGTCGAAGGGCGGTCTACTCTCTCCTTTCTCCTCTCTCAGGCTCGGTGCCAATGGTACCTTTTTCAACGGCCTGCTGGAGCAGGGGAGCAGATGAACAGTCGAGCAGTCGTTCGACATGGCTCACGACCTCAACATGAGCGACCCTGAGCTTGTCGAAGGGTTGATGCGGAAAAATCCACATTGGGAAGGTTGATCCTCTCCTGCGTTCCTTTGAGTAGCCAAGTTGCTCCACCTGTACCCCGGAACACTTATTCAACGGCCTCCTGGAGAAACGTCCTGGTCCGCCTATGCACCGCACTGTGCATAGCTCCTTAGGGAGCGGCCTTCGCGGCGACTAGCCCCTAGCGGCTTTTTCATCCTCCTGTGCACCCGTGCCTTCGCAAAGACACGGGGGTATTTTCCGCGAATATCTCTTGCGCTATGCACCTCGTGGTGTAGACTGATGCCGGAGCGCAGGTCAGGGCCGACTTGCTTCCCCGAGATCGGGCCACAGCGGGACCTTGGGAGGAACAGAACCGTGAGGTACCCAAGAGCTTCTAGGGGACTGCCCCTTCTGGCCGTATTGGGCGTTCTATCTGCATTCGTCTTATCCGGCGGAAGGCAGGCAGCAAACGACCGATGCCCAGCCAGTTACGAACCTGGTTGCGCAGCGCGAGCCTCCCAAGGGGCGGGTCGCGACCCGGAGAACCGACCTTCCGGCCCGAGGGATCGGACTCACAATCTCCGGGTTCGCGGCCCCGCCGAATCATACGTTCCGATGCCCGAGACACGACTTGAGGGCCGCGCCTTCCCCACCGGCTGCGCGCCCGCTGCCGGCGCATCGGTGGACCCCGAGAAGGCCTGCCGGCCCCTGCGGACCGACGCCAACCCTCCCTCCCGCGCCCCTCGCTCACCGATCGCGCGCCCCGATGTCAAGGGGCGCCGCCTGGGGCTGCGCGAACCGACGGCCGAAGAAGAGGCCCTCGAGCGCGGGCAGGCCAGGCGGGTCATCCGGGTGGGCCGCACTCGACTTGGCCTTGAGCGCACGAACGTCTACCGCCGCGCCAGAGGCCTGCGTACCATCGAGTGCGAGCCCGCTCCTCTCGGCGACGACATCGAAAGGCTTGACGCCAACGTGCCCCTGCCTTCCGCGCCGGATGTCAAAGTCGTTCTCGACGGGGAACTGCCCGACGCGGTGGACAACAGCCAGCTCAAGTACTTCCCGCCGATCGGCGACCAGGGAGAGCTCAACTCCTGCGCCCAGTGGGCAGCCATCTACTACGCCGCGACGTACATGTACGCCAGCGCGCGCGACCTGGACGTGCGGAGCGGCGGCCACGCCAGCCGCTTCAGCCCGAGGTTCACATACAACATGCTCAACGGCGGATCCAACGGCGGCACCTCCTACGTCGCTGGATTCAACGTCGCCATCCGCCACGGTCTGGCCACCTGGGCGGAGTTCCCCTACCTCAAGGACAGCTCGCCGGCCACCAGCTACCGCGCCTGGTGCCTGGAACCCGCGGTCTGGCGCGCGGCAATCGACCGGCGCTTCTCGGAGTACGGCTACGTGGCCGACACCGACACCGAAACTGGGATCGAGACCGTCAAGGAGATGCTCAACAACGGTTACGTACTCAACATTTCCACTCACGCCCACGGCTGGCAGTTCCGGAGGGTCGGCAACGACCCCGCGACCTCCAGCGACAACGCCCTCGCCGGTCAGTGGAGCATCTTCTGGGTCAACGACGACAGCGGCGGCCACGCCATGACCGTGGTGGGCTACAACGACCACCTCTGGGTGGACGTCAACGGCAACGGACGGGTGGACAGCCGCGAGAAGGGCTGCTTCAAGGTGGCCAACTCGTGGGGAAGCGGCTGGGGCAACGGCGGCTTCGTCTGGATGGCCTACGACGCGCTCAGGAACGCCTCGGCGGTGAGCGGCGGGCCGGGCAGCGGGCGCGAGCCCGCCTGGTACAACCGCAGAGCCTACTACGTCCTGCCCAGGGTCGGCTACCGCCCTCAGGTGATCGCCAGGTTCACGCTTGAACACGCGGCCCGCAACCACCTGAAGGTGTTTCTGGGCACGGGTTCCACCTCGCAGAGTCAACCTGCGAAGTACTGGTGGTCGGCGCCTTTCGTGCTCTCCAACGGCGGCGGGAGTTACTCCTTCGCCGGCAGCGGTGGAACCGTTCCGGGCACGTTCTTCTTCGACTTCACGGACATCCTCCCGGAGGAGGGCCTGACCTCGCGCTGGTACGTGGGCATGCAGGACACGGTCGAAGGCACCCCGGGCGCGATCAGCGATTTCACGCTCTACAGGACGGGCGCGGAGGGCGACGAGGAGGTCGGCAACTGGACCGGCATCAAGACCGCCGACAATAGAACCCAGTACGTCCACGTCGACTGGGTTCTCCACACCCGGCGGGTCTGGTACGTCAGCCACGACGCGGCCGGCAGGGGCGACGGCACCAGCTGGACCGACGCGTTCAACGACCTCCAGAGCGCCCTGGACGCGGCCCGCGAGGGCCACCGCATCTGGGTCGCCGCCGGAACCTACCGGCCCTCCACGGGGACCGATCGCGCCGCGAGCTTCACCATGAAGCCCGGCGTGGCGATTCGCGGCGGCTTCGCGGGAACCGAGACCGCCGTTGACGAGCGCGACCCGCAAGTCAACGTCACGGTCCTCAGCGGCGACATCGGCACTGCGGACCAAAGCAGCGACAACAGCTACCACGTGGTGACCGGGGCCAACGATGCCACGCTCGACGGTTTCACGGTCACCGGCGGGCAGGCCGACGGCGCCGGGAACGACGCCCACGGCGCGGGCATTCTGTGCCTGGACGCCTCCCCGCTGATCACGCGCTGCAGGATCGAGGAGAACTGCGCCGATCTTCGCGGCGGGGGCATCTACGCCTCCGGCGGGGCGCCCCGCCTGGAGTCCTGCAGGATGACCGGCAACTCGGCGACCGCCGGCGGCGCAATCGCCACCGCCGGCAGCAGCAGCCTGAGCGCCGTGAATGCCGTGATCTCCTTCAACACCGCGTCATACGCGGGGGGAGCCGTCGCCAACGACGAGTCCTCCGACCTCACGCTGCAGCTCTGTTCCCTGACCCGCAACTCCGCGGATGCTGCCGGGGGGTTGGGGAACACCGGGGCCGCCACGGCCACGGTCGCCAACTCGATCCTGTGGGACAATCCCGGCGGCGAGGTCTACAACGACGCCGTTCTGTCAGTGACCTACTCCTGCGTGCGCGGTGGCCACGCGGGAACAGGCAACATCGCTTCGGACCCGCTCTTCGCCGACGTGGCCGGCTGCGACCTGCACCTGCAGTCGCCCGCCGGCCGCTGGGACGGTACCGCGTGGACCATCACCGACTCCGCGGCCAGCCCCTGCCTGGATGCCGGCGATCCCGGTCAGAGTGCCGCGAACGAAACCCTGCCCAACGGTGAAAGGGTCAACATGGGCGCCTTCGGCAACACCGCGCAGGCCTCCCGGAGCCACACCGCCGTCATCCACGTGGCAATGACCGCCGACCTCGCGGCCGGGAGCGCCCCGCCCGATGCCGAGCCGGATTCCGCCGAACGGTGCGGGCGGGACAGCGAGGAACTTGTGGTGCCCCCCGAAGACGCCCTGCAGGAAGTGATCCTGGAGGTCTTCTAGCCGGCCGTTCGACGACGGGTCGCCGCCGCCCCCGCAACCAGCCTGGGATCCCCCCGCGCCGCGGAAAGGGCGCGCAGCGCGCTCTTCTCCTTGTCCTTGATCTCCAGCATGATATCGCAGTCGCGCGGAGCGGAATCCCGCAGGAGCCTCCTGAAACCGGCGCGCGAGATGCTCCCGGCGTGCTTTCCTCGCGCCGCCCCGCGCTGCTGCTCGCTGTAGTCGACGATCGGCGGCCCGTCGCGGCGGCCCCAGGTATTCGCGGCCAGCGCGAGCGCCTCGCCCGGCGCCTCGCCCGACGAGTTCAGCCGGTGGTGGAAGACGTCCAGCAGCACGGGCACGCCGGTGCGGCGGTTGAGCTTGAGACAATCGCCGAGCGTGTAGCTGCGGTCGTCGTTCTCGATCGCCAGGCGCCGCCTGACCTTCACCGGAAGCTCCCGGAACCGGCGCGCGAAGCGCTCCAGGCTGCCGGGCTTGTCGCCGTAGACTCCGCCGACGTGGATCTGGATCTTGGCGTCGAGCCGCGCGTTCATGAGGTCCAGGACCTCGGCGTGGTATACGAGTTCCCTGGCGCTGCGCTCGAAGATCTCCGGGTCGCGCGAGTTGATCAGCGTGAACTGGTCCGGGTGCATGGCCACGCGCATGCCGTGCCTGCGCACGAACCTGCCGATGCGGGCCAAGCGCGGCTCCAGCCGGCGCTGCCAGTCCACGTCGCACACCGGGTGGGAGGCGAAGGGCACCAGGTCGCTGGTAATCCGGAAGAAGAAGATTCCCTGCGACAGGTTCCAGCGCAGGATCTCTTCCAGGCACTCCAAGTTGCCTTCCGCGGTCTCCAGCATGCGCTCCGGGGAGTAGTTCCTGAGCCGGAAGGTGCGGCTGGAGCTGCACGCAAGTGACCGATTTATGCACGGATAGCCGATGCGCACCTTCACCTCCAGTCGCAGGATTAACCGCCCGGACGGTCGTTTTGTTCCGTTCGGGACGGCTGAAAGCGACGGGCCGGAGTACCGATTCCCGGGATTTCCGCTAGAATAGCGATGCCGAAGCTGCGACCCGCGGCAACTGGTGGGCAGTAGCGTGACAGGGAGAGGGGACCTCTTGAGTTCGGACCAGGCACAAATGTCGGCGGGTGACCGGGACCCGGAGCTGCTGGCTCTTCGCGACCCGGCCTACTGGCTGGCGCTGCGCATCTGCGGCGATCGCGAGATCGCCGAGGACGCGGTCCAGGAGGCCTACGCCCAGGTGCTCGCCGGTCCGGCCGACGCTCGTGCCGCCGGCCGGCTGCGCCCCTGGTTCCTGTCCGTGGTGGCCAATCGCACCAGGATGATCCTGCGGTCCGAAAAGCGCCGCAGGGCAAGGGAGGCAGCAGCCGTGAAGCATGAGAGCGCAGCAGGGCACATCGAAGCCGCCGACGCCGAAACCGCCGCGATGATCCGCGGGGCGCTGGGGGGGCTCGAAGAGAAGTACCGCCTGCCGGTGCACCTCTGCATGGAGCAGGGCATGACCCGGGCGGACGCCGCCGCGGTTCTGAGCGTTCCCGAACGCACGGTTTCCCAGCGGGTGCAGGGCGGTCTGGACCGCCTGCGCCGCGCGCTGGAGCAGTCAGGCGTGTCCATGTCTGTCGCCGGCATCGGTGGCTCGCTGGGAGCGGGTAGTGCGATACGGGCATCCGTGCCCCTGACCGAGGCGATCAGGACCATGCTGGCGGGCGGAGCCACCGCCAAGGCGTCGGGCGCGGCCGCGGGGGCAACGGCCGCGGGCGCCGGCACGGCCTTCGCCGCCTGGAAACTGATTGCCGCCGCGGGGCTGGCCGTCGCGGGCATTGCCGGAGCCTTTACGTTCAGGTTCGGCGGTGGTGAAGCCCTGCCCGCGGTTGCCCCGGAAGACGCGGCCCCCAGGCCCCCGGCTTCCTTCGCGGCGAAGCTCGCCCGGACCGAGACCATTCGCCTGCACCGCGAGAATCCCAGGTATGTGGTCAACAACCTGGTACGCAGACACCGCCTGGACGTGGCGCTCGGCCGCAACGTGTGGGGAGCGAGCTTCTGTCCGACGGAGATCACCCTGGAACACCGCGGAACCCTCAAGGAGTGTCTCCGCGCGGTTGCCGGGAAGAGCGGACTGGAGGTCTCGTTCGAGGACGAGATCGTGCGTTTCTGGCGCAAGCTGCCGGACGAGCAGTTCGAGAAGCTCAAGAAGGACCTGGCCTCGAGAGACACCCAGCGCCGTTGTGTCGCCGCCTGGCGCCTGGGCACCGGCGGCGACCTCCGGGCGGGGGCGCTGCTCTACGAGCCCTGCCTGGACGACGAGGACGACGCCGTGCGCTTCTGGGCCCGGCGGAGTCTTGCGACATCCTGGAACAAGAGCCTGGATTTCGTGCCGGCGCTTCCGCTGCCCGCAGGAGAGCTGGACCGGGCCGCATGGGTCAGGCGGGCGTTGGCTTCCGGCGATGAGGACCTGCTTCTGCTCGGCCTGGCGGCCGCGGGCTGCTGGCGCGAGGCGGGCGGGCAGGAAGACAGGCTGATATCCCTGGCGACCATTGACCGGGGTGACGCCAGAACGTCCGCCCTGGCCTGCTGGGTCCTGGAGCGCTGCCGGTACGAAAAGGCCGGAGACGCTCTCATGGAATTCCTGCTGCATTCGCGCGTTTCCAATTGGGCGAGCTACAGGCAGCGCCGGGTGGTCAGGGCGATCGAGGCGTTCGGCCGCGGCGGCGACCTGTCCCGGGCGATGACCAAGCTGCTGGCCGGGGAGAATCCCGACGGCAAGATCCTCGCCCTGCAGGTCCTCGGCGAAATGCGGCACGAACCGAGTCTGCCGGTAATGCTCAAGCTGGCGGCGCCCAAGAACGCCGACGCGGACGTCCGGCGCGCAGCGGTGAGTGCGCTGGGCAGTCTGCGCGATCCCCGGGCGGTCGAGACCCTGGAAAGAGCCGCCGGCCAGCGCTCAATTGCCGGATGGGGTGCGATCACGGCCCTGTCGGGCATCGAGGCGCCCGAGGCCCGGGCCGCGCTCAAACGCCTCGCCGAAGGGAAGCGTCAGGGACTCGGCCTCCCTGCGGCTATCTCTTCCCTGGTAAGACTGCAGGGCAGCGCCGCCGAGCCCTGGCTCCTGGAGATGCTCAAGACCGGTGACGTGGACACCCAGAGCCGCGTCCTGCGGGAGCTGGCCCGGGTGGGTACGGCCAAGTCGCTTCCCGCGGTACTGAAGCTGGCCGACAGACCGACCAGGAACAGGTTCGGCAGGCCGCGCACGGAGGCCATCGCCTGCCTGGCGACCCTGGGCGGCAAGCAGGCCCTCGAGGTTCTTTCAAGGGCCGCCAGAAGCAAGGAGTTCTTTGTCAAGACCCGGGCATCCAGAGCCCTGGGCCGGCTGGGCACGCCCGAGGCCCTGGCCGTGCTCAAGAAGATGCTGAGGGACAAGAGACACTCTTTCGAGGCCCTGGGCGGCCTGAAAGTTGCTTCGTACGGAAAACCGGAGCTGCTGGGGGAGATGATTGCTTCCACCGAAGAGACGAAGCGAAGGCACCTTGCGCACTCCCTCTCCTCGCTGGCCTCCGACCCGGCTCTTGCCGATCAACTTGCGAAGTTGCTCTCCGCAAAGGACGGCAAGCTCCGGAGACTGGCGGTGTCCGGCCTCGGGACCAGGGACGCCGGTCCCCTGGCGCTGCCGGTGGCCATGGAGATGCTGAAGTCGCAGGATCGCGAAGATCGCAGAACGGCCCTCGGCTGCATTGGCCGACCGCTGGCCAAATCGGTCGACCCCCGCTGCAAATCTCTGGTTTTCGAACTGGTCCTGAAGGAGAAGGACCGGATGGTCCTCGGAGCGGCCTGCCGGGTGCTGGGCAGTTTCAAAGGGGACAGGCGGGCCCTGAAGCTCCTGCTGGCCAGGATCGGTCCGGAAAATAACTCCTGGGTCCGCAGTTCGGCAATCTCTGCCCTCGGGAAGCTTGAGGCGCGCGAGGCCGTCGAGCCGCTGATAGCCCTGCTCGAGGAGAAGCCCGACAAGGGCAAGGCGCCGCCCATGCTGATGCATATTGCCCGGGCCCTGGGCAGGATCGGAGATGGGCGCGCGACCGAACCTTTGCTCAGGCATCTGGGTTCAGCAGGTCGCGTGCACTACTCCATGGTGATCATGGCCCTGCGGGATCTCGGCGACAAGCGCGCCGACGCGACGCTCCTGTCCGAACTGGGGAAGCAGGCCAGGTCCATGAAGGCTCATGGCAACAGGTACGGAAGCGTGCTCCACGCCATTCTGCACATCGGCACGCCGGAAACGGTGGAGAAGACGCTGGCTTACCTCGACGACCCGGACTACCGGGTGCGCCTCCTGACCGCCAGGGCGCTCAGGTACAGTCCGGCCTCTCGAAGCCGGGCCGACGTTCGCAAGGCACTTGCCGACTACCGCAGGAAGCACCCCGGCGACAGCAAGAAGAAGCTGCACCGGACCGCCGGCCCGCAGCCGGAGCCCGCCCGCGAGCCCGAACCGCCGGAAGTGTTCTGAGCAGAGGCACGAGGCACAGGGGGCAGAAAGGGAGTGGGATTGCCGCTGTGCGCCGCAAGCCCACTCCGACCAGGGGCATAGTGGCGATCGCCACCTTCGCCTTGATCCCGGGAGGGTGATTCGTCCCCGGGTTTTTCCGGAATTCCCGTCCCCGAATGCTTCCGTCTGCAAGTCCAATGCGGACGGAAGCCGATCCGGATAGCATTGTGGGGCAGGAAATGAAGACCGACAGCGAACTCCTGGGAGCCTACGTCGCCTCGGGCGACGAGACGGCTTTCGCCGAGCTGGTGGAGCGCCACGGCGGCGCCGTGTATCGCGCCTGCCTGCGCCAGCTCGGTGACGCCCACGAGGCCCAGGACGCCGCTCAAGCCGTGTTCATGGCCCTGGTCCGCAAGGCCCGGAAGCTGGCCGGCACAGGAGAGCTGGCCGCCTGGTTGCAGGCGGTCGCCCGGCGCACGGCACTGCACGCGACACGCACCCGGGCCAACCGGAACCGGCGCCACCAGGAGGCTGCCATGCGGGGAGCAGAGCGAACGCCAGGGGAGAACTCCGTCGGTCGGGGTGCTTCGAGCGAAGAAGCCCTGGCCGCTCTCGACGGGGAACTCGCCGGGCTCCCCAGCTCACAGCGACAGGCGGTCATGCTGCGCTATCTCGAAGGCCGCAGCGTCGAGGAGGCCGCGCGAGTGAGCGGGGTGACGCCCGAGGCCCTGAGCAAGCGCGCCAACCGCGGGTTGGCCGGGCTTCGCCGCCGCCTGGAGCGCCGCGGCTGCTGCATGAGCAGCGCAGCCCTGATCGGCCTGCTACAGGCCGAGAGCCGGGCCGCGGGTCCGGCCCTGCTGCCATCCGGTCTGCTTCCGTCCATCGTGGCCGCTTCGAAGCTGGCCGCCGCACCCGCGGCGGCCGGAGCGGCCGGGGTTCTGATGGAAGGAGTGCTGAAAGCGATGTTCTGGACACATGTCAAGATTGCGTTGTGCTCGGTGACGGCTATTGCCGTTGTCGGCGGGGGGACCGCTGCGGTTCTCGCCGCAGATCGTTCCGGCAAGCCCGCGGCCGTACCCGGGCGTACCCCCGCCCCCGTTGACTCGGGCAAGCAGAAACCGTCCGTCGCGGAAGTCCGTTACCTGAAGGCGAAGGTGGCGGGCATAGGCCAGGCCTGGGCGCGCGGCGACGCAAAGGCCTTTCTCGCGTACTGGCCGGCCAAGGCCCAGCTCTGGGTCCCGGCCAAGAAGATCCTCAAGGAGATCGAAGATCGCCGGGCAAGAAACAAGACAAGGCTGGCGCGGCGGCGGCCCCCGATTTCGCCTTCGTCCTTTGTGGAGGATTTCGGCAGCTACGTCCTGAAGGCCCCGCGCACCAAGCCCCGCACCGACGGTGGCAAGGACGTTCCGCTTCACAGCGCCGAGGTGAGGAAGCTCATTGCCGGGGATCTGAAGCGGTACTTCTCGGGCCTCAAGGGCAAGAAGAAGATGCTGCGAGTGTCCTCGATCGAGCGCAACGGCATTACTTACGTTCCCGAGGGCCCCCCGCCCAAGCAGAAGTTCGTTCCCGGGCAATGGATAGTCGGTGCCCGCGTGAGCGAGGTCGCCGTCAAGCGGGGCTTCAGCGGCGTGGTCTACTTCACGTTCACGTACGTGAACCGCGACTGGCGCGTGACGGGTATGCTGACCTTCCCGGGCGCGGCGCCGGCACCAGCTGCGGCGCCGGCACAGGTGCCGGGCCCCAAGGGGCGGGCGAACGCGCCGCGCAACCGCCGCCGCGTTCCGCCGGCCCGACAGCCGCAGCCGAAGGCCGCCGCCAAGGACCAGATCGAGGCCCAGGGCATCCAGGGTCGCGTAACCTGCACCGTCGTCAACGCGATGCCCGGTCCGGGAGTTCGCGGTCCGCGAACCACGGGCCCGCGTCCCATGGCCGGGGAGGTCTTCATCCTCAGGGGACGCCTCACAGACGGTAAGCTCCGGTACGCTGCGAACCGCAAGGACCCCAGGCTGGCCACCGTCGTCAAGGCGGGCGCGGACGGCCGGTTCAAGGCAGGCCTGAAGCCCGGGGTATACACCGTCGGCTTAAGGAGCGGGGGATTCCTCTCCTTCGGCGGCGCGCGGCGCGCAAACCCGGGGTCGGTAACGGTTGAGGCCGGCCGTTGGGTTACCCACGACATGGCCATCAAGTATACCGTGCATTAGCCCCATCATCAGCCCGCTTGAGCTCCGCGGAGCGGGCGGGGACCTTGGTCGCCTCGACGGGACTGATCGGGGCATGGCAGGCCGTTGAGAAACGGCCTGCCAGGGCCAGGCCCGGCGCTCAGTCCGGCGAAACCTCCGCGCGCGCCCGGACCAGGAGATCGGCAACGCCCGCCTCGGCGACTCTGGAATCCAGGTAGTCCCGGTCTAGCCGCGACCCCTGGACCTTGAGCACTCCCAGAACGTCGCTCCACTGATGGTCGGATACTTCGTTTCCCTTGCGGTACCAGATGAGCTTCTGGAGCGGCGACATCCGGCGATAGCCGCGGATAAGCACCCGTTCGGCTTCGGGAGAAGTGTCCTGCGGGCCGGTGCTCAAACTCGGCAACCTCCACTGAACTGACCGGAACACAGCATCTCCTCCGGCATGGGGACAGTCAACAGCAAAGCGCATCCTCGTTGAAAGGCCGCCGCGATCCGGGTAGAACCGGCGCCGGACAAGGTCGGCCGGTTTCCGCCGGCCGCCTGCCGGGCACGGCTGATCCGCGCCCGTGTTCGCGGCAACCGCAAGAGGAATTCGCCATGTCCGAAGCTCAAGGCACCGCCATGATCGCCGGCGCGCCGCGCTGGTACGAGAGCGCCCCCTACTGCGAGAAGGTCCTCGGCGCGGAATCGTTCATCAACTCGGCCGCCCGACCGGTCGAGTCACTGAACGGTCGCTGGCACTACGCGCTGGACCAGTACCGGGTGTTCTTCAAGAACAGCTGGTGGGCCGAGAAGCAGCGCGACCGCCACCGTGAGTGCGGGCGCTTTCCCTACGACTACAGCTTCAACCAGTGGCCCGAGATCGACGTGCCCTCCAGCATCAACACCGCCGTGCCGGAGGCGAAGTTCTTCGAGGGCGTCGTGGTTTACACCCGGAAGTTCGACTGCGCCCCGCCCGCCGCCGGCGAGCGGGTCTTCATCCGGATCGGCGCGGCCCACCACCGTTCTGCCCTGTTTCTCAACCGCCAGTACCTCGGCCAGCATCTGGGCGGCTTCACCCCCTTCTTCGCCGAGGTTACGGGGTTGCTCAAGGAGCAGAACCGCATCACCGTCGCGGTCGACACCGCCCGCAACCCCCGGTACATCCCCACCGACGTTACCGACTGGTTCAACTACGGGGGACTCTACCGCGACGTGGAACTGATCCGTGTCCCGGGGACCTTCGTCCGCGACTACTTCGTGCGCCTGGTGCCGGGCAGCGGTTTCGGAAAGGTCGCTTTTGACGTAACCGTCGACGGGGCCGAAGCCGGCGCTGAGGCCACGCTGGCCATCCCGGAAGCGGACCTGGCCTTATCCGTGCCGCTGGACGCCGACGGCCGCGGCAGCGCCGAGTTCGAGTTTTCGCCGGAGCTCTGGGCGCCGGGCGCGCCCCGCCTTTATGACGTCGAAATCTCGTGCGGAGAAGACCGCATCTGCGAGCGCATCGGCTTCCGCGAATTCCGGGTCGAGGGCAGCGAGGTGCTCCTCAACGGTCAGCCGGTCTGGCTCAAGGGCATATCCTGCCACGAGGATCACCCCGAGCGCGGCCGGACGCTCAACGAGGAGGACGTGCGCGGCAACTTCGCGCTGGCCGCCGAGCTGGGCTGCAACTTCATGCGCCTGGCGCACTACCCGCATCATGAGCGCAGCGCGCGCATCGCCGACGGGCTGGGGCTGATGCTCTGGGAGGAGATCCCGGTCTACTGGGACGTGGCCTTCGGCAACCCCGATACCCTGGCCGATGCCGAGAATCAACTGACCGAGCTGATCCTGCGCGACCGCAACCGCGCCTCGGTGATCATCTGGTCGGTGGGCAACGAGAACCTGGACACCGAACCGCGCCTGGAGTTCATGGGCCGGCTGGCGGACCTGGCCCGCGAGGTCGACGGCTCCCGGCCGGTCTCGGCCGCCTGCCTGACCCAGGACCACCGCTTCGCCGACCGCCTCATCGAGAAGCTCGACCTGATCGGCATGAACGAGTACTACGGCTGGTACGAGCCGGACTTCGAGCTGCTGCTGGACGTCGAAAAGCCCGAGCCCCCCGCCAAGCCGGTGATCATCACCGAGACCGGCGGCGGCGCGGTGGCCGGCCACCACGGCAGCCCCGACCAGATGTGGACCGAGGAATACCAGGCCGAGCTCTACCGCCGCCAGACCGAGACCATCCCCAGGCTCAAATCCGTCCGCGGCCTCTCGCCCTGGATCCTGCACGACTTCCGCGCGCCCTTCCGGCTTAACACCTACCAGCAGGGCTACAACCGCAAGGGCCTGGTGGACGCCTGGCGCAAACACCGCAAGCAGGCCTTTGACGTGCTCAGGGACTTCTACAGGAGCCTATGACGCTAAGGTGGGCCTTGCGAGCATCCCGATTGTGCGCGGCTCTCCCTATCGCGGACCGTTGAAGACGGCGAGCCCGCAGATCTCCAATCTGTCTTCGAGCGGATACCTGTCTTCCCCTGGAGTGATCACCCAGAGCCGTTCCAGGTCCAGGATCTCAGTTGCCGCTCGCGCCGAGCGTCCGATTTTCGGGGTTCCGCTGTACTTGAACTCCACCCCGTAGCGCTTGCCGTTATGGAAGAAGAGAAGATCAATCTCCGGTCCGCGGTGCGCCGACCAGAAATACGCCTGAGGTGTGCGCAGTCGGGTCAGGACTTGTTCGAGGGCAAAACCTTCCCAGGATGCGCCGATTCTGGGGTTCCCGCTGAGCGAGTAATGGTCCGGAACCATGAGCAGACTGTGCAGCAGTCCGCTGTCGCGAAAATATACCTTGGGTGCCTTGACCTGTCGCTTGGAGATGTTCTCGAACCAGGGCTGCAGCTGGCGGATCATGTAGGTTTCGGTCAGCGTATCGAGGTAGGAGCGGACCGTCTTGTCGCTGAGTCCCATCGACCGGGAAAGCTCCGAGGCGTTCCAGGTCTGTCCGTGATAGTGAGCCAGCATGCTCCAGAAACGCCGCATTGCCGTGGCCTGAACGCGCACGCCGAACTGGGGCAGATCCCGTTCCAGGAATGTGCGGATGAATCCCTCCCGCCAGGCGAAGCTGTCGTCCTCAGAGGCGGCCAGGAATGATCGAGGGAAACCTCCCCGCAGCCAGAGACGGTCGATATCGCCCGTGTCGGAGGCGGCAATCTCCGAGAGGTTGAAGCCGGAGAGATCCACGAACTCGACTCGCCCGGCGAGGGATTCGGCTGCTCCGGTCTTAAGCTGGGGGGACGCGCTTCCGAGAATGAGGAACCGCGCGGAATATTTATCGCGATCGACGAGCACGCGCAGCACAGAGAAGAGCTCCGGCCTGAGCTGGATCTCGTCGATGACTACCAGGCCGCGCAGCGAGCCGAGCATCATCTCCGGGTTCTGGAGGCGTTGCTGATCCTGTGGTGATTCCAGATCGAAGAAAGCGCTTTCGCGCCCAGTTGCCAACTCACGGGCCAGGGTTGTCTTTCCGCTCTGTCTCGGCCCGAGCAGGGCCGTAACCGGTGACCGGCTCAGGGCGGTTTCCAATCTCTTGAGATACGCAGTTCTGGCTAACACTAAAGACTCACCCTCTTTCGTGTGAAAAGTCGGATCAGATATCCGACTTTTCACAAATACACATATGGCTCAAGAAGAGGCTTTTTGCAAGTCCGTTTGTCGATGAGTATTTCGAGCCTGACTCCAAGACACTCATGAGTAGATTGGATTATGGCCGAGCTTCTGAAGGTCAAGTTTAGCGGACGGTTCGTACTGTCATCAGGCGCTGTGTTGTCATGGGTGAATCATGTTGACTTGGTCGCGCAATACGATAAACTATTCTACAGAATGACATGCATATCGTTTAATGCCTTGCCTGAAGGAGGCCAAGATGGGTCTCAACAAACTCATTGAACTGCATCAGCTGGCCAGGACGGAGGCCGGGCAGTACCCCCTGAAACGGTTCCTGTACGAGCGCCTGGAAGGGGACGAGGGGCGTCACTTCACTGGCATCGTCGGGCCCCGCGGCGCCGGCAAGACCGTGCTGCTCAGGCAGTACGCCCGGGAGCACGAAGATGCGTTCTACTTCTCGGCCGACACGCTGGAGGCCGACGACGACCCCTGGGAGATCATCCGTTCGTTGCTTGAGCACTTCAAGTACCGCACCGTCCTGATCGACGAGGCACACTTCCTCGAGGATACCGCCGGGCTCCTGAAGCGTATCTACGACTTCCTGCGGGTGCGGGTGATCTTTTCGAGTTCGGTGGCCCTGGCCATGCGGGAATCAGCCCACGACCTTTCGCGCCGGGTCCGCCTGCTGGAGCTGCGGAACTTCTCGTACCGGGAGTACGTGGCCTTCAAACACGGGCTCCATATCCCGAAGCTGACCATTGCGGATCTGGCGGAGCGGCGCTGGACCCCGGAGCACGTACGGAGCGGCGCGTGGTTCGACGACTACCTCCTGAGGGGCGGCCTGCTGCCCTTTGCGATGGAAGAGCCCGAGCCCTTCCAGTTCCTGCAAGCCATCATCGAGAAGGTTCTGGCCCGCGACATCCCCTCGGTGGCAAGGCTGAAGCTCGACGAGCTGGACCGACTTCGCCGGCTGTTGCGCTTCGTCGGCCGCTCGGGCGTCGACGGGATAAACTACTCCAGCCTCTCCAGGAACCTGGGCATCACCAAGTACAAGGCGGAGCAGTACGTCGCCTGCCTGGAGAAGGCCTTCATCCTGCACCGCGTGCTGCCCGAGGGGACCAGCGTGCTGCGGGAACCCAAGGTCCTGATGGCCCCGCCCTGCCGTTTGCTCTACCGCGAGGCGGACGAGGCGATAGGCGGTCTCCGCGAAGACTTCTTCGTAGAGGCGGCACAGGGGGCGGGCATTTCCTGCGCGTATCTGAAGAGCACTCGAGGCAGGAAGACCCCGGACTACCTCGTTTCCGGAACGGCCGACAGGCTGGTCGTCGAGATTGGCGGCAAGGGCAAGGGCCGGCAGCAGTTCAAGGGCATCGAGATCGACCGCAAGCTGGTGCTGGCCCACGCGCCGGTGCCGGAGAAGGATCGCGTCCCGCTCTACTTCGCGGGTTATCTGGCGTAGCAGGCCGTTTAAGAACGGCCTGCAGAGCTAGAGAGAGGGGAGAGTAGAAAGGAGAGCCATGGATCCTTTCACATGGCAAAATGCAGGGTGCGCAATTTCGGTACTTGCCTCCAGTGCCGTTCGACTTTGCTCACGACCTCATCATCGGTCCTGAGCGAAGTCGAAGGCCGGTCTATTCTCTCCTTACTTCTTTCTCTGCAGAAACGCAACAGCCACGTAAGTGCCGGTTCCGGGTGACCGTCCCGCACACCGCGTCTTGAAGCCCGTCAGCCGCTTCAGAACACCTCCGGCGGTTCGGGCTCGGGCCGGGGGCGGCGTTTCGGCCCGGGTCCCTCGGGCAGCTTGAAGTTTTTCAGGGCTTTGGCGACCCTGGGATCGCCTTGGAAGCCGGACCTGAGGGCGCGGCTTACCGCCAGGAGCACCTGGCGGTCCTTTTCGGCGGCCAGCCTGGTCAGGAGCAGGTCGCGGGCCTTATCGCCGCCCACGAGCCCCAGCGCGTAGGCGGCAGAACCGCGCACGGACTGTTCCTTGTCGTCGATTGCCTTCTTCAGCAGGGCCAGGGCTTCTTGCCCGCCGATGCTGCCCAGCGCTCTGGCGGCGGAACTGCGCACGTTCCGGTCCTTGTCGTCGAGTGCCTTCTTCAGCAGGGCCAGGGCCTCTTTCCCGCCGATGCTGTCCAGCGCTCTGGCGGCGAAACTGCGCACGGACAAGTCCTTGTCGTCGAGTGCCTTCTCCAGCAGGGCCAGGGCCTCTTTCCCGCCGATGCGGCCCAGCGCCACAGCGGCACAACTGCGCACGCTGGAGGCCTTGTCGTCGAGTGCCTTCTTCAGCAGGGTCAGGGCTTCTTGCCCGCCGATACGGCCCAGCGCGTAGGCGGCGGAACCGCGCACGGACTTGTCCGTGTCGTCGAGTGCCTTCTCCAGCAGGGCCAGGGCTTCTTGCCCGCCGATGCTGTCCAGCGCTCTGGCGGCGGAAACGCGCACGGACAAGTCCTTGTCGTCGAGTGCCTTCTTCAGCAGGGCCAGGGCTTCTTGCCCGCCGATGCTGCCCAGCGCGTAGGCGGCGGAACCGCGCACGTACCGGTCCTCGTCGTCGAGTGCCTTCTTCAGCAGGGTCAGGGCTTCTTGCCCGCCGATGCTGCCCAGCGCGTTGGCGGCGGAACCGCGCACGTCCTGGTCCTTGTCGTCGAGTGCCTTCTTCAGCAGGGCCAGGGCCTCTTGCCCGCCGATACGGCCCAGCGCTCTGGCGGCGGAACCGCGCACGGACAAGTCCTTGTCGTCGAGTGCCTTCTCCAGCAGGGCCAGGGCTTCTTGCCCGCCGATGCGGCCCAGCGCTTCAGCGGCACAACTGCGCACGCTGGAGGCCTTGTCGTCGAGTGCCTTCTTCAGCAGGGTCAGGGATTCTTGCCCGCCGATACGGCCCAGCGCGTAGGCGGCAGAACTGCGCACGTACCGGTCCTTGTCGTCGAGTGCCTTCTTCAGCAGGGTCAGGGATTCTTGCCCGCCGATACGGCCCAGCGCGTAGGCGGCAGAACTGCGCACGTACTGGTCCTTGTGGTCGAGTGCCTTCTTCAGCAGGGCCAAGGCTTCTTTCCCGCCGATGCTGCCCAGCGCTCTGGTGGCGGAACGGCGCACGGTAGCGTCCCGGGATGCCATTTCGGCCTCGAGCCGTTCTCCTGCTGTTTCATCCAGTGCAATGACCGCCTCCCAGTTCATCCTGCGCAGACCGGTCAGTGCCTGGCGCCTCACTTCGGCGTCGGCGTCCTTCGCCGCCTTGACCAGCAGCGGCACGGTCCGGACATCGCGCTGCCAGCCTGCCAGCCACGCCCCCTCGCGCCTCGTGGCAACGTCTTCCGATAGCAGGGCCTTCCTGACCCGTCCGATCTCGGCGTCGGGAGCTTTCCGGTAGAGCACGGCATAACTGCCGTCGCGGGCCCAGGCGACCTTGAGCTCGCGCGAGGCCGCCACCGCCTCAATGAGTTCCCGGGCCCCCACCTCCCGGAAACGCATTTTCACAGGCACCAGAAGCCCCAGGCCCGAATAGTCCCCGAGCGTGACCACCTCCGGCCCGCCCTTGTCTTCAATCGCCCTGAACGCTAAGCGGGCGTCATGAGTGCGGGGAACGATAGTAACCGTTTCGCGTTTCGCGTTTCGGGTTTCGCGTTGGGAAACGGGTCGCGGGGCAACCGCGGCCCGCGGGTTCGGTCCCCAGTTGCGCCAGGCCTCCCAGCCGCCGAAGCCGGCCAGGGCGGCCAGTGAGAGACCCGCAATGAGCTTCCAGCCCAGGGCGATCGAACCGGCGGTTGCGGCGGTTCCGACTGCGGTCTTGGCCCCGAGAGCGCCGGCCACCAGCGCCTCGAGCTTGGCGGCCAGGCCCGCCGGCAGTGCCGGGGCGGTATGGCGCAGGCCCTCTACTACTCCGGCCGTCGCGGCCGGGTAGCCGGCCTTTTCAAGCGAGCGGCGGAGCTTCTTGAGGCCCTCTTCGACCCGGTCGCCGAGAGTGCTCCTGGGAATATCGAGCACCGCGGCCGCCTCGCGCCGGGTCAGGCCCTGCTCGTAGCACAGGGAGACCGCCGACCGCAATCCCGGGTCAAGGTCCTGCAGTGCCTTGCGCAGAATAGGGATGTCCGCATCAGCTGCTTCAGAACGGATTGGCTGTTGAACTTCCAAGGCGCTTTCTCTCCTGGCCCGGCGGGCCTCGCTCCTGAGGTGTTTCCTGGCCTCGTTGGCCACCACCGTCAGGAACCAGTTCCGCATTTCACGGGGAGAGGGGTTTCTCCGCAAGTGACGGCAGGCGTTGAGATAAGCCTGTTGCAGGATGTCCTCGGCTGAATCCGGCGACCCGCAGATTCGCAGCGCCAGCACATATCCGGGTCCGCTCAGGTCAAGCAAACCCTCCAGCCCTGTAGATTCTTCACCGAAACCACTTATCAACGCGACCGCCTCCAAGGAAACCACCTCCAGTCTACAGCTCAGTACATCCCGCAGCAATGCGGTTGTCCGGCGCAAACCGGCAAGAAAACGGGCTCGCCGCGCGGCGAGCCCGCTACTGTGGACAGGTCTTGTGCCTGAAGGATCTTCAGAACACTTCCGTGGGTTCACTTCGGGGCTTGAACGCAGGAAACCGGGTATTCAGAGTCTGCCTGATATGCTTGCGAACACCGCGGTCGCTCTCTTTACAGAGTCTGCCCCTAAGCATGTCGCGGGCCCGCTTGGTGCCCATCTGGCTCAGGGACCGTATGGCTGCATAGCGCACGGAAACATTTCCGTCCACCAGAGCCTTTGTAAGGAGCTTGGTCGCCCCTTCTCCACCCACGCGACCCAGCGATTCGGCCACGGCAGCGCGTACGAGAGAATTCCTGTCGGACAGCATCTTCCGCATCAGGGCCAGGGCCCCTTCGCCGCCGATGCGACCCAGGGCGGCGGTAGCCAGTCGGCGCATATTCGCGTCCTTATGATTGACCAGAGTCCTGGCGAAGATGTCCAGGGCCCTGTCGTTGTCCAGCCCGTATAGCGTGCCGATGGCCAGGGAACTGACCTTGAAATCCCTGTCAACCAGCGCTTTCTCGACCAGCGCGGCTTTCCCGTTGCCGCGCATGTTGCCCAGCGCCCAGGCGGCTCCGCCACGCACCCTGGCGTTCGGGTCCTCCAGCGCCTTTTCCAGCAGGGCCAGGGCCTGGTTATCTCCGAGGTTGCTCAGCCCCATGACGGTCCGGTAGCGGATCTCGGCATCGGGGTCCTTCATCGCCTTCTCGATCAGTTCAAGTGCCCGTCTGCTGCCCACCTGGCCCAGCGCGTAGGCAGCCATATGGCGCACCTGGGCCTCCTTGTCTGCCAGGCACTTTTCGATCGACGCCAGGTACGTTTCGCTGCCCAGCAGGGAGTGCTTCAGCATGGCTTCCTCGCGAACGAGGGCGTCCGGGTCCCCCAGCGCCCTTGCGAGCAATGCCATGGCCTTTTCAGCTCTCACGATGGCCATGGTCGATACGGCAAGGCGTCGCACGAAGGTGTCCCTGTCGGTCATGGCCTTTTCGATCAGGGCCACCAGCTTGGCTTCTGTTTCGCCGTCGATCTTCTCTGTGTATGGACCGTCCAGTCCGTGGAAGACTGCGCGGCGCACGAAGACGTCCCGATCCTCAAGGGCCTTGTGGAGCAGCGCGATCGTTCTCTCGCTGCCAATGCGTCCCAGTGCCTTGGCGACGGCGATGCGCACGACCCTGTTCTCGTCGGTCAGTGCCCCTTCCAGCAATCCCACGGCCCTGTCTCCACCCACTGTGCCCAGTGCGTCGGCGGCAGAACTGCGCAGGCGAGCGTCCTCGTCTTTCAGGGCATTTTCCAGCAGAGCCATGACCTTCTCGCCGCGGATGCGAGCCAGCCCCCGCAGGGCATTGCCGTGCAGCATGCGTTCGTCAGAAGCCAGCACCTTTTCCAGCAGGGCTGCGGCCTCTTCGCCGCCCATCTGGCTCAGCGCCACGACGGCCTCCCGGCGCAGCACGCTGGAGTGCTTGCCCCTGCTCTTCAGGATTTTCTCGAGCAGGGCCGGAGCTTTCTCGCCGCCTATGTGGCCCAGCGCGGCGGCGGCTTTGCTGCGCGTCACAGCGTCCGGCGAGTTCACTTCAGCGGCCAGCAGGCCAACCGCCTTCTCTTCCAGAAGCACCACCGCCTGCCAGCCTGCCCTGCGCAGGCCAACCAGTGCCTGCCGGGAGACTTCGGCGTCCGCGTCCCGAGCGGCAGCAACCAGCAGCGGGACCAGTCGCGCGTCAAGCAACCAGCCCGCCCGCCACGCGGCCCGGCGGCGCACCGAGACATCTTCTGAGGCAAGTTCCCTCCTCGCGCGCTCTACTTCGGCATCTGTGGCTCCTTCGTAAAGCACTGCGGCGGCCCCGTTACGCACCCACACCAGTTCCAGCCCCGCTGCTTCCGCCACGCCCGCGACCAGCCTGCGACCCTCTATCCTGCGAAAGCGCATTGCTGTGGGGACTCTGAGACGGCCCAAGCGGGTCTCGCCTCCGATTGCGACCACCACCGGTCCGCCCATTCGCTGGAGCTTCCTGAATGCTCCCCACGCCATGGGGCCGCGGGGAACGATTGAAACCGTTTCGGGTTTCGCGTTTGATTCTTCGCGCTGAGGCCCGGGCTGCGGGTTTGCGGCGGCGCGGGGCTCAGGGCGCCACTTGTGCCAGACCCCCCACCCGCCGAAACTCATCAGACCCGCCAGGCTGAATCCCGCCAGCAGCTTCCAGCCCAGGGCGATTGAACCGGCGCCGGCCGCGCCTACTGCCGCTTTGGCGCCCATGGCGCCAGCCACCAGCGTCTCGAGCTTGGCGGTCAGGCCCGCCGGCAGTGCCGGGGCGGTGTGGCGCAGGCCCTCTACTACTCCGGCCGTCGCGGCCGGGTAGCCGGCCTTTTCAAGCGCCCCGCGGAGCCTCCTGAGGCCCTCTTCGACCCGGTCGCCGAGGGTGCTTTTGGGGATCTCCAGCACCGCGGCCGCCTCGCGGCGGGTCAGGCCCTGCTCGTAGCACAGGGAGACCGGTGTCCGCAGATCCGCATCCAGATCCACCAGTGCCTTGTGCAGAACACCGTGCAGGTCCGCGTCGTTGCCGGACGCCTTTCGTTCCTGCTTCGCCACCTCCGCCTCCCTTTGCCTTCTGCGGGCCGCGCCCCTCAGGTGCATCCTGGCGGCGTTGGCCACCACCCTGAGAAACCAGGTCCTGAACTCGCGGGGAGGCGATCCGGAGCGCAGCTGTTTCCAGGCACTCAGGCAGGCTTCCTGGAGAACGTCCTCGGCCTCCGGACCGGAGCCGGTCATGCGCAACGCCAGTACGTACGCCGGCCGGCTCATCTCCAGCATCTGCCGGGCACCGGTATTCTCAGCGCCGAGTTGTTCCGCGGACAAGGCAGCCTCCAAGGGATCACCTCCAATCTACACCTATGACCATGCCGCGGCAACCGCTTTGTCCGGTGCGAAATCCATTCGGCAACCGCCTTGCGCATAGCATTGCGGGGCAAGGGCGTACGCGTCTATCCGGTCGCCGGCGCGAAGTGCCCGTGTTCGCTTCGCCCTGACCGGCTACGCTGCGGGCGGCTTTTCGGAGGTGAAGCTTCCGCGGTGCTGCAAACCGCAGACGGGGTCCTCTTGCCCCTGGCTTGTCCCGCCGGAGCTCCGCAGGAGCGAAGGCGGAAACCCGTCGCCTTCGACATGTCCTTTCACTCACTCTTCCAGTTCGCTTCACGGACACTTCTCACTACGCCGGTAAAACACCCATGTGCCCGCCGAGTTCGCAGGCGGAGAAGAGCACTACCGCTGTTGCTGTAGGACGAGAGTCACGACCTGCAAGCAGGTGAAAGGGTCTCAAGCTATGCGCTGCAGCTGCGGACAGAAGGTCTTCGGGTGGGTCCCCCTGATCAGACAGGGCTGGCGGGAGCGGATCAAGCGCAGCTGCCGGGGTGCCGGTTTGGCCGTCCTGACGGCGACGATCTACGTGCTGAGTGCCATGCCCGCGGTCAGGCTGCCGCCTCCGGCGGATCCCGAGGTCTTCCTCTACGGAGTCGTGGAGTTACTGGCGCTCATGGGCGGTCGGCTTCTGGGCGGCGTGATCCTGGTGACCGCCGCCTGCCTGAGCGGCGCAGCGGCATTCGCCGCCGAGCGCCGCTCCGGAACCATGGAACAGCTTCTGGCCACACCCGCCGACCGCGGAGGGATCGTGCTCCGTCGGCTGGCGGCAAGCGGCTGGGTGCTCCTGCCGGCTGCGCTGGTAGTGCTGCTGGCCGACACGGTGATATACCCCATGTGCCCCAACGTCGTAACCGAGGGAAGCCCCTGGAAGGTTGCGCTCGGGGCGGTGCTCCCGGGGCTGTCGGTGATCTCCTGCGCGGGGATCGGGCTCAGCCTGGGAGTATGGAGATCGCTGGGTTGCCGGACGGTCATCGGGGCGGCGGTTTCGGCATTCGGCCTGGTGCTGGCCTGCCTTGCCGGCGAGTTGCTGGTGCTCGCGGTGATGCGCGTGTTGATCCTTCTGGTCGTTCGCGTTGCCGCGCGCCTGGCGGTATGGCAACCCGGTCGGGCCCCCGCAGAAGTATGGGAGGCGTTTGCCGTCCTGGTGGTGATGTGGCTGCTCCTGGTACGCTGCACTCTGGCCGCGCTGATAGTCCGGCGCACCGCGAGGCGCTTCGACTCGATAGCCGCGCGTGCGGGCGGCCGAGGACCCAACCGGTAACACAGACCTCGCGCGACTCGCGCACTGCCAGGCTCGCCGGCTGCCATGGGTTGCGGGCGAAGCCCGCTTTGTGTCGATGCGCGTAAGTCCTCAGATCATGCCGCGCTGCGGGGTCAGGCGTGCCGGCCTGTTCGCCGCTTCACTCCCCGCCCGAGGCGTGAAGCAGCCAGATCGACAGGGCGGCCAGGGCCGCTCCCAGCCAGGCGAGCTTGGGCGGGCGGTTGCCGAAGACCAGCGACCAGACCAGGCCGAAGAAGATCGCCGCGCCGGCGGCGGCCGGGAAGAACGTCGAGGCCCCGCACGACTCCAGCCCCGCGTACATCCCGAAGATCGCGGGCAGGAACGCGGCGGCGAAGGCTGTTGCGAGCAGCAGCGTCCGCCGGTCGCGGACCGGCTTCTTCCCCGCGACGCGGCAGTAGACCGCGACCGCCGCGGAGACCAGCAGGCAGCGGATCGCCACGTAGCTCAGCGGACCCCCGGGATCCGCCTGCAGGCCGGCGGCCTTCATGAGCAGGTTGCCTGCGGCGAAGGCCAGCGTGGAGAGCGTCAGCCAGAACCAGAAGCCGGGTCGCGTTTCGCAGTCGGGGTCGCCCACGCGGCAGTAGCGCCGGTGGGTCGCCAGGCCCATGCAGACCAGGCACGCGGCGAAGACCGCGAAGGCCACCGGCTGCAGGCGGCGGATCTCCTCCCCGAAGAAGATCCACCCCCCGGCGGCGACCAGCAGCGCGTTGGTCCAGGTCACCGGCCAGGATATCGCGGTGGGCCCGCGCGAGGTCACCACGCTGTAGTAGACCACCGCCGCGAAGGCCACCGCCAGCGCCGAGAGCGCGCTGACCCCGAGAAAGGCCAGCCCCCCGGTCTCGAATCCGAAAAAGGGCAGGGCGACGAGGGCCAGCGTGCCGCAGAAGAAGTGGCCGGACATCTGCAGCCCCAGCTGGCGGCCGAGGTCGGCGCCCTGCTTCCTGAAGATGAAGGGCAGCAGGCTGATAGTCCCGCCGCTCAGCAGCGCGTAGCCCAGGGCGCACTTCTGCAAGCTCAGGCCCCCGTTGCCGTTGCCCCGGCATCCGCCTGGCCGGAATCTAGCATGCGCGCGAGACAAGCGGCCTTGCCCCCGACCTCCCGCGCGGCCTCGGTGCCTGCCTCCTCCAGGGGGACGAGGTACGTCAAGAGCCCACCCGCAGCTCCATGACTTCCTGGAAGCGGGTGACCACCGAGTACTTCCCGACGTTCACGCGCAGCAACGCGGTCGTCGGCGAGGCCACGAACTCCCGCAGGTGGGCGTGGCGGCCGAGGTAGAGCGCCAGGGAGCGCTCGCGCTCCTCCTCGGGGACCTCCTCGACGGACCCGAAGACCGTAGCCGCGGCGGCCTCGCGGAAGTCCGACTCGCGGTTGGCGCGGTTGTCGACCAGCAGCGCAACCCGCGGTTCCGAGGCCAGGTTCTCGAACTTGCGCGTGGCCCGCGGAGTGGCCAGCAGCAGCCGGGAGAGGTCGTCGGTGACCGCGAAGGCCACCAGGCTGGCGTGGGCGCCGCCTTCGCCGTGGGTGGCCAGCACCGCCAGCGGCTGCCCGGCCAGCAGCTTGCGGATCAGTTCCCTGAGTTCGCCTTCGTCTCGCATGTCGACCAGTCCTCCGCTGTTCCTGTTCATCGAACCTGCATAACGGCGCTTCGGGGCGGGATCATCCCCGGAAGAATGACTCCGGACACTGTACCCCCCGGCACGAGGAAGACAAGCGAGCTTCACTGCGCCCCGGTCACCGCCGGGATATCCCGGAATCTGTCCGGCGCCACGGCTGTTTCCACAATCCGAACAGATCGTTGGCGCCCGGGATTCGAGGTGGCTACAATGTACGGCATCGTGAATTCAAGGGTTATCGAACTGGGAATGGCCAGCAGGCTGGCGGGGCTGGGCCGGGCCGCAAGGGCCTGGTTCAAGGCCTCGCGGCCGGCGTCGCAGCTGTACATTCTCGTGCCGCTGCTGGCCGGCCAGTTATACGCGCGCTCCGCCGGGCGGGGCTTCGACTGGGGCGCCGCCGCACTGGTTCATGCCTTCGGCCTGTTCCTGCAGCTGTTCATAGTCTACGCCAACGACCTCGCCGACGTCGCAACCGACCGGCTCAACCGCACGTTCACGCCCTTCTCGGGCGGCTCGCGCGTTCTTGTCGACGGCGACCTCACCGGGCCAGCCCTGCGCAGGGGCGCGGCGGCCGCCGCGCTGCTCTCGCTGGCCTCATGCGCGACGCTGGGGGCGATCGCGGGCAGCTGGCTGCCGGTGGCGCTCTGTGCGCTTTCGCTGCTGATGCTCGGGGCCTACAGCTATCCCCCGCTGCGGCTGAACTACCGCGGCGGCGGTGAACTGCTCCAGATGCTGGGGACCGGGTTGCTCCTGCCGGTATTCGGGTACGTCGCCCAGTCCGGAGAGCTCTCGGGCTTCCCCGCCCAGGTAATGGCGGTGCTGTTGCCCACCGCGCTGGGCTGCGCGGTCAGCACCTCTCTGCCCGACGAGATCTCCGACCGCGCGAGTGGCAAGAGATCGGCAACCGTTCTGCTGGGCAGCCGGGGCGCGCAGCTGGTAACGGTGCTGCTCCACGTCGCCAGCCTGGCGACGCTGGCCTGGATGCTGGCCGGCGACGGCGGGTTCGGCCGCGCCTGGCTGCTGGTTCCGGGTGCGACAGCCATTGCCGGGCAGGTCGCGTGCTTCGGGGGGCATCCGGGTTCGCGCAGGCTGCTGCTCTTCGGCCTGGCCTCGATCGCCGCGACGCTGGCGCTGACCCTGGCCTCGGCCGGCGCCCTCGCGCTTTGACCGGGAGTTACGAAGCTTCTAGGATGCTGTCGTAAGGGAACATGATGGTGCGGCCTTGCCTTGAGGAGGATCCGGTTTGAGCACCGTGGTCAACGCGGGCGAACGGATTGCCGGGGCGGCAGGAGCGGCCGCCGCGGCCTGGAGCGAGGTGTCCCTTGCTTCCCGCGCCGAGAGGCTGCGCAGGCTGCGCCTGGCGATAGTCGAACGACTGGACGACGTCGCCGACGCGGTGCGCCGCGACGCCGGCAAGGTCCGCGCCGAGGCGCTGCTCACCGACCTGCTGCCGACGCTTGAAGTCCTGCTCTACAACGAGAAGAACGCCGAGCGCGTTCTTTCGCCTGAAGAGCGTCCCGGATCGCTGATCTTCCCCGGAACGCGCGCAAAGATCCGGCACGAGCCCTGGGGCGTCGTGCTGGCCATCGCGCCGTGGAACAACCCTTTCCAGCTCTCGCTGCTGCCGGCGGCTACCGCGCTGCTGGCCGGCAACGCGGTCGTGATCAAGCCCTCGGAGCGGTCTCCCGCGGTGAGCGCGGTGCTGCGCGATCTGTTCGCCGCGGCCGGGTTTGCTCCCGATCTGGCCCAGGTCGTCGAGGGCGGACCCGAAGCCGCGACGGAACTTGTCGAGGCCGGTCCGGACCTGGTCTGCTTCACGGGGGGAGTGCGCGGCGGCAAGGCGGTCTATCGCCTGTGCGCCGAACGGATGATCCCGGCGATCACGGAACTCGGCGGCAAGGACGCGATGATCGTCTTCGCCGACGCCGATCTCGACCGCGCTGCGCGCGGCGCGGTTTACGGCGCCTTCGCCCACGACGGCCAGCACTGCATTTCCGTCGAGCGGCTCTACGTCGAGAAGAGCATCTACGAGGATTTCGTCGCGCAAGTCGTGAAGGGCGCCTCGCAGCTGCGCCGGGCCGGGGGGAAGATCGGCGATGCGGATCTCTCCGCGCGGCCCGATCCGGCCGGAGAGAAGCGCGTACGCGAACAGATCGAAGAGGCCCTGGGGCACGGCGCGCGCCTCTTGACCTCGCGCGCGGGCGAATCCCCGACGCTGCCCGCGGTACTCGCCGACGTGCCTCAGGACTCGGCGCTGATGCGGGAAGAGACCTTCGGCCCGGTACTGGCCTCGGCCCCGTTCGCCGACGAGGACGAGGCCGTGCGCCTGGCCAACGGCTGCGACTTCGGCCTCAACGCCAGTGTCTGGACCGCGGACGACGCGCGCGCCGCGCGCGTCACCGCCCGGATGCAGAGCGGCTGCGTCTGCGTGAATAACGTGCTGGTCAACGCCGGCCACCCCGCGCTGCCCTTCGGGGGCGTCGGGAAGAGCGGCTTCGGCCGTTACCACGGTCCCGAAGGCCTGCTGGCCTTTACCCGCAGCAAGGCGGTTGTCGACCAGCGGAAGGCGGGCAGTAGCGAACTGCACTGGTTTCCGTATGATCGGGAGTTGGAAGACATTACCGAGGAACTGATCCGCCTGAGGTACGGGTCGGAAGGCGGCCTGCTCGACAAGGGCCTGCGCTGGCTGCGCCTGGCCGGCAGCCGTTCGGCGCACTTGCGTCGCCTGAAGGAAGAGGAGAAGCCGGGTGAGTAATGAGACCGGTCGGCACGCAGTGGTAATCGGCGCGGGCCTCGGTGGGATCGGCGCGGCCGGCTCGCTGGCCGCCGCCGGCTGGCGCGTTTCCTTGTATGAGAAAAACGACCACGTCGGCGGCAAGCTCAACCTGCTGCAGCGCGACGGGTTTTCATTCGACCTCGGACCCTCGATCCTGACCATGCCCCACGTCTTCGAAAAGCTCTTCGAGCGCGCCGGGAAGCACTTCGCCGACTACGTGCCCACCCGGCACCTCTTGCCCCACTGGCGCAACTTCTTCGAGGACGGCACGCGCATCGACCTGCACCCCGGTGCGGCCGAGACGGTGAAGAACAGCCCCGGGCTGGGCGAGGCCGACCGTGCCGCGATGGAGCGTTTCCTGGCGCACTCCAGGCGGCTCTACGAGAAGTGCTCGCACTCCTACTTCGAACTGGGCCTGGACACCGCCTGGGAGATGATCCGGCATCACGGGGTGCTGGCCTCGCTCTTCGGTTTCGACCTCTTTTCGTCGATGGACGCCGGGGTGGGCCGCTACGTCAAGGAACCGCACCTGCGCGCAGTGCTGGACTTCTTCGTCAAGTACGTGGGCTCCTCGGCCTTCGACGCACCGGGCGTGCTGAACCTGCTGCCTCATGTCCAGGCCGAGTTCGGACTGCTTTATGTTGACGGCGGGCTCTACCAACTGGCGCTGGGGCTGCGGCGCTTTCTAGATGACGTCAACGTCGAGCTGCACCTCGGCGCCGAAGTGAAGGAGATCCTTCGCGAGGACGGCCGCGCAACCGGCGTTCGCCTGGCCGACGGCTCGCAGGTCAACGGCGACGTGATCATCTCCAACATGGAGGTGGTCCCCGCGCATCGCGAACTGCTCGGCGAGAGCGAAAGGCAACTGGGGCGCTTTGACAAGTTCGAACCGGCCTGCTCGGGCCTGGTGCTGCACCTGGGCACGGACCGGGAGTACCCGCAGCTGGCCCACCACAACTTCTTCTTCTCGGGGAACCCGCGCGCGCACTTCGCGTCCGTGTTCCGCGAGAAGAAGCTCCCCCGGGACCCGACCATCTACCTGGTGGCCCCCGCGCGCACCGACCGCAGCCAGGCGCCGGAAGGCTGCGAGAATCTGAAGATCCTGCCGCATATTCCCTATATCCAGGATCCGCCCTTCGGCGCCGGGGATTATGCGGCGCTCAAAGAGCGGGTGCTCGAAAAGCTCGAGCGCATGGGGCTCGAGGACCTGCGCAAGCACGTGATCGTCGAGCACATGTGGACTCCCGAGGACATCCAGCGGCTCTACTACTCCAACCGCGGGGCGATTTACGGCGTGGTCTCGCACCGCTGGAAGAACATGGGCTTCAAGGCTCCCAAGAAGAACGACCGCCTCGAGGCGCTCTACTTCGTGGGCGGCAGCGTGAACCCCGGCGGGGGCATGCCCATGGCGCTGCTCTCCGGTCAGCAGGTGGCCGACCGTATTCTGGGAAGGACCCCATGAAGCCCCATTCTCTCACGGAGCCACGAAGTCACGGAGAACCCCTTGAGAGACTAGTCTCTGTGGCTTCGTGGCTCTGTGAGAGGGAAGATGAACTGCTGACCGGCAAAGAGCCAACCGGGAGGAGTTGCCTTGGCTAAGAAACACGTTGTGGTTGTCGGCGCGGGACCCGGGGGGCTGACCAGTGCAATGATCCTGGCCGGCCGCGGCTGCAGGGTGACGGTCTTCGAGAAGGCCGACGTGGTCGGGGGGCGCAACGCGCCGATTGCCTCAGACGGCTTCACGTTTGATACCGGCCCGACCTTCCTGATGATGAGCTACATCCTCAAGGAGATGTTCGGGGAGGTCGGGCGCAGGATCGAGGACTATCTCGAATTCACGTCCCTCGACCCGCTCTACCGTTTGAAGTTCGACGACCTCGAGTTCCGGCCCTCACCGGATCGCGTGAAGACCCGCGCGGAGATCGCCCGGGTCTTCCCCGGCAACGAGGCGGGTTTCGACCGCTTCATGTCTTGCGAAGGAAAGCGCTTCGAGAAGCTCTTTCCCTGTTTGCAGAAAGATTACGCCAGCTGGACGGCCTACATCGACCCCATCTTCCTGAAGGCCGCGCCTTACCTGGGTCTGGGCCGGAACATCTTTCAGAACCTGGGCCGTTACTATAAGCCGGACAAGCTCAAGCTCTCTTTCACCTTCCAGGCCAAGTACCTGGGAATGAGCCCCTGGCAGTGCCCGGCGCTCTTCACCATGCTGCCCTTTGTCGAGTATGACTCCGGGATCCTTCACGTTCGCGGGGGGTTGAACCGGATTTCGCAGGCCATGGCCAAGGTCGTCGAAGAAGAGGGCGGCCAGATCCGCCTGGAGACACCGGTCAAGCGGGTGATCGTCGAGGGCCGGGCGGCCAGGGGCGTCGAGCTCGAGGGCGGCGAGCGCATTGAGGCCGACGCGGTCTTCCTCAACGCCGACTTCGGCCACGCCATGAAGTCGCTGATCGAACCCGGCAAGCTCAGGAAGTACACCGCGGCCCGGCTTTCCAGGATGAAGGTTTCGTGTTCGACCTTCATGCTCTACCTGGGCGTGAACCGTCGCTACGACGAGATCCCGCACCACAGCATCCTCTTTGCCGAGGACTACCGCAAGAACATCACCGAGGTGGCCGAGAGCATGCAGCTCTCGGCCGACCCGTCCGTCTACGTCCAGAACGCCAGCGTTACCGACCCAACCCTGGCACCCGAGGGCAAGAGTACCATCTACGTGCTGGTCCCGGTGCCCAACACCCGCAGCGCGATCGACTGGGCCAAAGAGGGCGATGCCTTCCGCGAGCTGGTTCTTGACATAGTGGAGAAGCGCGGCGGCTACGAGGGTCTGCGCGAGAGCATAGAGTTTGAAAAGCGCATCACCCCCGCCGACTGGAAGGAAGACTACCGCGTCTTTGACGGCGCGACTTTCAACCTGGCCCACAACTTCGGCCAGCTGCTCTCATTCCGGCCCAGGAATCGCTTCGAGGAGTTCGCCAACTGCTTCCTGGTCGGCGGCGGCACCCACCCGGGCAGCGGCCTGCCGACCATCTACGAATCGGCGCGCATCTCCTCAAACAGCTTCTGCAAACAGTTCGGCCTGCCCTACAGCATGCCCTCCACGCTGCAGAACAAGGAGCGGGTGGAGCCGGGCTGAGCCGCCCGGGGCCGAGGCAGCCCGGCGAGGGCGCGCCCAGGCCCAGGCCTGCAGGGCCCTAACCGGTTGATCGACTGCGCGATAGATCGCTTGTGCCGGGCCGCGACCTCTCTGAACTTGACACACATAAACATGTGTGCCATAGTGTGTGACAAGGGAGGTGTAGGATGGCCACGAACCTGGCGCTTGACGACTCGCTGATAAGGGAGGCCGTAAAGGTCGGCCACCACAAGACCAAGCGCGAGGCGGTTACCGAAGCACTGAAGCAGTACATCGCCTGCCGGAAGCAGCTTCAGATCATCAGTCTCTTCGGGTGCGTCCGCTTCGATCCGGATTACGACTACAAGCCGGGACGCAGCCGGTGAGGGTCCTGGTCGACACCTGCGTATGGTCCGCAGTGCTCAGGCGAGAGAGCCCCGACGAAAAGCTCACGCGGGCGGTGACGGAGTTGATTGAGGAGGGGCGTCTGGTAATGATCGGTCCAATCCGGCAGGAACTGCTCTCCGGTGTCAGGGAGAAGGCGCAGTTCGACAGGCTGCGCAAGCGCCTGTCCGCCTTTCCCGACCTGCCGCTCGATTCGCATCACTACGAGACCGCCGCACGTTTCTACAACAGGTGCCGGTCCAAGGACGTCCAGGGATCGCACGTCGACTACCTGATCTGTGCCGTGTGTCATCTCGAGAAGCTCGCGATCCTCACAACGGACCGCGACTTCGAGGGCTACGCCCGGCACCTGGGCATTCGCCTCTACATGCCCTAGCAGGCCGTTGAAAGACGGCCTGCAGAGCAGGAGAAAGGAGAAAGTAGAAAGGAGAGCCGTGGAATCTTTCACATTGCCGAAAATAGACCGTGAGATCGCGGCACTTGCCTCTCCTGCCTTTCGACTGCGCTCAAGGCTTTTCCATAGAGAGGCCCTGAGCCTGCCTGCCCTGAGCCTGCCGAAGGGTCGAAGGGCGGTCTACTCTCTCCTTTCTCCTATCTCAAGCTTCGCAGCTCACGGACTTCTTCAACGGCCTGCTAGAGTCGAGCAGGTAGGAACCCGGTCTACCGCCCTCCACTCGTGGCCTCGCCGGGAACAACCTTCACCGTGATCGAGAACTCCCCGGCAACCGGCCTAGTGTCCCGTCAGGTTTGCAGTTGTATGTGACTAATGGCGTTCAGGCGCGCCCTCAAGCGTCGCCTGGAACCGCTTGGTTGGGGCTCCCCGTCTTGTCCTTCCAAATCGAAATCGCTATCGGGATCGGCCCCGTAGACCTCCTGCTGTTCTCGAACCTGGTGTCCCCTTACACCCAGACGGCTGAGCATTGCCGCCATGCGATCGAGCTCCGTCTTGCGCTGTCGGCTTTCCGCTCGGTCCAGCGCCTTGCCGACAACGAGAGCATCCTGAATGGCGGCGCACTCAAGGGCAGAGCCACGGGCAATCTCGAAATACCGCCTCCGGTCCGCCTCGGCCTTATCGTACACCCACGCGACATAGCCTATGGATAGGCGGTAGACGTCCAGCTTTTCGTGTCCAAGTGTCATGATGCGCCGATCCCGATAGCAATCCCGATTTCGATGGCCCCAACATGTGTCTGACCACACCCACAACTGCTGACTTGACAGGACACTAGCGCTTCCGGTTACCTGGCTGAACTACCTTCCCTGACCTCCACGGTCACGCTCACATCCTTCTTCACGGCATCCGCCCCCGGCGCGTGTGGCGTATACGTCAGGTGGAAGACAAGACGGAGGATGTTGGGTGCAAGGCGTTTCAGCTCATGGGTCCATGTCATGGTGCCGGAGAACAGGTTGTGGGAGATCGACGGCTCGTCACTGCCGTACTCTTTGACCAGGCGCGACTTATCCCAGGAAAGCGGCATATAGGCGCTCCATTCGTCGCCGCCGCCTGCCCGGCCCAGCATCCTGATCTTCACGTCAGGAACGATGCCCAGCGAAGCCTTTCCGGCAGGTACATGCAGGACAAAGTGCTCGTTGTCGCCGGAGTGCCTTTTCTCCAGAAAAAAGCCCGCGTTCTCCGCGTGCTTGAGGTCCCAGCTCAACGAGAGCTTCGGCGGGGCGAACTCTGCATCCCTTATGGGCAAAAGCCAGCCCGCCACATCCTTCGCAACCGCGCGCAGCGCCGGCGGCGCGGAGTCGTCGTCTGCCGCCTCGCTCGCCGCGCGCCAGGCGCTCTGCCGGTAAAGGAACGTGCCGGTCAGCGACTCGGCCGCCAGGCAGCGGGCCGGCAGGGGCCCTTGCGGGTCGGCCAGCCGCGAGGAGTGCGCGGCCAGCGCCGAGCGGTCCAGCACCGCGGCGAAGAGCACGCACCCCAGCACCGTCGCCGCAAAGCCCAGGCCCCGCCGGGCAAAGAGCTGCGCCAGCAGGATCGCGGCCAGCAGCAGGAAGAGGCCGGCAACGCCCAGGTGGGCGGCGAGGCGGAAGAACGGCGGCGCTTCGGCCAGCGCAAGCGACCGTCGCTTCAGCCGCCCTGGCTCGGGGCCGTAGACCGTGCGTCCATTGACATCCCTGGCGGGCAACCGGACATGACCGAAGTAGTCCCGGAGTGAGACCTTCCTCAGGGGATCCTCACCCTGTACGCGATGCGAAAAGGCCACAACGCGGCAGTCGCAGGAGACTCGTGGTGCGGTCGAAAGGAATGCGCGGTTCCCGCCTGATCGGAACTCCTTCACGATCTGCGGTTGCTCGTACTTGAAAACGCCGGACCGGGAACTGCTCCAGCTGAACCCCCGTGCACGGAAAGTGTATTGCGAGAGGCCACCGACCTCAGGCTTGCCGTTCCAGTTGCTGACCACCAGGGGCGACGGGTGAAAGCTGATTTCGTATTCCACGTTTCGCCACGTCCCGCTGAGCTGGAATGACCTACCACGGTCACGCGGCCAGCGCACATCGAGCTCCTCGGCGTGAACGGGCTGGCCGCGCTCCAGGAACACGAAATGGATGAGCATCCTGGCCTTGGGCAGCGTTACCTCCCGCTTCTTCCCGCCTGGCTGCGGGAGGGGTCCAGGCGGCTTTGCTGGCAGGGAAAGCATGACCTGGTGCGCCGGGCTGGCTGAACCGTAGACCCCGCGCACGTCCAGCCAGGTCCCCACGCCCACCGCGATCAGCAGGCCGGCGCCGAAGACGCCGCAGATGATGCGCACGGCGATGTGCCGCCGCCGCGGTTGGCTCCTGCCCGCTCGCTTGGGCAGGCCGCGCCGCAGGCTGCCGGTGATCACGACGATCAGTATCGCGACAACGAAGAGCGGCAGGAGCAGGACGAAGCCCTTCGTCTGCGGCGCGCCGGCCGCCAGCATCTGAGCTGAAGCCACGAGCATATCAGTTCCCCTCCTCTTCGCGGGTTGCCCCGGCTGCGGGGGCATTGCCCCCGGCTTCGGGCGCATTGCCCCCGGCGGGCCCGGAAACCGGTTTCTCACTGCTGTGAAGCGGTGATGAATGCGACTTTTCAGGTACCGGCACCAATTTTGCACCAAGGGGAACCAAGAACAGGAGGAGCGCCAGCAGGACCACGATGACGACCACTATCACCCACAGCGCGCTGCGGCGCCCGCCCGCGGGCGCCGGCCGGCTGATGCCCTCCTTGCGGAGGTAGAGCACGTATCCCAGGAAGAGGCCCAGGCCCGCGAAAAGCACCACGGCGAGGCAGGGGATCCAGACGTGGAAACGCTCCGCGGTCACGCCGCCGCCGAGGTCTTCGCGGAAGAACACCCGCGTGACGATCACGTGGGCCAGTGATACCAGGCCGAAGACCGCCCCGGTGAGGACCGTCCCGCCCAGCCACGCGAAGCCCACCCCGCCGCGCGAGCGCGCCAGCGCCGCCAGGGCAAAGCTCGCGGCGAAGACCCCGACCGGCACGCTCAGCGCGAGCCAGGTCCAGACCGCCCACCAGCCCCCGTCGAAGAAGGGCTCGGTGAAGCCGCTCTGGGCTACCAGGCCCCAGAGAAGCTGGGCGAGGTTCAACCACATGACCAGCAGCGGGACCGCCAGCAGCGCCAGCAGGTTGCCGCCGGCCAGGGCCAGGCGCGTCAGGAATACCTCCGAGCGCGTCGGCGGCAGGCTGAAGGCGAACTCCTCGGAGCCCTCGGCCGCGTCCATCCCGGCGACCGCCGGTGCGACCAGTATCGCGTAGAGCAGCCCCAGCGCGAAGATCCACGCCGGGTGGTGGAAGAGCATCAGAACCGGCCCGCAGACCAGCCACACCGCCCAGAAGCCGACTATCAGGTTGCGGTGCGCGAGCCACTCCTTGTAGAGCAGGCCGCGCATGTGCGGGGGGATATTCACCACCGAGAACCCCCCTGAGGGTTTCTCATAATTGGAGCGGTTCCTCTGTGTTCTCTGTGCGCTCTGTGGTGAATGGTTCCCGAGGGCCTTCTTCACCACGGAGAACACAGAGCCCACAGAGAACCCCCCTGAGGGCTTCTTATAATTGGAGCAATCCCTCTGTGCTCTCTGTGCGCTCTGTGGTGAATGGTTCCCGAGGGCCTTCTTCACCACGGAGAACACAGAGCCCACAGAGAACCCCCCTGAGGGCTGGCGCGCGACAATTATAAATCGGGTTTGACGACAATTAGAAATCGGGTTTTTGAGAGTTAGACTGATGGTATTTCTCGAGAGATCGGGGGAGCCATCGAGTGATCACCGACCAGCAGA